>Ga0307424_1000033_pt1 | contig 54790 bp, 45 predicted proteins | sample SalMarWE160320MG_FD_202157 | JGI IMG/M metagenome (GOLD analysis project Ga0307424, IMG submission 202157) | Salt marsh sediment microbial communities from the Plum Island Ecosystem LTER, Massachusetts, United States - WE1603-20 | ecosystem: Environmental > Aquatic > Marine > Intertidal zone >... | reverse complement strand
GGCAGATCGGGTCTTTCGAGCAGGCTTGGGAGCACGTCGCGAAGGAGCTGCGTCCTTTCCAGGACGCCTTCCTGCCGCACCGCGGGTGGGTGGCGTTCGCCACCGCGGACCGTCTGTGGTACGCACAGGGCCTCCCCGCGAAGATGCCCGACCTGGTCCGGTGGGAACCCGGTGCCCGGGTGGCGCCCTACGTGCGCGCGTTGAAGCAGGAGCGTCCCGTCCTCGTGGCGGTGGCGGACAGCCGCAAGGCGCGTCTCTTCGAGCACGTCGACGGAGAGATCAAGGAGTTGGAGGGCCTGCACGCGGACACGTTCGTCGGGGACCTGAGCGACGTCGGCATGCGCAAGAGCCCCGCGCGTAGCTCCGGGCAGCGCGGGGAGACGTCGAGCGACCAGGCACAGCGGTTGTTGGAGGTGGCGGCCGAGCGCATGCTCAAGGACCTGTTCGCCGTCCTCGAGGAGCGGGCCGGCTCCACCGGGATCGTGGTGCTCGGCGGTACCCCCGAGATGGTGAGGCACATGGCCCACACCATGCCCAAGCGCTTCGACGGGCGCGTCGCTCAGCGCCCCTCCATGAGCATGGACATGAGCCTGGCGCAGGTGCGGGAAGAAGTGCGGGCGGCCGCGGGCGACCTGAGCGAGGCGGGCCATCTCTCCCTCGTGTCGGAGCTCGCCGACGCGGCCCGCTCGGGGAGCCTCGGCTCCCTCGGGCCGGAAGCCACCGAGAAGGCGCTCGAGGAAGGGCGGGTGGACACCCTCCTCCTCTCGCGGAGCTTCATCCGGGAGCACCCCGACTACGCCGATCGGTGCGTCGGCGCCGCCTTCGCCCAGGGAGCGGACGTGGAGGAGGTGAGCGGGGAAGCGGGAGATCGGTTGGATCGCGAGGGGAAGGGCGTCGCCGCCCGCCTGCGCTTCCGTGGGAGCGCCGAGCCCGTATCTTTGGCCGACGGGCCCGTAGCTCAGTCGGTCAGAGCAGTGGACTCATAATCCATCGGTCGCAGGTTCGAACCCTGCCGGGCCCACTTCGGCAGTTGCACTAGCACAACGACTTATGAGAACGGCGGAGAGTCCACCGAGGCCCTCCGCCGTCTGTACTATGCCGCAACTATGCCGTTTCCCGTGCATATCCGCTTGGCAGAGCTGTGCACCGGAGCCTGAACTGCCACGTCGTCTCCGCAGGCATCTCTCATCACGAGGGTCGTCGTGAACGTCGACAGCATCCTCCTCTCGGAATACGCATTTGGTCGCATCCGACGGTCGATTCACGGTGGCGAACGCGTTCAATCGGCTGCACGGGCCTGGGCCTAGATGGGGCGTGCCGATCATCTACGTCTCTCTCGTCATGAACTTCTCGATCCCGGCGACGTAGTACTTGTGCCGCGGCATCGGAAGGTGAAAGGCTACATCACGTGGAAGGCGGTTGCCGCAGTGGACTTGGTCCTTGCCCGACGCGAGGAGTTGGCGAATGGCGAAGAGGACGGCTGAATACTACCGGGAGCTCCCCTATACGCGTCGGGTCCGCACGGAATCCGATCCGTCCGGGGAGTACTTCGTGGCCTTCATAGCCGGACTTCCTGGTGTCGAGGCGGATGGCGCCGATCCCACAGAGGCCCTGTATCGTCTGGATGCGGCATTCGAGGACTACATCCTCGCGATGATCGAGTGGGGTGACGAAATACCGGAACCGTCGGGCTGGCCGCAGGCGATTGGTTGGGATCCAGCTGAGATCAGAGTCGCTGGGTCAGCGTCGGTCGAGACGGTTCTTTCCGGCGAGGGAGCGGATACTCCCCCCGCCGGCGTCGAGCCGCGTTGGCTCGAGGTCACCGGTGGCACCTTGGTCACGTCCGGGGCCTGACGCGGGCTTTCTCTACCCCCTGCGCCTTCTGAATCGGCACGACCTTCCGCCCGCCCTTCATGGGCTCGGCGTGTAGCTTCGCAACCTTGGCCACGCCCTGGGCCAGAGCCGCAGCATCGGCGATGGCGGAGCGCCGCTAGACCGCCTCGGTCTTCTGCCCGGTGAGCTTCATGGCCACCGACCTGGGCACCCCCGCGCGCTCGAGGTTTCGCACGGCGGTGCGGCGGAGGTCGTGGAAGAGGGCATCGGGCACCCCGCCTTCTTCCAAGCGGCCTTGCGCAGAAGGTCTGTGTACCGGCCGCTCGGCTCCTGGAGGACGCACTTCCCCCTCTTTCCGCGTACCGAGGCCGACCCCGGACACCCTCAATGAGATCGCTCCACCCCCTCTTGGAGGGAGGCGCGCCTTCAAGTTGGGGACATCGTGGCCCTACGTTTTCACCATCGCCCGCACGCCCTCCAAGAGCATGTCGACGTGCTCCTGGTACACCCAGATGTGGGTAGAGACCCGAACGCCCCGGGTGCCCCGCTCGTCGCTCCCGATGGTCCGGACCACGATGTTGTACCTCTCCCGCAGGTAGTTCACGATATCGTCGGGGTTCACCCCCTGAGCCGAGAACGCGGTGAGCCCCGCGCTCAGGTACGGATCGGTGCTGGTGTGGACCTTGACCTTCGGGATTTCAGAGAGCCCCTCCTTCAGATGCGTCGCCAGCGTCTGGATGCGGCGCTGGATGCGCGCCTTCCCCACCGTGCTCTGGAAGTTGATCGCCTCGCCCAGGGCGAAGACCAGGGGATCGGCCTGCTGTCCCAGTGTCTCGAAGCGCCGTGCATCGGGCTGCGTGTCCCACCCCGACATCGCGATGGTGGGCCACAAGCGATCCTGGACGTCCTTCTTGACGTAGAAGATCCCCACGCCACACGGGGCGCCGAGCCACTTGTAGGGGCTCCCCGCCCAGAAGTCCACGCCGGTGTCGTGGAGATTCATGTCCAGCATGCCCGGCCCGTGGGCGCTGTCGCCCGCCACCAGCACACCATGGCGGTGGGCCATCTCGCTCAGCTCCTTGATGGGCGAGATGAGGCCGGAGATGTACACCGTGTGGCTGATCAGGATGAGTTTGGTCAGAGGGGTGATGGCGGCCTCGAACGCACCCACGAGCTCGTCCACCGAGCGAGGTGAGAGCCCGATGGGCACCTCCTTCACAACCACGCCGCGGCGCTTCGCGAGCAGGCTGGTCGCCGCGATCCCGGCCATGTGCTCCATGTTCGAGATCAGAATCTCGTCCCTCGGCTGGAAGTCCAGGCCGTTGGTGACGAAGCTCAGCCCTTCGGTCGTGTTGTGGCTGAGAACGATCTCTCCCGGATCAGCTCCCACGAAGCGGGCCAGCTTGGCTCTCACCTCGTCCTTGCGCGCGCCGAAGGTGTTGTAGACCTCGCACGGCGCTGTGCACTGGATCTTGAACGCAGACGTGAGCGTGTTGAACACCGGCTCGGGCATGGGTCCCACCGTGCCGTTGTTCATCATGATGAGGTCGTCCTCGAACAGGTAGTGCTTTCGGAGCGCCTCCCAGTAGGCGCCGTCCGGGCTCTCCTGATCGAGAAGCGTGCTGTTGAGCCGGGCGATCTCCTCATAGAGTGCTGTGTTCAGCGCCCCGGCCGAGGAAAGGGAGAGGGCGGTGGTGCCCAGGCCGAAGTGGAGGAACCTCCTCCTGGAAAGCGATCGACCAGTGGGCTCGGAGGAGGGGACGGGGTCTCGGAACATGGTGTGCCTCCCGTTCGTGTCATGGGCAGGCTTTTCACGTCCGTACTGCCGCACATGGTGCGGCGTCACGAGGGCTGGCACAAGTGAGGCGGATCGACGGTTCGGGGAACCGGCCTCCTTTCCGGAGCGGATGGTGGAAGCAGGTGCCCTCCAACCGTCGAACCCTCGGGTGCGGGAAGCTGTTCTCGACGGCAGGTCGGCGCCAACGTCGACGGCTTCGACGCGGCCAACACCGGCACGATCCTCGACGTGGACCACGGCCCGCGCTTGCTTACAGTCAGCCACGGAGCGAGCTGGATGGACCCTGAGGGGAGGGGCAGAGGCGGAGAGCATTGGGAAGAAGGACGACGTGTTCCATGAGCAGTTCGGACCGGAAGGTGTCCCAGGCGTAGTTCAAGGTGCCTGAAGGGGGAAAGGAATTCGTGGCGGCTCCGGGGTGCCCGAGCGGATACGCTCGGGTCAGGCAACACCCCCAATGGAGGCCACCACGGAGGCACCGCGGTGGGCTCCCTCGCGGCGCCCTGCCTGCGCACGCTGCTCCTCTTGCGCCTCCAACACGCGACGCATAATCTCGCAACACGCGACGCATAATCTTGTCGCGCTTTGAAATATCGGGGCTCACCGCCTGGTGGCCCACTCCGACCTTGCGAGCTTCCTGTTCGCCCCCCGTGGCGTACCCGCCCCGGGACTCCCTGGCCGATGCGGGCCCGTCCGACGGACGGCTGCTCGACCCTCCCCGAGTCACTTCGGTGAGCCCGCGGAATGCGGCTTGGACCAAGACTCCACAGCCGACCTACCGCTCTTCCCGAGGGAGGGACAAATGATGTCACGATGTAAGAATAAGCTGGTGCTCCTGGCGGGACTGGCCGCAAGCGCTGTCGTTTCGCCCGTGCTAGCCCAGCAGACCGGCCAGATCACGGGGGTGGTCCGGGCGGCGGTCACCCAACAACCGCTCTCCGGGGCTCAGGTCTTCGTCGTGGGCGCCCAGATAGGTGCCCTCACGAACGCGGCGGGGAGGTACCTGATCGTCGGAGTCCCGGTCGGGCCGAAGGAGGTTCAGGTCACGCTCATCGGGTACTCCCAGGGCTCGGCACAGGTGGACGTCGCGCCGGGGCAGACCGCCATCGCGGACTTCGCCATCGGTGAGTCGGCGGTCACGCTGGACGAGATCGTGGTCACGGGCACGGCGGGCCAAGCGCGGCGTCGGGAGGTCGGCAACAGCATCAGCCAGTTGTCCGAGGCGGCGATCGAGGCCGCGCCCGTGCGGTCGCCGCAGGATCTCCTGTCGGGCCGGGTCGCGGGTATCTCGGTTCTCCAGAACGGCGGCCAACCCGGTGCCGGGGGTGATATCCGCATTCGGGGGAACAACAGCATTTCGCAGGGCAACCGGCCCCTGATCTACGTGGACGGGGTTCGCATCTACTCGGACCAGCCGCCTGCGCACCCGAACGCGCGCCAGACGATCTCGCCCATCAACGACATCGATCCGGACGACATCGCGCGGATCGAAGTGGTGCGGGGGGCGGCTGCGACGACGCTGTACGGCACGGGGGCGTCGGGCGGCGTCATCCAGATCTTCACGAAGCGCGGCCTTTCGGGCGCGGCGCGTTGGGACGCCGATGTGACCATGGGGTTCAACAACATGGGCCACGTGGGACCGAAGGCGGACCCGACCGGTGTCTGGTTGAATAAGTGCCGGGGCCCGGGCAACGTGGCGCTGGACGGCACGGTCTTCGAGGACGTGACCTGCCCGAAGAGCGGCTCCTGGCTCAAGAACGGGCTGGTCCAGCGCTACTCGTTGGGCCTCCGCGGCGGCACCGAGGCCATGAACTACTACCTGGCCGGCAACTACAACGACGAGCAGGGCGTGATCGTGGGCGGCGGCGGCTCGACGCATGGCGGCGTGCGGGGCAACTTCGGCTACAAGCCGAATCCGTCGCTGGAGATTACGCTCAACACGAACTACACGAAGAGCGACGTGGAGTGGGTGCCGACAGGCAACAATTCGGACGCCTTTACCGCCAGCGTGATGCGTGGCACCAGCAGCAAATACGTTGGCGCGGCGGGCTGCGCGCCGGGCGTCTTCTGCATTCAGAACGGGGTGGCGTTGAGCATGACGGACAACTACACCCGCGGTGACCACTTCATCACCGGCCTGACGGTCAAGCACACGCTTGGCGAGTCGCTCACGAACCGGCTGACCGTGGGCTACGATTACAACAACCTGGAGCAGGCGGAGATCTTCCACTTCGGGTACCAGCGCTACCCCGAAGGCCAGATGGGGCTGTACGAGTGGCGCCGTAGCTTCACCACCGTCGACTACGTCGGGTCGTTCGCCAATGACTTCGCCAAGAACCTGAGCTCGACCTTCTCATGGGGTGGTCAGATCTTCGCGGACGACGTCCGGGACACCCGGTTGACGTCGCAGAATTTCGCTGGTCCGGGCGACCCGACGCTGGTGGGAGGAGCGCTCCGAAGCATCACGACAGACACCAAGCAAAGGGTGGTGAACGCCGGGTTCTTCCTTCAGGAGCTGCTGGGCCTCAACGACCGGCTCTTCGCGACGCTGGGCATGCGGGTGGACGGGAACAGCGCGTTCGGCAAGTCGTTCGGGCTGCAGGCGTACCCGAAGCTGAGCCTGTCCTACGTCGTGTCGGATGAGTCGTTCTGGCCGCTGGACTTCATGGAGACGCTGAAGCTGAGGATGGCTGTGGGTTCGTCGGGCAAGGCGCCAGGGGCCTTTGACGCCGTCCGGACCTGGGACCCGATCGCGGGAAAGGACGGGCAGCCGGGATTCACGCCGGGCCAGATCGGCAACCCGGACCTTGGCCCCGAGCGGACGCGTGAGGTGGAGGGCGGTCTGGATGCCAGCATGTTGAATGGCCGGATCGGGCTCAACGCGACCTACTACCACCAGAAGACGATGGACGCCCTCGTCCCGGTGACCTATCCCCCCAGCAATGGCTTCACCAGCCGACAGCTCGAGAACGTCGGCGTGTTGACGAACAAGGGTGTGGAGCTGAGCCTGGACCTCGGCCTGGTGACCACGCCAGCGGTTGAGTGGCGCGTCCGCGGGAGCTACGCGACGAACAACACCGACGCCGTGGACCTGGGCGGCGAGATCATCAACGTCGCCACGTTCGCGCGGACGCAGGTCCGGGAGGGGCACCCGGTACCGTCGCTCTTCGGGTTGAAGATCACGAACCCGAACGCCATCGCCGACCCCATCACCGAGGCGGACCAGTTCCTGGGCGCGGCGTATCCGGACCGGAACATCTCGCTCTCGACTTCGGTGACGCTGAGCCAAGGCCTGACGCTGGAGGCCCTGGGGGAATGGGAGTTGGGGGGGCACATGCTCAACGCCGGGGGCTACCAGGCCTCTCGGGTTGGCTCGTACACGCTCTGTTACGACGTCCAGAGGAGTATCGCCGCGGGCAACGCCGATCAGGATGGCATCACAGCCTATCAGCGGGCACACTGCGCGGTGAACGGGGGGGCGGTGGCGCCCCAGTACGACTACTGGGTGGAGGCCACGGACTTCTTCAAACTGCGTACCCTGTCCCTCAGCTACCGGCTGCCGGCTTCGCTGCTACCGTGGAACGTGGACGCGGCAACGATCCGCCTGGCCGGCCGCAACCTCCTGACGGTCACGGACTACACCGGGACGGACCCGGAGCTCAACGATCGGTATGGCGCCGGCGACACCTTGGCTCGGCGCGACTACTTCTCGCTGCCGACATACCGAACGTTCGAACTCTCCATGCGCGTCCAATTCTGATCCGGCACCGGAAGAGAGGATACAATGAGAAACGCAACTGTCCTGGGCCGGGCAAGCCTCGCGGCGGCGCTCATGGCGCTGGCTGCCTGCTCGGATTTCCTGGACGTCTCGAACCCCGGCCCTATCGCAGATGAAGCCCTGAATGGACCCGAAGCCATGCCGGGCCTGGTGGTGGGCATGGCCGCCGACCTCTCGGCGGCGGTAAGCCAGGTCTCGATCTACGGCGTGGTGTGGAGCGACGACCTGCGCTACAGCGGAACCACGGCCGCACCGTCCGTATTCGCCCAGGGCATCATCTCTGAGCAGGACGTGGGACCCGCCTGGAACGACATGCATCGCGCGCGCTGGGTCGCCGAGACCGGCATCGAGCGTATGAAAGAGGTGCTGGGCACCGACTACTCCACGAGCGCGCTGGCGGCGGAGGCGAACGTCGACGCCGGCTACGCGAACCGGATCCTGGGTGAGAACGTCTGCAACGCGGTCATCGACGGCGGCCCGGCTGAAGCGTACACGGTGCACTTCACGCGGGCGGAGGAATACTTCAACCAGGCCCTCACCCTGGCCCAGGCGGCGGGAAGCACGACGCTGAGACAGGCCGCCCTCGCTGGGCGCGCCCAGGTGCGCGCAGCCCTCGGCAACTGGGACGGCGCGGCCGCGGACGCGGCCCCCATCCCGGTGAACTTCCACTATGACGCCATCTTCTCGGACAACACGGCCCGCGAGGAGAACGGCTGGTACGGGGCCACGATCAGCCGGGGTGAGTATTCGGCCTGGGGCACGGAATGGTATTCCGACCCCGATCCGCGGACGCATTGGGAGGCGGTGCTGACCGCCGGGGGCGACATCGCCGTGGCCGCTGACGGCTCCACGCCGTGGATCAGGCAGCTGAAGTTCACCACCTACTCGGATAATATTCCCCTGGCCAAAGGCACGGAGATGCTGCTGATCCGTGCGGAGGCTGCGCTGCGAGCCGGGGACGTGGCCGGCGCAATGACGCTCATCAACGAGGGCCGCGCCGCTCAGGGCATGGAGGCGCTCACCGCCACCACGGCCGCCGAGGCCTGGCCGATCCTACACAGGGAACGCGGGGCCGACATGTGGCTGGAAGGACGCCGCTTCTGGGACACGCGGCGCTGGTTCGAGGAGACCGGCGACGCACACTTTGACTGGCTTGGCGGCCGCGACAAATGCGTGCCCATCAGTCGCGAGGAGGTGCTCTCCAACCCGAACTTCTGAAGGGCTCCGGGGCCCGGCTGCTCCAGTGGTCGGGCCCCACCCCATCACCTGCCCCGACCTCAGCGGACGTGATGGTCAGCTGGTCAGCCAGACGGAGAGGGTGGTGGGGGCCTTCGCTTCGATCCTGAAGCTGTAGCGCGGCAAGACGCTGTGGCCGCGGCCCGACGAAGGAGCCCCGCCCCCGCATTGTCGGCGGGGCGGGGCCCCTGATCACCCCCAGTGCACGGCTCAGTACCCTCGCGCCTCACCGTTGTGGCGGGGGTCGGCCACCGCGATCCACCGCCCGCCGCGACGCACGATCATGTAGATGCGCGCGTAACCGGGCGAGAGAGCCACGGGCTCCCACCCCATCTTCCTCGCCTCCTCGAGTGCGCCGGCCGTGAAGCCCATCTCCATCTGGACCCTTGCAGACGCGGGGTTGGAGAAGAGTCGGGGCATGCGCACCGCCTCCAGGGGGTCCATGCCGTAGTCCAGGACATACACCATGGCCTGAACGATGGTGGGCTGGATCAGCCCTCCACCCGGTGCGCCCACCACCATCTCGACCTTGCCATCGGACAGCACTACCGTCGGCGAGATCGTGGTGGACCGGGTGCGCCACCGGGAGAGCGACGGAGCGTGCACGCTCTCCTCTGTGAACTGGAACCCGGAGTTGTTCAGGAAGAACCCGGAGACGGAGGCGCCGGACCCGAACACCGAGCTATTGGTCTGGGTGAGCGCTACCGCGTTTCCCTCCGAGTCCACCACCGACATGTGGGTGGTCTCCCCCCCGGGAGTACCGCCTTCCGGGCTTTCACCGGACGCCCCGGGAATCACGGGCGTGGGCCCGTAGGGCTCCAGAGCTGCGCAGGCGGCAGGCGGTGGGTCGCTCTCGTGGCTGAGCGCATCCGCAGCCGGCACCGGGCTGGTGACGGTGCCCTTGCCTACCAGCGCAGCGCGCTCATGGACGAAGCCCTCGGACACCCTGCCCGCTGCCGCCATGGGCGTCCAGTTCGGGTCTCCGTTGTTGCGGTTGTCCGCGACCCCCACGCGCAGCGCGGAGGCCATGACGTCCAGCGCCTGCCCCGACTGGGTGGGGAGACCCAGGGAGGGGAGGTCGAAGGGCTCCAGGAGCTCGAGCGTCTCAAGCACTTGTGCCCCGCTCTGCGGAGGCGGGGCGGACAGGAGCACGCGCCCTCTGTACTCGGAGCACACGGGTCGCTCCCACTGGACCTTGTAGCCAGCGAGATCAGCCAGCGTGGCCGGGTTGCCCCCGGCGTTCAAGGTCTCGACCACCTTTCTGGCGGTCTCCCCCTCGTAGAAGCCCGCAGCTCCCTGATCGGAGATCAGCCGGAGCGCCACCGCGAGCTCGGGGTTCTTCAGCCGGTCGCCGGGTGCCAGTGGCTTGCCCTCGGGCCAGAGGAGCCGACGCGAAGGCTCGAAGAGGAAGACCTTGGCCGAATCCTCGAGGATGAAGTCGCCGAGGGTCTGGTTCACAGGATAGCCCTCCTCGGCGAGGCGGATCGCCGGCGCCATGACCTGCGCGCGCGATAGCCGCCCGAAGCGCTCGTGGGCAGCCAACAGGCCGGCGACGTCCCCGGGAACCCCCACGACGCGGAGGTCGCCGGGCGCGGGCCGTCCCAATGTGATACGTCCCTCTTCGATGGCGGGCTGCCAGCTGTCCGCGTCTTGCGCAGCATAGAAGTCGAGGAACTCGGCTCGCCCCTCGTTCTGGAGCCAGATGGTCATGGCGCCGCTTCCGCCGATGCCGGACATCTGGGGCTCGACCACACCGATCGCGAATGCCGTCGCCACGGCGGCATCCACGGCATTGCCGCCGGCCTGGAGCATTGCTACCCCGGCTTCGCTGGCGAGCGGGTTGGCTGATGAGACCGCTCCATGCTCCGCGACAACGCGCCGACCCGTGTCGGGCGGGGCGGTGGGAGGGATGCCGCCCGAGGAGTCGCATGCGACGAGCAGCAGGGTCAGCGCTGAGAGGGAACGTCGGGAGTGGTTCATGAAGCCTCCTATGCAGGAGGTGGAGACAGGGGGGCAGAGCCGCCGCGACCACATATGACTGGCGGAGGGCAAGGTATCCCGGCACGTTGTCCCCGTCCACGCCGGATACTCACTGCGCCTCATGAAGCGCCGGAGGGACCACCGTGGTCCCGGCGATTCCTACTTCGTTACCCTTGGTGGAATCTCGGCACGCCTCCCCGCGCCGGGTCATGCGACGATCCGGAGCCGACCCGCTCTCCCCGAGGTGGTGCGAACATGAGCCTGATCTACCTTGACAACGCCGCGACCTCGTTCCCGAAGCCGGAAGACACCTACGTCTTCATGGATCAGTTCTACCGGACGCACGGGGTCAACCCCGGCCGCTCGGGCTACGACCTGTGCATGGAGGCCGGACACCTGGTGGATGACACCCGGAAGGAGTTGACCGCCTTCTTCAACGGCACGAACCCCGAGCGCCTGATCTTTGCCTACAACTCCACCGACGCGCTGAACCTGGCGCTGAACGGCTTGCTGCAGGCGGGCGATCACGCCATCACGACGACGGTGGAGCACAACTCGGTGCTGCGTCCTCTTGAGCATCTCTCCCGTTTCAACGGAGTGGAGTTGGACTACGTGCCGTTCGACGCGAACGGGTTCGTGGACCCGGACGAGATCGAGCGACGTTTCAAGCCGAACACGAATGTGGTGGCGGTGAACCACGCCTCGAACGTCGTCGGCACGGTTCAGCCGGTGGCCGAGATCGGGCGCCGTTGCCGGGAGCGCGGCGTCCACCTGGTCGTGGACAGCTCCCAGTCGGCGGGGAAGATCCCCATCGACGTGCAGGCGATGAACATCGACGTCCTGGCGTTCACCGGGCACAAGTCGCTGATGGGCCCCACCGGCATCGGGGGCCTTTGCGTCCAGGACCACGTGGAAATCCGCCACACGCGGGCCGGAGGAACGGGCGTGCGCTCGGCCTACCGGTTCCACCTGGACGAGTATCCCTGGCGGCTGGAGTACGGCACGCCCAACGTCGTGGGGATCGCCGGCCTGCACGCAGGCATCGGCTGGGTCCGCGAGACGGGCGTCGACGAGATCCACCACCACGAGATGCGGCTGATGCGGCGGCTGGTCGACGGGTTGCGGGAGATCCCGGGGGTGAGCCTCTACTGCCAGGATCACCTGGACGACCACATAGCGGTCATGTCGTTCAACGTCGACGGCTTCGACGCGGCCAACACGGGCACCATCCTCGACGTGGACCACGACATTGCGTGTCGGACGGGCTTGCACTGCGAGCCTCGGGTGCACGAGCAGCTGGGGACCGACACGGTGCACGGTGCGGTACGATTCGGCATCGGCCCCTTCAACACCGACGAGCACATCGACGTCGCCGTCGGCGCACTGCGCCAGATTGCGGGCGCCCACGCACGGACGGCCTAGGCGGGGACGAACCGGGCATGCCGCCCGCCAACGAGCTGAAGGGAACGGTAACGCGGAGCGACCCCGTCACCTTCCTGGCCAGGTATCCCGATTGCCTGGCGGCGGGCGACGTCGCCGGGCTCCGAGCCAGGGAGTTCGGACGGCGGGTCCGGCATGCTGGTGGTCGGGGAGGTGGATGGCACCCGGTCCGCGCGGGTCGACGAAGTGGTTGCCGACCTTCAGGCGTGGGGCCCGGCCCAGGCGACGACCAACGTCTTCGGGTTCCTCTGGGCCAAGCTCGGCTTCAGCGCGATGCTCGCGGCTACCGCGCTAGCCGACCAGCCGATGGCGGACCTCATAGATCGGTACCGGGACGTGATGCTTGCACTCAGCAACGAAGTATTCGCCGTCGCGGCGCGCCGCGGCGTCCGCCTCGAGCGGTTCGACGCGTTCGAGCCCGCAGCGCTGACGGGCGACGCGGCGGCGCGCGACGCGGGTATCGCGCAGCTGGTGGCGTGGGTTCGCGGCCAGTCCAAGACACGCAGCGGGGCATGGCGTGACATCGCGGTCCGTCGTCGACCGACCGAGGCGGCTGGCTGGTACCAGGGCCTCGTGCGAGAGGCGCGAGGACAGGGCCTGCCGTCACCGCACCTCAAGGCGCTGGTCGAGCTCCTGGGAGACGTCGAGACGGGTCGCCGGGAGATGTCCGAACAGAACCTCGACGAGCTCCGGAACCTGGCCGCGGCGTGGCGCCAATGACGATCAACGACGTGCGGGTGCTTCTGGTGGCGCACGCCGGAGAGATGCGCGCCGATCTCCGCCGCCTGGTGGAGCTGGAGTCACCCTCCGACGACCCCGACGGTCTCCGGCGCTGCGCTGAGGTGATCGCGGAACGGGCTCGAGCGCCCACCGGCGGGCGCGTGCACGTCATCGAGCACGCCCAGGGTCCGCATGTGGACATCGTGGTCGCCGGGGCGGACCGGCGCCCGGTGCTCATCCTCGGTCACTTCGACACCGTATGGCCGGTTGGCACGCTCGCTGCCCGGCCCTGCACGGAGGTAGGTAGCACGGCCCGCGGGCCCGGCGTGTTCGACATGAAGGCGGGCATCGTACAGGGGCTCTGGGCGATGCACGCCCTCGGCCGGATCCAGCCGGGGCAGCACGCCGTGCGGATGCTCCTGAACTCGGACGAGGAGACCCAGAGCCGTCGGTCACGGCCGATCATCGAGGCGGCAGCCCGCGAGGCACGTGCCGCGCTGGTCCTCGAGCCGAGCCTTGACGGTGCGCTGAAGACGGCGAGGAAGGGGGTGGCACGATTCGACATCGCCGTTCGGGGCCGCGCCGCGCACGCCGGCGTCGAGCCTGAAGCCGGCCGCAGCGCGATCGCCGAGATGGCGCGCGTCGTCACCTTCCTGCACGGCCTGACTGACGCGAGGACCGGGACGACGCTCAATGTGGGCCTCATCAGCGGCGGCACGCGCCCCAATGTAGTGGCAGCGGAGGCCCACGCGGTGGTGGACGTCCGCGTGAAGACTCCGGCCGAAGCGGGTCGTGTCACTACGCTCGTGCGGGGACTCCAGCCGACACAGGAAGGCATCGAGATCGCTGTCAGCGGAGGGTTCGCGCGTCCGCCCATGGAGCGCACGCCACAGATCGGGGCCCTGTTCGTCCTGGCCCAGCGTGTGGCGGCGGAGATGGGTCTGGAGCTGAGTGAAGCTGCCACGGGGGGCGCCAGTGACGGGAACTTCTGCGCGGCAGTGGGAATCCCCGTGCTGGACGGGCTCGGCGCGGTGGGGGGCGGCGCGCACGCGGTGGAGGAGCACGTGGTGACCGACGCCATGCCGCTGCGGGCCGCCCTCGGCGCGGGCGTCATCGCTGCGATTCCGACCGACGGCGATCACCCCTTGCCGCGCCGCTGATCAGGGCCTGCTCCACGCCCACAAACGATCTAAGCCGCTCTACTCCAGCGCCCGCTTCCTCCCGTTCCGGTCCGCCACGACGCCGAACAACAGGCCGCCGACGGCCGAGGCCGCCAGCGTCAGCGATGCCAGCAAGCCGGCGGTCGTCTTCGATATGGCGAAATCGACCATGAGCGCGGCCAAGCGCCGGCACGCAGAGCATCACGTCGAACGCGTCGAGCATCCGACCGGCTGCGGTGGCAAGGAGCGCTCGCCGCGCCCGGGAAGATGCACCGCGTGACCACCGTGTGGGCCCCGCGCTCATCGACCTTGCCAAGGGGAGACGCCGCCCTTCATGTTCCGCGCGACACCTGCCCGCACTCTCTGTTACGGGAGCATGCCATGCGCAGCGTCGTCCGATCCCCGACCATAGCCGTCCCGCTCTTCTCCCTGTTTGTCGTCGTGGCCGCCGCCCCGGCCGACGGCCAGGCGCCCGCACCGAGCCCCGTCACCGTGGGCTCCCCTATGCCGGACTTCACGCTCCCCGTCTTCCAGGGGGGCGAGGTCACACTGTCCAAGCTCCGCGGGAAGAACGTCATGATCGTCTTCCCCCGGGGGCTGAGCCGGCCCGGTAGCTGGTGCCACATTTGCCCCTACCAGCACGCGGAGCTCGTCGAGTACGAGGCCCAGACCGGGTTCCGGGCCCGCGCCAACCTGGAAATCCTTTGGGTGATGCCGTACTCACGGGAGATGGTGGCGAAGTGGCTGGACGACTACCCGCAGCTCCTGCAGGACAACGAAAACGGGAAGAATCCGCCCAACGCGGCGGCGCTGGACTCCGCGGGCAGGACGCGCATGGAGCGCGCACGCAGGATCTACCCGAAGACGTTCCGGGCCACGAAAGGGCAGGTGCCGACGCCGTTCCCCATCCTGGTGGATGCGGATCGGACTTTGTCCCGGGGACTCGGCCTCTTCACCACCAACTGGAGCGGGAGCAACGCGGAGCAGAACGTGCCCACCGTGCTCATCATCGACGCCAACGGCGTGCTCCAGCTCAAGTACATGAGCCAGAACACGGTAGACCGGCCGCCCCTGCTGTACCTTGTGCACGTGCTGAACATCCTCAACGGCAAGGGATAGCAAGTCGATCTCCGCCCGGCCCGGCCCTTGGCCGGGTGGGGTCTGCGACGCTTAGCCACCGGGACACCTATGGATGAGGGACCCGGCTCATGCATCCGCTCAGTCCGTCGCGGAGACTGCGGGGCGCGTGGCGTCGTCGTGGACTGGGCATTCAACGTCACCAACCCCGGCCGGGGTCCGGCTGACGGGCCCGGCGACGTAGAGAACGCAGGCACGGTCCTGCTCCGCTGGCGGTGAACGAGGACGAGCAAGGGTCCGAGCCCACGCGGGCCCGGCCCCTCGTCCGCCTGCTGGCGCCGTCCCTTTAGCGCCCGCGAGTCAGGTACACGTAGGCACGCTCCAGCGTGGCCAGGGCCCGGCCCGCCATGGTACGCTCCGTCTCCAGCATGGCGTCGACATCGAGACCCGACGCGCGCCAGCCCTCGAGCTTTGCCTCCGACGCGGCAATGATGGAGTCCTCCACGGGCAGCGTGATCTTCCAGATCCCGTCGCCGTTGTCGTCTTGGAGGGCCCGTGTGTTGAAGTACGTGGGCCGTGCCGGCCGGCCGTTGGGCCCCACGGCTCCAGGCGGCAGCGGTTCGTACAACTCCTTCTTGATGCGGTTCGCGGCGTCGTTGAGGGGAGCGGTCTGTGGCCCGTCGGACTCGGCGGGCGTGGCGCCCACGGGCCAGTAGGGCACCACGATCGCCGTAGAGGGCTGGCCCACCAGTGCCCACATCGTACTGAGCCGTGAGTCCTCTGCAGGGAGTACGCCCTGGATGACGGCGAAGGAGACCGAAGTCGCCCGGTTGATGCTCGAAGTGTGGGGGAAATAGCCCCGGGGGTGCCCGTCATAGCTGCCGGTGATGGGGAGGGGGACGAGGTGGCCTTCCGGGTCCCCGAAGCTGCGGATCTGGTACTTCACGATCTCCTTGAAGTCGATGCGGTCGGTGAGGAAGAACCCCTGCATGAGCTGATCGGTCTGCAGGTACCGATCCATGCTGTAGGGCCGCTCGTGGAGGTCCTTGCGGGCGCCGTTGATGGCGAAGTTCGTCCGCAGGATGTAGCCCTTCTCGGTGTTCGCCGCGTCATAGCGCCAGTAGCGGTTCGGAGCGGTCTCGAAGAAGGCGGCGGCGCCGGTGGCGTCGATGACCCCGTAGTTTGTGGCGGTCTGCCTTCCCGTAGCGTTCGTGGCCTTCAGCAGCGCCTCGAATTCCTCCACCGTCGCGCACTCTCCAAGCACCCTGGCCATCAGCGTGCCGTTGCCCAGGCCGGCCTGCTCCTGCGCCGTCGCCGGGCCCCCGGGCTGCGCGGGGGCCAGGTCGGAGGACACGGTATTGATGATCGCGAAGCCCTTCTCGTTCACGCCCATCCACGACGAACCGGGCTGGCCGGCGGAGATGACGGACACGAAGTGGTACTTGCCGGACGTATTCCAGATGACCTCGTTGTCGGTGGCGCCGGCATCGCGGGTCTTCCACAGGAGCGGCCGGCCGTCGGCTGTGGCCTTCCCACTGGCAACGCCGGCCGTGCATTCCTCCAGAGCACTCTGAGCGAACACGGGAGCGGGAGCAGCGACAAGGGCCGGAAGCGCGGCGGCGAGGAAGACACGCAGGCCGACGACGGTGAAAGGAGATTTCATGGTTGCCTTGTGGGTTGAGAGTTGAAATCGAGGCGGCCGGGCGGTCGAAGGCCACGCCGGTCCAACGAGCGCGTGTCGGTCAGGAGCCCTCGGGCGAAGAGCAGCTCAGCAACGCCGGAGCAGAGGCCGCGGGAGCGGTAGCTCTCGTAGCGCGACGGCCACCAGAGCGGCCCTGGCAGCCCTCTCGCCTGCCGACGAACGTCATGGGGCGTTGTCATATACCGAACCCTCTTCGCGCGGCGCTCGCACGAGCGGGGCAGGAACAAGACTTGCGCCGCGCAGGCGGGGGCCATCCGAGACTCGAGCCAGCCCGGGCAGGCCACGCGACGACAAGCAACAATGCTACGTGCGGTTCGAATCGCCGGCCAGTAGAGAGTCGGGGCCGCGAAAGCGTGCCGGCCTCTCACGGGGCACACCTGGCGGGTGGCGAAGAGGGCTTTCACCTCGCTCGGTGGACGAGATCGTGGGTGCGTTTGAGGCCGCCGTTGCTCCTCGGACCAAGCACATCCTGATCAGCCACACGGGTCGAAACGGACGGTGTCTACCATCTCGGTGGCCTGGTCGCCCATGCGCCCTGGCCCAAGGAAACCCACGCTCAACAGGTTCTATTGGATTGAGGAGCGGCATGACGCGTTCTGCCTCAACAAGATGACGGGACAGTTGGGCGCACGTCCCGGCGACGTCGTCGCCTTCGGGCATACCGGCGAGCCGTGGCACCGGGTGGTGGGCGGAATCCACTTCGTGAACACCGGGTCCGTCGGCAGGCCGAAGGATGGGGATCCCCGAGCGTGCTACGTGCGCCTCTCGCTCGGGGAGGGCGGGTGGCGCGTGAAGTTCGTGCGTGTCGGCAACGACGTCCAGCGGGTCACGAACGCCCCGTTGCGGTCGGGACTTCCGGCAGGCTTCGCCGACCACCTCTGGTAGGGTGGGGCGCCGACCGGGCCCTCCCGGATCCCGACCCATTTGTGGTGCCGCAGGGCGGGTGGCTGCACACCTGCGCGCCCTGGCAATCCTTACGGATGGGCGGACCCTCGGCCGTGTCACCGGCTTCGGAAGGGTTTCGGAACTCCCTCTCCATCTTCGTGTGCCCTCCAGTGTGCCCTCTGTGGGCCCGTATGACGCACCGAGGGGACCCGGGCACCCTGCCCAGGCCCCCTCAGGAGCTGTTCTCTCTGTTCATTCACGTCACTTCAGGCTACTTCACGTCACTCTCTCGGATCGAATCCATCGGTCGCAGGTTCGAACCCTGCCGGGCCCACTTCAAGCCACCGCCACGTCCTCGACGAGCACGACGACGTGGTCGGGGCCTCCGTTCGCGTCACGCACGAGCCCGAGGCGCAGGCGCGTCCACAGGATCTCCCCGTCGGTGCCCAGCAGCCGGCGTTGGGCCTTGCTGTCGTCCAGCTTGCCCGACGTGATCCGGCCGAGCTCCCCGGCGACGGCGTCGCGGTCCGCCGGGGCGACCAGCTCCAGGAACGGGCGACCGCGCAGCGCGCCCCGTTGCCACGCGAACGTGCGCAGGAATTCGGGATTGGCGTCCTGGATCGTGCCGTCCCGGCGCACGAGGAGGATCGCGAGGCCGGATGTGGCGAAGATCCACGAGAAGCGGGCCGCCCGACCCTGCAGGTCCCGGACCTCACGCTCCTCCGAGACGTCCTCCACGGCCCCCTCTACGTAGACGGACCTGCCCCGGCCGTCGCGGTGTGTGCGGGCCGCGTTGCGCACGTGGACGATCCGGCCGTCGGGACGTACCAGCCTGCTCTCGAAGCCCCGCAGCACGCCGAGCCCCTCCAGCCGCTCGAGGAACAGCTGCCGATGCTCGGGGCTGACGAAGAAGTTCCGGGCGTACTCCACCTCCAGCGTGCGACGGTCGGGATATCCGACGAGCTGGACCAGGGCGGGATTGGCGTCGAGAAGGACCCCGTCGACGCCGATGCGGTAGAGGCCGATGGGCAGGTGGTCGAACATGGCCCGATGGCGTGCCTCGCTCCGGCGCAGCGCCGCCTCGGCGCGGGCTCGCTCGATCGCATAGCGAATGGTCCGCTCCATCACGTCCGGATCGATCTTGCCCTTTTCCAGGTAGTCCCACGCGCCGGCCTCCATGGCCTCGACGTCCACCTCCCACCGTCCCTTGCCCGTCAGGAGGATCATCGGGGTGCGGTTGAGCGCCGCGCGGGCTTCCCGGACGAGCTCGATCCCCGACCGGCTCTCGAGGACGTAGTCGACCAGGCAGACGTCGTGCTCCTCCCGCGCCACGGCCTTCGCCCCCTCCTCGAAGGAGCTCGCGTAGTCCAGCTGGAAGGTGGCGGAGGGGATACGATCCAGGATCGCGCGCGTGAGGTGGAACGCTTCCTCGTCGTCATCCACGAGGAGCACGCGGATCGGCGACTCGTCGGGCATCGGGCAGACCTTCGATTGCGTGGGCCGCGGGAGGATCGGCGCAGGGATCTCCACAGCCGAAGCTACCCGTCGAACGGGGGCGGGGGAAGCATCGGCGCCGTCGACGCGGCGGCCTCAGTCGCGTTCGGGGTCCGGGGGCTGGCGCCGCCGCTTGGCCTCGCCGCGGCGGCGCTTCTCCTCGAGGCGCTTCCGCTTCACCCGAGGCGGGACCCGCGTCGGAACCCGGGGCGCCGGACGGCGATTCCGGCGCTCGAGGCGATCCCTGAGCCGGCGAAGCGCCAGAGCCCGGTTGCGGTGCTGCGACCGCTCGTCGCGTGCCTCCACCTGGATTCCGGTGGGGAGGTGGACGAGTCGAACGCCGCTCTCCGTCGTGTTCTGATGCTGCCCGCCGGGGCCGCCGGCGCGGAAAGTGTCCACGCGGCACTGGGCGAGGAGGTCTTCGTCCGCCTCGGGGATCGGAAAGGGCTCCCCGTCGTCGTGAGGGTCGGAGGTCATGGCCTCAACTTACAACATCCAGGTGGCCCGACAGCCTATGGCACATACCGCGGCGACGGGGTAATCTTCGGCGCGCTTCGCGCCGGCCCGGTCTCGTCGAGGACGAACGCTGCGCCCCAGCCCCACGGACATCCGGATGATCTTCGACCGCACGGAACAGAACCCCGGCGCCCGGTTCCTCTTCATCTTGGCGTGTTTGGTCGTGGTGGTCTACGGGCTCAAATACGCCGCACCGGTTCTGCTTCCGTCGGCGCTCGCGGTGTTTCTCGCGGTCCTCTCGCTGCCGGTCATGATCTTCCTGCAGCATCGCAGGTTCCCCGCGCCGTTGGCCATCGGCGTGACGGTCCTGGTGGTGGTCGGCGCGTTCGGCCTCGTGATCCTGCTGGCGAGCCAGTCGATGTCCGAGCTGCAGGCGCGCCTGCCGCGCTACGCGGTGCGGCTCCAGGACCTGCAGGAGCAGTGGATCCAGGGGCTCGAGAGCACGACCGGGCTGCCCCTTGGCAGCTACGTCTCGACGAATCTCATCAACCCCGCCGCCGTGGTCGACCTGGTCGGGAGCGCCGTGGGGAGGATCGCCCAGTTCGTCTCGACGACATTCCTGGTCTTCCTCATCATGATCTTCATGCTGGGGGAGGCGACGGTCTTCCCAGCGAAGATCCGTTACGTCTTCGGCGACGACGTCGCGGACGAGGATCGACTCGCGAAGGTGGTGGCGGAGGTCCAGACCTATCTCGGCATCAAGACGGTGGTCTCGCTGGCGACCGGCCTGCTGCTGGGCGCGTGGTGCTACGTGATGGATCTCGACTTCCCGATCCTCCTCGGGCTGGTCGCGTTCGTGCTGAACTACGTGCCGACGGTGGGCTCGATCATCGCGGGGGTCCCCGCGGTGCTGTTCAGCCTCATCCTGCACGGCACGCTCACACACGCGCTCGTGGTAACCGGCGGCTACGTCGTGGTAAACACCGTGTTCGGGAACATCCTGGAGCCTAACCTCATGGGACGCCGCCTCGGTCTCTCCACGCTCGTCGTGATCCTGTCCCTGCTGTTCTGGGGATGGGCCTGGGGCCCCCTCGGGGCGCTGCTGTCCGTGCCCCTCACCGTCGTCGTGAAGATCTGGCTGGAGAACACGCAAGACCTCCGCTGGGTAGCCATACTCCTGGACAAGGCCCCTCCGAAGGCCGCGCTGGCCAGCCCGGCCGGGGCGGACGACGACCTGGGCGTCTGAGAAACCGAGAACCAGCAGCAGGATCCTGCCCATGCCCCGCATCGCATTCGACGCGCTTCCCGATCACGGGCGCGTGTGGGTCTTCCCCGCCTCCCGGCCTCTCGACGGAGAGGAGTCGGACCGCCTTCTCCGTGAGGTCGACGCCTTCCTCGACACCTGGGCCGCGCACAGCGCACCCCTCAAGTCGGGACGCGAGCTACGGGACGGGACGTTCCTCCTGGTCGGAGTCGACGAGGACGCATCCGCGCCGTCCGGGTGCTCGATCGACGCGCTGGTCAATCGGCTCGAAGCGCTGGGTGCCGCCCTCGGCGTCCGCCTGCTCGAGCACGCTCCGGTGTGGTACCGCGACGGCGCAGCGGTGCGGGTCGCAAGTCGAGCCGAGTTCCGGACCCTGGCCCGTGAAGGCGTCGTGGACCCCGACACCCCGGTCTTCGACACGACGCTCACGCGCTTGTCGGCGCTGCGGGCGGACGGGCTCGAGCGGCCCGCCCGCGACGCCTGGCACGGCAGGGCGTTCTTTCGGGATCAAATGCCCGCGGAGTAGGGAAGGGCGTGCGCGTCAGTCCAGACGCGTCACGTTCTCGGGGGCCGCGGCCAGAAGGCTAGGCGCCGTCAAGAAAGTCGGGGTCTTCCCGGGCGCCCAACGCGGTACCCAGGAAGCGCGCGCCCTCCTCGTCGCCCCACAGGCGCGGCGTCCACGGCGTCCCCTCGAGGAACCCGACATGACCACCGCGCGCGGAAAGGAGGGCGACGATGGCCTCGTTGGAGTCCAGGGCCGCGCGCGGAACGGCCTCCCGGGGGAGGAAGGGATCGTCCAGGCTGTGGATGACCAGCGTGGGCACGCGAATGGCCGCGAGGTAGTGCATGCTGCTGGATACGTCGTAGTAGTGTGCGGCGTCCCTGAAGCCGTGGAGCGGCGCGGTCGCGGCATCGTCGAACGCGCGCAGCGTGCGTGCCCGCATGGCCGCCTCGACGTCGATGTGCCCGCGCAGCATGGCTTCCTTCGCACGGACCTTTCGGCGCAGCGAGCGGAGGAAGTAGGTGGCGTAGAGATGGCCCAATCGCGTGCGCTCGAGCTGGTGGGCGCCCGCCGCGAGGTCGAAGGGGACCGACATCGCGACCGCGGCGTCGACCAGGCCCACGCCGCCTCCGGGGTGGGATCCGAGGAGCTTGAGAAGTGCGTTACCTCCGAGGGAGAAGCCGATGGCGCCGACCGCTCGCCCGGGATGGTCCGTGCGCAGCCGCCCGATCACGAACGCCAGGTCGGTCGTCTCCCCTGAGTGGTACATGCGCGGCAGCAGGTTCGGGGTTCCGCTGCAGCTTCGGAGGTTCAGGGCGACCGGACGGACGCCGCGGGCCTGGAGCTCGCGGCACGTGCCGAGCACGTAGCGCCGCCGCGAGGAGCCTTCGAGGCCGTGCACGACCATCGCCAGCGGCGCACCCGGCCCGGGGTCCGGCCCGAGATCGACGTCGAGGAAGTCGCCGTCGGGCGTGTCCCACCGCTCGCGGTGCATTCCGGGGTCCACGCCGCTCCGCAGCAAGCGCGCTCCCAGCGTCTGAACGTGGGGCCCCTCCGCCCATCTGCTGGGACGGAACGGGCGCGGACGGAACGAAGGCGTCACCGGCGGCGATTCCCGGATGGGCCGGGTGGTCCAGGGCGCGCGTCTGCGGGGCGGCGCGAGTGTGGTGGGAGGTCCATGGATCCTCGAGCGTTGGGCAGTCCGCTTCGGACGCCGCCAAGGTAGCGGGGGTGCGTGCCCGGGCGACACGGGCGCGGCGCGTCGGTGCGTCGTTGCGCAACGCTCGCCCTATTCCCGTACTGCGCGAAGTGCAATATCCTAAAATCTTCGACAGAAACGACTTGCGTGTCATGCCCCTCCGTGGCACGAGGCTCGCTACGGACCATCGGACGAGGGAAGGCGCCTCGGGCCCTGCGGTGAGCCGGACGGCTGAAACGTGCCGTGGCGGGATGCCGTAGGGGGCCGAAGATACCATGGCATCCGCACGGGAGGGGTAGGATGGGAGCGATGGCGTTTGCGGGGCTCGCGCTGCTGGCGCTCGGCGGCGGCGTGCAGCAGGGGCCGGGCTCGGACCGGCTCTACGGCCGGGTGGTGACGGTGGGTGGGGAGGTTTACGAAGGCTACATCCGGTGGGACAGGAACGAGGGTAGCTGGGCCGACCTGCTCGACGGGAGCAAGGAGCTGCCCTGGGAGAACATCCGCGAGGCGGAGCGCCTCGGGGGCCGAGAGGAGCGTACGAGCCGCGAGCACAGCGTCCGCATCCTCGGCCTGCGCATCTCCTGGGACGAGGACGAGGACGCCTACCCGAGCTCGGCCTCCTCGGGGATCCGCTTCGGACACCTGCGCTCGCTCGCGGTCATGGGTGACGATCGCGCGCTCCTGACGCTCAAGTCCGGGCAGGAGATCGAACTCGAGGGCGGGTCGACGGACATCGGCGACGAGCTGCGCGGCCTGGTGATCGACGACCCCGAGCGGGGTGAGGTCGAGCTTCGGTGGAGGGATCTGGACGTCGTGGAGTTCACTTCCGTCCCCGAGGGCGTGGCCGATCCGTCGGCCCCACGGCTCTACGGGACCCTGCGTACGCGCGGGGGGTTGGAGTTCACCGGCTATCTGGCGTGGGACGTGGACGAGATCCTCGCGTCGGACATCCTCGATGGCGAGGAGCGGGGTCGCGACCGGAAGATTCCCTTCGACCGCATCGCCGCCATCGAGCGCGACGGGTCGTCGGGGGCGAGGGTGATCCTGAAGAACGGCGAAGAGATCACGCTCCGCGGCAGCAACGACGTGGACTCGAGCAACCGTGGCATCACGATTGCCGATCCGGCGCTGGGCGAGGTGAACGTGGACTGGGACGGCTTCGATGCGATCACGCTCCACGAGCCGCCGCCGAATGGCGGGGGCTACGACGGCTTCGACGGCGGCCGGCCACTGTACGGCACGGTCGAGACGGCCGACGGCGAGCGCTACACCGGCTCGATCCGCTGGGACAACGACGAGGCGTACACGTGGGAGATCCTGAACGGGAGTGCAGAGGACGTGGACTTCGACATCGAGCTCGGGCAGGTCCGCTCGATCCGGCGTGACGATTCCTGGGGGGCGAGGGTGACCCTTCTCGACGGACGCACCTTCGAGCTCGAAGGCTCCAACGACGTCGACGAGGACAACAAGGGGATCTTCGTGACGCCCGACGACGGCGAAACCGTGCTGGTACCCTGGCGCGACTTCCGCGAGGCCACGTTCGGGGCGCGGTGATGCGGGTTTCCCTCCTGGTAGCGGCCCTGGCGTTCGGCCCCGTGGCGCCGAGCCCCGGGGCCGCACTCGTCCAGGAGGCCGGCGGCCCGTTCGCGGACGCCGTGGCGAGACGGCTCTACGAGGTCGCCGCCGCCGCGCGCACGCGCCTGGACCGGGAGCTGGCCTCCTACACGGCGGTCGTGCGCCAGAGAGTCGGCGTCGGGCTCCGCATGCCGCTGAAGGACCGCACGCTCTATCGCTCGGAGTCGGCGCACCGGGTCTTCTGGAGCCGGGACGGAGACGTGCTCGTCCAGGTGCTGGCCCTGCGCGAGCAGACGCCGGTCGGGCTCGAGAAGGGGAAGGTCCACCTGGGCGTGTTCGACGACAACTTCGACCCGGGCAACGACCAGCTGATGTTCGGCATGGTGCCCCCGGACGACGAGGTCTACGAGGAGAACGCCGAGGACTTCTGGATCGCCCACCCGCTGGACCCCGCCTACCGCGACGACTATCGCTTCGCGGTGGGCGACACGCTCGTGCTCTCGCTCCCGGATGGCCGGAGGATCCGCGCCGTCGAGCTCCGGGTCGTCCCCACGGTCGCGGACGTGCATCGCATCATCGGCTCCCTCTGGATCGAGCCGGAGAGCGGCGCGCTCGTGCGCGCTGCGTACAGGCTGTCCGACACCTTCGACGCCTTCCGGGACCTGGCGGACCTGCGCGAGGAGGAGGACGACGACCTCGAGCACGTGCCCGGCATGTTCAAGCCATGGAAGGCCGAGATCGGCATGATCGCCGTGGACTACGCGCTGTGGGAGTCGGGGATCTGGCTACCCCGGAGCCTGCACGCGGAGGGCGTGGCCACGGCCGGCATCCTGAAGGCTCCCGCGGCGATCGAGCTCACGTACGACTTCGAGTCCGTGGTCACGGACGAGGACATGCGGGCGGATGCGGAGGAGGCCGACCCGGTGACCGACCGCCGCTACGGGACTCGCGCCGAAGCGCTGCAGGCGCTCACGCACGAGACCGTGGGGGACGTCCCCTACCGGCTCTCGACGAGCGTGACCCATCGGGGACCCCGCGCCACCGAGAAGCGGGTCCGCTACCTCGTGCCGGCCGATCCCTCGTACCTCCGGTCGAGCCCCGAGCTGCCTCCGCCGATCTGGGACGCGGCGCCGGGGTTCACCTCGGAAGCCGAGGTCCACGACCTCTTCGACGGGCTGGCCGATCTCCCGGCTCCCCCACCGCAACACGTTCCGCGCACGTTCCGTTGGGGGCTGCAGCGCCCCGACCTGGTGCGTTACAACCGTGTCGAGGGCCTCTCCATGGGCGCGCGCGGGCAGGTCCGGCCCGACACCCGTTTCGGCCCGCTCTCGGTCACCGCGACCGCGCGCGTGGGCGTGGCCGACGTGGAGCCGAGCCTCCGGTTGGACGTCACGCACGAGACCCTCCGACGGGCGGTCACGGGCAGCCTGTACAACGAGCTCGCGGCCGTCGACGAGGACGCACGCCCCTTCGGGCCCGTCAACTCGATGACGGCGCTGCTCTTCGGGCGCGACGACGGGGACTACTACCGGCGTAGCGGCGCCTCGCTCGAGTGGACGCCCCCGGCGGCGGACCGCCGCTCCTACCGTGTGCGCGCCTATGCGGAGTATGACCGTGCCGTGGAGTCCAATACGGACTTCACGCTCGCGCACCTCACCGCCTCGGACTGGGCCTTCCGCGACAACCTCCTGGCGCGGGAAGGGTGGGAGCTCGGGGGCGAGGTCATCCTCTCCCCGTGGTGGGGAACGGATCCCCGCTCGCCGCAAGGCGGCCTCGCGCTGGGCGTGCGCGGCGCAGGCGGCGACTGGTCGTACGCCCGCGCCTCGCTGGTGGGGCGGGCGGCTCTGCCGCTCCCGGAGGATCTGCGCCTGGGCCTCGAGATCGGGGGCGGAACGAGCTGGGGAGATCCCCCGCCGCAGCGCCTGTGGCTGGTGGGCGGCCCCGCGACGCTGCGTGGCTACGATCCACGGACGCAGATGGGCCGGGCCTTCGGGAGGGCCCGCGCGGAGCTCGCTCGGCTGTTCCCGTTCGGTGCCGTCTCCGTGTTCAGCGATGCGGCCGGGGCGGGCGGGCGAGGGCCGATGCGGCTCGAGGACGCGCTGCTGTCGGCGGGGGTCGGTTTGTCCCTCGTGGACGGCCTGATCCGGATGGACGCGGCGTGGGGTCTGCGCGCGCCGCGCGGCTTCCGCCTGGAGCTGTATCTGGACGGCATCCTCTGACCTCTCCACGTTAGCGGGGACCGGAGCGGCGGGCCTCGCCGTTCCGCCCGTTCGTCCAGGGGTCACCGATGTCCCGATATCCGCTCCTGTGCGCGTGTGCCGCGCTCCTTGCGTCGTCGTGCGCGCGCCCGACGCCTCCGCCCGCCGATCTCGGCATCCCCTGGGAGCTGGCGCGTCATCGTGCGCGCACGATCCTCGAGCCGAGCTACGAGATCGACCTCACGATCCCCGCCGAGCGGACCGCGCCGATCGAGGGCCGGAGCGTCCTGCGGTTCGGCTGGGACGATCCGGACGGCTTCGACGTCGTGCTGGACTTCAAGGACCCCGAGACGCGGGTGCGCTCGGTGGAGGTGAACCAGCAGCCAGTGGAATGGCGCCCCGTGAACGACCACGTGGTGATCCCCGCGTCGAGCCTGAAGCGGGGCGCGAACTCGGTCGTGCTCGACTACACGGCCGGGGACGAGGCGCTGAACCGGAACGACGACTTCCTGTACACGCTCTTCGTGCCGGACCGCGCGCACTTCAGCCTGCCGGTCTTCGACCAGCCGAACCTCAAGGCGACCGTGGCCTGGACGCTGCGCGTCCCCGCTTCCTGGCGGGCGGTGGCAAACGGCCCCCTGGTGGAGGAGTCGGGCGACCAGAAGACGAAGACCCTTCGCTTTCTCGCGACCCACCCCATCCCCACGTACCTCTTCGCCTTCGCCGCCGGGAACTTCCGGGTCGAGGAGGCGGTGGTGGACGGACGCGTGATGCACATGTTCCACCGGGAGACGGACAGCCTGAAGGTGGCGCGCAACCGCGACGCGATCTTCGACCTGCACGGCAAGGCGCTGAAGTGGCTGGAGGAGTACACGGGGATCCCGTATCCCTTCCAGAAGTTCGATTTCGTGCTCATCCCGTCGTTTCAGTACGGCGGGATGGAGCATCCCGGAGGGATCCTCTACAACGCGTCGGGCATCATGCTCGACGAGTCGGCCACGCAAGGGCAGATCCTGGGTCGCGCGAGCGTGATCTCCCACGAGACGTCGCACATGTGGTTCGGCGACCTCGTGACGATGAACTGGTTCGACGACGTCTGGATGAAGGAGGTGTTCGCCAACTTCATGGCCGGGAAGATCGTGAACCCCTCCTTCCCGGACGTGGACCACGACCTGAGGTTCCTGATGTCGAACCACCCCGCCGCCTACGGGGTGGACCGGACCGAGGGCGCGAATCCCATCCGGCAGCCGCTGGAGAACCTCCGGGAGGCGGGGACGCTCTACGGCGCGATCATCTACCAGAAGGCGCCGATCGTGATGCGCCAGCTCGAGGCGCGCGTCGGCGAGGAGACCTTCCGCGACGGGCTGCGCGAGTACCTCGGCGAGCACCGATACGGCAACGCGACGTGGCCGGACCTGATCGACGTGCTGGACCGCCGGACGCCCGAGGACCTGGCCAAGTGGAGCCACGTATGGGTCGAGGAGGCGGGTCGCCCGACCGTGACCGTGGCCCGCGAGGACGGCGACGTGTTGCTGCGCCAGGAGGATCCGGCGGGAAAGGGGCGGGTGTGGCCCCAGACGCTCCACGTGCGGCTTGGGCGCGCGTCCGGTGACACCGTGGTGACGGTCGAGCTGGGCGCCGAGCCGGTCCGGATCGCGGGAGCGGACGACGGCGGTCTGGACTACGTCATGCCCGACGGATCCGGCGTGGAGTACGGATTGTTCCTCCTCGACCCCGCCAGCCGGGAGTATGTCGTGGCGCACCTCCCGGAGCTGGCGCCGGGGCTCGTGCGGGGCACCGCCTGGGTGACGCTCTGGGACCAGGTGCTCGAGCAGCGGCTGGCGCCCGGCGCCTTCCTGGACGTGGCGCTGCGGGCGCTGGGCTCGGAGGACGTGGAGCTGAACCTGAGCCGCATCCTCGGCTATGTCGGGACCACGTTCTGGCGCCTCCTCCCCGCCGACGAGCGCGTGCGGCGGGCCCCGGACGTGGAGGCGACGCTGTGGGCCGGCACCACCGGATCCCTCCCGGCCACGGCGCGGGCCGCCTTCTTCGGAACGTACCGGAGCGTGGCGGTCACCGATGCGGGCGTGTCCCGCCTGCGCCGCCTCTGGGCCGGACGGGACTCCATTCCGGGTGTGCCGCTGTCCGAGACCGACCAGATGGCCCTCGCGACCGAGCTGGCCCTGCGGGGTGTGGACGGGTGGTCGCGGATCCTGGACGAGGAGGAGCAGCGGATCCAGAACCCCGACCGCAAGGCCCGCTTCCACTTCGTGCGACCGTCGTTGGACGCGGACCCCCAGGTACGCCTGGGCTTCTTCGCCTCGCTCGCCGACCCGGCGAATCGCGAGCGCGAGCCGTGGGTGCTCTCCGGACTCGACAACCTGCACCACCCCCTGCGCGCGGCCAGCGCCCTGCCGACCATCAGGCCGGCGCTGGACATGATCGAGGAGATCCAGCGCACCGGGGACATCTTCTTCCCTGGGCGCTGGCTCGACGCCACGCTCGGCGGACACAACGAGCCGGAGGCGGCGGAGACCGTCCGGTCGTTCCTGGAGGCGCGGCCGGACCTGCCGCCGCGCCTGCGGGCGAAGGTGCTCCAGTCGGCGGACATGGTGTGGCGCTCCGCGGCGATCGTGCACGGATGGCAGCCCCGATGAGGCGCGCACTTGCCGTGTCGGCCGGAGCCCGCTCCCTCGCGGCGACGCTCCTGGTCGCGGCGTGCGCATGCGGGGGGAGGGCGGGGGTCATCCCGACGCGCGAGCCGCCGCACCGGCCGTCGGACGGGCTCCTGGCCGACCCCGGGCTGCAGGCGATCGTCGCGGACCAGGTACGCCGGGACGGGAGCGCCCTGATCGGGCACCTCTCCGACCCGCGTCCCCAGGCGCGCGCGCGCGCCGCCTTCGCCCTGGGCTCCGTTCAGGCCCCCGAAGCGCTCGGGCCGCTCGTCGCGGCGCTCGCGGACGGCTCCGCCGACGTACGCCGTGACGCCGCGTTCGCGCTGGGGCAGTTGGGCGCAGGCGAGGCCGTAGCTCCCCTTGCCGAGGCGTTCGCGGGTGAGGGGGACGACGCGGTGCGCGCGCGGATCCTCCAGGCTCTCGGCAAGATCGGGACCGTCGGGTCGGCCGACGCGCTGGTGGGCCTCGACGTCCCGGCAGCGCTCGAGGCCGATCGCACGCTCGCCCTCGCGGTGCTGGGCGCGGTGCGGATGGTGCGCACGTCCTCGGGGCAGGAGCACCTCCTCGCGCGCCTGGACGACCCGCGTCCCCGCGTGCGCGAAGCAGCCGCGTACTACTTCGGTCGGGTCCCGACGCCGGAAGCCTGGGCCGACCGCGCGACGCGGATCCGCGAGGCGCTGGACGGCTACGCGAAGGATGATCCGGCGGCGATGTACCTGGTGCAGGCGCTGGGCAGGCTCGACGACCCGTTCGACGGGGAGCGCCTGCGCACGTGGGCCACGAGCGCAGGCGATTGGCGGATCCGGGCCAACGCCATGACGGCGATGGGGGGGCCACGCCTGGACTCGGAGGACCGTGCCGCCCTGTACGGGGGTCTGGACGACCCGTCGGCACACGTCGCGCTCGCCGCCGCGCAGACGCTGGCGCGCTCCGGTGTCGGGCCCGACGAGGCGAGGCGGATCGAGGCGTGGATCGACGGGCACCCAGACCGCTGGCAGGTGGTCGATCCGCTCCTCTCGCTGCTGGCGCGCTCGGGCCGGGCGGACTACGTGCTGGGGTGGATCGACGCGCTCCCTACCGACGACACCGTGCGCGCCGGCGTGGGGCTGCGGGCTCTGGGCGTCCTGCCGGGGGACATGGCACGTGAGCGGCTGGCGCGGGTCGCGGCTTCCGGTTCACCGCGACTCGCCGCCGACGCCGTGGGAGCGCTGGCGCGCCGGTGGTCCGCATCCCCCGACTCGGTGGCCCGGTCGTTCTACCTGGGCGTGTTCAGCCGGGCATTGCGGAACGGCAGCGTCCGCGCTGCCTACGAGGCCGCCCCGGTGCTGGCGGATCCGGCGTTCGTCGACCTCGGGGGCGCGGACACGCTGGCGGCGGCGTATGCATCGATGTCGACGCCTCGCGACCTGGAGGCGATGCAGGCCCTGCTGGCGGCGCTGGGCGCGACGGGCTCCCCGGCGGCCGAGCCCGTCTTGAAGGAGGCCTCGAACCACGGCGATGCGGCGATCCGGCGGGCCGCGGCAGAGGCGCTGGGGAGCCTCACCGGCCAGGCCGCCCCTTCGGCACCGGCGGTGGGCGAAGCGGACACCGCGGGGAGCGGCGCGACGCCCGGGACGCCCGCCGTGGATTGGGGATACCTGTCGGGCCTCGGCACGGCTCCCCGCCTGGTCCTCGAAACCGCTCGGGGAAGGGTGGTGGTCCGCATGGAGACGGAGGAGGCACCCCAGACGGTCCAGACGATCGCGACGCTCGCGGAGTCGGGGCGCTACGACGGCGTGCCCTTCCACCGCGTGGTCCCGAACTTCGTGGTGCAGGGAGGCGACTTCGCGTCGGGAGACGGCTTCGGAGGCCCCGGCTTCACCATCAGGAGCGAGTTCACGCTCATCCCCTATCTGCGGGGGGTGATCGGGATGGCCTCGGCCGGGAAGGACACCGAGGGCTCACAGTTCTTCATCACCCATTCGATGCAGCCGCACCTCGACGGCGGCTACACGGCGTTCGGCTGGGTGGTCGAGGGGATGGACGTGGTGGACCGGCTCCTGGTGGGCGACCGGATCGTGCGGGCGACGGTTGAGCGACGGGACTGAGTCGCCGCAGATCCCCTGGCAGGGGGTGGGCGCGCCGTTCACGATGGTGCCGCCGGGCCTCCAGGCGATGGCCGTCAGCGCGCTCTTCTTTTCGCTGATGTCCGCGCTGGCCAAGCTGGCGGGTACCGCGGTGCCGATCTTCGAGATCGTGTTTGCCCGCTCGATCGTCGTGGCCGTCCTCTCCGGTGGAAAGCTGCTGCACGACGGTCGGGGATTCCGGGGCCGCGAGCCCCGGCTCCTGGTGCTGCGGGGCGTCCTGGGCTTCGGCGCGCTGTCGTGCTTCTATTTCGCGGTCGTGCGCCTTCCCCTCGCCGACGCGACGGTGATCCACTTCATGAACCCGGTGTTTACGGCGTTCATGGCCGCGGTGGTGCTGGGAGAGCATCTCGGATTGGTGGAGGCCCTGCTCGTTCTGACCAGCCTCGGGGGCGTCCTGCTCGTGGCCCGCCCCGCCTTCGTCTTCGGAGGCGGAGGCCTCGACGCGGTGCCGGTCCTGGTGGGTCTGTGCGGCGCCCTGCTCGCCGCCGGGGCCTACGTGGCCGTGCGGCGTCTGCGCGGCGAGCCGCCCATGCTGATCGTCTTCTACTTCGCGGCAGTGTGCACGCTGCTGTCGGCCCCGTTCGTAGTGGCCCACGCGACCCTCCCCGATGCCGGCATGCTGCTCGTGCTCCTGGGCGTCGGGGTGAGCACGCATCTGGGACAGACCTTCGTGACGTGGGGCTTCCGCCTGGAGCGGGCGGGACGGGCCTCGGCGGTGGGATACCTCCAGATCGTCTTCGCGGCGGGGTGGGGGCGGCTGCTGTTCCACGAGCTCCCCGACCTGTGGACGTGGGTCGGCGCCGCCGTCATCGTCACCGCCACGCTCCTCCTCGTGCGGCTCCACCCCGTACGCTGAGCCCCGGGGCCTCCGCCCCCTCCCTCGTGGGTACAAGCGCAGCAGCGTATGAGCCCTCGCGCGGCCTTTTCCGGTATTCCAGGGTGAACGCAGAAAGCACGATTTCGCACTAAACAGTGTTACGCGATGTATTCGCACGGGCATTGACCGATTCTCGAGCTTTGTTTACAGTGTTCACCATGTCTGAACAACGCGACAGGATTCTCGGGTGCGCCTGCGACCTCTACCTCTCGAGGGGTCTCGAGGGGTTCTCCATGCGGAAGCTGGCGAAGCAGGTCGGGGTGACCGCCCCGGCGCTCTACCGGCACTACGAGAACCGGGAGCACGTGCTCGCCGACGTCGTGCGGGAGGCGTACCGGGAGTTCACCGCGTACCTCTACCGCGCGCTCGAGGGCAGGACGGCGCTGGATCGATTCTTCCGCGCCGGCGAGGGATACCTCGACTTCGCCCTCCAGCACCCGCGCTGGTACGAGCTCCTGTTCATCTCGCCCGAGCACATGGGGATGGACGAGCTGCCGGACGACATCGAAGGCATGGGGTGTGCCATCCACCAGTTCTGGGTGGACCGGGTGCGCGAGTGCATGGACGAGGGAATCCTGAAGCAAGGGGATCCCGTCCAGATGTCCCTGACGATGTGGGCGCACGCGCACGGCCTGCTGCAGCTCTTTCACCATGGCCACTTCCGCATGGACGAGGGGGATTTCCGGCGCCAGTTCGCTGCTTCCGGCGCCGTGATGATGACGGGGATCGCCACAGACGAATTCGCCGCCCAGCTGGCCGACCACATGGACGCGGCCAGGTCGGCGGGTGTCCAGGGATAGTCCGCAGAAGGGACGAGGAAGGGATGACGAACAACGACGCCCGGGACCTCTGGTGCCTGGGATCATGGAAGAGGGCGATCACGGTGGCGGCTGCCGTGCTGCTGGCGCTCCTGCTGGCGACCGTCGAGGCCCTGCACGGGCAGGAAACCCCGGAGGCCACGACCACGCTGTCCATCGAGGACGCCGTGCGCACCGCCATCCGGCAGAATCGCGACGTGCAGACGGCGCGCCTCGCCCTGGACGAGGCCAACGAGCAGGTGTCCGAGGCGTGGAGCAACGTCTACCCGTCGGTGGACTTCAACGCGAGCTACACCCGCAACGTGTCGCCGAACGTGAGCTTTCTGCCGAAGGTGTTCATCGATCCGAACGCCGGTCCGGACGACTTCATCGCCGTGCGGTTCGGGGCGGACAACCAGTGGAACACGACGATCAGCCTCGAGCAGCCGCTCTTCTCGGCGGCCGCGTTCATCGGCGTCGGCGCGGCCGGCCGCTACAAGACCCTGCAGCAGGAGATGGTGCGTGGGGTGACGCAGGGCGTGGTCACGCGCGTGCGCACCGCCTACTACCAGCTCCTCCTCCAGCAGGAGCAGCTTCGCCTGACCGAGAACTCGGTGCGTCGCGTCCGTGAATCGCTCAAGGAGACGAAGGCGCTCAACCAGGCCGGCCTGTCGTCGGACTACGACGTGCTGCGCCTGGAGGTGGAGCTGGCCAACCTCGAGCCGAACCTGCGCCGGGCGGAGAACGCGGTCCATCAGGCACAGCGCCAGCTCATCGTCGAGCTGGACCTGCCGGAGGGACAGGCCGTCGCCGTGGGCGGATCGCTGGCGGACATGAACCTGGACGACCTGGCGGCCAACACGCCCGCCAACCGCGAGGTGTTGTCGTTTGCCGGGTTCGGCGGGATGCAGGCGGAGGAGGTCGACCGCGCGATGCAGATGGCGGAGGACCTGCGCTCGGACCTGCGGCAGCTCGAGCTGACGGAGTCGCTGCGCAAGACGGAGATGCGCCTCGAAGAGGTGGAGTACCTGCCGAAGGTCACGTTCTTCGGGAACTACGTGATCAACGCCCAGGACAACGGCAGCCCCAGCTTCTTCGGGCGTGGTGACGGCCAGCGGGCCTACGGCCGTAACGTCGGGGTGCGGGTGAGCGTTCCCATCTTCACCGGCTTCCGCCGCGACGCGCGGGTGGACCAGAAGAGGGCGGCGCTGAGGCAGGCCGAGACGCAGACGCGCCTCGCGACCGACCAGGCGCGCCTGCAGGTGCAGAACCTGATCGAACAGTCCGACGAGGCACTGCTACGCGCCCGCGGACAGAAGCTGGCGGTCCAGCAGGCCCAGAGGGGCTTCGACATCGCCAGCGCGCAGTACCGGGAGGGACTGGGGAGCCAGCTCGAGCTGACCGACGCCGAGGTGGCGCTCAGGCAGAGCGAATTCAACTACGCCCAGGCGGTCTACGACTACCTGGTCGCGCGCGCGCGGCTCGACGAGGCGACTGGGCAGGTACCGATGGTCGACACCGGCGAGCGCGCGACAGATGGCTTCGAGGACTAGGACGGAGACGACCGTGGAGACGAGGACCATGAACGCACGGTGGATGTGGGGAGCGCTGGCGCTGGCCCTTTCGGGCGCTGTGGCCGGCTGTGGGAACCGGGCGGCCGATGCCGAGCAGACGGACGCGGCCGACTTCGTTCGCGTGATCAACGTCGAGGTCACCGAAGTCCAGGCCCGGCCCTTCGTGGACGAGATCCAGCTGACCGCATCCGTCCGGGCGAATCAGGACGTGCAGGTCGCCGCCGAGGAGAGCGGGAAGATCCGTGAGATCCTGGCCGACAAGGGCTCCCGGGTCCGGCAGGGCGAGCCCATCGCCAAGATCGACGACGCCATCCTGTCGGCCCAGGTCGAGCAGGCGCGGGCGCAGGCCGAGCTCGCCTCGCAGACGTGGGATCGGCGCAAGCGGCTCTACGAGGAGGACCGGGTGGGCTCGGAGATCGCTTACCTGGAGGCCAAGTTCGGCGCCGAGCAGACGGCGGCGAACCTGAAGGGCCTCGAGGAGCGGCTGGCGCGCACGACGATCCGGGCGCCGTTCGACGGCGTGCTCGATGAAAGGATGGTGGAGGTCGGGTCATCGGTCGCGCCGGGGCAGGTCGTGGCGCGCGTCGTGGACCTCGACCCGGTCAAGGTCACGGCCGGAGTGCCCGAACGCTATGCGGCGGACGTGCGCAAGGGCGCGGAGGCGCGGGTCACCTTCGACGTCTTCCCGGACGACCTCTACCGCGCACGGATCGGATATGTCGGCGCGACCGTGAGCGCTCAGAACCGGACGTTCCCCATCGAGGTGATCGTGCCCAACCCGAAAGGCCTGATCAAGCCGCAGATGGTCGCAAACGTCTCGGTCGCACGCCGGGATCTCGCGTCGGCCCTCGTCGTCCCCCAGGACGCGCTCGTGCGCGTCGAGAACGGCTACGTGGTCTTCGTGGCCGGGGACCGGGGGCAGGGGCCGATCGCCGAGGTGCGCCCGGTCACGCTGGGGCCGAGCCAGCGGAACGAGGTGGTGATCGAGTCGGGCGTCCAGGAGGGGGACAGGCTGATCGTGGTCGGTCAGAAGTCCGTCGCCGACGGCGACCACATCAACGTCGTGGGAACCAGGTAGCCCCAGGGAATACGGGAGAGGCAGATGAGCGACGACAGGGGACGTGCGTCCAGGGGTGACTCGGCCGAGGAGGGGCGGGCGATCCGCTTCCTGGAGCGCTTCAAGGAGTTCCGGGCCGCGAGCTTCGCCATCGAGCACCGCACCAGCGTCATGGTGTTGCTCGGGATCATCGTGATCATGGGCGTGCTCAGCTACCGATCGACGCCCAAGGAGTCGTTCCCGGAGATCGCGATTCCGATCATCGCGGTCAACACGACGTACCCGGGCGTGTCGCCCAAGGACGTGGAGAGCCAGGTCACCCGAGAGCTCGAGGACGAGCTGTCCACCATCTCCGACCTGGACGAGCTGACGTCCACGTCGGTGGAGGGCTACTCGAGCATCGCGGCCAAGTTCAAGACGACCGTGAACCTCGAGGACGCGCTGCAGAAGGTCCGCGAGAAGGTGGACCTGGCGAAGGGCGACTTGCCCGACGACGCCGAGGAGCCGTCGATCGTCGAGTTCAACTTCTCCGAGATCCCGATCATGTCGGTGAACCTCTCGGGTGAATACGGCCTCGTGCGCCTCAAGGATCTCGGCGAGGACATGAAGGACCGCCTCGAGCAGATCCCCTCCGTGCTGCGCGCCGACGTGCGCGGCGGGCTCGAGCGCGAGGTGAAGGTCGACGTGGACCTCGCCAAGCTGAAGTTCTACGGCTTGGGACTCGAGGACGTGGTGGATGCCGTCCGCAACGAGAACGTGAACATCCCCGGGGGCTCCATCGACGTCGGGGACAGCAAGTACCTCGTGCGCGTGGACGGCGAGTTCGAGGACCCCAGCCTGATCGGGGACCTGGTCGTGAAGATGCAGGGAGGCCGGCCGATCTACGTGCGCGACGTCGCCGACGTGGACTTCGGCTTCGCCGAGCGCGACAGCTACGCGCGTATGAACGGCAACGAGGTGGTGACGCTCGAGATCGTGAAGCGCTCCGGTGAGAACATCATCGAGACGGCGAACGCCGTGCGGAGCGTCATCGAGGAGATGCGCCCGCTGTTCCCGCCCACGACCCAGGTGAGCATCACCGGGGACATGTCCGACCAGATCGAGAAGATGGTCTCGAGCCTCGAGAACAACATCCTCTCCGGGCTCATCCTGATCGTCGGCATCCTCCTCTTCTTCCTGGGCGTGTCGAACTCGATGTTCGTCGCGATCTCGATCCCGTCGTCGATGCTCCTGAGCTTCATCGTGCTCAAGCTGCAGGGCGTGTCCATGAACATGGTCGTGCTGTTCAGCCTCATCCTGGCGCTGGGGATGCTGGTCGACAACGCGATCGTGGTGGTGGAGAACATCTACCGCTACCTCGAGGAGGGGTGGGACCGCACCCTCGCGGCGAAGAAGGCGACGGGGGAGGTGGCGATCCCCGTCATCGCCTCGACCGCGACGACGCTGGCCGCGTTCGCGCCGCTCATGTTCTGGCCCGGTGAGACGGGTGAGTTCATGAAGTACCTTCCGCTCACGCTCATCGTCACGCTGTCGAGCTCGCTCTTCGTGGCACTGGTGATCGTGCCAACGCTGTGCGCGATGTTCATGAAGCTCGACGGCACGCCGCCACGGCCGCTGCGCCCGGCCGCGCGGTGGACCCTCATGGCTGTGGCGGGCCTCGCGTTCCTGTCCGTGGCGGGCCGGAACCCCCTGTCCGCGGTCCTGCTCGCGGGGACGGCGGCCGGCCTGTGGGCGCTGCAGCGCTACGTCCTCGCGGGGGCGGCGCGGCGGTTCCAGGACCGGATCCTGCCGGGCGTCATCTCCGTGTACGAGGGGCAGCTCCGTTGGGCGCTCGACCACCGCATGGTGATCCTCGCCGGCACCGGCGCGGTCTTCGTGCTGACCATCCTGGCCTTCGGGATCTTCAACAAGGGCGTGGAGTTCTTCCCGGAGAACATGCCGCCCCAGCAGATGATGGTGAACGTGGAGGCGCCGGTCGGTACGCGTGCCGCGTTCACGGACACCGTCGTCCAGCACATCGAGCAGCAGCTCAACACGTCGATCGGCGGCCGGGAGGACTGGGAGTCCGTCGTGGCCACCGTGGGCGGCGGCGGCGGCGGGAACTTCATGGACCAGGGCCCCAGCGGCGCGCAGGACGGCCGCGTCACGATCAGCCTGGTCGACTTCGAGGACCGGAAGCGCGACGCCTTCGCCACGCTCGCCGAGATGCAGGAGAAGATCGGCAACGACGTAGCCGGCGCGACCATTTCGGTGGACAAGCCGAACGAGGGGGCGCCTCAGGGCGCTCCGGTGAACATCGAGATCGTGGGTGAGGACCCCGACCAGCTCAAGGGGCTGTCGGACCGCGTCCTCGACATCCTCCAGAACGCGCCGGTGTACCGGAAGCTGGTGGGGCTCTCCAGCGACCTCGACGAGGCGCGCTCCGAGCTGGCCGTGCACGTAGACCGCGAGAAGGCGGCGCTCTACGACCTGAACACGTCGAAGGTCGGCGGGGCGATCCGCAGCGCCATCAACGGCGTCGAGGCGGCCAAGTACCGCACGGGCAACGACGAGTACGATATCGTCGTGCGCCTGGCCGAGCGAGACCGGAGCGACCTCGAGGGATTGAGGGACCTCACCGTGATGGCCGAGGGGGGCATCCAGGTGCCGCTGTCGTCGGTCGCGAGCTGGTCGGTGGAGGAGGGTTACGGCTCGATCCGCCGGAAGGACCAGACGCGCATGGCGACGATCACGTCCGACGTGGCGGCGGGCTACAACTCCAACGCCGTGCTCTCCGAGGTGCAGCAGACGCTGCACGACTTCACCGACGCGCTCCCGCCCGGCTACACGGTGCGTTACACGGGTCAGTCCGAGGACCAGGCCGAAGCGCAGGCGTTCCTGGGTGGTGCGTTCCTCACGGCGCTGCTGCTGATCTGCTTCATCCTGATCAGCCAGTTCAACTCGGTGGTGAAGCCGCTGATCATCATGACGTCGGTGATCATGTCCACCGTGGGCGTGCTCATGGGCCTGATGATCTTCCGCATGCCCTTCGGCATCATCATGTCCGGCGTGGGCCTGATCTCTCTGGCGGGGATCGTGGTGAACAACGCGATCATCCTGATCGACTACATCGACGTCCTGCGGGACCGGGACGGGATGAACCGTCGCGAGGCGCTCGTGCAGGGAGGCAAGACGCGCTTCCGTCCCGTGATCCTCACGGCGACGACGACCGCGCTCGGCCTCGTGCCGCTCGCCATCGGGCTCAACTTCGACTTCTTCGGGCTGTACCGCTCGCTGAATCCCGACCTCTTCTGGGGCGGGGAGCAGGCCGCGTGGTGGGGGCCGATGGCCGTGGCGGTGATCGTCGGGATCCTGTTCGCGACGTTCCTCACGCTCGTGCTGGTTCCGGTCTTGTACTCGCTGGTCGACGACTTCACGGAGTTCTTCAGGAAGCACTTCGCGCGTGGCGACGACGAGCCGGCTTCGGATGGGCGCGGTGGCGGGCCTGCGGAGGTCCCCGGATACCCGGAGGAGCGGCCAACGGTGTCGCGTCCGGTCCGCGAGCCGGTGGGCGTGCGGCGTAGCCGCGAGGCGCCGCGCATGCTACCGCCGGGCGTAGCGCCGAGACCGCACACGCCGTAGCGTGTCGGGGTGCGCCTTCGCTCGCTCAATCTGATCGTCGCGTACTACCTCGCGACACCGGTCTTCGCCGTAGCGGACCTCGTGTTCGGCGTGCCGGTGCGGCTGGCTGGAATCGCCGACGCCGCCCACCGACTCGCGTACTACGTCGTGGTGTTCGCGCTGGGCATCCTGTGTCGGCTCCGTCCCACGGCCGCACCTTTCGTGGGCATGGCCGAGAGCACCGTCAACCTCCTGATCCTGCTCCTGTCGATCCTCCTCCCCATCTGGTCGCTCCCCGACGCGCTCCTCGCCGGCGCGCCGCTGGACGCCGGCCTTTCGGGGATGGCGCTCGGCAACGCGCTCCTGTCCGCGACCGCGCTGGTGGTGAGCTTCCACAGGAGCCAGGCCGCGGCGGCGCGCCAGCTGTTCGGGAGGGGAGGCGGGCGGTGAGCAGGTGCCGGTGGATGGCGACCGCCGTTCTCCTCGCGGTGCTCCTGCCCACCGCCGGCGCGCTCTCGGCCCAGTCCCGGCAGGGACTGCTGAGCCTGCCCGAGGGGCGCCTGTTCTACGAGGTCGTGGGCACCGGAGACCCGATCTTCGTCGTGCACGGCGGCCCCGGGCTGGATCACCGCTACCTCCGTCCCGGCCTCGACGTGCTGGCATCATCCCACGCCCTGGTCTACTACGATCAACGGGGAACGGGCCGCCCGGCACCCATCGCCATGGCCAGGGCCCTCGCCGAGGCCTTTCCCCAGGGGCGCTTCGTGCCGCTGGACAGCGGCCACTTCCCCTGCATCGAGGATCCACAGGGTCTGGCCGAGGCGGTGTCGGGGTTCCTGGCCGGACTCGGCGGCGGATGAGCGGCTCGGATGGGGCTTTGCGCCGCGTCACGGTCACGCTGGCCGTCTACGGGGCCGGGGCCGCCCTTCTCCTGTGGGTGCTGCCCGCCATCCAACGGCTGCTGCTGCTCCCCGCGCTGTTCGTGCTCCTCGTGAAGGTGGCCCTGGCGCTGGGCGTGCCGGTCGTCTGCCTCCTCGCCTGGCGTTACCCCGCGCTGGGTGGGGAGCGCGGGGAGGGGTAGGGGCGGAGGTGGACGTGCACCTCCGGGCGCTGTCCCCGGACGACTGGCCCGCGGTGGCGCGCATCTACCGCCAGGGGATCGCGACCGGCGACGCCACGTTCGAGGCCTCGGGCCCGACCTGGGAAGCATGGGACCAGGGGCGTCTCGCGACCTGCCGCATCGTGGCGGAGGTGGACAGCGCGGTGGTGGGCTTCGCCGCGCTCAGCCCGACATCGAAGCGGGCCGTGTACGCGGGCGTCGCCGAGGTGATGGTCTACGTGGCCGAAGGGCAGCGGGGCCGGGGCGTGGGCCGTCGCCTTCTGGACGCCCTGGTGCGGGCCTCCGAGGACGCGGGCGTGTGGACGCTCCAGGCCGGGATCTTCCCGGAGAACCGTGCGTCGGTCGCGCTCCACCTCGATCTGGGGTTCCGCATAGTGGGCACGCGCGAGCGGGTGGGGCGGATGGCCGACGGGCGTTGGCGCGACGTGACGCTCCTCGAGCGAAGGAGCCGGGTGGCGGGGACGGAGTGAGCCGGGTGCCGATGGCCGCGGCGCCCCCAGGGTCGACGCACCGTCCCGTGCGGCCCCACGACCGCGCTCAGGGCGTCAGGTCCACCTGATACGTCGTCACGAACTCGATGAACCTCGAGATCTCCGTCATGTCGGCGCCGACGTAACGGATCGTGTGCGAATCCACGCGCTCGACGTCCGGCAGGTACGCCAGGACCTCCGCGGGCATGTAGTTCTTGAAGGAGATCTCGAGGGAGATGGGCCCTTCGAGCCGGTAGGGCCGGAAGTCGTCCAGGCGTCCGAGCGCGGCCGCGACCTTCTGGCGGATCAGGGCGTACGAGGCCTCCGGCATGAGGGTTCGGGCCGAGTGGAAGCCGAGCGTGCGCTTGGTGACCGCGGTCTCGAGGTCGCCGAGGAGCGCGCGCGCTTCGTCGGCGATGGCGTCGTCGCCGGACAGCATGACGACGGGCACGCCGAAATCCCCCGCGATGGCCGCGCTCACGCCGGCCTCGGGCACGTCGCGCCCGTTGAGGCGGAGCGCGGTCAGGTTGGCGCTCGACATGGTGTGGGCGCGCACGCCGCGGGGGTTGGAGGTGCTCGCGTGGTAGCCGATGAAGAGCACCGCGTCGAACGTCTCGTCGATCCCCTCCATCATGCCCAGGGGCCGCGGCCAGGAGCGGACCAGCTCGATGTCGGCCGGGAGGCGCTCCATCAGGAGGTTCTCCCCGTTGCCGTGGGAGTCGCTCACCAGGATCTCCGTGGCGCCGGCCTCTCGAGCCGCCTCGATGGCCGCGTTCACCTCGGTGGTCATGATCTCCCGGAATCGCTGGTACTCGAAGCCGGCGGGGCCGAGCTGGTCGGAGGTCACCGTGCCGACCACGCCTTCCATGTCGGCGGAGATGTAGACCTTGAGCCCCTGGCGACCCTGCTGGGCGCCCGTGGGCGAGTGCAGGAGCGCGGCGGCCGCGGCGGTGAGGGCGAGGACGCGTCTCATGAAGCCTCCGGAGGGGGGTCGTGGATCGTTCATGGCGTGGCGTGGCCGGCAGCCGCCCGAGCGCAGCGTCGCACGATCTCGCCGGCAGGGAGGATTTCCCGGACGCCCGCGACGGAGCGGCCGGCCTGCCAGTACTCGGTGGTGCCGCGCTCGTCCAGGGAGGCGCGCTTGAGCCGCCACGCCGAGCCCAGGGCGTAGAGGGTGCGCATCCAGCGCTTCCTCCTCCGCCCGCGTAGCATCCAACGGGCCAGGGGGCCCGCCTTCAGCCCGATGCGCCGCACATAGGGCGTGGCGATCACCGCGACCGGCACACCGGTGAGCCGCTCGGTGAGCACGATGTCCTCCTCCTCGGCGTCCAGGATCGCCTGCTTGTACGGCGCCGACGCGCGGCACTCCGGGGTCGCGATGAAGCGCGTGCCCATCTGCACGCCCGCGTAGCCGAGGCGCAGCGCCCCGGCGAACTCCTCCGGCGTGCCGACGCCGCCGGCGCACACGACGGGGAGGTCCAGCCCGCCCACGTCGTCGAGGAGCTCCTCCACGCCGAGCGGACCCGCGTGGCCGCCCGCCCGCCGGTTCACCGCGATGAGCCCGTGCACGCCGGAGTCGCGGGCCTTGAGCGCCCACTTGCGCTCCGTGATGTCGTGGTAGACCACCCCTCCGGCCGGCTCGACGAGGTCGACGACCCAGCGCGGCTTCCCCAACGAGGTGATGAAAAAGCGCACGCCCTCCTCGAGGGCGGTGTACACCCATCGGACCATGCGCTCGTGGTAGGTGCGCGAGGACGACTCGATCAGCGCGTTCATGCCCATCGGCCGGGCGGTGAGGCGGCCGATGTGGCGCAGGCCCTCCCGGAAGTCCCACCCGTGCACGTAGGTGAGCGACACGGGCTGGACGATGCCGATGCCGCCCGCGTCGGACACGGCCGCCACCAACTCGGGATTCGAGCAGGGGAACATCGCGCCGCAGATGAGCGGCACCTCGATGCCCGCGTCCCGCGTGAGGGGCGTCTCCAACGCACCGGGGCGCCCTTCCCCTCTCGGCGTCACGGGCGTGCCCTCGGGTCCGAAACGGCCGGTACGGGCCCGAGGAGCCAGCGCGCCGTCACGGTCGCCACCTCGTCGCCATCGCCGTCGCGGACGTGGGCGACGGCCGTGTGCTCGGCGCTGGCCGTGACCTCCGGGACCTCGCAGCGGCACTCCGCCACGAGGACGCCGCGCGCCTTCTTGTGGTACGCGACGTCGAGTCCGACGAGGATCCCGCGCACGCTGGGTGGGAGGGCACCGACCATCGCGAGGCCGCTCGCGACCTCGCCCACGTTCGCGAGGGCGATCGCGTGCACGGAGCGGAGGTGGTTGCGGACCGCCCGTCGGTCCCTGAGCGCGACCAGCACGTGACCGGGTGCGAACTGGACGATGCGCGGGCGTATGCTCCCGGAATACGGGACCATCCAGCCGAACAGCCAGCTGAACAGCCAGCGGCCGCCGGGGAGCGGGGACAGACGCCGCCACAGCGTCTGCAGACGCGCTGAGGTGGATGGGATCGGAGGCACCGTGGCTCATTGAACCGGGAACGGGAGCGGCTATCTTCGGGCACCCGGCAACCGGGGGCAATGGTGCGGACAGGGGGGAGACCGCGCGAAGGGCATGGACGGATTCGTCGAACAGTTGGTCGGATTGGTGGTCTGGCTGGTTTCGATCGTGGTGTACGTGGACGCACGACGGCGCGGCCGGCACGGCTTCACACGCCTCGTCTCGTTCTGGCTGGGGTTCCCGGCCACGTGGATCTCGCTCTTCGTCGTCCGGGAAGGAAGCCAGCCCGACATCCATCCGCCTCCGGACGACGAGGCCGCGTTGCTGGAGGAGATCCGCCAGGATCGGGAAGCCGGCCGATCGCTGAAGGACGGAACGGGGCCGCCGCCCGACGGCGGCGAACCCACGACACCCGAACCCCGGGAGGACGCATGAAGACGCTGTCGACGCTCCTGTGCCTGGCCCTGGCAGTCGCACCGGCCTCCGCGCAGGAGGCGGACACGCCCGCGGCCGTTGTCGACGCGCTCTTCCGCGCCATGAAGGCGGGGGACGCCGACGCGATGGCCGCGCTACTGCATCCGGACGTGAGGCTGATCACGACGTCCACGAACGACGGCGTACCGGTGGCCCGCGTCGTGGCGGCGGACCGCTGGCTCGAGGGCGTGCGCGCCTCGACCCGCGAGCTGGACGAGCGCATCTACGACGTGCGCGTGCAGGAGGACCAGGGACTCGCGTCCGTCTGGGCCGGCTACGACCTGTTCGTGGACGGGGTCCACAGCCACTGCGGCGTGGACGCCTTCCACCTGGTGCGCGTCGACGGCGGGTGGAGGATCATCGAGATCGCGGACACCCGGAGCACGGAAGGCTGCAGGGGCGGGTGAGGGGCACCGGGGGCACGCGCGGGGCGGGGGCGCACCCCGGCGCACCCGGGAGCTTCGTCCCGACGCGGGCGGACCTGGCGGGGCTCGTACGCCTGGCGTTCCCCGTGGCCGTCGTGCAGGTCACGATGATGCTCATGGGCACCGTGGACACGGTGATGGTCGGACGCGTGTCCCCCACGGACCTGGCCGCCGTAGCGCTGGGGAACCTCTACTTCTTCGGTGCCGTGGTGTTCGGCATGGGTGTGTTGTTCGCCCTCGATCCGGTCATCTCCCAGGCCGTGGGGGCGGGCGATCCGGTGGGCGTGGCCCGCGGCGTCCAACGCGGCGCGGTCCTCGCGGTGGCGTTGAGCGTCCTTGCGGTGCTCGTGCTCCTGCCGGCCCGTGCGGTCTTCACCGCCCTCGACCAGCCCCCCGACGTGATCCCGGTCGCCGCGGGCTACGCGATCGCGTGCATCCCGGGCGTCCTGCCCTTCTACCTCTTCAACGTCCTGCGCCAGAGCCTGCAGGCGATGCACCGGGTCGGGCCGATCCTCGTCACGGTCGTCGCCGCCAACCTCGCCAACGCCTTCTTGAACTGGGTCCTCATCTATGGTCACCTGGGCGCGCCCGCGATGGGCGCCGTGGGCTCGGGGTGGGCCACGAGCCTCAGCCGCGGGTTCATGACGGTGACGCTGCTGGCCCTCGGTTGGCCGCTGCTACGCAGCTCCGTGCGGCCCCTCCGCCGCGAGGCGATCGCGCGCGCGCCGCTGGTTCGCTTCCTCCGCCTCGGCACGCCCATCGGCGCCCAGCAGATGCTCGAGTTCGGCGTATTCGGTGGGGCGGGGCTTCTCATGGGGTGGATGGGCACGGTCGCCATGGCGAGCCATCAGGTCGCGCTCAACCTCGCGTCGCTCACGTTCATGGTGTCCGTCGGTGTGGCGCAGGCGGCGGCCGTCCTCGTGGGACACGCCGTGGGGCGTGAGGACCCTCCGGCCGCCCGGCGCGCCGCGGGCGCCGGCCTCCTCGCCGGCGCGGGGTTCATGGCGTGCACCGCGGCGCTCTTCCTCGCGGTGCCGGAGGCGCTGGCCCGGCTCTATACGGACGAAGCGGCGGTGGTGGCGGTGACGGCGGTGCTGATCCCGGTGGCCGGCGTCTTCCAGGTCTTCGACGGGATCCAGGTCGTGTCGTCCGGGGTGCTCCGGGGGGTGGGCGACACCCGTGTGCCGATGGTGGTGAACCTGGTGGGGTTCTGGCTGGTAGGGCTACCGGTGAGCGTCTTGCTCGGCTTCGGCCTCCGGCTGGGTCCCCGCGGCGTATGGCTGGGCCTGGCCGCGGGCATCGGGGCGGTGGCGCTCCTTCTCCTTCTCCGCGTGCGTGCCCGGTTCGGACGTGACCTGCGCCGGCTCGTCCTGGAGGAGGACCACGGCGTGGCGCGCACGCCCGCGCCAGAGGCGTCGTCCTGAACCCCCTTCAGCCCACCGACATGGAACCTCCCCGCCGCTATCGTCTTCCGCTCTTCCCGCTGCCGGTCGTACTGTTTCCCACCGCGACCATGCCGCTGCACATCTTCGAGCCGCGTTACCGCCGCATGGTCGCCCGCTGCCTCGAGGCGGACCGGCGCTTCGGGCTCGTGTACCACGACGTCGACGTGAAGGGGCCGTTCCTCACGGAGATCGGCACCGTGGGATGTATCGCCGAGATCGTCGACTTCCAGCCCCTGCCCGACGGGCGGTCGATGCTGATGGCCCGGGGGCTCGAGCGCTTCGCCATCGCGGACGGGATCGAGTCCGGCGAAGCGTACTACGAGGCGCTGGTCACGCCCTACGCCGACGTGCGCCCCGACGAGGGGATCGAGGAGCACCGGCGCCGCTCGCTGGCCCTCTTCGAGGCGGTGGTGCGGGCGCTGCCCAGCGAGCCCGCCTCGCTTCCCGAGATGGATGTGTCGACGGAGCTGTCCTTCCCCCTGATGCGTACCATCGACGTGGATGCCGCCTGGCAGCAGGCCTTTCTCGAGCTACGCGACGAAGGTCACCGCCTCGAGCGCCTGGACGCCGTCTTCCGTGCAGCCCTCGGGTAGCCCCCCTCCGTCCGTCCGCCGGAGCGCCGTTGCCCGGCATTGCCCACCGAGCCAGCTTCCTCCCCATGTCCTTCACCTTCCAGCCCCTCGACATCCCCGACGTCGTCCTGGTTCGCACCACGCGCCACCACGATCCACGGGGCTTCTTCACGGAGACCTACCGCAGGAGCCTCTTCCTCGCGGGCGGGATCGACGCGGAGTTCGTCCAGGACAACCTCGTCCGCTCCGGCCCGGGCGTGCTGCGGGGCCTGCACTACCAACGGCCACCTTCCGCGCAGGGAAAGCTGGTGCAGGTCCTGCGCGGGCGCGTTTTCGACGTGTCCGTCGACCTTCGTCGGGCTTCCCCCAGCTTCGGCCGTTGGGTGGCCTGGGAGCTCTCCGGGGACTCCGGCGAGGGACTGTGGATCCCGGCGGGCTTCGCGCACGGCTACGCCGTGCTGGGCGACGGGGCCGACGTCGCCTACAAGGTCACGACGGAGTTCGATGCCGACCGGGACGCGGGGGTGCGCTGGGACGATCCGACGCTGGCGATCCCCTGGCCACTGAAGGAGCCGGTGATCTCGGAACGGGACCGCGGCCTGCCGCGACTCGACGACGCCGAGGCCGCCTCCTGATGGGTGTGGTGGAGCGTCACCTGGAGGTCCGCAGGACCGCGCGCTACTGGGTGCTCGGTGGGGAGGTCGCGGCGCCACGCGAAGCGTGGTTCGTCCTGCACGGGTACGGGCAGCTGGCCCGGCGCTTCCTGCGCCGATTCCAGACGCTCGACGACGGCACCCGCAGGGTCGTCGCGCCGGAGGGGCTGTCGCGCTTCTACGCGGGGAACGAAGCGGGGCGCCACGGACCCGGCTCGGTGGTGGGCGCCACCTGGATGACGCGGGAGGATCGGGAGCACGAGATCGACGACTACATCGGCTATCTCGACCGCCTCGACGCGACGGTGGGCGGGGAGCTGCCCGGGGGCGTGCCCCGCACGGTTGTGGGGTTCTCGCAGGGGGTGGCCACCGCCGCCCGCTGGACCGTCCTCGGCGCCATCCGCCCCGCACGCCTCGTCCTGTGGGGCGACTTCCTTCCCCCCGACCTGGACCTGGAGCGCGCACGGCGGGCGTGGGAGCGGACGGACGTCGTGCTCGTGCGCGGCTCGCGCGATCGGGCGCTCCTCGATCCCGCCCGGGCGCGCTCCGAATCGGACGCCCTGTCCGCGGCAGCCCTCACGGTCCGGGAGATCGCCTACACCGGAGGGCACGACATCGATCAGGGGACGCTGCGGGCGCTCCTCGCTCAGTCGTCGGCGCCCAGCAGCGCCACGTAGTCTCCGGCCAGCCGCGCGACGAGCAGCGCGCCGCTCCACACGTCGACGCCGACCCGGACACGGCCCCGCCCCCAGCGTGCGAGGCTCCGGCGGAACCTCCGCCAGGAGCGCGGGTCCACGACGCCCGCCCGCGCCTCGAAGTCGTCGCGGATGGGCGCCAGGTAGGACACCGTGCTCTTCTGGATGACCGTGCGGGCCTGGATTCCCTCGTCTTCGAGTCGGACGTGGACCAGCGCCCAACCGGCCAGGATGGCCTGCGCGGCGACGCTGCCCCCGAACGCGGTGGCACGGTGGTTGAGGTTGAGCGCGATCGGAGCGGCGAGCACCACGCGCTCGGGCGTGGCCGCGCGCACCTCGGTGGCCATGGCGGCGGACAGCGGGATGTGGTGGTGCAGGTAGGCCTGCAGCCTCTCGGCGTGCGTCAGAATTCCCCCACGAATCCGATCTCGGGAACGAGCTCGTAGCCGGTCTCGCGCGCCACCGTCTCACGGGCCAGGTCGATGAGGGCACGTACGTCGGCGGCGGTGGCGCCGCCGAGGTTCACGATGATGTTGGCGTGCTTGTGGAAGATCCCCGCCCCTCCGTGCAGCCGTCCCTTGAGGCCGCACTGGTCGATCAGGCGCCCCGCGCCCACACCGCCCACCTTGCGGAAGATCGAGCCGGCGGAGGGGTAGAGCCACAGGTCCGGGTGGCGGTCATCCCGCCACGCCAGGTTCTCGCGGATCACGCGCCGCAGCTCGTCCACCGGTGCGGGCTCCAGGCGGAAGGTGGCCTCGAGCACCACGTCGGCTCGGTGGTGCAGGACGCTCTCGTCGTAGCCGAACGCGAAGTACTCCACCCCGACCCTGCGCCGCTCACCCTCCTCGGTGAGGATCTCCGCCGATTCGAGCACCTCCTCGATGAACATCGTGCGGGCCCGCTCGGGGGCGGGGGAGAGGAAGTGCAGGTTCTGCCATAGCGCCCCGCCCACCGTGCTGGGAATGCCCACGTAGTGGTGGAGCCCCCCCAGCCCCCGCGCCACGGTGGCGTCGATCAGGTCGGGGTACGTCTCCACGCCCGCTCCGGCGAGCACGTGCACGTCGTCCGGAAACGAAACCCCCCGCGACTCGCTGCGGACCACGAGGCCGCGCACGCCGTGGTCGCCCACCAGGATGTTGGCGCCCCGGCCCAGCAGGACGTACGGCACGCCGGTGTCGCGCGCTGCCTGGACGGCGGTCGCCAGCTCGTCGGCGGTGCGCGCGCGATAGAGGAGGTCGGCCGGCCCCCCGATGCGGAAGGTGGTCAGAGGGGCCAGCGGCACGTCCCGCTCCAGGCGGGCCGGATCGAGATGGCGCGCCAGGGTGCCGAGATGGTCGGAGGTGGGGGTCATTCGTGCCGGGGATTCGTGGGCGCGGGTACCGCAAGCGGCTCGAAGATAGTTTGGTGCGGTGGGGTGGGGTACCCGCCACCCGTGCCGTGGCGATGCCCCGTCGGCGTGCGACCTTCTTGGCGCGGCCTCGCCGGGCGGGATAACTTGGCCCGCCCCTGGAACCCTTCCGAATGACGATGCCGATGCGCTTCACCCCCACGCTCGTGGCCGGACTCCTCCTGGCTGCCGCGACGCCGGGCGCCGCCCAGGCGCCCATCCGTTACGAGATCTCCTTCCCGAACGCCGGGCACCACGAGGCCGAGATCACGGTGGTCTTCCCGGACCTCAACCCGGGGACGCTCGAGATCCGCATGAGCCGGACCTCTCCCGGCCGTTACGCGCTCCACGAGTTCGCGAAGAACGTGTACGACTTCCGGGCCACCGGCGCGGATGGCCGTGCGGTGGTGGTCGAACGACCGAACCTCCATCAATGGAACGTGTCCGATCACGGGGGCGAGGTCCGCGTGACCTATACGCTCTACGGCGACCACGCGGACGGAACGTACACGGGCATCGACCTCACGCACGGGCACCTGAACATGCCGGCCACCTTCGTGTGGGCTCGCGGACTCGAGGCGCGGCCGATGGAGCTGACCGTCCGCGTGCCGGAGGGTAGCGGGTGGCGCGTGGCGACCCAGCTGGCGCCGACGGATGACCCCTATCGCTTCACGGCGCCCAACCTCGACTACTGGATGGACAGCCCGACCGAGGTCTCGGACTTCTGGGAGACCTCCTGGCAGGTCCAGGGGCCCGACGGGCCCGAGACGGTCCGGATCGCGCTGCACCACACGGGTACGGACGCGGAGGCCGAAGCGTACGCGCGGGGGGCCATGGAGATCGTACGGGCCGAGCAGCGTGTCTACGGCACGTTCCCGCGTTACGACTACGGGACGTACACCTTCCTGGCGTGCTACCTCCCGTGGGCCGACGGGGACGGGATGGAACACCGCAACTCGACGGTGCTCACGAGCACGGGATCGCTCGCGCGCGCGCCCCAACGGCTCCTGGGCACCGTCGCGCACGAGTATTTCCACTCCTGGAACATGGAGCGGATCCGCTCCCAGGAGCTGGAGCCGTTCGACTTCGAGCACGCGGACATGTCGCGGGAGCTCTGGTTCGGCGAGGGCTTCACCAGCTACTACACGGACCTGTCGATGTGGCGGGCGGGGATCGTGGACGACGAAGGCTTCGCGGCGGCGGTCGGACGCGCCGCGGCCGCGGTGGTGAACGCACGGGGACGCCGATACGCCTCGCCCATCGAGATGAGCATGCAGGCGCCGTTCGTGGACGCAGCCGTGTCCGTGGACGAGACGAACTTCGCCAACACGTTCCTGTCGTACTACACCTGGGGCGAGGGCATCGGACTGGGCCTCGACCTCACGCTGCGCACGCGCTTCCCGGGCGTTGCGCTCGACGATCTGATGCGGGAGATGTGGCGCACGCACGGCTCGCCGGAGATTCCCTACGGGGTGGACGACATCGAGACGGCGCTGGCGCGCGTCACGGGAGACGCCGGCTTCGCCCACGATTTCTTCCAACGCTATGTGCGGGGTCGCGACGTCGTCGACTACGTGACCCTCCTCGCGGCCGCGGGTATCCGCTTCGGCCCCGCGGAGCCGGGCCGGCCTTCCATCGGGCCCGTGCGCCTGGGGCCGGGTGGGGAAGGGGTGGTGGTGGACGGTCCCACGCTCGTCGACACGCCGCTCTACGACGTCGGAGTCGACCGGGGAGACGAGATCACCGCGCTGGGAGGACGGCGGCTCCGCCGCCCCCAGGACGTGGAGGCGGCGCTCGGGGGACACAGGCCCGGTGAGCGGCTCGAGATCCGCTGGGTGAGCCGGGGGCAGGAGCATCGTGCCATGCTGTCGCTGGCGCAGGACGAGTCCCTGTCCGCGTCGCTGGCGTCGGGGGCCGACGACGACGCGGGCCGTTTACGGGCCGCCTGGAAGGAGGGAGAGCAATGAGCTCGAAGCTGAGCGGAGAGTTCGCCCGCATCCTCGACCGCGACCTCGGCGCACTGGCCGAGCAGATCGAGACCTACCCGGACGACGCCGGCGTCTGGCGCTCGGGCGGGAGCATCAAGAACTCCGCCGGCACCCTCGCGCTCCACCTGGTCGGCAACCTGGAGCATTTCGTCGGCGCCGTGCTCGGCGGCACCGGCTACGTCCGCGACCGGGAGGCGGAGTTCGGGGAGCGGGACGTACCGCGCGCGGAGATCCTCGAACGGATCGACCACTGCCGGGCCGTGGTCGCCGAGGTGCTCGCCGCGCTCCCGGACGAGTCCCTGGCGGAGACGTTTCCCGGCAGGATGCCGCCGGTGTTCGAGGGGGCGAGCACGCATCTCTTCCTCCTCCACCTCACCGCCCACCTCGCCTGGCACCTGGGACAGATCGACTACCACCGCCGCCTCCTGGCGTAAGGGGCCCACGCTGCAGGCTTTGGCCCCGGGATCGCCGGGGTCTTGGCGGCGGCGTCCCTCCCTGCTTGCCCCGGTCGTTCGGAACCCGGAGGTCTCTCCATCCGTAGGGCCCCATGACGGAGGCCCCGGAGTGTCCGGTTCTGGGACGCGGCTTCCCGCAGGCGGTACGACCCGAATCTCGACGAAACATCAGATCGATGTACATAACCAGATGTGTAGCAATAGGTTGTGGGAAGTGGCGATTCGTGGCACGGCCCTTTCATAGTGAAGGGACAGCACGAGCGGAACCGCGTCCGGCCGGAGGGACGACGAGGGGATGGGGGACGGGTCGGTGATCAGCCCGCCGGCTCCGGTCGGACGTTTCTGCTCGAATGACGATCCGAAAAGATCCATAGAAGCGAGATGAGTGTGAAGACGAAGACGAAGGGGTGGACCGCCGAGGCGGTCCTGGCGCGCGCGCTGCTCGCCGCCCTCGTGCTGCTGGCTCTCGGGGCCACGGTGCTGGTGGCGCAGCAGGCGCCCCGTCAGCTGACGCTGGAAGAGGCGATCCGGCTGGCTCAGGACTACAACCCGACGTATCTGAGCACGAAGAACGATCGTGCCGCCGCCGACTGGCAGGCGCGGGAGGCCTATTCGGCATTCCTCCCGACGGTGAACGCCAGCTCGAGCTACACCTGGCAGCAAGGCGGCGCGCAGAAATTCGGTACCGTGGACCTGGGTGTGTCGGGGACGGACTACCTGCAGTCGTACTATAGGTTGGGCGCCACGTGGCGCCTCGACGGCAACACGATCTTCGGCATTCCGGCGGCGCGGGCGAGCCAGAAGGCCGTGGACGCGCGCATCACCGCGGCCGAGTTCGACCTCGAGTCGCAGGTGACGCTCCAATACATGGCGGTCTTGAGGGCACAGGACGGGGTCGACGTGGCACAGCGCCAGGTGGACCGGGCGCAGCAGAACCTACGTATCGTCCAGAGCCGAGTGAGCTCGGGTGCGGCGGCGGGGACGGACGGGAAGCAGGCCGAGGTGGACCTGGGCCGGGCCGAGGTGGGCCTGATCCAGGCGGGCCGGCAGTATCGTGAGGGGCTGGCGTTGCTGGCCGAGCAGCTTGGCGTACCGCTGGACGAGAACACGGAGCTCTCGAGCCAGTTCCGGGTCTTCGAGCCCACGTGGAAGCGCGAGGAGTTGATGGCCACCGCGCTGAACTCGCATCCTTCGCTCCGGGCGTACGAGGCCCAGGAGCACGCGGCCAGCGCGACGGCCAAGCAGGCCGCCAGCAGCTACTTCCCTTCATTCTCCCTCAACACGAGCCTCCAGGGGGTCGCGCAGGAGGCGACCAATCGGTCCTTCGTGATCGGCGCCGCGCACAGCGATGCCGAGAACCTCGTCAGGACCTGCCAGCGCAACAACGCGATCGCGGCGGCGATGCCTTCGTACCCCCTGAGCTCGGGATCACCGATCGGGGACTGCTCGCAGTACGGCTACACAGACGCGCTGGGCCAGGCGTATCTGTCCCAGAACAACGCCTTCCCCTTCAACTTCACGAAGCTTCCGCTCGCGGTGACGTTCCAGGTGTCGATCCCGGTGTTCACCGGTTTCAACCGGCAGCGTCAGCTCTCGCAGGCGAACAACGCCGCCGAGGACGCCAAGTACGCGCGGCGTGCCGAGGAGCTCCGGCTGCGGACCGCGGTGACCCAGGCGTTCGACAACCTCACGGCGGCCTACCAGGTCGTGCAGCTCGAGGAGCGCAACCGGTCCCTCGCCGACGAGCAGCTCGACATGCAGCAGCGTCGGTACGCCCTCGGAGCGGTGGGGCTCCTCGAGCTCCTCGACGCTCAGACGACGGCCACCACCGCGGACCAGGCCTATCTGAACGCGGTCTACGACTTCCACTGGAACCTGATCCGCCTCGAGGCTGCGGTCGGTCAGCCCCTGCGACCGGAGCAGGGTGCGGGCGACGACACCGCCGGCCTCTGACGCATAAAGGACGCGACACGTGGACATCATTCGCGATACCAAGCCGCAGAGGAAGAAGAAGCGGATCGTCTGGACGGCGGTGATCCTGGGGGGCCTCGCCATCATCACGCTGGGCATCCAGCAGCTCCCCTCCGCCGCTCCCAGCGTGGACGGCGCCGTGGTATGGCGTGACACCGTGGAGCAGGGGACGATGGTCCGGCAGGTGCGTGGGCCGGGGACGCTGGTGCCCGAGCAGATGCGCTGGATCACCGCCGTGACCGCGGGGCGGATCGAGCAGATCCTGTCTCTCCCCGGCACCGAGGTGCAGGCGGGCGACGTCATCATGCGCATGAGCAACCCCGACGTGGACATGCAGCTCCTGACGGCGCAGCAGCAGCTCAGCCAGGCGCAGGCGGCGCTGGCCCAGCTGCGGACGAGCCTGCAGACGCAGGAGCTCACCCAGCGCGGCACGGTGGCGACAGTCCGCACGCAGTTCCTCGATGCGAAGCGCGTCTACGAGACCAACCAGAAACTGTTCGACGAGAACCCGGACCTGGTGGCTCGGGCCGACCTCGACCGTTCCAAGGAGTCGATGGAGGAGCTGCAGGAGCGTCTCCAGATCGAGGAGGACCGCCTCTCCGTGATGGAGAACACGCGCGGTGAGCAGATCGACGCACAGGAGGAGCAGATCCGCCGCCTGACGGAGATGGTGGACTTCAACAAGGTCCGGTTGCAGTCCATGCAGGTGACCGTGCCGGTGGCCGGCGTGCTCGCGCCCCTCGACATCCCCCTGCAGGAGGGGCAGTGGGTCCAGTCGGGCCAGCAGCTCTCCAGGGTGGTCGTGCCGGGACGCCTCAAGGCCGAGATCCGCATCCCGCAGACCCAGGCCCAAGACATCGTCGTGGGTCAGCAGGCGAACATCGACACCCGGACGGACACGATCATGGGCCAGGTGGTGCGCATCGACCCGGCCGTGCGCAACGGGACGGTGACGATCGACGTGGCGCTTCCCCCGGATCTTCCGCCTTCTGCGCGGCCCGACCTGAGCGTGGACGGCAACGTCATCATCGAGCGGCTCGACAACGTGGTCTACGTCGGACGGCCCACCTTCGGCCAGGCCAACGGCAACGTGAGCATCTTCAAGCTCACGCCGGACGGCCAATACGCCGACCGGGTGACGGTGCGCCTGGGCGCGAGCTCGGTGAACGAGATCGAGGTGAAGGACGGGCTCAAGCCCGGGGACGTCGTGATCCTCTCGGACATGTCCCAGTGGGACGGGTTCGACCGGGTGAGGATCAAGGGTTGAGCGAGGCACTCCAACGGGAAGAGGGGAAGCAGATGGCTGGAGATCACGCGTTGATCAAGCTGGAGGGCCTGAGCAAGGTCTTCTACACGGAAGAGGTGGAGACGCACGCCCTGTCGAACATCACGATGGAGATCAGGACGGGGGAGTTCGTATCGATCGCGGGCCCGTCGGGGTGCGGGAAGACGACGCTGCTGTCGATCCTGGGGCTGCTGGACTCGCCGACGGCGGGCAAGTACCTGTTGGACAACGAGCCGGTGGAGAACCTGAGCGCGAGCCAGCGGGCGAAGATCCGCAACCAGGCGATCGGGTTCATCTTCCAGGCGTTCAACCTGATCGGGGACCTGACGGTCTACGAGAACGTGGAGCT
>Ga0307424_1000032_pt1 | contig 55155 bp, 56 predicted proteins | sample SalMarWE160320MG_FD_202157 | JGI IMG/M metagenome (GOLD analysis project Ga0307424, IMG submission 202157) | Salt marsh sediment microbial communities from the Plum Island Ecosystem LTER, Massachusetts, United States - WE1603-20 | ecosystem: Environmental > Aquatic > Marine > Intertidal zone >... | reverse complement strand
CGGCTGACCGTCGACTCATGCATGCTGACGACGTCCGCCACCTCGCGCAACGTCAACGGGTGCAGGTGTTCGATCCCGCGCTCAAAGAAGTCGCGCTGCCGATCGACGATGAAGCGCATGACCTTCAGCATGGTCTGGCGCCGTTGCTCGATGGCCTGGATCAGCCAGCTGGCGCTGTTGAGCTTCTCGGTGATGAAGTCACGGGTCTCGCCGGTGAACTGCTTGCGATCGCCGGCGAGGTCCTGGTACACCTTGCTGATCCGCAGGCGCGGCATCCCCTGGTCGTTGAGGAAGACGCGATACTCGCCGTCGATCTTATCGAGGACGAGGTCCGGGGTGACGTACTCGTCGTCCGAGGGGAGGAAGCGCAATCCAGGCTTGGGGTCCAGCTTGGCCAACGCGTCCGCTGCATCCTGCACCTCGCGCGGGTCGATCCCGTACCGCTTCGCGATATCCGTCCACCGGTGACCCTTGAGATCGTCGAACGCTTCGTCCACGAGCCGATAGACGAGCGTCTCCTCCGCGCCCAGCTCACGGAGCTGCAAGATGAGGCACTCGCGCAGATCGCGTGCTCCGATGCCCGCCGGATCGAGGCTCTGCACGACGCGCAAAACCTCCTCGACCTCCGCCTCGGAAACCGCGGCCGGCTCGCTCGCCGCGTCGTCCTCCCCTTCCGACCCCGGGATCGGCGAGACGTCCGTGGGCGGTGCCGCATCCATCACCTGGTCGGCCGCCGGTGACGCGAGCGGCTGGTTGGCGCCTGGCGGTCCTGCGGATCCCGACGCTGGCTCCGGTCCAGGCCCCGGCGCTGCTTCCGGCTCAGGCGGTGTTATGCCCTCCCACCGATTGATGCCTTCGGCGATTTCCGCCAGGGTCGCGTGCAGATACCCGTCTTCACCCAGATTCCCGAGCAACTCGTCCGCGAGTCGCCACTGTCGCTTCGTGAGGTTCAACATGTGGAGCTGGTCGCGCAGGTGGTCACCCAAGGCGCGGCTCTGCACCGGGACGCGCTCGAACGCTTCGTCTGAGTGTGCCAGGTCCCGCGCGCCGGATCCGCTCACCTGAAACCCGTCGAGGATGATCTCCTCCCAGTCCATCTCGTCCTGCTTTTCCTGTTCCTCCCGCTCCTTTTGCTCCCGCTCCTGTTGCTCGTCGAGCTGGTCGCTCAGCGGCGCTTCGTCCTCCGGCTCGACCATCTCCAGGAACGGGTTCACCAGCAGCTCCTGCTTCAGGTGCTGTTGCAGGTCGAGCAAGGGCATGTACAGCAAATCCATGGCCTGGTAGAGTCGCGGATTCATGCGCAGCTCCTGACGGAGCTGCGTACTCTGCTGGAGGGAGGGCTTCATGCGGCCGCTCCCAGGCGCCCGCGCAGTCGCGCCGTCAACGTGGGACCCAGGTACAGGTCGGCAACCTGGTCATTGAACACCAGCTCGCGAACCGTTCCCGCCACCTGCACGCGACCCTCGAAGAGGATGTACGCGCGATCCACGATGTCGAGCGTTTGCTCGACGTTGTGATCCGTAATGAGCACGCCGATGTTGCGGTGCCGCAGTCCCGCGACGATGGTCTGGATGTCCTGGACCGCAATGGGATCCACCCCGGCGAACGGCTCATCGAGGAGCATGAACCGCGGGTCCGCCACCAGGGCCCGCGTGATCTCCAAGCGGCGGCGCTCCCCGCCCGAGAGCTTGTACGCCTTGGCCCGCCGCAGGTGTTTGATGGAGAGCTCATCGAGCAAGACCTCGAGGCGCTTTTCCTGTTCGGCGCGCGAGATGCCGAGCGTCTCCAGGATCGCGAGGACGTTTTCCTCCACGGTCAGCTTGCGAAATACGGACGGCTCCTGGGCGAGGTACCCAATGCCGCGCCGTGCTCGCTGGTACATGGGCAGGCTGGAGATGTCCTGCTGGTCCACATAGATGCGGCCGCGGTTCGGTCGCACCAGGCCCACGATCATGTAGAAGGTCGTGGTCTTCCCCGCCCCATTCGGCCCCAGCAAACCGACGATCTCCCCCTGACGCAACTCGATATTCACGTCGTCCACGACGCGCCGTCGCCGGTAGATCTTGGTAAGCCCGTCACCCTTCAGCGTGCTCCCGGTGATGGTCGGCCTGGTCCCGGCCGATTCCGTCTCGGTGAGCCGCTCGACGGCCAGCGCCATCAAGCGCGCGATGGCGCTCTCCCGGTCGGCCGCGAGTGGCGCCCACTGCTCGGACGGCACCCGCAGGAGACTGTCATCCCCCAGCTCCGCGGGAAGCGGGTCCAACAGGCGCTCGGTCACCAGTCGCGGCAGCACGGAAGAGGCCAGGAAACGCCGCACTTCGTCCACCGACAGGGTGCCACCCTTCACGGCGTCCTCGTGCCCCGCCCGCCGGATCAGTTCGAGGTAGTCCTCGCGATACGACAGCGTCAGACCGTCGAACGTGACCGCGCCGTCACCGTCCGCGGCACGGAGCATCGCCGCCAGCGCCAACGGGAACGAGGGGTTCTGTTCTCGCGCGAGGATCTCGAAGACGTCACTCATGGCTGCTTCCGGCGCTGCCCTTCGAGGTAGACACCATCCGACTTGCCCACGATATCGACACGCTGCAGACGCTCACCCACGAACTGGGCGACGATGCGCTCGCCACGCGAGTAGCTGAGGTCGGGCGTCAGCGTGCGATCGCCGTCCGGGAACACCCGGTAGAAGGTGCTCGCATGCCCCATCGCCTCGATGCCGCTGAGCGCGGTTCGGCCGTCCATGGTCGGCGCGAAGCTGGCCGTCACCGTGTCTCCCGCGACCCAATCAGGCTCGGCATCGGCGGAATCGGTCCGGGTCGTGGCGCGGGCGGTCCCGATCCCCTTCACGGTGCGAAGGACTTGCCACGGCGCGTCGATCGCCAGCGAGTCGGCCGTGATCATGTTGGAGACGGACGTCGCCGTCGCCCGGGTCGAGTCGCCCCACGCCTGACCCGATTGAATCCGGTCGTCGAGGATATCGAACGTCACGGTGTCCGCCTCGACCGTCCACTCCGCGCTCACAGCGACCGCCTCCCGCTCGGCCTGCACCCACCGCAGCGCCCGATCCTCGAGCCGGTACCGGATGTCCCGGCCATTCAGTGTGTACCCCGTTGAGTCCCCACCGTGGATTTCCGCCCGGCTCATCAGCGTCCCGGTGCCGACTTCCGTATCAAGGGTTGCCGAGTCGGCCTTGGAGTGAAAGTCGGAGCGATCGATCGTCACGCTCCCCCAGGCGCTCGCCGCCGAGTTCCCCACCAGTTGGACCCGATCCGCCACGATCACGTAGGGCTCGGCGTCCGCGCTGTCTCGTTCGGATCGGTATTCGATGGTCGGACGACGCGTGGCCACCAAACGGGTCGTATCCCGGATCCCGGGGGCCCGACGGTAGTAGGTGAGCTGTGGACCGTGCAGCACGCTGTGGCTCACGCGATTGACAAGCTGCGCGTTGCCACTGGCGTCGAGCCGTTCTTCGCGGAGAAAGTACGCCGCCCGCTCGGAGGTCAAGTGCGCCGTCGCGTCCTGGAAGTCCACATGGCCAACCATGTCAAACCGGTCGAGATCCTGGTACCACGCGATGCTGTCCGAGTACCACTTCGTCTCTTCGCCCTGACAGTGCGCCCAAATGCCCCCGGCTTGGAACAGGTGGTAGACCCCTCCGGCAACGGCCACTTGTCGGCCGGTTCCCCCCGTCTTGTCGAGCACGACGAGGCAGGTACGCACGGACTGCGCCGCTGCGGCCGGGCCGCACGCGGTCAGTCCCGCGAGGACCGCCAAGTCGCGCCACCTCATTTGTCCACCCGCACCGGACCCAACGCGCCGCGGACGCGTTCCGTCTGCACGTTCTTCAAGTCCGGATCACTGGTGAAGCCGTCGCCAAGAACGTCCTGATCCCGCGTGACCCAGTGGAATTGTGCCGGTCCGATGATCAGGTCCTTCGCGCGGTCGTATTCCAGGATGGACGTCTCCAGGCGGCGACCGTCCGGGGTCGTCACCACGACGTTATCGCGGGCCTCCATGTTCCCGGTCCGCCACTCGTACGTGCCCGTGCGGGCCACCAGATGGGACGTCTCGCGGCCTTCGGGCGAGTAAAAAATGACGTCGACCCCGAACATGAAATGTCGTTGCGGGCCCTCGTAGGCGTACGCGGAATCCGCCCGCAACCGCATGCGGCGGACACCGTCGTTCGTGAGGTACGTGTCGACGCCATACCCGATCTGGTCCACGCTGTCGGCCGTTCCGCCCACGGTCGGTGGCGCCTCCACGCCGTGACAGCCCCAACTCAGGAGCAACACAACCACCAGGGACCACGCGCCCCGCCCGCTCACGTCCGCTCCCCCGGCGCGTTGTTCAGGTAGGCGGCGACGGTTTGCTCCCACTCGCCGCGCGCCCGGAGCAAGTCTTCGACGAACTCCCGCACCGCTCCGCGCCCGCCAGACGCCAGGGTGGTGTGCCGCGCGACCGCGCGGGCGTCCGCCGTGGCGTTCGCGACGGCCACCGGCAATCCCACCCGACCGAGCACCGGAACGTCGGGCAAGTCGTCGCCGAGGAACGCGGCTTCCTCCCAGGTAACGCCGAACCGTTCGAGCACCGCGCCGAACGCCGGGAGCTTGCTGGCGTAGTGTTCCTGAAGGCACGCATCCACCGCCAGCTCGGCGGCCCGGAGCTCGGTGGCGTCCGAGCGCCGTCCGCTCAGGATCACCACCCGGAGCCCGGCGAGCCGCAGCAGTACGACGCCAATGCCGTCCTGAATGTCGAAGCGTTTCAGCTCCGCGGGCTTGCCTTGGACCATGCCGACGTACACCCCGTTGTCCGTGAGCACTCCGTCCACGTCGAGTCCGACCAGACGGATGCGGCGCGCCAGCGCGGGCTCAAGCACGAACGCGCCTCGCGTTGGCCGCGTGCCAAACCTCGAGCGTCTCCTCGACGAGCGCATCGACCAACGCCAGGGGCCACATCGTGGCGCCGTCGCTGGGGGCCGACGCGGGATCCGGGTGCGTTTCGATGTAGAACCCCGCGGCACCGGCCGCCGCCGCCGCCTTGAGTAACGACGGGACCATGGTGCGATCGCCGCCCGACGCACCACCAGGACCGCGGCCCGGACGCTGCACGCTGTGGGTCGCGTCATAGAACACGGGGAGGCCCAGCGCCGCCTGCGCCCGTGCGAAGACCCGCATGTCCACGACGAGGTCTCCATAGCCAAAGGCGGTGCCCCGCTCCGTGACCGCGACGGCGTCGGCTCCGGCGCTCCGCACCTTCTCCACCGCGCCCGCCAAATCTTCCGGCGCCATCCACTGTCCTTTCTTGATGTTCACCGGGCGCCCGCAGCCGCCGACGGCGAGCAGCAGGTCGGTTTGGCGCGAGAGCAGCGCCGGTACCTGCAACGCGTCCACCACGGCACCGGCATCCGCGACCTGCCACGGCTCGTGCACGTCGGTGAGCACGGGAAGGCCCGTCGCTTCGCGCACCCGCGCGAGCTGCGTCAGCCCGGGTCCCAGTCCGGGACCCCGCGGGGCATCGCCGCGCGCCCGGTTGGCCTTGTCGAAGCTCCCTTTGAACACCACGCGGACGCCGAGACGCGCGCCGAGTCCCGCGAGCGCCTCGGCAATACGCAGGTTCAGCGCGTCCCCTTCGAGGGTGCACGGTCCGGCGACGAGCACCGGCCCGGGGCTCCACATGCTAGACCTCCGCCAGCTGACCCGCCTTGACGCGCGCGTGCTTGAAGGTGCGCGCCGCGGTGACGAAGTGGGCAAACAGCGGGTGGGGGCGCATCGGGCGCGACCGCAGTTCCGGATGGAACTGACAACCCACGAACCACGGATGGTCGGGGAGCTCCAGCATCTCGACGAGCGACCCGTCCGGCGACAGGCCGGTGCATCGCATCCCGTATTCGTGCAGCACCGTTCGGTAATGGTTGTTCACCTCATACCGGTGCCGGTGACGCTCGCTCACTTCGTCGGCGCCGTAGATGCGGTGCACGAGGGAACCGGGCGTCAGCCGGCACGGATACGCGCCCAACCGCATCGTGCCTCCGAGGTCCTGCACGTCACGCTGGGAGTCCATCAGCGCCACCACCGGGTTCTCACACTCCGGGGCGAACTCGCTGGAATTGGTCGCCGGCAACCCGCAGACGTTCCGAGCAAACTCGATGATGGCCGTCTGCATCCCGAGACAAATGCCGAGGAACGGCATCCCATGCTCCCGCGCCCAGCGAATCGCCTCCACCATCCCCTCGACACCCCGAACCCCGAACCCGCCGGGCACGAGTAGCGCGTCGTGTCCGGCGAGCGCGCGACCGGCCGCGTCCTGGTCCGCGCACTCGTCGCTCGAGATCCAGTGGATGTCGACCCCCGCGTCGTTGGCGATGCCGCCGTGGATCAGGGCTTCGCGAATGGACGTGTAGGAATCGGCAAGCTCCGTGTACTTCCCGACGATGGCGATCCGTACCCGCTCCGCCGGGTCCAGGATGCGGTCCACCATCGCGCGCCACGGCCGGAGATCCGGTTCCTTCGTGTCGAGACCCATCCGCCGACAGACCTCGCGGTCGAGTCCCTGCTCGTGCAGCAGCAGCGGGATCTGATAGGTGGACCCGACGGTGCGGCTTTCGACCACGCACCCGAAGTCCACGTTGCAGAACAGCGCGATCTTCCGCTTGATCCCGTCATCGAGCGGCCGATCCGCCCGACAGATCAGCACGTCCGGCTGGATCCCGATCTCCATCAACTCCCGCACCGAGTGCTGGGTGGGCTTGGTCTTCAGCTCGCCGCTGGCGCCGATGAACGGCACGAGCGTCAGATGAATGAACAACGCGTTGTCCCGGCCCACCTCCTGGCGGAACTGCCGGATCGCTTCGAGAAAGGGCTGGGACTCGATGTCGCCCACCGTGCCCCCGATCTCGGTGATCACGACGTCGTGCTCCGGGGCCAGGCGGCGGATGGCAGCCTTGATCTCGTCCGTGATGTGGGGAATGACCTGCACCGTGCTCCCCAGGTACTCGCCACGCCGCTCCTTCGTGATGACCGCCAGATAGATCCGGCCGGTCGTGACGTTGTTCACTTGCCCGAGGGAGCGATCGACGAACCGTTCGTAGTGCCCGAGGTCGAGATCCGTTTCCGCCCCGTCGTCGGTGACGTACACCTCGCCATGCTGGAACGGCGACATGGTGCCGGGATCGACGTTGATGTACGGGTCAAACTTCTGGATGGTCACTCGGAGCCCGCGCTCCACCAACAGTCGCCCGAGGGATGCTGCCACGATGCCCTTCCCCAGGGACGACACGACGCCGCCGGTCACGAAGATGTACTTGGTGCTCACAGCAGGGCCTCCGCCATTCGTAGATCGTCTTCCGTATCGATTCCGTGCGCGACGGGCTCCGCGACCATCGCGACCCCGATGGTCAGCCCGAGAGCGAGCGGGCGCAATTGTTCCAGGGATTCGGCGATCTCGTCCGGTGTGGGCGATGCCGCGACCCACCGTCGGAGCGTTGCCGGCGCGTACGCGTACACGCCGAGATGGTGAAACGTGGGCGCGGGAACACGGCAGGCTGCCGGCGAGGGGGTCCGGTAGAACCGGCGTGCGCGGCCACGATCATCGATCTCCACCTTCACGCGACTCGGATTGCGCCACCCGGCGGCATCCAGCGGCTGCGCCGCCGTGCCGACGTCGTCGCCGCCACGCACACGCTGGATGGCGCCGAGCGCCGCGTCGCGGGGAAGGAAGGGCTCGTCGCCTTGGAGATTCAGGATCACGTCACTCTCGGCAAACTCCGGTCGCGCGGCAACCTCGGCGACCCGCTCGGTTCCCGACCGATGGGTGCGCGCAGTCAGGACCGGCTGGACATCCAGCGTCGCGACCTCCTCGAGCACCCGTTCTTCATCCGAAGCGACGATCACCTGGGCGCCCAGATCCATGGCGAGGGCGCGGCGGGCCATGACGCGGATGAGGGGCTCGCCTCCGAGGAGGCGAAGGGGCTTGTCCGGGAGACGCGAGGATCCGCGACGGGCGGGAATGATGCAAACGAGGCGCACGGCAAAAACTAACAAGCGACCGACGCGGAGTCAAAATCCGGGCCAGCGGCGTAAGTTGTTGTGCCGAAACCGCTAACAGTCGTGCCTACGACGACGGAGCCGCGGCGCGCCGAGCGGTGCCGTGTTCCCCTCGCGCCAGTCGCACGAAGTTGCGCATCAAATCGCGACCGGTGGACGTCCCGATCGACTCCGGGTGGAACTGCACGCCCCAGATCGGTGCCTCGCGATGGGCCAGCCCCATGATCTCCACGTTGCGCGGTCGGTCGTCGCTCCACGCCGTGACCGTGAGAACCGCCGGCAGCTGGTTCGGGTCGACGACGAGCGAGTGATACCGCATGGCCTCGAACGGGCTCGGCAATCCTCGGAAGACATCGGTCCCGGTGTGCGCCACCGGCGAGGTCTTCCCGTGCATCAGGCGATCCGCGCGAATGATCCGCCCGCCGAACGCCTCCCCGATCGCTTGATGGCCGAGACAGACCCCAAGGATGGGAACCGTCGCGCCCAGTCGCTGGATCAGGGCGATGCTGATACCTGCGTCGGCCGGTCGCCCCGGGCCCGGCGAAATCACGATCGCTTCCGGAGCCAGCGCCGCGACCTCTTCTACGACGACGTCGTCGTTTCGCCGCACGACGGGATCCGCCCGCAGCTCCCCGAGATATTGGACCAGGTTATAAGTGAACGAGTCGTAGTTGTCGAGGACGAAGAACATGGGAGAGCACTAGGCCCGAGGGTGGTAGTTCTTGTGCACGGACCGGAGGTATTCGCGATCGACGTGCGTGTAAAGCTGCGTCGTGGACAAGTCGGCGTGTCCGAGCATTTCTTGCACCGCGCGGAGGTCCGCCCCGCCTTCCAAGAGGTGCGTTGCGAAGGTATGTCGCAACGTGTGCGGCGTGACACGCTTCATGGGGACCGCACGCGCGGCTGCGCGTTTGATGATGCCCCAGGCCCCGACGCGGGTCAACGGCCGGCCGCGGGCGTTGAGCAACAGGCGCCCGGCACCAGCCCCACGGTCGAGCCCCGGCCGAATCTCACGCATGTAGATCGCCACCGCCCCCAACGCGCGCCTGCCCACAGGCACCAACCGCTCCTTGCTCCCCTTGCCGAACAGCCGAACCAGGCCTTCCTCGAACGCGACGTCCTGGACCCCAAGGCCCACGAGCTCGGACACCCGGGCGCCTGTCCCGTACCCGATTTCCAGCAGCGTCCGATCACGCCACGCGAGGGGCTCCTCCGGATGCGGTGCGGCCAGGAGTGCTTCGACCTCCGCGACCGTCAAGACTTCCGGCAGCCGTTGCCACCCCTTGGGGATCTCCAACCGTTCACTCGGGTCCGCCGGAGCATGGCCCTCGCCCACCAGGAACCGGTAGTACGTCCGGATCGCGGATATCTGCCTCCGGATACTGGCGGTAGCGAGCCCGAGGTCTTTCAGGTGATAGACGAAGTCCCGCACCATCGCCGGCGTCACCGCCTGTGGCCCGGAGGCCCGTTCCGCCACGTATCTAACCATCCGGGCAATGTCCCGCCGGTACGCCTCGACCGTGCGCGGGCTACTGCCGGCTTCCACCGCGAGGTAGTCCACAAACCCCTCGAGCCAGAAGGCCCGGGGAAGCGCGTCGTCGCTCATTGCCTGACCTGACGGGCGTGGCGCCGGATCAGCCACCAAATGACGCCGGCGGCGACCGCGGTCCCGACGACGATGAGGACGCCTCGATTCACCGCGACGATCAGGTGCTGGATCTGGCTGAGATTCCGGACGAGGGTTGCGGCAGCGAGCGTCACCGCCCCATACCACAGCGCGGACGCCAGGACGACGGGCACGAGGGCGCGCACCCAGCCCACGTTGGCGACCCCGGCAAACGGCGGCACGACCGCGCGCAGGCCGGGAACGAACCGGCTCACGAAGATGGCCCATACCCCGTACCGGGCGTAGAGACGTTCGAGCCGAGCGAGTTGCTCGCGGCGCAACAGGCGCCGCCCGACCCGACCGTGGAAGAACCGGCGGCCGACGGTCCGCGCGCCGCCGTACACCGCCGCGGCGGAGCTCACGTTGGCCAGCCACGTCGCGAGAAACACCCCCCACACCGTCGCGCGCCCACCGACCGCGAGGAAGGCCCCCGCCGCGACCGCCGTATCGGCCGGCAGCGGGGGAAACACGTTCTCGAGAGCGGCGAAGCCGCCGACGACCGCATAGAGGGCCGCCGGCGGCAACTGCTGCAACCGGTCGAGCAGGTCGGCGAACAGCGTTACGCCTCCAACAGGAGGGCGACCGCGAACACCTGGAGGCCCTCGCCACGCCCGACTGCATCCATACCTTCGTTGGTCTTCGCCTTGATCGAGACGGCCGCCACCGGCACCTGGAGGGCCGCCGCGATTCCCGCGCGCATCGCGGCGATGTGCGGGCCGATGCGCGGCCGCTGCGTGACGACCGTCGTGTCGACGTTGGCGATCGTGAAGCCGGCACCGATCACGTCATCCCGAACCGCGCGCAGCAGCTTCATCGAGTCGGCACTCTTCCATCGGGGATCGGTATCCGGAAACCGCTGACCGATGTCCCCCATGGCCGCGGCCCCCAGGAGCGCATCCGTTAGCGCGTGCGCGACCGCGTCCCCGTCTGAATGCCCCGCAAGTCCGCTGTCGTGCGGAATCGCCACGCCCGCGAGCCGGAGCGGCCGGCTGGCACCGAACGTGTGTGAATCGTAGCCGAGTCCGACACGGGGTCGCACCGGTCGCCTCCTCCTCGGTCGTGCCGAGGTCGTCGGATGGGTTCTCGCTGCCGTGGGATCGATGCGCGCGGCGCCCGCCGCGAGACGACCTACTGCCGACCCAGCGAGAAGCCGCGGCGGCCCCATTGGGCCGTATCGAAGGCGACCGCGTTCAGTGTCCTGGTCGCGTACCGGAACGTCACGTCGTTGGTGACCGGGCCGAAGCCGTCGCGCGCGAGCACGATGCGGACGCTGCCGTCGGCCGCGATGGCCCACGTGCCCGTCTCGCGCACGGTTTGCGCCCCGCCTTCGAACTCCGTCGCCATTTCCGCACTATTGCCGGTCTCGAGACGGAGGGTGACGCGCCGGGTGGGCCCCGTTGCCGGCGTCAGATCGGCGCTGTACGTGCCCACGACATCCGCGGCGCTCGGGACACGCTCACCACAGCCCGTCTGGGCGGCGACGCCCAGCGCCATCACTATCGAGAACAACCGCATGGCGTTGAACCTAGCGCGTCGCGCTGTGGCGGGAAGGGTCCGACGCGTGACCCTCAGGGCGATATCACGAGCGTGGCCACCCGGCCACCAAAGCCATCGTCCTCACCCCTGATTCCGTCGGGGAGGAGCCAGCCATCGCCGCTTGCGAGCGCGTAGCGGTAGACTCCCGCGGCGAGGGGCAGTTCCACCGACCAGGCACCATCCCCGCCACGCCGCAGGGGAACGGCCACCCACCCGTTCCAGTCCCCGGCAACGGCCAGCGCCGCGACTGGACCCCGCACGCGCACGGTGAGCACCACACGGCCAGGATCGATCCGCCGAATCGCGACTGGCGGCTGTGCGCGGGACGGCGCAATGACATGGAGGCGCAGTCCGGCTTGCGCGTACCATCCCTGGGCAAACCCGACGATGTCGCGTGGGTAGCGCCCGGCCGAGACCTCGACCCCCACCGGACGTGTCGGACGCCAACCCAACTCCAACGATCCCCACGCTCCATCGGCGAGGTCGCCGACGCGGACGCCAGCGACCGCCGTGGCCTGGAACGCCGTCCGACTCCACCGCAGCCCCAGGGACAGGTCGGCGAAGCGCAGCGTGTCGGCCATGGTGGTCGTGACACCGGCGTCGGCCGCGATTCCTGGTGCCACGGTTCCCTGCCACCGGACGACCGCGCTCCCCAGCCCGAGCCACGTGGAATCGATACGCCGTCCACCGCCCAATGCCAGACCCACCGAGCCGAGGGACTGTCCGATGCCGACCGCAATGAGCGGTCCGCCGGCGACCGAACCGTTGAGGGTCCCGTCCCGATACGTATTGACCGATCCACCCCATGCCACACCGAAGAACGGCCCGCGCCCGGCGAGGACCGTCGCCTGGGTGCCGGCTTGCAGGGCCCAGCCACCATTCGTGAACGCGGAATACGCCACGTCCCCGCGCGCGGCGCGGAGGCCACGGCCAATGTCGAATCGGGCGGACGCGAAACCCGCCGATCCCGAGAGACTGTCGGCGTAGCGCGCGTGGGTCGCGCCGATGAACAACGAGGCTTCCTGCGCGCACAGCACGCCGCCTGGGACGGCGAGCAGCAGCACCGCCAGCCGACCGGTCACCGCCGACGGCCCGATTTCGGGCCTGCCCTCCCCCCGGGTCCGGGCGGAACGTTGCCGGGGCGGCCGGAGCCGCGACCAGCCATCGGTGGGATCGGCAGCCCTCCGCCGCGCATGATGCGTTGCGCGACATCGGCCATGGAGACCCCTTGTCCCGAGAGATCCGCCAGCGCCGACGGTAGCTCGAACAAGTCCTGACCGCCGTCGCGCTCATATGCGTGCCGCACGGCGGCGACCGCCGCGTTTCGCGCGAGCCCCTGTGCCGCCAGCGATGCGGCCACCTGCAGCCCGATGGCGCCCTGCTCGGGCGTGCGGGCCGATCGGATCAGCGTACCGATCTCGTCCGCCCCGAGGCCGCGGCCGAGCGCCTCGGCCCCGGCCGCCACCATGACGCCGGGGGGATCCGTCACGCCCGCCTGGACCGCGATCGCACGCGCCTCCACGAGGCGCATCCGCATCTGCTCGAGCGCGCCAGCGACGCGATCGGGCGGAACCCGCTTGGCCCATCCCTCGAGCGCCTTGTCGGCCAGCGGCGCGGCGGGCAGCCCTTCCAGCCTCGCGCGATCGACGAGCATCCCGACGGGGCCGATGAACGCGGATGGCGCGCCACGCGCTGCCAGCTCGCGCCGCACGTCGCGGTCCTGCGCCACCGCCGGCCCCGGTCCGAGCCCCAGAACCAGACCACACACCACAAGCAGCGATCTCATGAGCGCACCACCCCCCGCGGCCCAACGACCAGCAGGCTGTTCGTCTGACCGAACTCGTCCTTCACCTGGGCGTGCGCCGTGGGATCCGGAATCCACCGCTCCCCGTCGACCACGAAGAGGTACTGATACTCACCCGGAGGGAGCGCGACGGTCACGGTCCACACGCCGGCTTGGGTCCCATGGCTAAACGTCAGCGTCGAGTCATTCCAGCCGTTGAACGACCCCGCCAGCGACACCCGATGTGCCGCCGGCGCCACGAACTCGAATCGGACCAGGACACCGTCACTTCCACTCGCCGACGGTGCGGGAACCGGTGGCGCTCCCGGTCCGATCATGCGCGCGACGCCGGCGGACAGCACCACGAGCACCACCGCCGCCGCCGCCGCGAGCGCCGGTCGGATGACCAGGCGATGCGGGCGCACGAACCAGCGCCACCACGCCCGGCGCGCGGCGCGCGCCCGGACCGCCGCGAGGACGCGTGCGTCGAGGTCGGCCGACGGTACATCGAGGTCCGCGGCATACATCGCCACCTCGGCCGCGAACCGACCCGCTCGGGCCCGCTCGTCGGCGTCCGCGGGTGGATCCCCGTCCCCATCGAGGAACCGTTGGGCATCATTGGTCCAGGCATCGTCATTCATAGCAGTCCCTCCAGACGCCGGCGCACGAGGTCTCGGGCGCGGTGGACGCGCGTGCGCAGCGTATCTTCGCGCTCGCCGAGCAGATCGGCCATTTCCCCATAGGGCCGCCCCTCGAGGTGGCGGAGCACGAACGCCTCCCGCTGTTCGCGGGTCAGTTCGTCGATCGCCCGCTGAATCGCCGCCCGGATCTCCGCTCGTCGGAGCCGTTCGTCGGTGCGGTGCGGCGCGGCCACCTGCACCTCGTCAAGGAGCTCATGCGGCCGGCGTCGGGTCCGGTGATTCACGCACTGGTTCCGCAAGATGCGGTGGAACCAGGCGCCGAAGCGATCGGGGCGCTCGCACGTCGCGAGCGCGTCGAACGCGCGGATGAACGCTTCCTGCATCGCGTCGGCCGCGAGATCCGCGTCGCCGCACAACCCCACGGCGAACCGGCCAAACGCGGCTCGGTACCGCTCGACCAACACGCCGTACGCTTCCACGTCCCCCTCCAACACGCGCTCTACCACATCCGCATCGCTCACTGCCGGTGCCGCACCAGCCGCCATGCACCCTCCCAACCACCCATCCCAGCCCGCCTCCCGGTTGGGAGGCGGGCTGGGCCTGGACTCAGGACGTAAGCTGAAAATCCACGCCCGCCACGTCCTCACCTCTGCCGATCTCGACCGTCACGGCGAGCGCGTCGAACCCGTCCACACTCACGGTATACACTCCGGGGGCCAGGAACCAGATCCTGTACGTCCCGTCGTCGGCGGTCAGCGCCGTCGCCGCGGCGGTCTGCAGCTCCTCGAGCACCGGAGACTCCACGAGCGTGGCCCGTACCGTCGCACCGGACACCGGCTGGCCCGCCGCGTCGAGGACGGTTCCCGCCACGCTCCCGGCCACGTCACGCACGACCGCCCGGATCAGTGGCTTGAAGATCACGCCGGTCGGCGCATCCCGTGGACCCGTGAGGACGAAGTTGCGATGGACGTCGAAATCCAGGACGATGATCGTCTCACCCGGCACGATCTCGACCCCGGTGCGCCGGTCGAGCTGGTTGCTGCCCATCCCCTGACGCCCGTCGCGCACCCGCCCGCGGTCGGGACGACCGGTCAGCGAGCCGCTCAGGCCGGAGTCCGCCATGCCCATCGTCCAGTCGGTACCAAAGAGGTTGATCTTGATCCCGCTCTGCGCGCCACTGGGCACGAACAGCTCCCGCGACGTGCTGCCGTCGGCGAAGGTCCGGCCGTCGGCCAAGGTCACGCTCGCGCCACGCACGACGAGCCGCATTTGGAGATAGCGACCGGCCGGCACGTCGGATGACGCCAACGTCGCGGTCACGCCGTCCTGAAGATGTAGCAGGTCAAACTCACCGGCGTCTTTCGTGACGGTAATGGGATCGCCGTCTTCGGGAATGAGTTGGATCACGCCGACGTCCACCGTTGCGGCCGCAAAGGCCGCTCCTGGGGCATCCGTCAGTTGGATGCTCACGCGCGACGCTTCACCGCTCGTCGCGTCGTTGCAGGCCGCGCCGGCGGCCACCAATGCCCCCAACGCCCCCATCTGCCACCACCGCAACATGGTCCCCTCCTTGAGTGTCAGGCGGCGCGCGGACGCGCGCTCCAGCCCCGCATCTCAAAGACACCATCAGCTAGCGGTTTGTGACGATGGCACGCAGCCGCCGCCTGGTCAGCGCCTCGCGCTAGCGGTCGGCCTGGGTTGCCAAACGGGAGTGAAACCGTCCGTACGAGAAGTAGATGACCAGGCCAATGGCCATCCAGATGATCAACCGAGCCCATGTGTCCAGTGGCAGGCCATACATCAAGTAGCCGCACGAGAGGATGCCCAGCGCGGGCACGAGTGGCACGAATGGGGTTCGGAACGGCCGGGGGATCTCGGGATCCGAGTACCGGAGCACCAGGACGCCGGCACAGACGATCACGAACGCGAGCAGCGTGCCAATCGATACCAGCTCGCCGAGCAATCCGATGGGCAGTAAGCCCGCCGTCACCATCGCCGCCACGCCCGTCACCGCCGACGCGAGCCATGGCGTCTGGAACCGTGGGTGCACGCGCGCGAAGATCCGCGGCAGGAGCCCGTCCTTCGCCATCGCGTAGAAGACTCGTGGCTGACCCAGGAGCATGACGAGGATCACCGATGAGAGACCCGCGATAGCCCCGATCTTCACGATGGGTCGGAGCCAGGCGAGGGCGGGGCCCGCCGCGTTGATGCCGACGGCGATCGGGTCGGGCACGTTGAGGTCCGTGTAGCTCACCAGCCCCGTGAGCACCATGGAAACCACGATGTACAAGACCGTACAGATCACGAGCGACGCCATGATCCCAATCGGCATGTCGCGCTGTGGGTTCTTGGCTTCTTGCGCGGCCGTGCTCACCGCATCGAACCCGATATACGCGAAGAAGATGACCCCGGCCCCGCGGAGGATCCCGTCCCAGCCGTACTTCCCGGGACCCGCGGACGGCGGAATGAACGGTGTCCAGTTCGCGCGGTTGATGTATGCGGCGCCGAACGCGATGAACGCGAGGATGACGGCCAACTTCACGATGACGATGCCGTTGTTGAACGTCGCCGACTCCTTGATCCCGATGATCAGCAGCACCGTGATGATCCCGACGATGACCATCGCTGGGATGTTGAGCACGGCGCCGGTCCGGGTCCAGCCTTCGGTAAAGAGCCGCCACACGTTCAGTCCCGCATCCGGGGGGGCGGTATGCTGGAACGGCGCCGACATGAAGGCCGTCGGGATATGGACCCCGATGTCGGTGAGGAGGGAGTTCACGTAGCCCGACCAGCCCACTGCCACGGTGGACGCCGAGAAGAGGTACTCGAGGATCAAGTCCCATCCGATGATCCACGCAAAGAACTCACCCAGCGTGGCGTATCCGTAGGTGTAGGCCGACCCCGAAATCGGGATCATCGCCGAAAACTCGGCATAGCACAGGCCGGCGAACGCGCAGGCGATGCCAGCGAGGATGAAGGAGAACACGATCGCCGGTCCGGCGTAGGTCGCAGCCGCCTGTCCCGTGAGCACGAAGATGCCGGCCCCGATGATCGCGCCGATGCCGAGCGTCGTGAGATTGAAGGCGTTGAGGGCGCGCTTGAGCGAATGATCGGCTCGCCACTCGGCTTGGAGGGACGCGACGGTCTTGCGGCGAAACAGGTTCATGGGGAATCCCCGCGACTGGGAGTGGGGCGAACCTCGGAACCTCGCTGGTGCTGCTATGCGTTCAGGATGCGAATCGCCAACAGGGCCGCGTTCTTCGCCATGCCGATGCCGACGGTGCCCACGGGGCAGCCGGGCGGGAGCTGGGCGATCCCGTAGAGGGCATCCACGCCCCGCAGCGGGCCCACGTCGAGCGGCAGGCCGACCACCGGCAAGTCGGTGAGCGCGGCGACGGCCCCGGGCAGGGCCGCGGCCAGACCGGCAGCGGCGACGATCACCCGATACCCGTTCTTCCGCGCGTCCCGAGCGATCTGCGCCGTCTGCTCGGCATTGCGGTGGGCGCTCGAGACCAGCAGGTCGTGGCCCACCCCCGCCTCCTCGAGGGCCTTGACGGTGGGCTCAACGCGCTCCCGGTCGCTCTCCGACCCTATCAGAATCAGTACGGCTTTCGCTGCCATCGCTGCCTCCTCCTACCGCGCTCCGCTCCGCGCACGAACAGGCGGACGGGGAGCATGCTCCTCCGTCCGCCAATCGCGCGGCTCCGAGTGTCGCTCAGGCCGCGTATCGCCCCACGAGCAAGCTGACGTTATGTCCGCCGAAGCCGAACGAGTTGGACAACGCCACGTCCACGGAGCGGTGCACGGCGTGGTTTGCGGCGCAATTCAAATCGCACGCCGGATCGGGGTCGTCGAGGTTGATCGTCGGCGGTATGACGCCCTGCACGATCGCCAGCGTGCAGATGGCGAATTCGAGTCCACCGGCGGCCCCGAGCAGGTGGCCGGTCATTGACTTCGTGGACCCCGCCACCAGGTCGTACGCGAGCGACCCGAAGACCTCCTTGATGGCGCTGACTTCTGCGGCGTCCCCGTGCGGCGTCGCGGTGCCGTGTGTGTTGATGTAGGCCACGCGGCCTTTCTCGACACCCGCATCCGCGAATGCCGCCAGCATGGCGCGTTTGGCTCCCTCCCCGCCGGGCGCCGGTTGCGTGATGTGGTACGCATCCGCGCTCATGCCGTAGCCGAGCACCTCGCTGTAGATGCGCGCCCCGCGCGCCAGCGCGTGTTCGAGCGCCTCGAGGATCACGATGCCGGATCCATCCCCCATGACGAAGCCGTCCCGCCCCCGGTCGAACGGCCGGGAGGCACGCTCCGGTTCGTCATTGCGGAAGGACAACGCCTTCATGTTCGAGAATCCGGCCACCGCCAGCGGTGTGATGGCCGCCTCCGCCCCACCGGTGATCATCAGGTCGGCGGTGCCGTCCTGGATCAGCCGGAACGACTCGCCGATCGCATGCGCGGACGAGGCGCAGGCCGAGACCGTACAAAAGTTGGGCCCTTTGGCCTTGGTGCGGATCGAGATCACGCCGGAGGCGATGTCCGGAATGAACATCGGGACGAAGAACGCGGACACGCGCTTCGGCCCCTGCTCGATCGACACGCGGCACTGTTCCTCGAACGTCCCGATGCCCCCGATGCCCGACCCCACGACCACACCGGCGCGCTCGGGCTCGGGCACCTGCTCCCCCAAGCCCGCGTCCCGCAGCGCCTGCGTGGCAGCGGCGACCGCATACTGCAGGAACAGATCGTACCGCTTGGCTTCCTTGCGGTCGATGTAGGGTGACGGATCGAAGTCCTTCACCTCACATCCGAATCGGACATCGAGCTTCGACGGGTCGAAACGACGGATCGGCGCCGCCCCGGAGCGTCCGGCGATCAGTCCCGCCCACGTCTCCTCAGTTGTGAGGCCCAGGGGCGAGACGAGCCCCAGGCCGGTCACGACGACCCGGCGTGGGGGCAACTACTTCTGTCCCTGTTTCTCGTGGAGGTACTTCAGCGCATCCCCGACCGTGCGGAGCTTCTCGGCTTCCTCGTCGGGAATGTCGATGTCGAACTCCTTCTCGAACGCCATCACCAGCTCGACCTGATCGAGGCTGTCGGCCCCGAGGTCTTCCATGAAGCTGGCGTCGTTGGTGAGCTTGTCCCGCTCGACCCCCAGCTCCTCAGCGATGATGTCTTTGACTTTGTCCTCGATGCTGCTCATGAGCGTCCTCGTGTGGAGAAGAGGGTTTACATCACCATGCCGCCGTCCACCACCAGCACTTGGCCCGTAATGTAGTCGGCGTGATCCGATGCAAGAAAGACCACGGCCCGGGCGATGTCCACGCCCTGGCCGAGTCGGCCCAGCGGAATCTGGGCACGCAGGGTGTCGCGCTGCGCCTCCGTGAGCACTTGGGTCATGTCCGTCTCAATGAAACCTGGCGCGATCGCGTTGACGAGCACGTTGCGGGGGGCGAGCTCCCGGGCAACGGCCTTCGTGAAGCCGATGAGGCCCGCCTTCGAGGCGGCGTAGTTCGACTGGCCCGCGTTGCCCATCAGGCCGACCACGGACGAGATGTTGATGATGCGCCCCCAGCGGCGCTTCATCATCCCGCGCGCGACCGCCCTGGTGAGCAGAAACGCTCCCCGGAGATTCACGTCGAGGACGGTGTCCCAGTCGTCGTCACTCATCCGCACGAGCAGTCCGTCCTTCGTCACCCCGGCGTTGTTGACCAGGATATCAATCGGTCCGCATGACTCCTCGACCGTGGCGAGGGCGGACGCCACCTGGGCGGGGTTCGTGACGTCGGCAATCATCGCGCAGACATCGTCCCCGATTTCCCGGGCCGTTATCGGTGCACGCTCGGCGTCCCGATCCAGGATGGCCACCCCGGCACCGGCGGCATGCAAGGCGTCGGCAATGGCGCGGCCGATGCCGCGGGATCCGCCCGTGACCAGCGCGATTCTCCCCATCAGGTCCATCACGTGTCTCCCTGTTGACGCAGAAACACCTCACATTCATCGGCCGTGCCGAGGCTGGTCGCCGCGACCCCGGGCACGATGCGCTTCACCAGCCCACCCAGCACACCGCCCGGCCCGATCTCCAGGAACCGGGCCCCGGCCCCCAATGCCGCCAGCCGCTGCATGGACGCCACCCAGCGCACCGGCGCAGTGAGCTGCGCATCGAGCTGCGCGCGGGCGTCGGCCGCGCGGTGCACGGGCTCGCCCGACGCATTGGCGATCACCGGTGCGAGCGGATCCCGGAACGTCACCCCGTTCAGGGCATCGCGCAGGCCCTCCTGGGCCGGCGCCATGAGGGGCGAGTGGAACGCCCCGCTCACCTTGAGCGGCAGCACGCGCTTCGCCCCGGCCTCCTTGAGGCGGACACCCGCCCGCTCTACCGCGGCCGGGTCACCCGAGATCACCGTCTGGTCCGGCGCATTGAAATTGGCTGCGACCACGACGCTCTCCGCATCGCTCACCTCGGCGCAAATGCCGGAGACTCTGTCGCCGTCGAGGCCCAGGACCGCGGCCATGGTTCCGGGGCGTCGCGCCCCCGCGTCGAGCATCAGTTCCCCGCGTCGCCGGACCAGTCGAACCGCGTCCGCGCAGCCGAGCGCCCCGACCGCCGCGTGCGCGGCGTACTCGCCCAGCGAGTGCCCTGCGGCCGCAACCGGCGTCACGTGCGACGCCAGCACCGCATGCACGGCGAGACTGTGGACGAGAATCGCGGGTTGCGCGTTGTGGGTCAGGGTCAACTCCTCCTCCGGCCCCTCCCACATCAGTCGGGAGAGCGGCAGGCCGAGTGCGTCGTCGGCCTCGGCGAACCAGTCCCGCGCCACGGGAAAGCGCTCCGCGAGGTCCTTCCCCATCCCGACCCGCTGGGCTCCCTGCCCGGGGCACAGCAGCACCACGTTCACCAGCGAACGACCATCGAGGCCCAGGTAAAGCCCGCGCCGAACGCGACGAGCATGACGGTCATCCCGCGTTCGATGCGGCCGCCGCGGACCGCTTCGTCCAAGGCCATCGGGATGGACGCGGCCGACGTGTTGCCGTACCGATCGACGTTCACGTACACCTTGTCCATCGGAATGCTGGCGTGCTTGGCCGTCGCCTCGATGATGCGGGTGTTCGCCTGATGCGGGATGAGGACATCGATGTCCTCGCCGCGCAATTGGGCGCGTTGCAGTGCCTGGTCACAGGCGTCCGCCATCGATCGCACCGCGGACTTGAAGACCTCGCGGCCGGCCATCCGCAGGAAATACGACCGATTGGCGAGCATCTCCTCGCTGGGCGGCTCCAGCGCACCGCCACCTTGGCGGTACAGCAGGTTGCCGAGCGTGCCGTCGGACCTGAGGTAGCTGGAGAGGATCCCGCGGCCGTTAGTCGCGGGCTGGAGCAGGGCCACGCCGGCCCCATCACCGAACAGGATCGCGGTCGAGCGATCCTCGGCATCCATGATCCGGGTCAGCCGTTCCGCGCCGACGACGAGGACCGTGTGGAGCATGCCGTTGGCGATCATGCCCTCAGCCACCGTCGCCGCATAGAGGAACCCGCTGCAGGCCGCGCCGACATCGAAGGCGGCGGCATTGGGAATGCCCAGGGCCGCCTGAATGTCACAGGCCTGCGACGGCAGCAGCCGATCCGGAGACGCCGTGGCCACCACGAGCCCGTCGATCGTGTCGGGGGCAATCCCGGCCTCGTCGAGGACCCGCCGGGCCGCGTCCGACGCCATGAAGGCGATGGTCTCGGTATCGGTGGAATAGTGGCGCTCGCGAATGCCCGATCGCTCACGGATCCACTGATCCGACGTATCGAAGATCTTCTCGAAGTCCTGATTGGTGACTACGCGCGGAGGCACGTAGCGGGCTGTGCCCGCGAACTCGGCGATGGGCCGCTTCACCGGTCCGTTCCTCTCGCCAGGTCCGCTCCGATGTGCTGGCTCAGATGACTCCCCGCCGCCCGGCACGCCACGCCAATGGCGTTGCGGATGGCGCGCGTGGGGGAGCGACCATGACAGATGATCGTCACGCCCCGCACGCCGAGGAGCGGCGCGCCGCCGTACGTCGAGTAATCGAGATGGGCCCGAATCCGTCGCATCTCCACGCTCTCGAGGACGGCCGGATCCATGTCTCGCTTGAGGAGCCCAACGAAGAGCTGCGCCACTTCTTCGTAGAACTTCAGCACGACATTCCCAACGAACCCATCACAGACCACGACATCGACGGTTCCCGTGAGGATGTCGCGCCCCTCGACGTTGCCCGCGAACCGGAACGACAGCGACTCGCTCTCCAGCAGGGCATGCGCTTCCTTCACCGCCGCGTTGCCTTTTTCGGCTTCCTCCCCGATCGAGAGCAACCCCACCGCGGGGTTGGCTCGCCCCATGACGTCTCGGGCGTAGACGGCCCCGATGTGCGCGAACCCGCGGAGCTCGCGCGCCGACGAATCCACGTTGGCGCCGATGTCGAGGACCAGGACAGGGTCACCGGCAGTTGGGAACAAGCCACCGATCGCCGGCCGCTCCACGCCGGGGTGCAATCCCAGAATCAGCGCGCTTGCGGCCATCACGGCCCCGGTGTTGCCGCCGGAGATGAACGCGTGGGCCCGGCCCTCGCGTTGCATTCGGAGTCCAACGCCGATCGACGATTTGGGCTTGCCCCGCACCGCGACGAGCGGCTTCTCGGCCATGCCCACGACTTCCGGCGCATCGACCACCTGGATGCGGTCGTCACGCTCGCCGTGCTTGGCGAGCTCGGCCTCGACGACATCCGTCGGGCCGAGCAGCAGAATTTGGGCGGACGGCGGGAGGTCGGCGAGGGCCTCGACCGCCCCGGCAACCGGGACCGTCGGTGCCGCATCACCACCCATCGCGTCCAGCCCGATCCGCATCGGCTCAGGCGCCCTCGGCAACCTCGACGCGCTTCTTGCCAGCGTAGTATCCGCAGGTCGGACAGACACGGTGCGGCCGCTTCGGATCGCCGCACCGGGGGCACGCTTGCACCGCAACCGCCGGCGCCTTGTAGTGCGTGCGCCGCTTCCGCTTGCGAGCCTTCGACGTTCTGCGCTTCGGTACGGCCATGACTACCTCATCTCATCATCGTTGTCAGGGGGACGGAGCGCCCCAAGGGCGGCCCACCGGGGATCCAATTCCCGAGCGCAGCCGCACGGCCCGTCGTTCAAGTCAGCGCCACAGCGAGGACACAGTCCGCGACATCCTTCCCGACACAGCGGAAACTCCGGCACCGCGAGAATCAGGGCTTCCCGGATCACGTCCCCGAACTCGAGATCTCCCGACCGCCGCGGAATGGTCACGACCGCCGGGTCGTCGTTGTCCTCTTCCTCCGTGAAGAGGATCCGCGTGGTGTCGTCGATCTCCGCCGACACGGGAGCCAAACAGCGACGGCACCGCACCGACACCCTGGTGCGGATCCTGCCCTCCCAGAAATACGACCCGGGGCCGGTAGCCGAGAGCCGTCCGGACACCCGGACCGGTTCGGTTGGCGCGACCTCGAGATCGGCCAGAGCGGGATCCGATACTGGGACCACGGCATGGGTGTCGAGCGGGCCCGCCGCCGCCGCGTGCAAGTCCACTCGCAACATAGCCAGTAAACGTACTCCTGGCTTGAAGTTGCGTCAACGCAGCTGGCGTCAGTCCCAGAGCCCCGTACGCTCGGCCTCACTGAAGAAGAACGCGACTTCCCGGACCGCGTTCTCGTCCGAGTCCGACGCGTGAATCGCGTTCCGCTCCTTGGACTCGGCGAAGAGCTTCCGGACCGTGCCCGCGGCCGCTTCGGCGGGATCCGTGGCCCCAATGACCTCCCGTAGGTGGGGCACGGCGCTCGCGTGCTCGAGCACCATGGGAATACAGGGACCGGACGTCATGAACGTGCACAGGGACCGGAAGAAGGGCCGCTCCCGATGCACGGCATAGAACGCCTCGGCCTGCGGCCCGGTGAGGCGCGTCATGCGCAGCGCCCGAACGACGAACCCCGCGTCGAGCACGTGGGCTAGCACCTTGCCCGCCTTTCCGGAACTGACCGCGTCCGGCTTGATGATCCCCAACGTCTGCTTCATGGTTGGCACCTTCGCTCCAGATCGGTCCCGCCGCTACGGCCCGAACAAGCGCCGCACGAGATCCTCGCGCGTGATGAGTCCCACCAGAGCACCTTCGCGCACCACGGGCACCTGGTCCAGTTTCTTGTTCACCATCAACGTGGCCGCTTCCGTCACCGACTGATCCTCGGAGAGGCACAGCACGCTCCGACCCATCACGTCCCGCACGGTACTTTCGTGCACGAGACTCGCCGAAAGTCGGGCCGTCCGCTTCGTGGCTCGTGGGTGCTCTCCGGAGGTCCGACCCGTGTGCCGCGCCAGCAGATGCTGCAGGATCTCCCCATGACCGATGAGGCCGAGCACCTCGCGCTCCTCGGACACCACCGGAAGCGCGGCGACCCCGTGGTGCAGCATCAGCCGAGCCGCCTCCAGCAACGGCGTTTCGGGAGCCACCGAGATGACGCGGCCGGACAGCACGTCGCGCACGAGGAGCTCGGCGGGCACCTCCACCGACGCCAGCTCAGGCGCGGCGAGCAGCGCCTCAGGCGACTCGGCATGCTCCAGCACCGCCACCACGTCCTCTCGACCCAGCACGCGCGCGAACGCCGCCAGCGCCCGCAGGTATGCCGAGCCCTCGCCCGGCGGGGCGAGCAGCAACGTCACCACCCGGGCCTCTTTGCCCGGATCGTGGGCCCGATGGACCGGAGCGGCCGTGACTGCCAGCGCCGCGGTGACCCGATCCACGGCGTCGGTGCGGAAATGCAAGAGGAACGCACGCTGTCCCACCGTCACCGCCTCGCTGGGCAGGGCCTCCGCGAGCAGCGCTTCCAAGCGCTCAGGATCGTGCACCTGCCCCGATGCGATTACCGCGTGCAGGAGCACCCAGGCCACGTCGCGGACCGTCTCGCCCGCCGTCCCCAACACGACACGGTCTGGCGCCAGCAGGTCGGTGAGCCTCACGCGCTGACCCGCTGCTCCTGGAGCAGGGGAACGACGTCGGCCGGGCGCTTCATCACACCAATTCCGGCCCGCTCGAAGGCGGCCATCTTCTCGCTCGCCGTTCCGCTGGCGCCCGAGATGATGGCCCCGGCGTGCCCCATGCGACGGCCCGGCGGGGCCGTCTGTCCCGCGATGAACCCGACGATGGGCTTGGTCACGTGCGCGACGGCATACTCGGCGGCCTGTTGCTCGTCCGTGCCACCGATCTCGCCGATCATCACGATCGCCTCCGTCTCGGCATCCGCCTGAAACGCCGTGAGGCAGTCGATGAAGTTAGTGCCGATGATAGGATCGCCTCCGATCCCCACGCAGGCGGACTGTCCGAATCCCGCCCGTGAGAGCTGGTGGATGACTTCGTACGTCAGCGTGCCACTCCGCGAGACCACCCCCACCTTGCCTTCCAGGCAAATCCGCCCGGGAATAATGCCGACCTTCGCCTTGCCGGGCGAGATGGCGCCCGGGCAATTCGGGCCGATGAGGCGCACGCCACGTTCGCGCAGGTACGGCATAACGCGCGTCATGTCGAGCACGGGGACGCCTTCGGAGATGCAGACCACGAGCTTGACCCCCGCGTCCGCGGCCTCGAAGATCGCGTCCGCGGCAAACCGGGCCGGCACGTAGATCACCGACGCGTTCGCCTGGGTCGCGGCTACGGCATCCGCCACGGCGTTGAAGATCGGGACGCGGCTCTCGAACGTCTGCCCCCCCTTCCCGGGGGTCACGCCCGCGACGACGTTCGTGCCGTACTCGATCATCTGCTTCGTGTGAAACGATCCGTCGCGACCGGTGATGCCCTGCACGACGAGTTTCGTCGATCGATCGATGAAGATGCTCATGCCGCCCTCCCCGCGAGCGCGACCGCCCGCTCCACCGCTTCGTCCATGTCCGTCAAGGCGCTGAAGCCCGCCTTCTGGAGAATCTCGACCGCCAGCACCTCGTTGGTGCCCGTGAGCCGGATGACGATCGGCACGGGCAACTTGGTCCGGGAGGTCGCGGTCACGATGCCGTTGGCCACATCGTCACAGCGCGTGATACCGCCGAAGATGTTGAACAAGATGCACTTCACGTTGTGATCGCTCGTGATGATCTCGAGCGCCGTCACCACCTTGTCGGGATTGCTGCTCCCGCCGATGTCCAGGAAGTTGGCGGGGTCCCCGCCGTAGTACTTCACCAGGTCCATCGTTGCCATCGCGAGTCCCGCGCCGTTGACGCAGCAGCCGACCGTGCCATCGAGCTTGATGAACGAAAGGCCGGCCTGCCGAGCCTTGACCTCCGCCGGATTCTCGGCCTTCACGTCCCGCAGGGCCGCGATGTCGGGGCGCCGCTCCAACTCGTTGTCATCCACGGAGAGCTTGGCGTCGAGCGCCAGGACCTTCCCATCCGGCGTCGTCACGAGCGGGTTGATTTCCGCGAGCGACCCGCCCGCGGCCATGAAGGCGGCGTAGAGTTGGCGCAGGATCGACGCTGCCGCTCGCACCTGGGCGAGATCCGAGTACAGGAAGAAGGCCAACTGCATCGCCTGGTGCGGCAGCAGGCCATACCGCGGATCCACCCCGAGCTTCATGATCTTCTCGGGCGTTTTCGCCGCGACCTCCTCGATGTCGATGCCCCCCGCCGGACTCACCATGAACACCGGACGTTGGGACGCCCGATCGAGGATCACGCCGGCGTAGCTCTCCGAAGCGATCTCCGCCGCCGGCACGACGAGCACCTTGCTCACGGTGAGCCCCTTGATCGTCATGCCGAGGATCTGCTCGGCGTGGGCCCGGGCCTCGGTGGCGTCCTTCGCGAGCTTCACGCCGCCCGCCTTGCCGCGGCCGCCCGCGTGTACCTGTGCCTTGACCACCACCCGCCCACCGAGGCGTTTCGCGATTGCCTCCGCCTCGGCCGGCGTCGTTGCCACATCGCCATCCGGCACCGGAATCCCCGCCGCCTTCAGCAGGACCCGCGCCTGGTATTCATGCAAGTTCACGAGTCGTCTCCCGTAATAGTCGTTCCCATTTCGCCACGCAAGGCAACCGGCCCGTCTCCCAAATGGGCGATCACGGCCCGGTCGCCACCTGCCCGGACGAACTCCACCGCCGCCTCCAATTTGGGCCGCATACTGCCGCGACCCAGTCCTTCACCCATCAGCAACCTCTCCGCCTCCCGTACCGTGAGCGCGCGCAGCGGTCGTTGCGCGGGCGTCCCCCAGTCGGCGTACACCGCGTCGACGTTTGTGAGAATCATCAGCGTGTTCGCCGCCAACCGGGCTCCCAGGATCGCCGCCACGCGGTCCTTGTCCACGACGGCGTCGATGCCCTCCCACCCCAGCGTCGGGTGCCGGTACACGGGCGACCCCCCCCCGCCGGCGACCACCACGATCTTCCCCTCCTCAACCAGGTGCCGCACCGCCGATGCCTCGACAATGTCCGTGGGAATCGGACTCGGTGCCAGGCGCCGCCACCGACCCGAGCCGTCGCGTCCCACCGGCACCCCCACTTCCCGATAGCGGTCGACTTCGTCATCCCGCAGGACGTGACCAATGGGCTTCGTGGGCTCTGCGCCCGCGTCGGCATCCGCGATCACCGTCTGGGTAATCGTCGTAACGACCTCGCGCGGAACGCCCGCTCGCGCCAACGCATTCTGGAGACTCTGCTGCACCATGTATCCGATCCAGCCGGCCGTTCCCGAGACGAGCACCCCGAGGGGGAGTGGCTCGACCCGACCTCGCGCGAGCTCGTTCCGTTCCAAGTCGTCGCCCACCTGCGGCCCGTTCCCATGGACGAGCGCGATCCGCCATCCATCACGCGCCAACGTGACGACGACCTCGAGTGACTCGCGAGTGTGTCGGAACTGATCGGCGATCGTCACCCGTTCGCCGGGCGGCTGCAGCGCGTTGCCGCCGAGGGCGACCACGATCGTACCGGGGAGGGACGCGTCGCGGCTCAAGCTAGTTCCTCTGAAACGGGGGAGCAACCCGCGCCGGGCTCGCCTCCCGGTCGAGACCGAGGGCTGCGCGCAGGCCGGCCCACGCGTCGCCGAACGCGCGCCAGTCGCCCTCCGCGCGCGCCCGATCGAGCCGCTGGAACCACTCGCGCGCCGCCTCGAACGGGGTGCCGGCCACCGGCGCCGGTGATCCGCTCCCCGACTCCTGCAGATGCTCCAGCGCCTCCGCGGCGTTCTGGCCGCGCCCGACCATTCCCCGCCACCCGGCCACCACACCCGCGAGCGTCCCGCTGTCCGCGTAGAACGCCTGCACCGACACCGCGCCGTCTTCGAACGGCACCAGGCGCACCGCCCCCCCGATGGCGGCTCCCGCGGGCGCCGCGCTGCGGAATCCCGACTCGAGCTCGGACGGGCCCGACAACGCATACGGCTCCGGATACCGCAACACGCGAAGATGCGGGAGTCCCTGCACGACGCTGCCCTCGATGACTCCGGCGACACGCGCGTCGAGCTGCACTTCGTCCACCGCTTGGAGCCGCAGGCGCACCGTCGTATCGCCAACGGCGGTTCCCACCCGCCATTGTGGCTCGGCCGCCCGCGCCCGCCCCGGGCGGTCACGCAGCAACTGAAGCTGCGCCCCGAACAGCTCGTCCGCGTATCGCACATGGACCGCGATCGCCGGCGGGAGCTGCGCCGCCGGCCGAATCAGTCCGGGCACGAGACGCGCCCACGCCTGGCTCACTGGATCGGCCGCGGGCGTGAGATACACTTCGGTGGCACCGGTCGCCGCATCCACCGTCCCGATGAGGCCGACCTGCAGATATCGCACGCGTCGCCCGCGCCACACCACGGGCGCCGACAACGGATATCCCTCCGCGGCGACGTACCCCGGAGACAGCCAGACCAACCGGTGGTTCGCCACGACGGGATAGGCCGCGCCAAAGCGCGCCATCGGGGCAAAGCGCGCGAGGCGGGACGCCACGGCGCGCTCCACGACCACCACCGACCCAGAGGGCACACGCTGGCGGGACAGGAACGCCGGCGACTGCAGCGCCCACGCCAACGCCACGCGGCGCCACCACCCGCTGACCGTCACGCCATGCGGGCCGCTCTCCGGGCCGGTGACCGCAAAGTCGGGCATCCCGGGACCAAACCAGATCTCGCGCGAGTCGAGGGCGACGTCGACCGGATACGTCGTGGTCGAATCCGGGCGATCGAGTCGCGGGATGAAGAGTGGCCGTCCGCCCTCCGCGGTCCGCTGTGCCTGGACGGCCACCGCGCCCGCCGCGTAGGCGTACGGATCGCCGTGGCGCGCGGCCCAGGGCGCGCCGCGCGCCGCCGCGAGGGCGAGCGAATCGGGCTCCCGCACGGCCAGAAACACCGGCGTGGGCCGTCCCTTCGGCGGCGTCTCCACCATCAGGCTCGCGTCGAAGAACCGATCGCCGCTGCGCGGGCTCGGGGCCGTGGATCGCGCGGTGCGATTCAGGACCGCCGTGAGCACGAATGCGTCCCAAATGGAGATCCGCTCCAAATCCCCATGGTGGCGCGCGGCGAATCCCTCGTCGGGAATGGCGAGTGGAACCGCCAGGCTCTCGGCTGCCATCCGGAACGCCACGGCCCGGGCGCGACCGGCCGCGGCGGCAAGCTCCGGCGCGGCCCGCCCTTCGGGTCCGCGCGCCGACGCGATGATGCCGGGAAGCAGCCAATGCCCGACGAACGAGGCACCGAGGAGCGTAGCCCACGCGGTGATCGGGATCGAGACTCGGTCCACGCGCAGCCAGAGGAGCGATGACGCGGCGACGAGGAGCGCCAGGGTCTCGAGCCCGCGGGCAACCGGGATCCGCACATCGACCAGGATGGTGTCGTACGGCACGCCGTGCAGCCCGGCCACGAGCTCCGCGGGCTCGAGTGCGTATCCCCACGACAGCGCAATCGCGGTCGTGCCGAGTAAGACCGCCAGGTGCCAGCGGGCAAACGGGACGAAGACCACTTGTCGGTCCTCGCGACGCACCGCGCGAATGGCGGCGTACAGGAGGGCGAGGAGCACGACACCCACCGCCGCCTGTAAGAGCACGAAGCCCTGCACGGCGCGGAGCCACGGCAAGCGAAACAGGTAGTAGCCGGTGGACAGGCCCAGGACCGGATCCGGAGCGCCGACACCGGTGTCGGCGCCTTCGAGCGCGCGGAGCAACCACCAGTCTCCCGTACCGTAGCTCGTCACGATGCCGAGGAGGACGCCGATCACCACGGCACCGATCAGGAGGTAGCGACGCGGTACGTGCTCGACGATCTCGAGATCGCCCACCCGACGGGGGACCTGCACGGCCCCAATCTGCCGATAGACCAGCAGGAGATTCGCGGTGAACCACACCGCCGCGACGAGCAGGGTGGCCGCCCCGATGGCCAGCCGCAGCATCGCCATGTCCCCGTGCGGCGTGCCGACGCCCAGCGACTCCGCCCACAGGCGATCCGCCGTGCTCAACGCCAGCCAGCGACCACCGACGAGCGCCGCGACGCCCGCTCCGACGCTCACGCTGAGCCACGGCACCTTCCGCATGGCCTAGACCGTGATACCCTGCCCCCGGAGCCAGTCCTCGACTTCGCCGCGGTAGGCTGCGAGCTCCGGCGCGGAGGTCGCCTCGAAGCGCATCACGAGCACGGGCTGGGTATTGGAGGCACGGAGCAGTCCCCACCCGTTGGCGAACGACACGCGGACCCCATCGAGCGTGAGCGTGTCATAGCGGTCGCCGAAGTACCGCGCGGCGTCCTCGACCACCGCGAACTTGCGGTTGTCGGGACAGTCCACCCGGATCTCCGGCGTCGCGAACGTACGGGGTAGATCGGCGAGATGGCGTGACAGCGGCCCTCCCTCGCGGGCGACAAACGCCAAGAGTCGAGCCGCGGCAAAGAGCGCGTCATCAAAGCCGTAGTAGTCGCCGCCGAAGAAGATGTGTCCGCTCATCTCCCCCGCGAGCGGGGCTCCCGATTCTATCATCTTCGACTTGATGAGCGAGTGCCCGGTCTTCCAGATCACCGGCTCGAGTCCGACGGCCGCCAGCTCGTCGCGGAGCACGTTGGAGCACTTCACATCGAAGATGACCGGCACCCCGGCTCCCTGCCGGTGCACGAGATCGCGACCGAAGAGGATGAGCAGCTGGTCGCCGAAGACGATGGTGCCGTGCTCGTCCACCGCCCCAATGCGATCCCCATCGCCGTCGAGCGCGATGCCCAGCTCCGCGCCGGTCCGCCGCACCGCCGCCTGGAGGTCCCGCAGGTTCTCCGGCACGGTTGGATCCGGATGATGATTGGGGAACGTGCCATCCGACTCGCAGAACAGCGGCACGACGTCAGCTCCGAGCGCCGTCAGAATGCGTTCCGTGCACACGCTCGCCACCCCGTTCCCACAATCCACGACGACCTTCACCGGCCGCGGCAAGGGGCCATTCCGGGAGACAATCGCCTCCTGGTACCGTTCGAGCATGGAGCCATCCGCGGCCAGGCTCCCGTTGCCGGAGGCAAAGCGATCCGCTTCGATGCGTTCGCGGAGCCCCTGGATTTCGTCGCCGTGGAGCGTGTCGGTGCCGCACAGGAGCTTGAAGCCGTTGAATTCCGGCGGGTTATGCGATCCCGTCACCTGAATGCCGCCCTGGACGCCCAGCTGGTGCACCGCGAGATACAGCGCCGGCGTGGGGAGCAACCCCACATCGACGCCCGTCCCTCCGGCCAGCGCGACCCCATCGCGGACCGCGGCCGCCAGGCGCTCCCCCGAGGGGCGGTTGTCGCGTCCCACCGCGATCCGTGGAGCCGCGCCGAATCGCTCGCTGGCGACGGTGGCGAGCGCGCGCCCGATGGCGTGCGCTACGACCGGCGTCAACTCGACGTCGACGAGACCGCGAATGTCATATTGCCGGAAGATCCCGCCCGGGACCCGCACGATGACCGTCTACTCCTGCGGGAGACCAATCATGACGCCCGCGGGCGCCGACAGTTCCCGACTGGACGTGCGGGCCAGATCGAGCGCGCGGTTGGGCCACACGCCGAACAGGAGCAGCGCGACGGCCGCGGCGACGATCACGACCCGCGCGCCGCCAAGCACCGTCGCCCGGTCGGCCACCTCGCTGTCTTGTTGGGGCTTCATGTACATGGCCATGACCACGGGCAAGTAGTACCCCGCGGACACCACGCTGGCCAGCACGAGCGCGACCGCCAACGTCGTCTGGCCGGCGCCGATGGCGGTGGAGAGGATCATCCACTTGCCGATGAAGCCGGCCGTGCCGGGGAACCCGAGCAGGGACAACATGAACACGCTCATCGCGAACGCCACCCACGGGCGTCGCTGCGCGAGCCCATCGAGGTCGTCGACCAGCACCTCACTCTCGCCGTCACGGCCGATGGCGGAGAGGATGGCAAACGCACCGATCGTCATGGCCGTGTACGCGAACGCGTAAAAGAGAAAAGCCGCACCGCCGCTCGGCGTGGCCGACGCGACCGCCACGAGGAGATACCCCGCGTGTGCGATCGAGCTATACGCGAGCATCCGCTTCACGCGTCGCTGCGCCAGCGCGACCAGGTTGCCGACGACCATCGTCGCCACCGCCAGCCACCACATCGTCGCCTGCCAGGCGGCCGCGTGGTCGACGAAGGCGATGAGCGCCACTCGCACCAGGGCCGCGAACCCCGCCGCCTTCACGGCGGCTGCCATGAACGCGGTCACGGGGGTCGGGGCACCATCGTAGACGTCGGGCGCCCACATGTGGAACGGCACAGCCGACACCTTGAATCCGAACCCGATCAGGAGCAGCGCGATCCCCAGCCCCAGCATGACGCTGTTCCCGCCCCCGCCGCCGGCGAGCTGGAAGGAGATGGCATAGAGGTTGGTCGATCCCGTCGCGCCGTACACGAGGGCGATGCCGTAGAGGAGAAACCCCGACGCGAAGGCTCCCAGCAGGAAGTACTTGAGCGCGGCTTCCGCCGATGCGGCACTGCGTCGCCGGATGCCCGCCAGGACATACACCGCCAGGGACATCAGCTCGAGCCCCAAGAAGACCACGATCAGATCCGCCGCCCCACCCATGAGCAGCATGCCGATGGTCGCGAAGAGCAGCAGCGGGTAGAACTCGGGAACGAGGATGCGTTCCCGGCTGAGGTAGCCGATGGCGAGGAGGGCGGCCGCGAGCGCGCCGAGCAGGAACACCGTGGCTGCCGCCCAACGGAATCCGTCGAGCGCCAGCATGACCGGCAGGCCGACCGGTTCAACGCCACGATGCCACATCCACCCCACCACCCCGAGCGCGAGCAGCAGGCCGCCCACGGTCCACGCGCCCAGGCGCCGAACCAGCCGCTGGTCCGAGTGGCGCCATCCGATGACCAGCAGCAGGCCCATGGCCCACACGGTAAGGACGATCTCGGGGAGGAGACCCAGCGCGGCGCCGGTGGGTGTCGAGAGATCGATCTGCATGGTCACTCCGCCTCCGGCACCGGGTCGAGTCGCACGATCCCCGGCGGCGGGCCCACCGGCTGCACCGAACGGGTGACGAATTCGTTGACCGAACGCTCGATTCTGGTGAGGAACGGCTTCGGGTAGAGCCCGATCCACAGAATCATGACGATGATGGGTACCAGAATGGCGTACTCGCGGGGGCGCAGGTCCGTGAGACGCTCGTTCTCCGGGTTGTCGAGCTTCTGGTAGATGATCCGTTGGAGGGCCCAGAGCAGGTAGACGGCGGCGAAGATGACCCCCGTCGTGGCGATGGCGGCCGCCACCGGGTGCGTCTGGAACGCCCCGAGCAGGACCAAGAACTCGCCGACGAAGCCGTTCGTGCCCGGCAGCCCGATGGACGACAGGGATACCAACGTCAGGATGGCGGCAAACGCGGGCATGACCCGCGCCAGCCCACCGTAGTCGGCGATCAGGCGACTGTGCCGGCGCTCGTACATCATCCCGACGAGGAGGAACAGCGCCCCCGTCGACACGCCGTGGTTGATCATGATCATGACGGCACCCGCGACGCTCTGCGTCGTCATCGCCCAGATGCCCAGCATCACGAATCCCAGATGGCTCACCGACGAGTACGCGATGAGCTTCTTGAAGTCGGGCTGTACCATCGCGACGAGGGCCCCGTAGACGATCCCCACGACCGCCAACGTGATCACGATCGACGCCACCCGGGGATCGAAGGCGGCATCGGGAAAGAACGGCACCGCGAACCGCAGGAAGCCGTACGCGCCCATCTTGAGCAGGATGCCCGCCAGAATGACCGATCCCGCCGTGGGCGCTTCCACGTGCGCGTCGGGCAGCCACGTGTGAAACGGGAACATCGGGACTTTGATGGCGAACGCCAACGCGAACGCCAGGAACAGCCAGATTCCCCACGGTCGCGCGATGGAGGACTGGAACAGCAGCCAGTGGTAGTCGAAGGAATACGTGCCGGTTTCCCGCCCCACCACGGTGTACAGCACGAGGATCGCCACGAGCATGAGCAGCGACCCCACAAACGTGTACAAGAAGAACTTGATGGCGGCGTACAGACGTCGCTCACCGCCCCAGATCCCGATGATGAAGTACATCGGGATCAGCATGACCTCCCAGAACACGTAGAACAGGAACAAATCGAGCGCGACGAACACCCCGATCATGCCCGTCGTCAGGACGAGCATGAGCGCGTAGAAGCCGCGCTCGCGCGCCTTGATGTAGTTGAAGCTGCCGAGGATGGCGAGCGGCATGGTGAACGTGGTGAGCAACACCATGAACAGCGAGATGCCGTCGAGCCCCACGTTGTACGCGATGCCGTACGCGGGAATCCACGGCGCCGCGAACCGGAACTGCATGCCGCTCTGTCCGGCATCGAACGTCCACCAGAGGCCCAGCGAAACCGCGAACTCCACGAGGGCCACGACCAGCGCCACGTGCTTGGCTCGCGCGGCCGGCGCGGCGAGCACCAGGAGGGCGCCGACGAGTGGCAGCACCAGCAGCGCGTTCAGGGCCCAACGCTCGTAGCCGAGACCGACGAACAGGGATTCCATCATCTCACGTCCGCGTCGCCGCGCGCAGGATCAGCAGCACGCCGACGACGAAGAAGAAGACGTACGTGCCCACCTGGCCCGTCTGGAGCCAGGATCCGATCGCACCCACGCCGCGCGCGACCCGCGCCGATCCATTGACCCCGGCGCCATCGATGACGCCGGCGTCCACACCCTTCCACAGCACGTTTCGCGAGACCCACACCAGCGGTCGGACGACGATCGCGTCGTAGATCTCGTCGACGTACCATTTGCGGAGCAGAATCCGCGCGAGGCCCGTTTCGGGCACTGCCTCTCGCGCCGGCACCAGCGCCTCCGGACGCAGCAGTCGCCACGCGGCCACGATCCCCCCTGCCGCCACGACCGTCGCCAGGCCGAGCAACAGCCACTCGGTGCCGATGGGCAGATGGGCTTCGGGTCGGTAGAAATCACCGGCGGCGGTCACCGGCTCGAGCCAGTGACGCAACCACCCCGCCCCAGCCGGCACGACCTCGGGCAGGTTGAGGAGCCCACCAAGCACGCTCCCGGCGGCCAAGACCACGAGCGGGCCCGTCATCACCCACGGCGCCTCGTGGAGGTGCGACCGCTCCCCTTCCCCGGTCCGGTTCGGTCCGTGGAAGGTGTAGAGCATCATGCGGGTCATGTAGAACGCCGTCATCAACGCCGTAATCGTGCCCACCGTCCAGAGCACGAAGAACAGCGGGTGCTCGTGCCCCTTGGCGAACGTCTCCGCGAGAATCTCGTCCTTCGAGAAGAAGCCTGAGAACCCGGGCACGCCCGCGATGGCCGCCGTGGCGAGCCACATCACTCCCGCCGTCCAGGGCATCCACCGCGCAAGCCCGCCCATGTTGCGCATGTCCTGGGCATCCTCGTGCGCGTGCGTGTGGTGATACGCCTTGTGTAACGCGTGAATGACGCTGCCGGAGCCGAGGAACAGGAGCGCCTTGAAGAACGCGTGCGTCACCAGGTGGAAGATGCCCGACGCAATCGCCCCGACGCCGACGCCCAGGAACATGTACCCCAGCTGCGAGACCGTGGAGTACGCCAGGACTTTCTTGATGTCCCACTGTTTGAGGGCGATGGAGGCCGCCCACAGCGCCGTGACCGCCCCGACCGTCGCCACGACGGCGCTGGAGACGGGCGCCATCGCGAACAACACGTTGGTCCGCGCCACGAGGTACACCCCGGCCGTGACCATGGTCGCGGCATGGATGAGGGCGGACACCGGGGTCGGGCCCGCCATGGCATCGGGGAGCCAGGTATAGAGGGGGATTTGGGCCGACTTGCCCGTGCAGGCCAAGAACAGCAACAGGGTAATGCCGGTGATCGTGGGGCCACCGACGGCCAGGAGGCTCGGGGCCCGCGCGAAGACCTCCTGGAACGCCAACGACCCGGTTTCCTTGAAGATCCAGAACATCGCGACGAGGAAGCCCGCGTCACCGATCCGGTTCATGATGAAGGCCTTCTTGCCGGCATCGGCGTTGGCCTTCTCGCTGTACCAGAATCCGATCAGCAAATAGCTGCACAGCCCGACGCCTTCCCAGCCGATGAACAGGACCGGGAAGCTCGCGCCGAGCACGAGCACGAGCATGAAGAACACGAACAGATTGAGGAAGGCGAAGTAGCGCCCGTAGCCCGGATCCTCCCGCATGTACCCGATGCTGAACACGTGGATCAGCATGCCCACGCCCGTCACGACGAGCAGCATGACGATGGACAGGGCGTCCACCTGGAACGTCAGCGAGATATCGAGGGCGCCGATCGGGATCCAGGACCAGAGGTGCACCAGCACCGGTTCCTCGGCGTGGAGCCCCGCAAACCCGGCGGCGGCGGCCAGGGCGACGAGGAACGCCACGACCACGACGCCGACGCCCATGATCGAGATGGCTCGCGTCGCCTTCGGGCGGAAGAACGACAGCGCCCCGTTGACGAGGAAGCCCAGGAACGGGAGCACAACGACGAGCCACACCCAGTCGAGCATCGGAGGCATCACCCGCGCAGCAGGTTGAGGTCCTGAAGGTTGACCGAGTCCTGGTGGCGATAGACGGCCAGGATGACGGCGAGCCCGACGGCCGCTTCCGCCGCGGCCACGGCCATCACGAAGAACACGATGACTTGGCCTTCGACGCCGAGCTGCTGGGCGAGGGCGATGAACGAGAGGTTGACGGCGTTGAGCATCAACTCGACGCACATGAAGATGACGATGGCGTTCCGGCGGAGCAGGACTCCGCCCACGCCGATCGCGAAGAGCAGCGCGGAAACGCCGAGCGCGGGACCAAGCAGCATCTAGAGTTTCCTCTTGGCCAGGACGACCGCGCCGACGATGGCCGCGAGCAACAGCACGGACGTGATCTCGAAGGGGATCAGGTATTGACGGAAGAGCGGGCCGGCGATCATCCCCACCGCGCCCTGCGCCTCCTGCATGCGTTGGAGTTCACCCGCGGGCAGCGGGAACGCGACCGTCTGCTGGCCGAATCCGCCGGACCGGATGGCCCAGAAGATCACGCCGAGTTGCAGGAAGATGCCGGCGCCCAGCAGGACCGCCACGCCTCGGCCGACCCAACCCCGAAGATCCGAGGGGCGGTGACCAATGTTCAGCACCATGATGACGAACAGGAACAGCACCATGATGGCGCCGGCGTACACCAGAATCTGGATGATCGCCACGAACTGCGCGTCGAGGAGGAGATATAGTCCCGCGAGCGCGAACATCGTGACGACCAGCCAGAGTGCGCTCGCGACGGGGCTCCGGCGAGTCACGCAGAGGAGGGCCGCCGCCACCGCCACCACCGCCAATCCCCAGAAAAACCCTCCAAGCATCGGTCACTCCCCCTTTGGATCCGCTGGATCCCAGAGGCTGGAGACCGGGTGCGTTTGCGCGCACAGCCGTTCCAGATCGTAGACGAACCGCCCCCGCTCGTATTCCGAGTTCTCGTAGTGCACGCCCACGTGAATCGCCTCTTCGGGACAGACCTCCTGGCAGTACCCGCAGAACACGCACCGGAACTCGTCGATCTCATAGATGAGGGGATAGCGATTCCCCTGCTCGTCTTCACCGGGGACGAGCTTGATGCAGTTCGCCGGGCAGATTTGCGGACAGAGGCCGCACGCCACGCACTTGGCGCGTCCCTGCTCGTCCGTGAGCATCCGGTGGGTACCCCGCCAACGCGGCGAGAGCGACCAGAAACCCTCCTGCGCCGTCTGCTCGGGATACTGCATCGTGACTTTCGGACGGAAGAAATGGCTGAACGTCAGGGCCATGCCCTTCAACGAGGCCCGGAGGTAGCTCACCCCCAGCTCCGGCCGCCGCATCACCTTCACGCCAATCGCCATTTACGCCTCCGCCCGCACGCGTCGCACCGTGCCGGCGACGATCCGCCGCCGATCGAGTCCCCAGACAATCCCGATCAACAGCGGGACGTTGACGAGGAACAGATACAGCCCGTAGCGGACGTCGTGCGGCACGCCGGCCCGCTCCAGCAGCAGGACCGCCGTCGCCATGATCACGATGTAGACCAACCCGAGCGGTAACAGCACCTTCCAGCCCAAGTACATCAACTGATCGTAGCGGAAGCGCGGCAGCGTCCATCGCACCCACACGAAGACCCAGATGAAGAAGCTCGTCTTGATCAGGAACACCAGGTTCGTGAGGCCGAAGCGCGCGACCGCCTCGAAGGACCACGCCGTCGCGATCTGCTCGTCCCACCGGGTGAACGGAATGTCCCAGCCACCGAAGAACAGTGTCGCGATGAACGCCGACATGGTGATCAGGGCCGCGTATTCCGAGAGTGGATAGATGGCGTACTTCATCGCGGAGTACTCGGCGTGATACCCCGCCACCAACTCCGCTTCCGCTTCCGGAAGATCGAACGGGAGCCGGTTGGTCTCCGCGAACGCGCCGACGTGGAACATGAGGTAGGCGACCCCGGCGGCGAGCACGAACCAGGTGGTCTGCTGCTGGAACGCCACGACCTGGCCGAGCGGCACGTTGCCGGCAATAAGCAGCACCACGACGAGACTCAGGCCCAAGGTGATCTCGTAGCTGATCATCTGGGCGCTCGCGCGGAGCCCGCCCAGCAGCGCGTACTTCGAATTCGACGACCACCCGGCCAACGTGATGCCGTACACCGCGAGGCTCGAGAACGCGATGATGAAGAGAAAGCCGATCGGGAGGTCCGCCACCACCATGGCCATCGGGCCGGCGTACACGACGCGCCCCAGCACCGGAAGCGTCACGTCGAATCCGGGCAGCGGGGCCGCAAAGGGAATAACGGCGAACATCAGGAAGGCGGGGCCGAACGAGAGGAGCGGAGCCAACTGGAACAGGATGGGCTCCGCGCCGGCCGGCATCACTTCTTCCTTGAAGAAGTTCTTGAGGCCGTCCGCGATGTTCTGCAGGAGACCAAAGGGACCGATCCGATTCGGGCCCAGACGGTCCTGAAGCATGGCACTGCCCCGGCGCTCCACCCACACCACCATGATCACGCCGACCATCAGTGCGATGAAGAGCCCCACCACCTTGATGGCGCTGATGATCAGCAGGCCCTTGAGGTCGGGAGTCACACGGACGCTCCTGCCGGCGCCCCGGTCGCGAGCAGCGCGCCCTGGAGGCCCAGCACATCGTAGGACAACCCGCCGAACGCCGGGACACCGGCGGCGAGTGCGTCGAACGCCTCGGCGGCGGTGGCGGGCGCGGGCCCACGACCGAGTTCCGCCGCGAGCTCGCCCAGCGCCCACCACGCGGGCCGCGCCATGCCGGGGCTGCTCTTGGCCTGGAAGTACCGCTGGACCCGGCCGTCGCGGTTGACGAACGTGCCGTCCTCCTCGGCAACCGTGGTTACCGGAAAGATCACGGTGGCGCCGCGTGCCGCCTCGGGCAGGACCGCACCGAGATAGATCAGATGGGCTGCCGACGCGACCGCCGCGGCCGCCGCCCCCTCGAGTCGGTCACCCACCACAATGACGACGGCGGCTGTCCCGAGGTCGGCAAGCTGCTCGTCGCGACACTCGCCGTAGCCAAGGCGCGTGGCGCCCGCCACGTTCGGCGCTCGTTCCGCGCGCAGGGCGAGACCGGGAACGCCCGGGAGCGGGCGCTCCTCCGCGACCCGTTCGACTCGGAACATGCCGCGAAAGCGCGACCCAGCCGCCTCGCGTGCCAGGTACAGCGCCTCCGTCGAGGCCCCGGGCGACGCGAGCACGGCAACGTCGCCGCCCGCCCCGGCGACCAACTCCGCCGCCTGCCGAATGGCCTCATCCCAATTGCACGCCGTCAGGCCGCCGTCCTGGCGCACGAGTGGTGCTTCGATGCGATCGCCGCGATTCATCCAGCGGTAGCTCAGCCTACCGTGGTCGCACATGAAATACCGGTTCACCACGGCGTTCGGGCGCGGCCGGAGCCGCACCACTACGTTCTGGCGGGTTTCGATCCCGATATTACAGCCCTGCGAGCACCCGGTGCAGACCGAGGCGGTCTTGTCCAGCTCCCACGCCCGCGCCTTGTGCAGGAAATCCTTGGAGATGAGCGAGCCGACGGGACAGAGATCCACGACGTTGCCCGACCACGCATGGTCGAGCCGGTGTTCGGGATGGATCCCGATGAACGCCCGATCGCCACGTTCGCTCACGTTGAGCACCGGCTCGCCGGCGGCGTGGTCCATGAACCGCACGCAGCGCGTGCAGAGAATGCACCGGTTCGGCACGTAGAGGACGTCGGGCCCGAAGTCCTCGACCGGGTTGAACCGTTTGGCGAAGGTCGGGGTGTAGCGCGTGCGCGCCCGCCCTTCCCGGAACACGTAGTCCTGCAGCTCGCACTCGCCGGCCTGGTCACAGATCGGGCAGTCGAGCGGGTGGTTGATGAGGAGAAACTCCAGCACGCCCTTGCGGGCTTCCACCGCCTGCGTGTCGAACACGTTCACGACCTGCCCGGGCGCGACGGGCGTCGCACAGGCGATTTGCAGCTTGGGTTGCCCCTCGATCCGCACCAGACACATGCGGCAGACACCGGCGACGGGGAGCGACGGGTGATAGCAGTAGTGCGGAACGAGCACGCCCGCCTGTTTGGCCGCCTCGAGGATGGTGGTCCCCTTGGGGACCGAAACCTCGGCGCCCTCGATGGTCAGCGTGACCAGATCCTGCGAATCAGCCATGGCTCCCCTAAGCCACCGCGAGCACGGGCTTCCGCGCCCCGGTGATGTACGCTTCGAATTCGCCCCGGAACCGCTTGATCCCGCTGGCCACCGGCGCCGCGCACGAGTCGCTCAGCACACAAATCGTCTTGCCGGTCATCTGCTCGCCGAGGTCGAGCAGCAGGTCGAGGTCCTGCATGGTGCCCTTGCCCGAGAGCATCCGCTCGAGGATGCGGACCGTCCACGCGGTCCCTTCCCGGCACTGCGTGCATTGCGCGCAGGATTCATGGGCGTAGAACTTCGCGAGCCGCATGATCTGGTAGACCATGTCGGCGGTGTCGTCGTAGACGATGAGGCCGCCCGAGCCGAGCATCGTGTTCTGCGCGACACAGCCCTCGTAGTCGAGGAGACACGCTTCGGTCTCCTCGCGGTTGATGATCGGCACCGAGGATCCACCCGGCTGACAGGCCTTCAGCGTGCGCCCGGGCCGCAAGCCGGCCATATCGTAGATGAGGTCCTTCAACGGAAAGCCCATCGTCACTTCGTAGTTGCCGGGGCGCGCCACGTGCCCGCAGACGCTGAAGAGCTTGGTCCCCGTGCTCTTGGGGTTGCTGAGCGAGAGGCCCTTGTACCAGGCGGCTCCCTTCCGGAGAATCGGGCCGACCGCGGCCAGCGTCTCGACATTGTTGACCGTGGTGGGCAGGCTGAAAACGCCGGCCTGGGCGGGGAACGGCGGGCGGATCCGGGGATTGCCGCGCTTGCCCTCGATGGAGTTCATCAGCGCGGTTTCTTCCCCGCAGATGTACGCGCCCGCTCCGCGGTGGATCCAGATGTCCGCCTTGCGACCGCTCCCCAACGCGTTGGCGCCCAGCACGCCTTCCCGGTAGGCCTCGTTGAGGGCGGCCTGCATGACGCGGATGGGTTCCGTGAACTCGCCGCGAATGTAGATGTAGCCGACCTCGGCCTGGATGGCGTGCATCGCGATGGCGCAGCCCTCGATGAGCGCGTGCGGCGTCCATCGCATGACCTCGCGGTCCTTGAACGTGCCGGGCTCCGACTCGTCCGCGTTGCAGCAGAGATAATGCGGCTTCGTTTTCTCGCGCGGCATGAACGACCACTTCATGCCGGTCGGAAAGCCCGCGCCGCCGCGGCCCCGCAGTCCCGACTCCTTGACGAGATCCACGAGCGCCGCCGGCGTCATGCCGTACGCGGTCTTCAGCGCCTCGTAGCCACCGCGCTTCACCCACCCCGCGTACGTCCGCGCTTCCGGGTCGCCGAAATACTGGGAGAGGACGACGGTTTCCTTGGCGTGCGGCTGGTGTGGATAGCCCATTACCTGCCCCCTCCCCACACCACCCCCCACGGGATGTGGCGGGATGACCGGATGACGGGATGGCCGGATCGCGCCGGCTTCATGGATACCTCTGCAACAGGCCGGACACCTTGTCGGGCGTCACGCTCTCGATGAAGTCATCGTCGATCAACACGGGCGTAACGAACCCGCACGCGCCCAGGCACTCGACCTCGACCACCGTGAAGCGACCGTCCTTGGACGTCGCACCCAGCTCCCCACAGCCCGTGTGCTTCAAGAACGCCTCGACGACTCCCTCAGCCCCGCAGAGGTTGCAGGGCGTCGTGGTACAGATCTGGATGAAGTGGCGCCCCACCGGGTGCTGGTGGTACATGGTGTAGAAGGTGACGACCCCCTTCACATAGGCCGGCGTCAGCTCCAGCGCCTGCGCGACCTCCACCATGGCCTCGTTCGAGATCCAGCCCCGGGCCTCCTGCACCAGCCACAGCGCGGGCAGCAGCGCGGCACGCTTCGTCGGATAGCGGGTGAGCACCTGATCGAGGCGGTGACGCCACTCGCCACCGACAAAGACGGGTTCGTATTCGCCTGTCGCGTGCATCAGCGATCGACCTCCCCCATCACGATGTCCACGCTGGCGTTGATGGCGATCAGGTCCGAGAGCAGGTGTCCCTCCGACATCTTGGGCAACGCCGAGAGGTTGACGAACGCGGGAGGGCGAACGCGCCACCGGACCGGCTTGGCCGTACCATCCGAGACGAAGTAGTAACCCAGCTCGCCTTTGGGACTCTCGATCGAGCAGTAGGCCTCGCCCGGCGGTGCCGGCACACCTTCCATGACCTGCTTGAAATGGTGGATCATGGCCTCCATGTCGCTCATCGCCGCGTGCTTCGGCGGCAGGATGACGCGATGGTCATCCACGTTGATCGGACCGTCCGGCAGCCGATCGAGGGCCTGCTCCAGAATCCGTATTGCCTGGAGCACTTCCTCGAAGCGCACGAGGTAGCGGTCGTACACGTCCCCGTGCTCGCCCACCGGGACTTCGAAGTCGTACGTCTCGTAGTCGAGGTATGGCCGGTCCTTGCGCACGTCGTACGGCACGCCGCTTGCCCGCAGCATGGCGCCCGTGAGGGACATGTTGATCGCTTCCTCGCCGGTCAGCGCTCCGATGCCCTGCATGCGTCCCGCCCAAATTCCGTTGCGGGTGAGCGCGCGGTCCACCTCCGCCATGACCTTGCCGAGGCTCCGACAGCCGGCGCGCACTCCGTCTTCAAACCCCTCGGGAATGTCCGCCATCAGTCCGCCCACGCGCGTCATGCTCGTGGTCAGGCGCGCCCCCGTCCAGGCCTCCTGAAGGTTGTAGAACTTCTCGCGCTCTTGGAACATCCAGAGGAAGGGAGTGAACGCGCCGATATCGATGCCCGTCGTGCCAATCCAGACCAGGTGCGAGATGATCCGGCTGATCTCGCATGCGATCACCCGCAGCACCTTGCAGCGCTCCGTGATCGTGATCCCCATGAGCTTCTCGGCCGCCAGCGCGAGCAAGACGTTGTTCGCCATGGGGGCCAGATAGTCCATGCGGTCCGTGAGCGGGATGATCTGGTTGTAGTGCCGATATTCCCCCAGCTTCTCAAATCCGGAATGCAGATACCCCACGTGAGGGATCACCCGGATCACCGTCTCCCCATCCAGCTCGACCACCAACCGCAGCACGCCGTGCGTGGCGGGATGCTGTGGTCCGATGTTCAGCAGCATGTGCTCGCCGCCGATCTTGGCGATCTCGTCGAGCGCCGGCGCTCCGGGAATCTCCATGGCGAGTGGCACGGTCACCGGCACCCCGTCCTCGTCGATGCCAGTGGTTCCCAGCGCGACGTCGAGCGTCCGTTTGACGGCCATTACCGGCCCTCCGTCGGGTCGGGGACGCGGCCGCGCTCCCCACGGCTGAGCCGCTCTCGCATATCCGCGGGCAGCTCGTAATACGACTCGGCGATCCCGAGCTCTTCAAGGGAGTAATGCGCCTCCGGGGTGGCGTTCAGCGCCTGGCGTACCTGCTCCGATCGGGAGAACCGGCCGCGGAGCGGGAAGTCCTTTCGGAGCGGGTAGCCCTCGGCGTACGTCTCCCACATCAGGATGCGGCGGAGATCGGGATGGCCGCGGAACGTGATGCCGAACATGTCGTAGACCTCGCGCTCGAGCCAATCCGCGCCCGCCCACAGCGGCACCACGGAATCGATCTCGAGCGGCGGGTCCTTGGGGAGCTCGGCCTTGACCCGCAAACCGGTGCTTCGGGGAATGGAGAAGAGCTCGTAGACGACCTCGATCGGGAGCTCGGCGTCGCGGTACTCGACCGCCGTCACGTCGACGAGGTAGTTGTAGGCCTGATCGGGGTCGTCCTTGAGCCAGGCCAGGACCTCGCGGATGCGCCCGGCCTCGACCGAGACGATGGTATCGCCGCACGACTCGGTAACCCGCCGAATCGCCGATCCGAACTGGCGCTTCAGGGCCTCCGCAGAAGGGTTCATGCGACCCTCACGCGGAGCGCGTTTGGTGCAGCGAATTGCCGAACGGCTCGGACAACTCGTCGATCCGCTCCGGCGTCAACCTGAGACCCCGGTGGTCGAGCGTCCGCTCGATACGGATCGAGGGATCAGCCAGCGTCTCTCCACGGATCTTCTTCTGCAGCAACAAGATCCCGTACAGCAGGCCCTCCGGCCGCGGCGGGCATCCCGGGACATAGACGTCCACGGGGACGACCGTATCGATGCCCTGCACCATCGCGTAGTTGTCGAAGATCCCGCCCGACGACGCGCATGCCCCCATCGAGATGACCCATTTGGGCTGGGGCATCTGGTCGTAGATCCGGCGGATCACCGGAGCCAGCTTGAACGGCAGGCGCCCGGCACACAGCAGCACATCGGCCTGCCGCGGCGAGAAGCTCATGCGCTCCATGCCAAACCGCGCGATGTCATAGCGCGAGGCGGCCGTCGCCATGAACTCGATCGCGCAGCAGGCGGTCCCGAACGGCATCGGCCACATGCTATTCGACCGGGCCCAGTTGACGAGGAAATCGACGCGGGTGGTCAGCCAGTTGGGTGAGACCCCGGCAACGACACTCTCGCCCGCGGCTTGGGGGGTTACTCCCATTCGAACGCCCCTCGCTTCCATATGTACACGTACCCAACCGCCAGGACGAGAATAAAGACCCCCATTTCCACCAACCCGAAGAGCCCCAAGCTGCGGAACGCTTGCGCCCAGGGAATCATGAACACCGTCTCCAAGTCGAAGACGATGAATAACATGGCGACCAGGTAGAACTTGACGCTGAAGCGCTCCCGGGCATTGCCCAAGGGAGGCATGCCCGACTCATAGGGAACGCCCTTGATCAGGGTGGGTCGGCGGTTCGAGAGCAGGAGTGACCCGACGACGAACACGACCCCGTTGATTCCGACAAAGGCCATGAGCATCGCCAGCGGTATGTACTCGCGCAGCATTTTCGTCCCTGCGGTGAATCTCGTGAAAAAATTCACTTGATCGGCGGCGTGAAGTTACCTAGGCTTGAAGAAACGTGTCAAGCAAACCCAAGTGGCGTAATGCCTAAGGCCCTGTGGGCACGGTGAGAGCCGGTGCGGGAGTCAGAATCGACGGAATAGACGGCATAGACGGGACGGCATCGATTGGGACGGTGGACGTGTCTCCCATACTGCAGATCCCGTTCATCCCGTTGCAACTTGTGCACAGGGTCCCAACGCCGCGTATCTTACGTCCCGCGGCGCGGATACCCCGTCCCGAACCAGTTCCCTTCACGGGGGCGACCCACCGACCTCATGGCCATCAAGTCCGACCGCTGGATCCACCGCATGGTGCGCGAACATGGGATGATCGAGCCATTCGAGACCTCCCAGGTCCGGGATGGCGTCATCAGCTACGGGGTGTCGTCGTACGGCTACGACATGCGGGTCGCCAACGAGTTCAGGATCTTCACGAACGTGCATTCGACGGTCGTGGACCCGAAGCACTTTGACGCACGGTCGTTCGTGGAGTACCAGGGCGAGGTGTGCATCGTGCCACCCAATTCCTTCGCCCTCGCGCGGTCGGTGGAGTACTTCCGCATTCCGCGGAACGTGCTCACGATCTGCGTGGGCAAGAGCACCTACGCCCGCTGCGGGATCATCACCAACGTCACGCCGTTCGAGCCCGAATGGGAGGGACACGTCACGCTGGAAATCTCCAACACGACACCGCTGCCGGCCCGCATCTACGCCCACGAGGGCATCGCGCAAGTGCTGTTTTTCGAGGCGGATGCCGACGACGTGTGTGAAACGTCCTACGCCGACAAGCGCGGGAAGTACCAGGCCCAGCGCGGGGTCACGCTGCCGCGCATCTAGTATGGCACCTCGAGCCCTGGTTCTTCTCGCGAGCGGAGATGGAGGTACCGACGGACCCGATACCGTGACCCCCTGGACGGCCTTGTCCGCCGGGTCCGCCTAGCCATCATGCCTGTCGTCCGCTGTCCCAAGCATGACGTCCCGTACAACGACCAGAATCCGCGCGGGTGCCCCGCGTGTTGGCAGGAGAAGGTCGGGGACGACCCCGCATCCCTGATGCGGGAGCTGGCGCGCGCGTCGCGCGACATCCCACGGGTCGAGATCCTCCCGCCACCCACGGAAGACGAGCTCCCGTCCCTCGACCGACTCTCCACCGGCGCCTGGCCCGCGCCCGTCACCCAACCGCCGCGCGCGCCGACACCCGAACCCACGGCAATGGAGAAGTTCGGGCAGTTCGTGCGCGGTCATTTGCCCTCGATCCTCGGCGCGGGGGCGGTCGTTCTCACCGTCGCCCTGCTCTGGATCATCTCGCGGCCGACGTTCACGGAGTCGCTGGTTCCCATGCCGCCGGTCGGTCCGGCCCTGCCGTTCCCGGTTACGCTGAACGCGCCCGTCGTCGGCGCGTTTGCGCTGTTCGGCCCCCAGAACGCGGAGGTCAGTCCGGACAGCCCATCACTCGCGCGGTACGACTTCGGCAAGGGAACGCTGCTGGACGCCCTCAACGGTGTTGTCTATGCCATCACCCTGACGACGCCGGAGCGCAGCTGGGAGGGAATCCGAGTGGGGATGGCGGAGAGGTCGGCGAGGGGTCGGTTGGCTCTGCTGGGACCCGTACGGGAAGACGACGCGCCCGCAGGAGCGCCCTTCCCCTTTGCCGGCTATCTCGCCTACCGCAACCTGGCATCCCTTCCCGAGCGTGTCATCACCGCCGAGGTTCGTCCTCCCAACGGGTGCTACGACGTTGAGGCCACCATCGCGCCGCAGGTGATCGGTACGGCCGCGCGGGGCGATGAGGCGTTCGTCGCGGTGGCGCGGCGCGGCGGGAGTGCGTCCTGGGTGGTGCATCGAGTGCGGGCGGTCTCCCGCGCGCTCGCGGGACCGTACGCCGGCGCGCCCGCTTGTGAGTAACGGCCGGCTGTGCGCCGTTCCACCACGGTCGACACCAAGCGCTCGTTGGCATAGCCTCGTCCGTCGGGAGCATCGTCCGCGGTGACTCCCCGGAGTCCTTGCTCACTCCAACCGCAGGAGGCTTGACGGAAATGCTCTCTCGCACCTACTGGCCGGCGGCCGCGCTGGCGCTGACCGTTGCCTGCGCGCCTGGCGAAGACACGACGCCGCCGGTGGCCACCGCCGTGGACATCGCGGACGTCGGATTCGCCACACCGGAGAGCGTGCTCCCCGACACCATCGCGGATGTCTATCTCGTCTCGAACATCAACGGCCAGCCCACCGACAAGGACGACAACGGCTTCATCGCCCGGTTGGCACCCACGGGCGTGGTCGAGTCCCTCAAATGGATCGACGGCGCCACCGACGCGGTCACGCTGAACGCGCCGAAGGGAATGGCCATCCGGCACGACACGCTTTTCGTCGCGGACATCGACGTCGTTCGTCTCTTCGATCGCGCTACCGGCGCGCCGCTCGGCGAATGGCCGGTTTCGGGCGCAACGTTCTTGAACGACCTCGCCGTGGGACCGGACGGGACGCTCTACGTCACGGATACGGGCGTGAGTCCCGGCGCGGGCGGGCTCGTCCCGAATGGGAGCGACGCGGTCTACCGCCGCGAAGGCGATCGGTGGACGGCTATCGTGTCGGGAGCCGGGCTCGGCAACCCGAACGGCATCGTCGCGGATTCGGCGGGTGTCACCGTCGTCACCTACGGCTCGGGCGACGTCTATCGATTGAACCCGACCACCGGCGACCGCACGATGCTCCCGAAGCCGGCGGAAGGCGCGTTGGACGGGGTCGTCGAACTGGCAAACGGCACGTTCCTCATCAGCAGCTGGAACGCGCACGGCGTGTACCGGCTGACATCACCCGGCGGGTACGCCCTCGCGATCAGCGACACGGTGCAGGCGCCGGCGGACATTGGTTTCGACGCCAAACGGCACACGCTCTTGATCCCCGACTTCCTCGGGAATCGCGTCCTGATCCGGCCGCTGCACTGACGCGCGGAAATCGGGTGGCGTCGCGCGCGCGGCGCCGCCCGATCCCGCCGCACCAGTCATGACCGTCCCATCGCCCGACATGAGCATCTCCATCCGCTCGCTGGATACCCAGGATGAGTATGACGCGTGCGTGGACTTGCAACGCGCCACGTGGGGCGACGATTTCCGCGAGTTGGTGACCCCGGCTCTGCTGCAGATCGCGCAGAAGGTTGGGGGGATCGGGACCGGCGCGTTCTTGGAAGACCGTTTGGTCGGCTTCGTGTTCGGGCTGACCGGAGTGCGGGCCGGCAGCCTGGTGCACTGGTCGCACATGCTGGCCGTGGCAGAGCCGTATCGCGATCACGGCATTGGCCGTCGCCTGAAGAATCATCAGCGCGCCGAGCTGCGGGCCCTCGGGGTCGGCCGGATGCTCTGGACATTCGATCCGCTCGTCGCACGCAACGCGCACCTGAACCTCCAGCGCCTTGGTGTCCGGGTGGTCGAGTACGTGCGCGACATGTACGGCGAGACGCCGATGAGCAAAACCGCCAGCGTCATCGGCACCGACCGCTTCGTGGCCGAATGGGACCTGACGGCTGACGCAAGCGCGCGCCGCCCGCCACCGGAACCCGACCTGACCGATGCACCGTTGATTGCCACGGCGGACGATCCGCTGCCGAGTGCCGCCGCGGTGCGCGTCGCGGTGCCGAACGACATTCAGGATCTGAAAACACGGGATCCGAGGGCCGCGCGGGACTGGCGTGCGCAGACCCGGCGCGCCTTCGAGCACTACCTCGGCCGGCGGTACGTGATCACGGCGTTTCACCGGGAAGCCGGGGCCCTGCCCTGGTACCGGCTGGATCGGCCCGCATGACGATCGCCATTCGCCGCGTCACACTGCGTGAGATCGCCCTCCCGCTGCGCGAGCCGTTCCGTATCTCATCCGGGGTGACGAGCGTACGGCGCATCCTGCTGGTCCGCCTCGAGGACGCTGACGGCACCGTCGCGTGGGGCGAATGCGTCGCGGGGGAGGCACCCAACTACTCACCGGAGACGGTCGACACGGCGCGCCACGCCATCGCGACCTGGCTGGCGCCGCTGCTGCGAGAGACCCTCGCCGACCCCGCCGACGCGACCGCGCGATTCGACGCGCACGTGCGCGGGCACCGGATGGCCAAGGCCGCTCTCGAGATGAGCATCTGGACCCTGGCGGCCGAGCAGCGTGGTGTGTCGCTGTCGGCGCTGCTGGGTGGTAAACGGGAGCTGATCCCCGTGGGCATCTCCCTGGGCATCCAGCCCAATCCCGCGGCGCTCGCCGCCAAGGCCACGGCGGCGGCCCGAGAGGGGTACCGCCGGATCAAGGTCAAGATCGCGCCGTCCGCGGACGTCACCTTCGTGCGGGCCGCGCGCGCGGCCCTCGGCCCCGACGCCTGTCTCTCCGTGGACGCCAACGCGGCGTACACCCTGGCGGACGCCCATCACCTCGCCCAGCTGGACGCCTTCGACGTCGCGATGCTCGAGCAGCCCCTCGAGCCGGAGGACCTGCGTCGCCACGCGGAGCTGCAACGAACGTTGCGCACGCCGCTCTGCCTCGACGAATCCATTACGTCCGCCGCCCGCGCCGAGGACGCGCTGGCCCTGGGAAGCGCTCGCATCATCAACATCAAACCGGGGCGCGTCGGAGGGTTCACGCACGCCAAGGCCATCCACGACGTGTGCGCCGCCGCCGGCGTTCCCGTGTGGTGCGGCGGCATGCTGGAGAGCGGCATCGGACGGGCCTGCAACGTCGCCCTGGCGTCACTCCCCAATTTCACCCTCCCCGGCGATTTGAGTCCCAGTGCGCGCTACTGGGAGCGCGACATCATCTCGCCTCCGTGGACCATGACCGGGGATGGTCAGGTCCGCGTACCGAGCAACCGTCCGGGGCTGGGAGTCGCCGTCGACGAGGACCGGGTAGACGAGCTGACCGTGCGGCAGGAGGAAATCCGTCCGTGACCCATCGGATCTCGGCGCTCGTTCCATCCGCGCTGGCGGAGACGCTCTTCGCCCTTCGGCGGGACCTGCACCGGCACCCGGAGTTGGCGTTCGCGGAACGACGCACGGCGGACGTCCTCGAGCGCGCGCTCTCCGCGATTCCCCGCGTCACCGTGCGTCGCGTATCGGAGACGGGCCTCGTTGGCCGGGTCCCCGGACGGTCCGCTGACGCGCCGGTCGTGGCGATTCGCGGCGACATCGACGCGTTACCGATCACGGAGGAGACGGGCGTCCCGTGGGCGTCGGAGACGCCGGGCGTCATGCACGCCTGCGGTCACGACGTGCACGCGACCTGGGCGGTTGGCGCCGCGCACCTCCTGGCCGCGAATCCGGCCGCGGGCGCCGTCGCGGTTCTCCTCCAACCCGCCGAGGAGGTTGGTCGCGGCGCGGCCGCGATGATCGCGGCCGGCGCTCTGGACGGGGTGTCCGCCATCTTCAGCGGGCACGTGGACCTTCGGTTTCCCGTCGGCACCGTGGTCGCGACCGCGGGCCCGATGGCCGGCTCCACCGACGAGTTCGTGATCGAGCTGGTCGGCACCGGCGGGCACGCCGCCCGACCTCACGAAGCGCGGGATCCCATCGTCGCGGCGGCCCACGTGATCACGGCCCTGCAGACCATCGTGTCGCGACGCGTGCCGCCCGGCGAACCTGCGGTCGTGACGGTCGGCACCGTGCAGGCCGGGACCGCGTCCAACGTCATCCCTGCGCGCGCGCTGCTGACGGGCACGCTCCGCGCGGTTCACCCGGAGACCCGCGCCATCCTGCACGAGGCCGTGGTCGCGACTGCGGAGGCCACCGCGCGCGCCCACGGGGTAGCGGCCCGCGTGAGCGTGCACCCGGGCACCCCACCGATCGTGAACCCAGAGCGGGCGTCAACGTGGGCGCAGGACGCCGTGCGCGCGCTGTTCGGCGCCGAGGCGTTGGTCAAACTTCCAGAGCCCAATCTCGGCGGCGAGGATTTCGCCGTCTACCTCGAACATCTCCCCGGTTGTTTCGTGCGGATCGGCGCGCAGCCACCTGACGGACGCGCGGTGCCGGCGCACACATCCGTTTTCCTCCCTGACGAACGCGCCATACTCGTGGGAGCCGCGGTGCTTGCGGAGACGGCGCGGCGCGCGAGCCAAGCACTGACGCAGCGCTGAACCCGGAGAAGCGCAGCGGGGCGGTCGACAGCGACCGCTCAACTCTCCGCGGCCGGCCGTCCACCGCCTAGCAGGACCACCACGCCGAGCCCGCCCGCCACCACCGAGGCAACGAGAATGCCGACCTTGGCGTTGTCGAGCAGCGGTGAGTCCCCGAAGGCGAGCGACGCGATGAACAACGACATCGTGAAGCCGATGCCAGCGAGCGCCCCGACACCAATGAACTGGCGCCATGTCGTGCCCGCCGGCTTCTCGGCCAAGCCGGTCGCGACGGCCAGCCAGGAGAACCCTACGACACCAATGAGTTTCCCGAACACCAGGCCGAGGACCACGCCCAGGGTGACCGGGTGGGCGAGTGCCTTGAGCGTGCCGGACCCGATCGCCACGCCCGCGTTGGCGAGCGCGAAGACCGGCATGATGAGGAAGGTCACCCACGGATGGAGCGCGTGCTCGAGCCGCTGCAGGGGTGTTTCGACCTCGCGAATCAGTCCGGACAGGCTGAAGACGGCCTCCTGCTGCGCCGCCGTGAGGCGATGCGTGCCCGGATCCGCGTCCGCCAGCTCAAACCGATCGAGCAGCTCGCGGCTTCGCCCGCGGAAGGAGCCCGTATTGATCTTCCCGCTGGACGGGATCGTCACCGCGGCCAGCACGCCGGCGATGGTGGGGTGAATCCCGGATTGGAGCAACGCGATCCACAGGATCACGGCCAGCAGGCCGTAGAGGCCGATCTTCCGCACGCCGACCATCGCCAGGATGACCATCATCACCCAGACGCCGAGTCCCAGGCCGAGCGCAACGAGGTTCACCTCCGCCGTGTAGAAGAGCGCGATGACCAGTACCGCGCCGAGGTCGTCGGCGATGGCGAGCGCGGTCAGGAACACCTTGAGTCCGAAGGGCACCCGGTTGCCCAGCAGCGTGAGGATGCCGATCGCGAACGCGATGTCCGTTGCCATCGGAACGCCCCAGCCGTTGCTGCCGGGGCCGCCCAGGTTGAGAGCGAGATAGATGGCGGCCGGCACGATCATGCCGCCCAAGGCCGCGACGGCCGGGAGCGCGGCGCGCCGCACCGAGGCCAGCTCCCCGACGAGTACCTCGCGTTTGATCTCCAGGCCGACGACGAAGAAGAACACCACCATCAAACCGTCGTTCACCCAGTGCGACAGCGGCTTGGCGAGCCCGAACGCGCCCACGCCGATGACGATGGGCGTATGCCACAGCGAGTCGTAGAGCGCCATCCAGGGCGAGTTGGCCCAGGCCAACGCGATGGCGGTGGCCCCGAGCAGCATCAGGCCGCCGGCCGCCTCGAGGTGCGTGAACTCCTGGAACGCCCGCAGCAGGGGATGCGCGGATCGGCGACTCATGGTGCCAGGCGTCTCCTCACGTCGATCCCGCGATTCACGGTTGGGAGGGGGGGGTCGGAGGTTGCGTCCCCCGTCCGCGTCGCAAGAACAGGATCCAGAGCAGTGTGGCGAGTCCGGCCACGAGTACGGCCCCTCCCACCATCACCACAATGCCGCTCCGGTGCGGGTCGAGGTGCGCGGCGACCGCCGCGCCGAGCCAGGCTCCACAAAACGAAGCTGCCCACACCACCAGCGGCGTGAGCAGCCAACCGATCGCTCGGAGGCGATCGACCTTCGACACGCTCACCGGCGCGATATCGCCGCCACGATCCCGGTGTGCAACACGAGACCAACGGAATAGGCCAGGGCCATGGTCCCGGCGTGGAACGGCAGCCAGCCGGTGGCGGTCGTCAGGCCGAACAGCACGATGGCGAGACCGCCGGTCAGCGTGCCCGTCAGGAGCGGGTTCGGCTCACGCCCTCCCCGCGCCTCGGTCGCCACGGTCAACGCACCGAGCCACGACAGAAATGCCGATCCCATCCACCAGACCGGAATGTACCAGTAGCCGCTGCCACCACCGATGGCGTCCCAGCGCCAGTTGTAGAGGTGCAACGGGCGCAACAGGGCCGTGTCCGCGACGGTGAATACGAGCGCGCCGAGCAATCCCACGAGCGACGCCCACGCGATGCCATCCACCGTGCGCGGGCGGGTCCCCACCGCGGGCACGTAGCTGAACACCACACCCCCGACCAGCACCAGCGCGGACTGCACGACCGTTTCGGTGGTCCCGGTGAGCGATCGGGACAGCAGCGCGAAGGCGACGACCCCCGCGATGGTGAGCCCACCCATGAGGGCGCCACCGCGGAGCATCGACCCTACGTCGGAGCGATCGGTGACGGCCGGGGAGGAAGCAACGGTCATGCGGTCTACATCCCTGACGAGGACGGGGACAAGGTAGTCGCCGCCGAGGGTGAGTTCAACCGGACGGCGTGACCGCCTTCCGAATCCACGCGCGCGGGCACGCGACCGATGCTACCCCATCATGGGCGCCGCGTTCAATTGCGCACGAAGAACGCCCGCTCGGCGGTCACCGTCTTCTTCGTCCGCGTGTCGGTGACGGTCACGCGCGCGACATGCACTCCGCGCGTCCCGCCCGGGACGCCCACCGCGAGCCCAAAGCCGAGCGGACCGTCGCCGGGCGGCACTGTAAGATCGTAGTTCAGGTCCAGCGTGCCCGGACGCCGGCGCGCCTGCGCCGCCACGTCGCCTAGGTCGCGCACCACCACGCGCTCGTCCCGCACGTTCACCACCTCGAACGTGACGTGCAGGCGGCCGGCCTCCATCGAATCCGCCGCGACGCCGTACAGCTCCCAATAGAATCTGGCGGTGGTACCGGCGTTCAAGGTGAGCGACGGCCGCACGGTCACCGGCGGGCGGTCCTTGATGCGGGCGGCCCTTTGCTCGTCGCCGAGATACAGTTCGTCCACGAACATGAGATCCGACACGCGCCGTTCCCCAACCGCCGGCACCGTCACCACGTAGCGGGACCGCTCGGCCGTACGACACGAGCGATCCAGCATCTCCAGGGAATACACATACGCGCCGGGCGCCAACTCGAGGTGAAACCGCCGGAGGCGCGGCGGCTTCGTGGGGTCCACGTCGATGGCCTTCGAGAGCTGACGCAACCGGGCGTCGAGCAGAAAGAACCCCAGCAAGGGCCGCGGACTCTCACATCCGGGTGTGGGTTCCCAGCGCGTGTAGAGCTCCACGTGTTGACGGCCGCCGCGGACGTACTGGACGAGTTGGTGATCCAGCGGTCCGAACGAGTCATAGTCCTCGCCCGAGAACCCGCTCTCCGCCATGGGATTCACGTCACTGCGGGCGGCAAGGGCGAGATCCAGGGATACGCCTTCCATCGCGCGCCCCCGCCGAACGATGGTCTCGTGGGTACCGAGAGGAGCATACGTGATCAGCGCCGTGCCCGACCCGCCCGCGGGGTGCGCGAGCGCGACCGGCACGCCAATCCGCACGAGCATGCTCGATTTGCCATAAGCACCGAAGAGGTTTGGAGCCTCGTCCTGAATCGCAA
>Ga0307424_1000031_pt1 | contig 55230 bp, 48 predicted proteins | sample SalMarWE160320MG_FD_202157 | JGI IMG/M metagenome (GOLD analysis project Ga0307424, IMG submission 202157) | Salt marsh sediment microbial communities from the Plum Island Ecosystem LTER, Massachusetts, United States - WE1603-20 | ecosystem: Environmental > Aquatic > Marine > Intertidal zone >... | reverse complement strand
CCTCCTTCGGTGTCAACCTATACCAGGACGCCACCCTTCCGTCTATCTTCTATCCTCCATCTCCTAACTCCTTACTTCCTTAGTCCTTGCATTCAAGTGCGTCCACCGGTCCCGGCCCTACACGTCTAACGTGACCTCGGCGGTCCAGGTGCCGTCGGGCTCCCGGCGCAGGACGGGATCGTTGTACGTTACCGCCTTGACCTCGCGAAGCGGCTTCGCGTCATCGGGCAGTGACGCAACGCCGATCCGTGCGGAACCGAGATCGCCATCGAGGACGACGACTGCCTCGCGCCGGTCCTGGAGGCGGTAGACAGCCTCGCCCAGCAGCTCCACGAGCAGCAGGTCAGGGGCGGCTCCGGGGTCGGGCGCCCACCGCTCCCAACGTGCAGGGCGGGAGGCGACGACTCTCCCAAACACAACGGACTGGACGCCGGCAAGCAGTGCGCCAACCGCGTCGGCGACCTCTCGTCCCCATCCCTGAAGACGGACATCCGCGGTGTGCGGGAGCTGGCGCCACCGTGCCGGCATGGACCTATCCTATCGTCGCGATGGGAGATTTCGTACAATGCCCGGCGTGGAGATACTTCGCTTCTTCGTCTCGACCGGGTGGGTGGCCAAGGTCGTCCTCCTCATCCTGCTCCTGTTCTCGCTGGGCTCGTGGTCGGTCATCCTTGCCAAGTGGCGGGAGCTGGGCGCGGCGCGTCGGGCGTCCGAGAAGTTCGTCAAGCTGTTCCGCCGCGCGACGCGGTTGAACGAGGTCGCCGACGCGGCGCCGAAGCTGAAGAGGTCACCGCTGGCCGGCATGTTCCAGGCCGGCTACGCCGAGCTCGAAGCACAGATACGGGCCACCCGCCGGCGCGCCGACGAGGGAGCCGGCTCCGTCCAGGTACGCAGCCTCGACGGCATCGCGCGCGCCATCGAACGTGCCATCGGCAGCGAGCAGGAGCGGCTACAGCGGGCCCTGCCATTGCTCGCGACGACCGCCAGCGTCACTCCGTTCATCGGCCTCTTCGGCACCGTGTGGGGAATCATGAACACGTTCCGGGCCATCGGCGCCACCGGCTCGACCTCGATCGTCACGGTAGCGCCGGGAATCGCCGAAGCACTCGTGAACACCGCGGCCGGCCTGGTCGCCGCGATACCCGCCGTTATCGCCTATAACCACCTCCTGGCCAAGGTGCGCCAGCTGCGCCGGCGCATGGACGACTTCCTGCTCGAGTTCGTCAACTTGGTCGAGCGGAACTTCTCCTGAGGACCATGGCAGGCCCAGTACGCACCTCGACCGACCTCGGCGACCTGGCGGAGATCAACGTCACGCCGCTGGTCGACGTGATGCTGGTGCTGCTGATCATCTTCATCATCACCGCGCCGATGCTGGTACAGGGCGTGAAGGTGAACCTGCCCAAGCAGACAGCTCCCGCCCTCTCGAGCAAGCACCTCGAGCCCCTGGTGCTGACCCTGACCTCGGACAGGCTGATCTACCTCGGCGACCAGCCGATCCACCTCAAGCTGCTTCCCGAACGTCTCGGCGCGGTGCTGGGAGGCAAGCCCCGGCCGGTCTACCTGAAGGCCGACGAGTCCCTTCCCTACGGTTTCGTCGTCAAGGTTCTGGCCGTCCTCGACCAGGTTGGCGTCGAGCAGGTCGGCATGGTCACCTACCCGGAGAGGTGACGTGTGGACCCCGTCTCCCACATCCTTGAGGAACGGCGGCGCCTCGACCGCTCCTACCTCCCCTACGTCGTGCTCGCCTTTTGCCTCCACGGTGCGGTGGTGATCGGGGTCGCGGTAGCTGCTCGGTTCTCCCCACACCGGCCGCTGCACCTGCCATCGGTCTCGGTCCGCCTCGTTCAACTGCCGAACCCGGGTCGCTCGCCGAGCAGGGCGCCGCGCGCCGCCGCGCCGCGGCCGACCGCGGTCCCGGAGCCGAAGCCCAGCCCGCCGCCGCAGATCCCCGAGCACCGCCAGCGGCCCAATCGCCGCCCGGCCAGCACCGAGGCGATGCCGGCGAGGCGGGTTACACCCGTGCCGACGCCCGAGGCCGAGGCGCCGCCCAGCACCGGAACAGGCCTGTCCGTGGCCCAGGCGGCGGCCGATGGCTCGACCGGCATACCGTCCGACTTTCACTTCACCTACTATGTGCAGCGGATGCTGGCTCTGATCGAGTCGCGGTGGTACAAGCCGCCGGTGCCCGCAGGCACCACGGCCCACATCCGCTTTCGCATCATGAGGGAGGGGCGCGTGGTCGAGATCGCTCTCGAGGAGAGCTCGGGTATCCCCAGCTTCGATCGTGCCGCGCTGCGAGCGCTGTACGCCGCCAACCCGCTGCCACCGCTGCCGCCGGCCTACGGGCCGTCTTCTCTCACCGTCCATCTCGCCTTCACGGAGTAGCCATGCACCTGGTTTCCCGACTTTTCGCCACCCTGGTCTTCATCGCCGTCGCGGTCACCGCGACGGCACAGGACGAGCTCTACCTCAAGATCACCCAGCCGGGGCTGACCCGCGTCTCGGTGGCGACGCCGGCGTTTCTGGTCCTCCCCGGCACGCCGGCCGATGTCGCCCAGCAGTTCCAGCAGGTCCTCGACGCCGATCTGGCGGTCGCCGCCCCGATCGCGGTGCTCGATCACAAGCTCTACGGCCTGGTTCAGGAAGACCCGCGGCCGAAGATCCTGTACGAGAGGTGGCGTTCGATCGGCGCTCAGTTCCTGTTGACGGGCACAGTGGTCCGCGCCGGCGGCCAGCTCGTGGTCGAGGCACGGCTCGTCGACCTGGTTTCCGGGGAGTACGCCTTTGCCAAGCGGTACCGTGCCGGCCTCAACGCCACGGACGTGTTGGCCCACACGCTGGCCAACGATCTCGTCAAGGTATTCACCGGCCGTCCGGGGCCGTTCCTGTCCCGCATTGCCTTCATCTCGGACCGGACCGGCCACTCCGAGCTGTGGCTGATGAACTGGGACGGTAGTGATGCGCGGCAGCTGACCAAGCACTCGAGCATTGCTGTCGGGCCCACATGGTCGCCCGACGGCTCCAAGATCGCGTTCACCTCCTACCTGCGCAACACGCCGGGGCTGTACCTACTGACGCCCCAGGAGGGCTACCTCAAGCCGCTGTGGGACAAGGGCGGGGTCAACTCCTCCCCGAGCTTCTCCCCCGACGGCTCCAAGATCGCGTTTGCCTCGAGCCGCGGCGACAACGTCGACATCTGGGTGATCCCGACCGCCGGCGGCGAGGCAACCCGCCTGACCACGGCCCGTGCCATCGACACGCAGCCCGCGTGGGCGCCGAATGGTCGTCAGATCGTCTTCACCTCAGCTCGCTCCGGCACGCCGCAGCTGTACATCATGGACAGTGACGGCGCCAATGTCCGGCGCCTCACCTTCGACGGCGACTTCTACGATGAGGCGGCCTGGTCGCCAGACGGAACCCGAGTCGCCTGCACAACGAAGATCAAAGGCCGCTTCCAGCTCGCCACCATCGACGTCGCCAGCGGTGAGGTTGCCATCCTACCGGGCCCAGGAAACAACGAGTCGCCCTGCTTCTCCCCTGACGGCTCGCTGCTCGCCTTCTCCTCCGACCGCGACGGCGCCCAGCAGGTCTACATCACCGACGCCGGGGGGCACCCGCGTCAGCTCACTCACGAGGGGCGCAACTACTCGCCGACGTGGGGCGGCGTGGCGGCGCCGCAGTAGGCATTCCGGACATGGCCAGAGTGGTCGGGCCGGCGCAGAGTGATACCCTCACAGGGGCGAGGCACACGGGAGCACACCATGGGTGATCGCAAGTACAGACATCGCGGCTACATGGATGACTCGGACGAGCGGGAGCGCCCGCGCTCGAAGCCGGCGCCGAGCCAGCGCGAGCGGGTCGAAGGGGCGCCGCGCGGCCGCGGCATCGGCCAGTCGAGGGAGGTCGTGTTCCGCTGTGCGGTGTGTGGAGAACGCCTCCGGACCTTGCAGACGGTCGAGGCCGACGCCCGCTGTTCCTCCTGTGGCAAGCCCCTCCACACCTGCACCAACTGCACGCACTTCGATTCCGGCGCCCCTCTCGAGTGCCGCAAGCCGATCGCGGCCCGGATCGAGAGCAAGACCAAGGCAAACCAGTGTCCGCACTTCCAACCGAAGACGGTCCGCGATCTGTCGGCAAAGGGTCCGTCGACGCCCGACGACGCCCGCTCCGCCTTCGATGCTCTGTTCAAGAAGAGCTGACGTGACCATACCACCCGAAAGGACGACATGAGATGACCGCCGAGCTGAGCTGGTTTCACCCTTCCAAGAAGCCGTACCGCTTCACGATCCTCCTGTTCGTCAGCCTTCTGACGTACGGCTCGTACTTCGCTTACGACTCGGTGGGCGCCATCGCGCCGACCTTGCTCAAGGTGCTGAACGTTCAGCGCAGCGCCATCGGAACCATGTACACGCTGTACAGCGTGGCTGCCATCGTTTCCGTGTTCCTGGGAGGCATCCTGATCGACCGCATCGGCACCCGGGCGGCAAGCACCATCTTCGCCCTCCTGGTGGCCATCGGCGCGACGGTCGTTGCGCTCGCTCCCAGCATCCTCGTAGTCTACGTCGGACGGTTCATTTTCGGCGCCGGATCGGAGGCGCTGGTGGTGGCGCAGAGCGCCATCATCGCCCGCTGGTTCAAGGGCAAGGAGCTCGCACTGGCCTTCGGTATAGCCCTCACCATCAGCCGCCTCGGCACTCTGTTCTCGTTCAACACCGAGGAGCTCATCGCACAGTACTTCGGTGACTACCGCGCAGCGCTGTGGGCAGCCGTGATTCTGTGCACGGTGTCCCTCGCTGCAGCCCTCGTCTATTGGGCAATGGACCGCCGCGGCGCTAAGGCGCTGGAGCTCGAGGACGCGGGCGCCGAGGACAAGGTCGTGCTGTCCGACATCAAGAAGTTCCCGGCCTCGTTCTGGTACGTGGCCATCCTGTGCGTGACGTTCTACTCGGCGATCTTCCCGTTTACAGCCCTCTCCACCGACTTCTTCCACGACAAGTGGAAGATCCCGCTCACTGTCGGCGAGGGCGGCGGCTTCCTGTACCAGGTGTTCTACAACATCATCCACATGTTCTCGACCGCCGGCGGTACCACCACCATCATCATCGCCGCGTCGATGTTCCTGGCACCCTTTGCCGGCCAGCTCGTCGACAAGATCGGCAGGCGCGGCTCGCTCATGATCGTCGGCTCGATCCTGATGATCCCGAGCTTCCTGGTGATGGCCTTCACCTTCGTGGAGCCGCGCTACCCGATGATGCTCCTCGGCGCCGCCTTCGTCCTCGTGCCGGCAGCGATGTGGCCGGCCGTGCCCCTCATCGTGCGTAAGGAGTTGGTCGGCTCGGCGTTCGGCCTCATCACCATGATCCAGAACATCGGCCTCGCCCTGTTCCCGTACCTCAACGGCAAGCTGCGCGACGTCACCCACACCTACACCGCGAGCATGCTGATGTTCGCGAGCCTCGGGATCGTAGGCCTGATCTTCGCGTTCCTGCTCAAGCGGGCCGACGCCCGTGAAGGCGGCATCCTGGAACGCCCATAGCCCGCGCTCACTCGGGTTCGTTGTAGACCTTCTCGTCGGCGGCATCGGCCTCCGCGGCGTCGCCCTCGACGTCGCGGCCGTGCCTCGCCGACCCCAGCAGCTCGCGGTAGAGCTCGTGTTGGATGACAAGGTTCATGATCTCGTTGGTGCCGGTCCAGATGGTGATGAGCCGGACGTCACGCAGCATCCGCTCGACCGGGTAGATGTCGGTATAGCCGATGCCACCCAGAATCTGCATGGAGTGGTTGACCACCTCCCAGGCCGTCTCGGTGGAGAACTTCTTGGCCTCCGAGACCAGACGCCGCACCTTGCCGGGATCCTCGCCGGCGTCGACGGACCGGGCCACGGCATGGTTGAGGGCACGCGCGGCGTCGAGCAGGGTCTGACTCTCGGCGATCTTGAAGCTCACCCCCTCGAAGCGCCGGATCTTGCGTCCGAACGCGTGCCGCCGGTCGGCATAGCGGGCGGCGATCTCGAGGCAGGCACGGCCCATCCCGACTGCTCCGCCAGCGGAAGTCAGACGCTCGGGAACCATCATGCGGTGGAAGACGGCCTCGCCGTTGCCGATGCCGGCCTCCCCTCCGAGCACGTTGGTCAACGGCACCGGCGCGTCCTTGAACACCAGCCGCCCGGTGCCGCCTCCCCGCGTCCCCATGAGGCCGTAGACATGGTGCACCTCGACACCCTCGCCGCGCTCGACGAGAAACGCGGTCATGGCGCGCCGCGGATCCTGCTCGCCCTCGATGCGCCCGTAGACGAGGATCAGGTCGGCACCCTCCGCGCCGACCACGAATCGCTTCTGGCCGGTCAGGTAGAAGATCTCTCCCTCGCGGCGCGCCACCGTGGTCGCGGCAAAGAAGTCAGAGCCACCGCGCGGCTCGGTGAGCCCTTCGGCCAGCGCCACCTCACCCTTCAGCGCCGGCGCCAGAAAGCGCTGCCGCTGGTCATCGCTGCCGAAGAAGTGGATCGCCTCGCCGACTATCGACACCAGCGACCACAGGCAGGCCAGCGACGTGCCGAGCACGCCGAGCTCCTCGAGCGCCGCCATCTCCGCCGTCCACGGCAGGCCTCGCCCGCCCCAGCGGGTGTCGAAACGGGGCCCCAACAGGTTGCGACCAGCCGCCTCCCGGAGGAACTCGCGCGGAAACCGCACGCGGTCCGCGTCCATGTCGAGAAGGAGCTTCGTCGGCACCGAGGCCACGAACTCGCGGACCTCGTCGCGAAACGCCAGATCCTCGGTCGAGAGCATGACATCCAGGTCCACGTCTCACCTCCGATGTGTCCCGGCACCCCGGTCATTGTAGTCCGGGAATTCCGCGGTGCTCTGATCTGCTATACTCCGCGCGTCGTCCCGCCCGGGACGTGCCCATGTGATGCAACGACGACCATCTCAGATCTCTCGCCGTGGGTTCCTCCGGTTCGCCTCTGCCGGAGCGGTGGCCTCGTTCGGCTTTGCCGAGGTCGGCTTTGCCGAGGCGCAGAGCCTGCCCGGTATCCGACGCGTGACACTCACCCTGCCGCATCTTCCCAGCGCCTGGGACAACCTTCTGATCGTTCAGGTGTCCGATGTCCACGCCGGGCCGTACATGCCACCGGCGCGGATGCGCCGTATCCGCGACCTCGTCGCCCGTATCCCCGCCGACCTGATCGTTTTCACCGGCGACCAGATGGACCGCCGAGAGTCGGATGCGCCAGCCTTCGTGAAAGGCTTCTCCGGGCTCAGCGCGCCCCTCGGCGTCTTTGGCATCCTCGGCAACCACGATCACTACATCGACCCGGCTCTGTCGGTACGGGCCCTCAGGCGCTCAGGGATCACTCCTCTCATCAACAACGGTCTCGTGCTGGAGCGCTCCGGCCAACGGCTGGCAGTGGTTGGCATCGACGACCTTGCCGCCAGCGGAGCAAGCCGCGCCGACTTTTCGGTTCTTCGCAGGTACCCCAATGCGTTCCGGTTGTGTCTCTGCCACCAGCCCCAAGGCTGGTACCGCGCCCTCCACGCCGGTGCCCACTTGACGCTCGCCGGGCACACTCACGGCGGCCAGATAGCGGTCCCGACCAGGAACCTCAACGTGGCACGTCTGCGAACGCGCTTCATCGCCGGGCCCTACCGCCGCGACGATGCTTTCCTGTACGTTTCCCGCGGTATTGGCGTCGGCGCGGTTCCGGTTCGCGTCGGCGCTCCGCCGGAGATCGACGTCATCACCCTTCGCAGCAGTGCCGCGGCTCTGACCGTCGCAGCCTGATCAGCCTTCCAGAGCATCAGTTCCGAGCTGCCGCAGCGACCTGGGCAAGGTTCTCTGGAGTGCGCAACAGGTGGTTCTTCGGGTGGGTGGAACTTAATCACTTAATTACTCAGTCACTTAATCACTTGGTGGGCGGGAGGGAGGGACCTTCTCACTCCCTCACCTGCTCACCTTGTCACTTCCTACATGGGATACAACCCATCGTCGCGGCCCGGCGCCCCCGTTGCGCCTCCGACTCCCTCGCCCAGCTCCTCCTCGAGAACGTCGCCCAGCTCCTCCTCCACTTGCTCCGGGTCCTCGCCGGCCTCGAGACGGCGGATCATCTCCTCCATGGCCGGGGTCACCGGCTCACCTGCGATCTCTGTCATCTTGCGGACCGCATGCGCCATCTGCCGGGGATCGTTCTCGTCCATTCCTTCGAGCTCGGAGGCAAAGCGCATCAGCTCACGCTCGATGCGCGGATCATCGAGATCCGCCTCGCCGCCGGTCTGGGCGGCGCCGGTCTTCGAAGCGCCGGCAACGCCGAAACGCGATGGGACCCGTCGCAGGTCCGCTGCACCACACTTCGGACAGGCCGGCACCTTCTCGGTCTCCACCCGCCGCGACAGGAAGCTGTAGATCTTGTTGCAAACGGGACAGAGAAACTCGTAGATCGGCATCCTTCACCTCCCGTCAACGCACGGCTCGTCACCCTCGCGCATGGGCGGCACCCTCCCAGGCGGCCAGCTGGTACTCGGCCAGACCCGCGGCCCCCAGGCGTTCCGAGCTGATCCGGACAGCCACATCCAGAAACTCAGGGTGGAACCGCCGGGCGAGAACGTGCGGCAATCCGAGGGCACACTCGACCGCCGAGGTCTCCGCCAGCGGCACCCGCAGGGTGACTACGTCGGGGGCCGAGAGTAGCCGTTCGCGAAGGAGCTCGCGCAGATGCTGCACACCCTCGCCGGTCAGCGCCGAGATCCGCGGCCAGTCAGAGGCGGAGGGCGGCGCTCCCCGCCCGTTCCGCTGGTGGAGGAGATCGACCTTGTTCAGCACCACCAGCACCCGCTCGCGCTCGACGCCGAGATCGGTCAGCACCTCGTCGCTGACGGCGAGCTGCTCCTCCCAACCCGGGTGGGAGATGTCCACGACGTGCAGCACAAGGTCGGCCTCAGCCGCCTCACCGAGGGTGGAGCGAAACGGAGCCACCAAATGGTGCGGCAGCTTGCGGATAAAGCCGACGGTATCCGTGAGCACTGCCGCGAACCCGTCGCCGAGCCCCACCTGACGCGCCCTCGGGTCCAGAGTTGCAAACAAGCGGTCTTCCACCCTGACGTCGGCGCCAGTGAGGCGGCGGAACAGAGAGGACTTGCCGGCGTTGGTGTAGCCGACGAGAGCCACCGTCGGCGTCCCACTGCGCCGGTGCCGGCGAAGACGGCGCCCATGCTCGATCTCAGAGAGCTTGCGCTTCAGCTGAGCGATGCGGTGCGAGATCAGGCGGCGGTCGATCTCGAGCTGGGTTTCACCGACGCCGCGGGTGCCGATACCGCCCGCCTGCCTCGAGAGGTGGCGCCAGCGCCGGGTCAGCCGCGGCAGGAGGTAGGTCAGCTGTGCCAGCTCGACCTGGGTCTGCGACTCACGACTGCGCGCGTGAAGCGCGAAGATGTCGAGGATGACCGCCGCCCGGTCAAGGACCTTGGCGCCGTCGGGCATCACTCCCTCGAGGTTGCGGACCTGTGAGGCGGTGAGGTCCTCGTCGAAGACCACGATCTGGGCGCACTCACGCTCGCAAACCTCGGCCACTCGCTCGGCAAAGCCGGTGCCGACCAGGGTTGTGGGGTCCGGGGCGAGCCGCTCCTGCACCAGCCGCGCAGCTTCCATCCCTCCCGCCGTAGCCAGCAACCGGGCCAGCTCATCGAGGTGCTCCTCGACCAGGCTGCGGTGCACGCCCCCGCAGGCCAGCCCGACGAGGACCGCGCGCTCCGGTTCCTGCTGCTGCGTCTGGGCCATCCTGGCTACGGCATGTCCTCCTGGTGCAACCTCAGGAGGACTCTCTCGCAGGCGGCCAGGGTCTCCTCGACCTCCTTGGCGCCGTGGGCGTTGGAAAGGAAGGCGGTGCCGCAGGGATCCTGCGGGATGAGCACACCTTCCTCCAGAAGCCCTTTCGCGAAACGCCGGTAGGCCTCGGCGTCGGAGGCCTCCCAGCTGGCGTGATCCACGACAGGCTCCCGACCCAAGGAAATGGCAAACGCCGAGCCCACGCGGTTGATCGTCAGCGGGCGCGAGAACCTCTCGGCCAAGGCCAGCACGCCTTCCTCCAGCTGCCGAGTGCGCTCCTCGAGGCGGTCGTACACCGAGTCGTTCTTGAGAATCGACAGCACCGCCTCGGCCGCTGCCAATGACACCGGGTGCGGCACGGGCAGCGCTTCCTCGCCAACCAGCTCCGCGGTTCCAACCCCTTCTCGCACCGCTATCGCGCCAATCGGGAAGCCTCCGCCGAGGGCGCGGCCATAGACCGCGATGTCGGGCGTCACGCCGAAACAGGCCGCGGCGCCGCCACGATTCACCCGAAAGCCGGAGATACCCTCATCGAGCACAAGCAAGACACCGGCCCGCGAGCAGATGCCTGCAATCTCGGCCAGCGCCCCGGGCGGCGGCTCGACCACGCCGAAGCGGGTGAGCAACGGGTCGATGACGAGTGCCGCGACCTTGGAAGCACCACCCGTGACTGCGGCCTCGATCCGAGCGAGGTCCCAGCCGGGCACCTCGCGAATCGTCCCGGACCGCCGCTCCCCTCCTGCTACCTCACGCTCGTCGACAGCACCGTAGCCACCGCCATCCAACAGCAGGAAGCTCGACTTGCCGGTCTCGCGCCGCAACCATCGCAGCACCGTACGCAGTGCCTCATCGTGATGGCGAACGAACGCCCAGGTCGATGCCCACGGTACGAACTGCTGCAGGCCCTCGGCAACGTCGACCTCGAGAGATACGTGAAGACCGTCCGGCACGCCGGCCGCGAGCACCTTCCGAACGGCATCGAGGATGAACTGGTTGGCATACCCAACGATTGCGGCGCCGCCGGCACCCGTGTAGTCGATGTAGCCGCGGTTGTCGACGTCGTAGATGCGAGCGCCGTCCGCCTTGTGAGCCAGCGGATGAAGCTCGACCCGCGCTCTCATTTCTGGAAGAGCGGTGGCGCGTGTCAGGATCTCGTCACTCTTCTGGCCCATATACCGTCCATGGCGTCAGCTGACCTGACTTCAACTCTCCTCGCCCTCCTCTCCTTCCCCGTAGAAGAAGAAGTCGCGGCAGCGGGTCGAGCAGAACGTGCGTCCGTACCCCGAGACCGCGCAGCGATGGCAAAAGAGCCTACGACAGATCGCGCACACTTGCAATGCTTCCTCGAGCTCAGGGAAGCGGCATAACGGGCACCACGTTTCAACGCGCCCCTCGTTCGCTTCCATAATCATCAGTATACCCCTTACAGCTCGTACGTATTCCAGCCTGCTCCGTGTCCAGCTCGGTCTCGAAACGGTGGCCGCGGCAACAGCTCTCAGCAACGGACCGTGGGGCGCCGAGGTAGCAGCCGCAGCTTGACTTCCGCCTCGCCGAGACCGTATATTGCGGCTCCTCTGGCGGTGTAGCTCAGAGGCAGAGCAGGGGTCTCATAAGCCCTGTGTCGGTGGTTCAAGTCCACCCACCGCCACCACCCTCGATGACCTTCGCTGGCTTTGCCCGCACGTTTGCTCGTCGCTATCCGGACCTTCTCGGAAAGCGGGTCCTCATTGCCCTTTCCGGTGGCCCAGATTCGGTGGCTTTGCTCTACCTGATGTGTCACCCCGATCTGAACCTCGAGCTGATCGCCGCTCACGTGCATCACGGCACCCGCGGCAAGGAGGCCGACGCCGACGCCACGTTCTGCGCCGAGCTGTGTAAACGGCTTTCGATCCCGTTCCATCTCTGCCGCCTCGACCCGCCCGATCACCCTCCCGAGGGACGCGAAGCCTCCTGGCGGCAGCTTCGCTACCAGCAACTCACCGAGGTCGGCCGGAAGGTTAGTGCCGCCGCCATCGCCACCGGCCACCAGTCTGATGACATCGCCGAAGGGGTGCTCGTCCAAACCCTCCGCGGTGGCGGCCCCCGCGCGCTTTCCGGCATCTCCCCGCGAACCGAGGACGGCGTGATCCGACCTCTGCTGCAGCTCTCACGCGACGAGATCACGGCATGGCTGACCGAACGCGGCATCGGCTGGCGCGAGGACACCTCCAACCGCAACCTCGACCACCTTCGCAACGCGGTCCGCCACCGAATTCTGCCGGTCCTCGAGAATCGGGAGCCCGCAGTTCGCAACCACCTGGTCCGGCTGGCGGCGGCCCTTGCCGAGGACGAGTCGTACCTCGCGGCCGAGCTGGCTCGCAGCGCACGGTGGATCGATCCGTGGGATCCAGACGGAGGCGTCTCCCTGGCGCTGCTGGCCGACCTCCATCCGGCGCTCTTGAATCGCTGGCTCCATGCCCAGGTCGGGCGCTCCGGCATCGGCCGCGCCACCCACCGCCAGGCGGAGCTGTTACGCTCTCTGGTCAACCATGGCTCTCCTCGCGCGGTCAGTCTTGCCGGACGATGGCGGCTCCGTGCCGCGCGGGGCAACCTCTGGCTCGAGCCTCCGCACGCCCCTGAGCCCTACCGGCTGGCCCTCAAGCATGGGGCCACGACTCCACTTCCACTGCCCGGTTGGGAGATTCGGGTTGGGGGCAACGGCCCAGGAGCGCGCTGGTCGAGCGAGGTCAGAGGCGACCTCCCGCTCGCCGTCCGCTCGCCACAGGCCGGGGATACTGTCGTCGAAGACGGCCGGAGCCGCCCGCTGGCTCCTCTTCTCGCGCGCCGGCTCCCCCGCCACCTGCGGGCGGCATGGCCGGTCGTTTGCTCCGGTGTTACAATTGTTTGGGTTCCAGGAGTGTGGTCCTGGTCGCCTACGGAACGGTCAGGTGCGGTGACCGTGGAGGTGGTGCAGCAATGAACGGGGTCCGAGTTTTGTACACGGCCGAGGAGATCGAGGCTCGGGTCTCCGAGCTGGCCGCTCGTATTACCGAGGACTACAGCGGTCGGGATGTCGCCTTGGTCGGGATCCTCAAGGGCGCCGCCTTCTTGCTTGCTGACCTCGCGCGCCACATTCGCATGCCCCTTCACTTCGAGTTCGTGGACGTCACGGCCTCGCGCGGGGAGCGCGGTGAGGTCGTCAGTCTGACCTATGCGACCCACTTCAATCTCAAGGGACGACACGTCTTGATTCTCAAGGACGTCCTCCACACCGGCGTCACCGAGAACTACCTGATCACCCACCTCACCCAGCTCGAGCCGGCGTCGATCGACATCCTGGCGCTGGTGGACAAGCCGCAGCTGCGCAGCGTCAACCTCGCGGCCCGCTACTCGCTGTTCACGGACATCCCCGAGGGCTATCTGGTGGGCTACGGCCTTGGTGGCGACTCTGACGAGCACGTCAACCGCCCCGAGCTGTGCCTGCTGGAGACGGGTACCCCATCCTCGTAGGGAAGGTCGCCGCTGCCTCAGTGGTTCTGTCATATGCCCGTCGCAGGGCGGCTTTGGAGGATTGAGAAGAGTGAATCAGACCGTACGAACCGTCCTCATGTGGATCGTCATTCTGGTTGGCATTCTGCTGATCTGGCAGGTCCTGCAAGGGTACTCGACGGCCAGTCAGGAAATCCCATTCTCGGAGTTCCTTGACCGGGTGGACGCGGGCCACGTGGCCGGCGTGCTCATCAAAGGCCAGAATATCTACGTGCGGTCCGTCGGCAAGCAGGAGAAGAAGGCCGAGCCGCGCTACGACATGTTCACCTACGACCCCGGCTACCCCGACCTGATCAAGGAGCTCCGCACCAACCATGTCGTGATCGAAGTCGAAAAGCCCTCGGACGGGCGGTTCCTGACCGCGTTGCTGTCGTGGGCGCCGCTGCTCATCCTGGTCGGCCTGTGGTTCCTGTTCTTCCGCCAGATGCAGACCGGTGGCACGAAGGCGATGTCGTTCGGCAAGTCAAAGGCAAGGCTGCTGACCCCCGAGCAAAAACGTATCACCTTTGCCGAGGTCGCCGGGGTCGTTGAGGCCAAGGAGGAGCTCGAGGAGATCATCGAGTTCCTCAAGGACCCCCACAAGTTCCAACGCCTCGGCGGCAAGATACCAAAGGGCGTCCTGCTCATGGGCCCTCCCGGCACCGGCAAGACACTTCTGGCACGGGCCGTAGCCGGTGAAGCCGAGGTCCCGTTCTTTTCGATCTCCGGCTCGGACTTCGTCGAGATGTTCGTGGGCGTCGGCGCGTCGCGGGTACGGGACCTGTTCGAGCAGGCGAAGAAGAGCGCCCCCTGCATTGTCTTTATCGACGAGATCGACGCGGTCGGCCGGCACCGTGGGGCCGGCCTCGGCGGCGGTCATGACGAGCGCGAGCAGACCCTCAACCAGCTTCTGGTCGAGATGGATGGCTTCGAGTCTAACGAGGGCGTGATTTTGATCGCCGCCACAAACCGCCCGGACGTCCTTGATCCCGCACTCCTCCGGCCCGGCCGATTCGACCGCCGGATCGTGGTGAACCGCCCAGACGTCGGCGGGCGCGAGGGCATCCTCAAGGTCCACACCGAGAAGATCCCTCTGTCATCCGACGTCGATCTCAGCCTCCTCGCCCGCTCCACCCCGGGCTTCTCCGGCGCCGATCTCGCCAACTTGGTGAACGAAGCGGCCCTCCGCGCCGCCAGGCTCAACAAGATGAAGGTCGACATGGCCGACTTCGAGCAGGCGAAGGACAAGGTCATGATGGGTTCCGAACGGCGCTCACTGGTCATGTCAGAAGAGGAGAAACGCAACACGGCCTACCACGAGGGGGGACACGCCCTGGTCGCCACCCTCCTGTCCGAGGCCGACCCGTTGCACAAGGTCACCATCATTCCCCGTGGCATGGCGCTCGGTCTCACGATGCAGCTCCCTGAAGGGGACCGCTACACCGAAACGCGGAAACGCCTCGAGGCCGGCCTCTCCGTGCTCATGGGTGGGCGGATCGCCGAGGAGCTCGTGTTCGGCCCGGACAGCATGACCACGGGTGCCGGCAACGACCTCGAGCGCGCCACCGAGCTCGCACGAAAGATGGTCTGCGAGTGGGGAATGAGCCACGCCATGGGACCGCTGACCTTCGGCAAGCGCGAGGAGGCGATCTTCCTCGGCAAGGAGTTCGCCCGCCACCAGGACTACTCCGAGGCCACGGCGGTCAAGATCGACGAGGAGATCCGGCGCATCATCAGCACCGCCTACTCCAGCGCCCGCAACATCCTTGAGGAGCACCGCGCCGCACTCGATGCAATTGCCGCGGCACTGCTCGAGCACGAGGTGCTGGACGGATCGGAAATCCACGAGCTGATCACCCAACACCTGTCGGTAAAGGACAGCGGTGCCGCGGTGGATACGGCGCCGGAGGAGGCCGTGGAGACAGCGTGAGCTCGATGACTCCGACCACCGAGCGGAGCACGGAGTGGCTGGACCGGCTCGAAACGCTCTGGCGACTCCCCCGCCCGGCGGTGATGGGGATCCTCAACTGCACGCCCGACTCATTCGCTGACGGCGGCCGCTACCTGGACCCCGAGGCCGCCATCCGACGCGGTGAGAAGCTGTTCGCTGAGGGCGCCGACATTGTCGATGTCGGCGGCGAGTCGACACGTCCCGGAGCCGAGCCGGTCACCGCCGACGAGGAGAGCCGCCGCGTGATTCCCGTCCTCCGGAAGCTGCGGCGACGCCACCCACTGGCGCTGCTTTCCATCGATACCGCCAAGTCGGAGGTGGCCAAGGTCGCGCTCGACGCCGGCGCCGACCTGGTGAATGACGTCTCCGCAGCCTCCGACCCCGGCATGCTCTCAGTCATCGCCGACCGTGGCGCCGGCGTCATTCTCATGCACATGCGCGGCAGCCCCCGCACGATGCAGCAGGACACTTCCTACAGTGACGTTCTTGCCGAGGTTGCGGAGTACTTGCGCTACCGCGCCGCGGCGGCGATCGAGGCCGGCATCCGGTCCGATGCGGTGTGGCTGGACCCTGGGATCGGCTTCGGCAAGGACGATCGCGCTAACCTCGCTCTGCTCGCCGCTCTGCCGGATCTCGAGGCCCTCGGCCACCCGGTCGTGGCGGGCCCGTCGCGCAAGTCGTTCATCGGCCGGCTGTCAGGGGCGGGTGTCGAGGATCGGCTGGCCGGCACCCTGGCAGCTCTGACGCCTGCCCTGAGGTGCTCGCGAGCGGTCGTGCGCGTCCACGATGTGCGTTCTGCGGTACAGTACCTTCAGATCGCAGGAGCGATTCGGAGCGCCGCACGGTGACCTGGTTAGTGGACTTTCTGCGCGAGCTCACCCAGCTACAGGTGAGTTTCGCTGACCTCGCGGACATCCTCACGGTTGCCGTCCTGATCTACGCTCTGCTCGTCCTCCTCCGCGGCACCCGCGCGATGCAGATGATGTGGGGAATCCTCATCATCGTCGCACTGTACCTCGGCTCGAACGCCCTCGGCCTGGTGACCGTCTCCACCATCCTGCGCGACTTCCTGTTCTATCTGCCGTTCGCCATCATCGTCATTTTCCAGCAGGAGATTCGGCGCATGCTGACGGCTTTTGGATCGACCTCGTGGGTCCATGTTCTGGGCACGTCGGACGACGGACCGGTCCTCCTCAACGAGCTCGGGCTCGCAGCTCAGGCGCTGGCGGCAAAGAGGGTCGGGGCCCTGATCGCGATCGAGCGCCGGGACTCCCTCGCGTCCTGGGCGGATACCGGAATCCGTCTCCAGGCCAGGTTCTCGTACGACCTGCTGCTCAACATCTTCATCCCCGGCACGCCCCTTCACGACGGCGCCGTGATCGTGCGCGGTGACCGGATCGCCGCCGCCTCATGCTTCCTGCCCCTGACCACGCGGCCCGAGCTCTCCACCGAGCTGGGAACGCGCCACCGCGCGGCCATCGGGCTCTCCGAGGAGACCGACGCCCTGGTCATCGTGGTATCGGAAGAGACCGGTACGATCTCGTTGGCGGTGGACGGCCAGCTGCTGCGTCCCCTCGATGAGACCACCCTGCGCAATGCCCTCGCCGAGAACCTCTATCAGTTGCGGGCCCGTGAGGAGGCTACTGCGTGAAGCTGCGTCCTCGCTACCCGATGATGTTCTTGGTTGCGCTGGCAGTCGCGTTCTGGCTGTGGTACGCGGTGGCCGGACAGCGCCGCGAACGAATCTCCGAGCGCCAGGTGGTGGTGCCGCTAACCCTCGCCAACGTCCCGCGAACACTCGTCATCACCAATGACGTGCCGGAGTCGGTCTCGTTGCGTCTGCGCGGTGCGCTCGGACGTGCGCTGGCTGACGCCCGCAACCTGGAGGTCGTGCTCGACCTGTCCGATGCGCAGCCGGGAACCCGGACCTACCCCGTCAAGGAGTCTCAGATCAACCTGCCCCCGGACGTATCCGTCGTCAGTATCGACCCACCCGAGATCACCCTTCATCTCGAGCACATGGAGACCAAGAGTGTCCCGGTGAGGGCCGTTATCGAGGGCACGCCTGCGGCGGGCTTCGAGGTTGGGGAGATACGGATCGTGCCGCCCAATCTGACGGTGCAGGGCCCGGAAAGCCTGCTCGAGGCCCTGGAGATCGTTGAGACCACGCCGGTACGAGTCGACGGCGCCACGGGACCGGTGGAGACCGCGGCGCAGCCACGTCTTCCCCACCCACTGCTGCGTCCGCTGACCGGGGTGCCGCTGCTGGTCGTCGCCAATATCATCCCCGCCCCCACCCCCACTCCCACTCCCCTCAAGCGCCGCGGTACCTCACGGAGGAGTCGCTGAATGCCGAAGTTGTTTGGAACCGATGGGATGCGCGGACGCGCGTTCGAAGCACCCCTTGACGAGAGCACCGTTCGCCGTCTCGGTACGGCTTTGGCCGAGGAGCTCGGCGACTCTGACGCGGCCCCCCTTCTTCTTGCCGGCGACACCCGCGGCTCCACGACCCTCCTGGCCTCGTGGCTCGCCGAGGCCTACCAGGCCGCCGGCGGCCACATCGTGTGGGGCGGAGTGCTGCCGACTCCCGCCGTTTCACATCTGCTGCGCGAAGGTAGCTTTCTGGCGGGCGTGGTGATCTCCGCGTCTCACAACCCGGCCGACGACAACGGCATCAAGGTCCTGTCCAGCAACGGAGAGAAGGTCCCGGATGCAGTCGAACGGCGTCTCGAGACACGACTGGCGATCGCCAGGCCGCGCCCCGGCCCGCCGTTGCCCGAGCATGACCGCACCCTGGCCGAACGCTACCTCGAGGTCTTGCATCGCAGCCATGACATGAAGCGCCCCCTGCAGGGCCTTCACGTTGTCGTCGACGCCGCTCACGGCGCCGCCTACGGCCTCGCCACGCGCTACCTCAAGGAGCTGGGAGCACAGGTAACCGCGATCTCCGACTCGCCAGACGGTACCAACATCAATGCCGACTGTGGCGCCACCTCGCCGGATCTGCTGGCCCGCGCCGTGGTCACCTCCGGCGCCCATGCTGGGCTCGCTCTCGATGGTGACGCCGACCGAGCGGTCCTCACCGATGAGCACGGCAAGGTCCTCGACGGCGACGACATCCTGCTCGTATGGGGACGCCACCTGGCGGCCTGCGGCCGTCTGCCCGGGCGTACGATTGTGGCCACGGTCATGAGCAACTACGGGCTCCAGAGGATGCTCGCTGCCGAGGACATCGGGCTCAGGCGATGTCCGGTCGGCGATCGCTCGGTGTGGCAGGCTATGCGTCGGCACGGCGCCGCCCTCGGCGGTGAGCAATCTGGCCACATCATTTGCTCACATCACGGCGTCACCGGTGACGGCCTGCTCACGGGCACCCACGTCCTCGCGATTGCCGCCGCCAGCGGCCGCCCGCTGTCGGAGCTTTCAGATCTTGAACGGATGCCGCAGGTGCTTCTCAACGTGCGCGTGGCGCGCAAGGTGCCGTTCGCCGAGGTACCTACGGTTACAGACCTGCTCCAGCAGCTGGAGGGCGAGCTGGAGGGGCACGGTCGCGTTCTCCTGCGCTACTCCGGTACGGAACAGCTGGCCCGGGTCATGGTCGAGGGAGACGACGAGGCAATGATTCGCGCCGGTGCACAGAGGCTTGCGGAAGTCATCGAGCAGGAGCTCGGAACCCCCCGCGTCGTCAGCGCCTGACCCGCCGCCGACACGACGCTTGGGCCACGAACAGCCCAGCAAGAAGAAAGCAACGCTGAGGCGCCCAAGCGCAGAGAAACCGTGTCCTTTGTCAACCCCTGTCTGGCAGCGATACGGTTTGCAAACCGCGAAGCCGCCAAGAAAGTGATCCTTGTCTTTCCTTTCCGTTCTTTGCGCTCTTCGCGGCTTCGCGGTCCAAACGTCGCCACACGCCCACCGCGTGCTCGCCCAACGCGGTCTACTGTGCCCCGCACTTCTGCCGGGCAGCGGCACGGAGACCGACAACCTCAGGGGAAGAGCCGTCTTCAGCGTTGAGGACCTCCGACAACGTGCTGGATGATCAGTTGAGCGACCTCCGACGGCGCCTCGAGGGGTAACAGGTGGCCGCAGCCGGCAAGAACCTCGAGCCGCGCACCCGGGATCCCCTCCGCCGCCTCGTCGGCGAAGGCACGGAACCCTGTCATCTCATCGCCGCCGACCAGGACCAGGGTGGCGGCGCCAACCCTCTCCAACCGCCCGGGTACCGTCCACTCACGATCGACGCGATCCCGCTCCGAAGCCAGGTAGTCGGCGCCAGGAAAGTCGGCCACGATCACCGCCAGCCTTTCGCGGACGCCCGGCTTGGACACCGAACGGGCAAACAGCGGGCTTGAAGCCCAGGGGCCAGACATGGCCGCCTTGATCCCCTCGCTGCGCGCCACCCGCGCCACTTGCTTGAGGTTGTCGAGAAACGACGGCTCGAAGGGGCGGTCCGGCATGACCGGCGACATCAGGACCAGTTGTCCGGTCCTTTCGGGCCAGCTGATCGCCATTTCCAGCGCCACTCCGCCGCCGAGAGAGAAGCCGACGACCGCGGCGCGTTCGACGGCTGCGTCGTCCAGCACCGCCTCCATGTCGGCAGCGTGATACGACCAGTGGTAGCCCTTCGCCGGCATTTCGCTGCAGCCGTGGCCTCGCAGGTCGGGGCGGATCACCCGCAGGCCCGCGGCCGTCAGAGCGGGGACCACGTCGTCCCAGATCCTGAGGTCGAGGGTGTGCCCATGGATGAGCAGCACGGGAGCCCCGCCTCCTTCGTCGTCATAGTGAATCCTCACCCCATCGTGGCTGGCCTCGGGCATCGTCATCTCCTCCCGTCGCGATGCGATTGTAGCGCGCTCACCGCACGGTTCTCGGGCACCACGGTCGCCGGCGGCCGAGCCGGCAGGCCGGCGTTACAATGGCCCTGCATGCGAGCGCTGCAGATTCTCTACACCGTCATCGCGTTGCCGATCGCGGTCGTCGCAACGGTGATCTTCGCTCTCCTGTCCATCGTGATCGCTTTTTTCGGCCGCCGGGGCCGCCTGGTGCTCGAGGTCGTGAGGCTGTGGGCCCGAGTTTGCCTCGGCATCGGCGGCGTCATCCTCTGCGTGGAGGGCATCGAGGAGGTCGATCTCGACCAGCGGTACATCGTCATGTCCAACCACGAGTCGAGCGTCGACATCCCCGCTCTGCTCGCCGCTCTTCCGCCGCGTCTCAAGGTCAGATTCCTGGCCAAGAAGCAGCTGTTCAGAATCCCGTTCCTGGGCTGGGCGATGCACGCCATCGGTTTCGTGCCGGTGGACCGCGCGGACCGCTCGACCGCGGCAGGCATGTTCCGCGCGGCCGTCAACCAGACGCAGCAGGGCAGCTCCCTGCTGGTGTTCCCGGAAGAAACCCGCACCCGCGACGGGCGGCTGCTCGACCTCCAGCGGGGCGGCTTTCTTCTCGCGCTGCGATCGGGCTTTCCGATCCTGCCCGTGGGACTAGAGGGCGCGCGCGCGGCGCTGCCAGCCAAGAGCTGGCTGCTGCGGCCGGGCACACGGGTCGTGGTTCGCTTCGGAAAGCCGATCTCCACGGCCGGCCTGCCAACCGCGGAGCGCCGCCGACTGACCGCCACCACCCGCCGTGAGCTCGATCGCCTGCGCGGCCCGCGGGGGCACATCCCCGACCCCGAGCCCGCCGAGGAATCGGCGGCCGCCGGGAGGGGTTCGATCTAGGGAAGGGCCGCAAGGCCCGACGAGGAGTACCCATGCCGCTGACCCAAGACACCGTTATGACCGCGCTCGGCAGCATTGCCCTGCCCGGTACCGACCGCAACCTGGTGGAGGCCGGCTGCGTCCGGCAGGTGGAGGTCGACGGCGCCACCGTTCGCGTGCTCATCTCCGTTCCCACCGGGAACCCCGCCGACGGCGAGGCCGTCCGCGCCGACGCGGTGCGGGTACTGGAAGGAATTGGGGAGGTGGAGAAGGCGATCGTGGAGGCGAGAGTCCTGCCCCCGCCTCCCGAACCCGGCGCTCCACAGGTCGGGTCGCAGCAGGCGCCGGCGTGGGCCGACCGTCTGACGGATGTCCGGCACGTCATTGCGGTCGCCTCAGGCAAGGGCGGCGTCGGCAAGTCCACAGTTTCCGCCAACCTCGCTCTGGGGCTGGCGCGCCTGGGACGCGGAGTCGGTCTCCTCGATGCCGACATCTACGGTCCTTCACAACAGATGATGTTCGGCGGTGGCCAGCCGATGGGTGACCCGAGCGGGAAGATTGTCCCGATCAAGGCTGCCGGCGGCGTCAAGGTCATGTCTCTCGGCATGATCATCGACGCCGACCAGCCCGTGATCTGGCGCGGCCCGATGCTGATGAAGGCGCTCGAGCAGTTCGTCGGCGATGTCCTGTGGGGAGAGCTGGACGACCTCGTCGTCGATCTGCCGCCGGGCACCGGGGACGTCGCCCTCACGCTGTGCCAGAACGTCCCGCTGGCGGGAGCCGTGATCGTCACCACCCCCCAGGATGTGGCGCTCATCGATGCCCGCAAGGCGCTCCTGATGTTCCGCAAGCTGGGTGTCCGGGTCCTCGGGCTGGTCGAGAACATGGCCCACTTCACCTGCCCGTCGTGCGGCCACGTCGAGCACATCTTCGGTAGCGGCGGCGGCTTACGGACGGCCCAGGAGCTCGAGATTCCGTTCCTCGGAGAGATTCCGATCGACCCCGCCATCGTCGCCGGCGGCGATGCCGGCTGCCCGATCCTCGTCGAACGCCCCGACTCCCCCGCAGCGCAGGCCTTCCAGGAGCTCGCCGGCCAGGTCGCCGAAGCTCTGGCGTAGCCCGGGTTATCGTCTGATCGCGACCTACTACGCGCGGCGATACGCCGGCCATTGCGCTGACATTCTCCGGGAGGGTAGGGAAACGTCTCTTTGGAACTTCGGCGCCCGTGCGGTCGCAGGGTGACCGCCCGTCTCGCGGCTCCGACGGTCGCGAGCCAACGAGTTGGGATGAGCGACTCTGCAGCGACCGCCGGAGCCTGTTCGAGGCGCCTCCCTCGGCGTTGTGGCCACACGGGCCAACGTGCTTCCCGCGGGTTACTGGTCGCCTTCGGTGACGGTGAACCTCTGGAAAGCGAGATGGCCGTATGGCCAGCCTTCCCCCTCTCCGGCCCTTCGGGCCTCCGAACCGGCGGGGGCGGGCGGTGCAAGTGGAGGGAGGGGGCCGCCGGTATGGGTGGATGGAGGGGTGGAGCGCCCCCTTGGCCACGGCCATGGGCTCGCTCTCCTTCAGGGGTGCCAAGCTCGAGGTTTCCCGCCAACGCGACGGCAAGGAGAGGGCACTCCAGGAAACCACGAAGCATTGCACGCCCCGCCGAGCGCGACATACTCTGGAGCGCGCCACAGGCTGGTTCTCCTGGTAGGTGGGGGAACTTAATCACCTGATCACTCAATCACTTAATCACCGAGTGGGTTGGCGGGGTAGCTCCAGGCAGATCCGAGCGCAGCGGCCCCTCGGGGCTGGCAGGACGGACCGAGGCTTGCCTCGAAGACGGACTGACGGTCCCCGTGGGGTGCGGCCGCAGGCCGCGGATCTGCCCTCCCAGGGATCCCTCTCCAGGAACGGTCCCGCGGCGGGGCGGGGACGGAACGGAAGCAGGCGAGCGGCCATCCCGCCGCGGGCGGCGGGGGGACCGGGCGCAGGAGGCTTGGCCGGAGGGTTTTGGACGGTAAGCCTCCGAGCACGGTTCCCCCGGCGTCCGCGACGGGTGCAGCCGCGAGCCAACGCGCCGGTCCGTTCCCGCCCCGCCGGCCCGCGCAGCGGGCTGCGGGCAACGCCCGCATGGGACAAGCGATCGCGCACCACCCTCCCAGCGGGATCGCGCAGGGCGTTCTCCTCGCGCCTCGCCGTCAGCGAGCGAGGAGTCGCTGACCTCGTGGTCGCGACGACGAAGCGAGCGCAGCGGCGGGGTGCGAGAGGGCGCTCCTGCGCGATCCCTCCCCTATCAAAGGGGAGGGGGGCTCACAACCTCTCAGAGAACGTGGGAGGCAGATCCGAGCGCAGCGGCCCCTCGGGGCTGGCAGGACGGACCGAGGCTTGCCTCGAAGACGGACTGACGGTCCCTGAGGGGTGCGGCCGCAGGCCGCGGATCTGCCGGAGCCCGGTCGAGACCGTGACCTACCGCGATCTCAGGATGAGAAGGCGCGAGGCACCGCCGGCAAGCTCGCGAACGACCTGGAGCGCCTCGCCGCGCCACTGTGCTGCCGCTGGGCACTCGAGGCAGGCCAGGCCGCCTTCGGTGAGCAGCTCGGCAGCCTTCTCCAGGGCCGTTGCTCCCTCTTCCCAACGCTCGAACGGCGGATCGGCCCACACCAGGCCGAAGCGCTCACCTCGCGCCGCCAGGGCACGCACCGTCGACAGTGCCGAACCCACGATCACACGTGCCGCTTCATCTGCTTCAAGGGCCTCGATGTTGGCGTTGATCAGAGCGGCCGCCTTGCGATGTCGCTCCACGAACACCGCCGCGCGCGCGCCGCGCGAGAGCGCCTCGAGCCCGACGGCGCCGGTACCCGCAAACAGGTCCAGAATGCGGGCGCCCTTCACCAGGTCACCGAGAACTGCGAATGCCCGCTCCCGCAGCGCGTCCGGTGTCGGGCGCAGTGCCATCCCGCGGGACGGCCCCTTCAGCCGGCGGGAGCGCCAGCGACCTCCGGTGACCCTCACCGCCCGGGCCCCAGAAGATCGAGGATGCGGTCGTCCCGCTCGACCTTGGCCACGAACTCGATCACTCCAACGTCGACGTACCGGACGACGACTCCGCCGTCATCGTGGACCTCGATCACCTCCGCCGTCTGACCGGTAACCATCCGCACCCGATCCCCGCGCTGCGGTGTCCAGCTCGCCAGCGCGTCATGGGCCGGTTTGGTATCCAAGACCACCTTCTGGAGATCGTCGAGCATCGCCAGCAGCCTGCCGAGAGCCAGCTCGGGAGAGCGCCTGGTAGCGTAACGCAAGATCCTCTCCGGGCCCTTTCCGACATGCAGGGTGACGACCCCGACGCCGACCACAGGGAGATCCTGCTGCGGCTCGAGCACGTCGAGACCCGGCAGGGCCTCCGTCATCGCCGCGAGGTAGCCGATGTAGGCTTCCTCGCTCAAGGTCCGACGCCGGACTAGGGTCTGGAGACCGTCCTTGGCCAGCGACACCACGGCGACCCGGTTGTCAAACAGGGAAAGCCGCGTCGTCGAGCTGTCGATGGTGACCACCCGTTCCACCACTGGTGACGGCACGAGTGCCGTCGGGGTCGGCAACGGCAACGGTGAGGCAGCCTGAAGTACAACCAGGAGGAGGACGGCCGTCATCCCTGTGTCCTCTCCTCGCGTCCCCTCGACCGCCGCTCCCGCATCAGCGCGCGGGCACGCGTCAACGCGAACTCGCCGCTCTCCCCCGCGCCGATGACGCCGTCGACCAGCGCATCCCTGGTCTGGCGCAAGGCCCTCCCGATGTGCGGTCCAGGCGGCAGCCCTCGGGCGAGCAGGTCCTTGCCGCTGACGGCCGGCTGTACCCTCGCCGCCGCCTCAACGGCATCGGCAAGACGTCTCCGGCGCTCCAGATCGAGGCCGGCCATCGCCAGCAGCACCGCTCCAACCGGGACCTCCTCGACGGCTCGAACCAGGGCGCTGGGCGCTGCTGCCTCGTCCACCGCCGCCTGCACGGCGGCCACCCGCACCGCACAGTCCGCCAGGCAGGTGCGTCTCTCTCCTGCCAGCTGCAAGCGTTCAGCGAGGTGCGTTGCGGTCTCTAGGTCACCGAACAATGTCAGAGCGCCCAGGTAGAGGAGCCAGGGCGGGCCCGGATCGCCGCGATGTTCGACCTCGTACCACTTGACGACGCCCTCGAGCTCGAGCAGAAAGAACCGTAGCTCGTCGTTCCAGGTTACCGCCGGAGCTACGACCTTGAGGAGCCCCAGGTCGGCGAGCAGTGAGAGGGCCTCGGTCGGGTGGGGCTCCGTCAGCAGCAGGGCCAGCTCGTGACAGAGACGCTGCCCCGAGAGACGGTCGAACACTCCTTCACGCACGGCGGTTTCGATCAGGTTGCGGGTGTCGGCCGCAATCTGGAAGCCGAGACGGCGGGAGTACCGTACGGCACGTATCGCACGGGTCGGGTCATCGATGAACGACAACGAGTTGAGAACTCGAATCTCCCGTCGGTGCAGGTCCTTGCGGCCGCCGAAGAAGTCCACCAGTGTTCCGAAGCGGTCCTCCGACAGCAGAACGGCTAGCGCGTTAATGGTGAAGTCGCGGCGATAGAGGTCCTGCCGAATGAGCGAGGTCTCGACCTCCGGCAGTGCCGCAGGCGTCCGGTAGAACTCGGTTCGGGCCGACGCGACATCCACCTTCTGCCCCGACGGGAGCGTGACTACGGCAGTCAGGAACGGACGATGGGGGTGACTGCGGCCGCCGGTCTCCGCTGCAAGCGCCTCGGCGAACCCGATCCCATCGCCCTCGACCACCAGGTCGACGTCCTCGTTGGAACGCCCGAGGAGCAGGTCGCGAACAACTCCGCCGACCAGGTAGACCTCTTCTCTCCGGATGGTAGCGATGCACCGTACGCTTGCCAGCAGCTCCTGCACCCAACGCGGGGCGACCTCCCGCAGCAGCCGGTTGACCGGCTGGCTGACGAGACGAGCTCCTCGAATGCGGTTATCGAGAGAGGTACCGGCCTCGCGCTGCAGCTCGAAAAGCCGGCGAAAGAGCTCCATCCTGGTGATCAGCCCGACAGGTCGTCCTGCCTCCTCGACAATCACGAACCGGTAGGAGCGCTCGAGAAAAAGGTCACGAAGGTCCTCCAGAGGTGTTCCACCCTCCACCGTCGGTACTCGTGGCAGCATGACCGTGCTGACGGGCCGGTCGGCCAGCCCATGCGCCAGGGCCTGGTCGAGGATCTGCCGGGTCACGGTCCCGACCAGCTTGCCCGACGGCTGCTCCTCGACGGGCAACGCATTCACCCGCAGCTGGTTAGCACGCTCCTTGGCCTGGGCAACGGTCGCGGCGCCGACGACGGTAAAGATGCGTTTGACTGCCGCGTCGCGAGCCGCAACCGGCGGCGGCATCTCTCGTTCGAGAAGGCGCAGCAGCTCCTCGCGCACCTCGACCGCTAACCGTCCCGACAGCCGCGCGGAAGCGGCGGTCGCGTGTCCGCCGCCGCCGAACGGCTGCACCAGACGTCCGGCGTACAGGCCGGGAAGGTGGGAGCGAATGATCAGATTGATGTGCGGCGGCTGGATCAGCATGACAATCCCGACCTTGAGGTCGAAGGTCTCCATCCAGCGGTGGACAACGAACGCCGCCTCCTCATGGTAGCTGTCAACCACAACCTCGGCGAACGACACCGGCACTCCGTTGACGGTAATCTCTTCGGTACCCTCGACGAGGAGTCTGAGGAGCTCGAACTGCTCCGGCTCGAGGCTGCGCAGCAGCCACCGTCTCACCCACTCCAGTGACCCACCCTGCTCCACCAGCCAGGCGGCCGAACGAAAGTCGCTGGGCGCGGTCTCGCGGTAGGAAAGGCCCCCGGTATCCTCGTAGATGCCCATCAGCAGCAGCGAGGCCTCCTCCTGGGTCGGACTCACCCCACGATCGTCCATGAGCTTGGCAACCAGGGTGCAGGTGGCGCCAACCTGCTCGGAGATGATCTCCTCGGCACCGAGGCCGTCGGGCTCCCCGACATGGTGGTCAATGAGGGTAACCGGACACCGGTCGCGCTGAATGAGCTCCCAGACCTCACCGAGTCGCTTGGGGTTGCGGGTGTCGACGACCACCGCATGCTCCCACTTGGATCGGCGGGCCTCACGCAGGCGGAGCTCCGGAAACGGCAGCTCGGTCTCGGCCAGAAAGCGCCGTACCGTGACCTCCAGTGAGCCCGGGAACAGAACCCGGTGACCGGGATACAAACGCACCGCACACACCGCTGCCGCAAAGGCATCGAAGTCCGCCGACAGGTGGGTGGTGATGATTCGCACACCCCATTTTACGCTCAGGCGGCTGATGGGCAGAAAAGGAGGCGCCCGCCGCGAACGGCGGGCGCCCAGGTGGACTGCTCAGGCTCCCTACCAGCTCACATCGAGCGTGTACGGAATGGAGGACGAGTAGCCGTTGTACGGGTAGACCCTGATGTAGACGTACATCGAGGACGAACCCGAATTGGTGTAGGTCACGTGCTCTGGCTGGCCGGTCCCGTTGTAGCCGTAGGCGAGCTGTGACCCCGAGCTGTTGTAGAGCTTGATGTCGTAGTCTTTGCCGCTCGGCACCGCCATGTCGACGGTCACGGTATGACCGGCCGGAAGGGTGAGGCGGAAGTAGTCGACGTCGGAGCTGGTGCCGATGTAGGCGGTGACGTTAGTCGGCGTCCCGGAGATGAGATCGGCCGACGACATCGTGTTGTTGCTCTCGCTCTCGGTCATCGAGCCACCGCCACCGCCACCGCCGGTGTAGGTGGCCTGCAGGCTCATCCCCGAGTACGCGGCGTAGCCGCGCAGCATGACGTACCAGTCGCCGCCGGCGGGATTCGAGACCGTGACCGTCTCGTTGTTGCCGCTCAGGTACGGGCGGTAGTCGTAAGACGTCGTCGACGGCTGCGAGCCGTACTTGACGTACAGGTCGCAGTCGCCCGAGCCGCCCCAGATCTTGATCTCGAGCTGAGTCTGGCCCGACGGTACCGCAATCTTGTAGAAAGCCTCGGAACCCTGCGCGCCGGACAAACCGGTCACTGCGACGCCGTTCGACAGCACGGTGACGCCGCCGCCACCGCCGCCGCCTCCCGTGTAGGTCGCCTGCAGGCTCATGCCGGAGTAGGCGGCATAGCCGTTGAGACCGACGTACCAGTCGCCGGCGGCCGGGTTCGAGACCGTGACCGTCTCGTTGTTGCCGTTCAGGTACGGCCGGTAGTCGTACGACGAGCTGGTCGGTTGCGCGCCGCGCTTGACGTACAGGTCGCAGTCGCCCGAGCCGCCCCAGATCTTGATCTCGAGCTGGGTCTGGCCCGACGGTACCGCAATCTTGTAGTACGCCCAACTGCCCGAGCCGCCGGACAGGCCGGTCACCGCCTGGCCGTTGGTGAGCGGCGAGACCGTCACCGGGCCGCCCGGCACGCCGACCGCGCTCCACGCGTCCTGCACCGCATTGTAGGTACTGGTGCCGTAAAGGTCCTGAGCCGCCTGTGCGGTCGCGTTGCGGGCGCCTTCGAAGTTGGTCGACGAAGTCATATACACGGTGAGCGCCCGGTAGAAGACGGCGCGCGCCTTGGTGATGCCCTGCGCCGGCACGTTGACCGTGGTCTTGTTGCGGGGGTGCGTGCCGCCCTGAGAGAGCAGGTAGAACGCCAGGTTGGCTATACCGGAGTTGAGGTGAACGCCGCCGTAGTCCTGCGAGCCGGTGTAGCGCTCGGGATAGTAGTCGTACGACTGCCCGTCGGCGGTCGGGTTGTTCATGTAGCGGAGAGCGTCGCCGGCGGTGCCCGGCGTGTAGATATCCTCACCGATCTTCCAGGTGTTTGCGCTGACCGCGCCGTCCACCCACTCCTCGGCGGCGGCACCCATGATGTCGGACATCGCCTCGTTGAGAGCACCCGACTCGTTGGAGTAGTTGAGGTTGGCCGTGTGCTCGGTGACGGCGTGCGTGAGCTCGTGCGCGACCACGTCGAGCGCGCCAGCCAGCGGGCTGAACGTTGACCCGTCGCCGTCGCCGTACACCATTTGCGAGCCGTCCCAGTACGCGTTGTTGTAGTTGCTGGAGTAGTGAACCGTCGAGATCAGTGTGGCACCGGCGTTGTCGTAGGAGTCGCGTCCGAAGACCGTGCTGTAGTAGTCGTAGGTGTGGCCGGCGTTGTTGTAGGCGTCCATGGCCGTCGAGTCGGACGATGAGCCGCCTTCGTTGAACAGCAGCGTCCCCGGCAGCGAGGTTCCGTGGTTGGCGGTGTACGTCTTACGGTACTTGGCCGCCCAGATCAGGCTCTGACGATCCAGCACCGTGCCGTCATGGGCATCGACGTAGACGCGCTCGCGAAATAGCCCGTCCTTGCCGACCCACTCGACCTGAGAGCGCCAGGCCAGGAACGTGCCCTCGTCGGCGCGGGTGTAGTACACGAGCTCGGGCGCACTCATCACCTCAAGGTCGTCGAGCTGCAGCCGCTGCCGAAAGAAGCCCAGCGCCTGGTCGCCGTCGATGGAGGGCACCGGCGGCGTGTCGATACCGCCGCCGAGGTGGCCGTTGATGGCGAAGACACGCCCGCTGGCGTCCGCGTGGACGGCAATATCGCCGCCATCCACGGGAATCCCATCGTGATACTGACGGAGGCGAATGTGGGTCATGCCAAGACGGTCGGTTACACTCCTCGCCGGTCGCAGGTCGTCGTCACCGCGAAGGCGGAACGCCGGCCGTACCCGTTCCATGAACACAACGGCCGCCGTCGGCCGATCGCCCCGCGGCAGCATGCCGAGGTCGCCGTGAACGTAGCTGGGAACGTTGGTGACGCCCTCGAACGCCACCCGATCCACCTGGGGAAAGACCTCCATCCCCTGGCCGACCGCAACCCCCGCCTGCCCCCTTCTCTCCAGTGGCCGCATCGCCACGGCCGTGCCTGCGATCAGAAGTACAACGACGCCGAAAGAAAACAGCCTTCGTCCCACCATACCCTCCTTCAGTTTGGCCCCAGCCACCTCTGCGATTGGGGCGTTTCAGGGAATTTGAGAGGGAGCGTAGAAGGTGAGAAAAGCCCCTGTCAAGCATGCGTTAGAGAGTTTTACTATGCCATGACGAAACGCCAACAAATGTCACAAGATCGTCATGACATCGCAATCGGATCATTCAGCGACATCCGAGACGTGAGACCACCCTCGCGCCCGGTGACGGCGAGACGGTGACCTACCGCCCTCGGGGCGCTCTCAACCGAGGAGGCGTGCTGCATTCCGTCCCTATCAGGGTTCGGAACGATCCTCGAGGCGCCAGCGCAGCACCGGGTGGCGCGCCGCTCGGACCTCGTCAAGTCGCCCGACCGGCGTCTCGTGCGGAGCCTCGAGCAGGAGCTGCGGCTGCTCCTGCGCTTCTCGTGCGAGAGCGAGCATGGCGTCGCAGAACGCCTCGACCTCTTCGGGGCTGGCGCTCTCCGTCGGTTCGATCATCAGCGCGCCGTGCACGATCAACGGAAACGACATCGTCGGCGGGTGAAAACCGTAGTCGAGGAGCCGCTTGGCGATATCGACGTTGTGAACGCCTCGCTCGGCCTGCAGGCTGTCGTCAAACACGACCTCATGCATCGAGGGTGCGTCGTACTTCAGGTGGTAGGCGTCACGCAATCTGTGGCGGATCAGGTTCGCGTAGAGAACCGCCACCTCGGACATCTCCCGCAGCCCGTCCGGACCGAGGCTGCGGATGAAAGCGAGGGCTCGCACCAGGACCAGGAAGTTGGCGTAGAAGCCGCGCATCGGCCCGATTGAGCGCTCGTCCTCCCACTGGATCCCGAACCCGGAGCCGTCCCTGACGACACGTGGTACCGGCAAGAATGGCCGCAAGGTCTCGGAGACTGTCACCGGTCCAGCTCCGGGTCCGCCGCCGCCATGCGGGGTGGAGAACGTCTTGTGGAGGTTGATGTGGAGGGCGTCCGCGCCCATGGCGCCCGGCAGCGCCTTGCCGACGAACGCGTTGAGGTTGGCGCCGTCCAGGTACAGCAGGCCGCCCCGGTCGTGAACCAGATCGGCGATCTCGACGATGCGGTGCTCGAAAACACCGAGTGTGTTGGGCACCGTCAGCATCAGGCCGGCAACGCGGTCGGTCATCATGCTGTCCAGCACTTCCAGGTCGACGGTGCCGTCCTTGGCGGAGGCAATCTCGACCGCTGAGAAGCCAGCGAAAGCCGCGGAAGCCGGGTTCGTGCCATGTGCCGAGTCCGGCACCAGAACCTGGTCGCGGTTCTCGCCGCGAGCCTCGAGCGCCTTGCGAATCATCAGCATCCCGGTGAGCTCACCGTGCGCTCCGGCCGCCGGCTGCAGCGTCACCGCCGCCATGCCGGTAATCGAGCGCAGGGCTTCCGCCAGCTCCCACATCAACCGCAGGGCGCCCTGAACCTGCGACACCGGTTGCAAGGGATGGGTACGGCTGAAGCCGGGGAGACGCGCCGCCTGCTCGTTGATCCGCGGGTTGTACTTCATGGTGCACGAGCCGAGCGGGTAAAGCCCCTCGTCGACTGCGAAGTTGAGCTGGCTGAGCCGGTGGAAGTGTTGCACCACATCGAGCTCCCCGAGATCCGGCAGCTCGCTGAGCGGCCCCCGCACCAGCTCGGCCGGGAGGAACGCCGCCGGGTCTACGCTCGCGACGTCCGCCGGAGGGAGCCGAAAACCGGCGCGAGGCCGGCGGGCCGGGTTGCGCTCGAAGATCAGGGGCTCGTCCCGGAGTATCCGGCGTCTCATCTCACCCTCCCCATCGCCGCGACCAGCGCCTCCAAGTCCCGCACGCTGCTGCGTTCGGTCACCGCGATGAGCACGCCGTCCGGCCAGGATCCACCCCACAGGCGCGACGGCACGCCCCCGAGCACCCCTTCTCGGGCCAGCTGCTCCACCAGCTCAGGGCCTGTGCCCGGACCGAGGACGAGCATCTCGTTGAACACCGGGCTGTCCGGGTACGCCAGCCGCCACCCCCCGCCTACGGCGCCAATCCGCTCCCGCAACCAGACCGCGCGGCTGAGGCAGGAGCGGCCGAGGGCAGTAAGCCCATTGCCTCCGAGGAGCTCAAGCCAGACGGTCGCCGCGAGGGCCATGAGGCCATGGTTCGTACAGATGTTGGAGGTCGCCTTGGCGCGCCGGATATGTTGCTCGCGGGTCGACAGGGTCAGGCAGAAGGCTCTTCGCCCTTCACTGTCGACGGTCTCACCGACCAGGCGACCGGGCATCTGCCGCACGTACTCGCCGCGGGACGCAAAGAACCCAAGGTGCGGACCGCCGAAGCCCGGCGGAATGCCGAACGACTGTGCCTCGCCACATACGATGTCGAACCCCAGCTCGCCGCCACCCAGCAGGACGCCGAACGAAGCCGCCTCGGCCACTACCTGCACAGCGATCGCGCCACAACCGTGCGCCACCTTGGCAACCGCTGGCAGATCCTCGACGACGCCGAGGAAGTTGGGAGACTGCACGATGACGCCGCAGACGTCCTCGCTCACGGCAGCTGCAAGCGCATCGACATCAACCCGGGCATCCGGAGAGGGCACGACGGTTCCCACAGCGAGACCGACGGCACCGGCGTAGGTGTCGAGCACGCGGCGGTAGACCGGATGCACGGTCTCGGCCACCAGGATGCGATTCCTCCGCCCCCTGTGGATCCGGTGCGCCATGAGGGCCGCCTCCACAACCGCGGTCGCGCCGTCGTAGAGCGAGGCATTGGCTGCAGCGAGCCCGGTCAGCTGGCAGATGATCGTCTGGAACTCGAAGATGGCCTGCAGCGTGCCCTGGGAGATCTCGGGCTGGTACGGGGTATACGACGTGAAGAACTCGGCGCGACTGAGGACGGCGTCAACGGCCGCCGGCTGGACGTGCCGGTAGACTCCGGCGCCGAGAAACGACGGCATGTCGTCGAGAGTCACGTTCTGGCCGGCCATGCCTTCCAGGACGGCGAGCAACGACGCCTCGTCGAGCGCCGTCGGCACGCCGACGGAGTCGACCCGAACCGACTCGGGAAGCTGTGAAAACAGCTCATCAACAGATCCCTTGCCGAGCTCGGCAAGAATCCGCGCCCGGTCCTCGGCGCCGGCACCGATCCAAGGATGCATCAGTGACTCTCCTCCGCCAGGAACCGCTCGTAGCCCGCACCGTCGAGCATCGCGTCCTCGTCGATCGACGACACCCTTATCTTCACTAACCATCCGTCCCCATAAGGGTCGTCGTTGATGAGGTTCGGCTCGTCGTTGAGGCGTTCGTTGACCTCGACGATCTCGCCGGCTGCTGGGGCAAAGAACTCAGACACCGCCTTGACCGACTCGAGGGTACCCAGCTCTTCGGCAGCGTCGACGGTCAGCCCCGTGTCCGGGAGCTCCACGTAGACCACCTCGCCGAGCTGGTCCTGCGCGTAGTGGCTGATCCCGACGGCGACGATCTCGCCATCACGTCGCAGCCACTCGTGGGTCTTGGTGAACAGAAGATGATTCGGTACCGACATCCAGCCCTCCTTAGGTCTTCCGCCGCACTCCGGGTGCGGCTCTCAGCCCTCCGACAGCACGCGCCAGCGGCCGTCGCCGTGACGCGCGACATCATCCATCAGCTCTTCTTCCGGCCCGAGTAGAAGGGGAGTCCGACCACCCTCGCGCGCCGTCCGCTGCCCCGAATCGAGATCCACAGCTCGGTGCCCGGTGCGCTCAGCTCGGTCGGAACGTACGCCATCCCGATCGGTTTGCCGAGAGTCGGAGAATGGGTGCCTGACGTCACCTCACCCACTGCCTCGCCAGCGTCCCCCTCCGCGAGCACCGGGAACCCGTGGCGCGCGATGCCGCGGTCCACCATCTCGAAGCCGACCAGCCGCCGTTCGGCCCCTTCCTCCAGCTGCCGCTCGATCACGTCGCGGCCGATGAAGTCTCCCTTGTCGACCTTCACGATCCACTCTAACCCGGCCTCGATCGGTGTCGTCGTATCATCTATATCATTTCCGTACAAAGACATACCTGCCTCGAGACGGAGCGTGTCGCGGGCGCCGAGGCCTGCCGGGATCACACCCTTCGGTCCGCCCTCATCGAGCAGCGCGCGCCACACCGGAGGAGCGTCCTCGGGCGCCAGATAGAGCTCGAAGCCGTCCTCCCCGGTGTACCCCGTACGGGCGATCAGGGCTGCCCGGCCCAGGACATCACCCCACGTGAAACGGTAGTAGCGAATCTCCGACAGGTTCGTTTCGGTCAACGCCTGCACCACCCCGAGCGCGAGCGGCCCCTGGACCGCGATCTGCGCCGTCTCATCCGAGCGGTTGATGACCTCGACGCCGTCCTCGTCTTGGGCCAGCTCCTCGATGTAGGCGAAGTCCTTGTCCACGTTGGCCGCGTTGACCACGAGGAGGTACTCCTCGTCGGCCATCCTGTGCACCAGCATATCGTCCACGAACGTCCCCTGGGGGTACATCAGGCCGGTGTACTGGGCCCGGCCGATCGTCATCTTCGCGTGGTTGTTGCAGGAGATCCGCTGCACGAACTCGAGCGAGCGCGATCCCCTGATCGCAATCTCGCCCATGTGAGACACGTCGAACAGCCCTGCACGGGTCCGCACCGCGGTGTGCTCCTCGACGATCGACGTGTACTGCACAGGCATCTCGAAGCCAGCAAAGGGAACAATCCTGCCGCCGGCCGCCACATGCTCGTCATACAGTGGAGTGCGCTTGAGAAGCTGGGGCTCGGTCACGCGGCACCTCCTCCTCTCACGATCTCGTGCAGACTATCACCGCGCTTCCAGCCTGGAAAGGGGCGCATGGAGCGAGGCTGTTGCGCTCTACCCATAGCCGAGGTCACCGTCTTTCGGGGCGATCGTACTGAAATGCAGAAGCCACGGAGCTCACGGATTGGGAGGAGATACAGAACGCAGAAAGGAGGGCGTGCCGTGTAGCCCGCCAAAAGGTCCCCCCAGCCACTCTCCGGGGCGTCAAACACGGGCTACTCGGAACGCGCTCCTAGGCAAACAGGCGAGCCAGCATCTCCTGCGCGTGTTCGAGATCGCCGGATCCCGACTCCACCTGTGAGAGAAGGTAGGCATAGCCTTTCCCCAGCGGCTCCAGCTCACCGCTGCGCACGAGCTCGAGAAGATCCTCCAACGCCGCCCGCCCCTGCTCGCCGAGGGTCTTGCGGCCGAGCTCGCGCTCGATGATGACGCGCACCAGCGACAGCACCTCCTGCCGCTCCTGCATCCTCTCACCGGATGGGTCGCTCTCCCCGTCGGGCGCTACGAACGGCTCGTCGGCCGCCTGCGCCTCCGGGGAAAGGAATGGCTCGGCGGCAACCTCTGCGCCCGGTTTGAGGCCCTCCGGAAGCTGACGCAGCTGGCGGCTGAACCGCCCCAGCATCAGGTACAGCTCCTTGTCCGAGGCAAAGTTGCCTACCAACCGTGCCGTACGATCGAGCTCCAGCTGCTCCGCCTCCTGCAGCATGATGTAGGCCATCGCCCCCTTCTCGAGGGTGATCTTCCTGGCCTTCACGCGCCAGGCGGTCAGCTCGCCGGCCACGTAGCAGCTGTCGGCCGCCTGCACCGACACCGCTTCTACCTTGACGCCGGGGTCGACGCGGACCGAGCCGTTGCCGGACTCGATCAGGCTGTACGAGCCCGAGTTTTGGATCACCAGGTTGCCGGGCGTCCTGATCGAAAGCTGACCGTGCTCGTTGACCGAGATGTCGGTCCCGGTGGGAATGATCATGGTCGGAAAATTGCGTTCGTCTTCCATCGTTCACCTCGTCCGTACCAGAGAAGGGAGAGGGTCGAAGGCCGGTCGTGGCGCGCCACGGCTGGCCGCCAGCAGAGCCTCCTGTCCTTTCCATTCGTAGTTCAGGATGTAGATACGGGGATCGACCGGCACCGGCTCCTGCTCCGACCTATCCCGCACCCTCACCTCGTAGTGGAGGTGCGGGGAGGTCGACCACCCCGTACTGCCGACGGTGCCGATGACCTCACCACGTTTCACCCGCCGGCCGCGGCGCACGAGTAGGTCTTCAAGGTGGGCGAAGATCGTCAGGTACCGTGAACCGTGCGCCAGCACGACCACGTTGCCATACCGCCACCAGCGAACATTCCGACGGAGGGGGAAGCGCCCGGCGAACACGACCCGGCCGTCCCCGGGGGCCTCGACCTTGGTCCCCTCACGAGCTGCGAGATCGATGCCGGCATGGAAGTCACGCTCGTTGGTGAACGGGGAGATCCGGTCCCCGAACGGAGACGTGAGCACGAAGCTCCCGATCGGGAGCGGGCAGATGGAGGGTACCGTGCGGGTCAGCTCGTGATGCTCCTGAACAAACCTGGCGAGATCGTCCGATAACGCCAACAGTGCCTTGCTCTCGGTCTGCAGCCGGTTCGCGCGTCGTTCGGCGACAGCGGCCTCCGGGAGGCGGATTTCCCGGCTCATCGGCTCTGGATACCCCCCAAGCCCGCTCGACTCCTGCGGCGCGCCGAGGATCATCGTCATCTGCTGCTGGCGGTTGCGGGCGGCAGCGATCCGCCTTTCGAGCCGTTCCAACGTCGTTGCCCGTTGCAGCAACACGTCGTTGAGCATCTGGCTCTCATACCGCAACGCGTGCAGCTCGGTGCTCACCAACAGCGACCGCACGCCGAGCGGCGCCAGCGCCATGCCGGTCACGATCACCAAACCCACAACGGCCCCGACCGCCATGACCCAGCGTGCGGTGCGCCGCGAAAGGAAAAGATACCGCACCTGCTTGCGGATATCCGCGGGATGGAACTGGACCTCGTACATGGCCCCTCAGCGGTTCACTGTAGCACGCAGGGATGGCACCGCCGGCAGGAAGCAGGCTCGCCTCGTGATCCCGGTCGCCGACAGAGGCCGAGTCGCTTGCTCCATTCGCACCCGAGGTTGGGACTCAGGGACCGGGGATTCAGGCTCGAGGAACCGGCAACTTGGCAGCCGGGTCCGACTGTGAATACTCACCGTCACCAAGCGCTTCCCTCACCCATAACCTCTAACCTTGCAAGATCTTTCGCGCTGCACAAGTACCCTCTCACACCGAGCGGAGAGCCTTCACGGGGTCCAGGCGCGCCGCACGGCGGGCCGGCCAGAGGGAGGCAAGTACAACGACTCCTGTACAGACGGCCGCCACGGCGGCCAAATGGGGCAGCGTCACCGACAGCGGGATGGACTCCACCAAGTACACCCGCGCCAGCCCCGGTGGGAAGCGGATGACACGGTAGTGCGTCATGACAATGCTGACCAGCCAGCCCAGTCCGATGCCGGCTCCGACGCCAGCCAGTCCGAGAAGACACCCCACCTCCATCAGGAGACGTCGGATCCTCTGCGGCGTCGCACCGAGGGCCTGCAACATCCCCGAGGTTCGCCGCTTCTCGACCGACACCACGACCAACGCCGAGCTGACCTGGAACGACGCCACCGCGGCCACCAGGCTGAGGACCACGAACAAAGACAGGGTCTGCCAGCGCAACGCGGCAAACAGCGCCGGGTTCATCTCGAACCAGTCGGTGACCATGAAGCCGGGAAGGGCAGCCTCGACGGCGCGGTGCAGCCGAGCGACATGCATCGGATCTGCAACCTCCAGCTCGATGGCGGCCACGCCGAGCCCGGGTAGGGCGACGAGCACCGGCGCCAGGGGAGCGACGATCCACTGCTCGTCGAACTCCGCGAATGCAACGTGGAAGGTCCCCACGACCTGCAGGGAGAGTACGGGAAGGAGCCAGCTCCCTTGCCGCGGCGGCAGCAGAACCTGCACCGTATCGCCAACCCGCGCGCCGATCTTCTCCGCCAGCCGGTAGCCGAGCACGGCCGGGATCGCCTTCGATGCCGGCGGCCAAGCCGTGAGCCCGACGAAGCCCGGGGGTCGGTCCGCGGCCTTGACGACAACCGACAGCGGGGCCGCCGGCTGGCGCGGATCCTGGAGCAAACCGGCAAGGTAGGTGACGGTATTCGCCGACCGCACACCGGGCGTGGCGGCCACTCCAGCCGCCAGCCGGTCGGCCCTGGCCGGTGCCAGGGGCCGCGGGGAGAAAGCCACCATCTGCGCGCTTCCGCGCTGCAGAGCGGTCGCGATCGCCTGCTGATAACCGTCCATCAGGGCTAGGGTAATGACGAGCGCTGCGGTCGCGATGGCCACGCCGGCCAGCGCGGCGAGTGACGTACCCCGCAGCAGCACACCGCTGCGTCGGCGGAGGAAACGAATCGCGAGCTCGAGCTCCAGCTGCACGGCGGCAGTCTAACCCGGATCATTCGCATTCCGCCCAGGAACTCCAACAATCTGTTGACGATTTGAAAAGCTACAGCTAGCATGGTTCGCAGTGATGCGATCAGGAGGAAAGGAAGGAGGTTCGATGTGTCAGGCATGAATCGAAAGCAGCTTGTGTCCGCTGCGGCGGTGCTGCTCCTGGTGCCGACCCTGAGCTGGGGTGCGGGGTTTGCGCTCTTCGAGCATGGGAATAAGGCGATGGCCATGGGCGGCGCCTTCACTGCGGTAGCGAACGATCCGTCGGCCGTCTACTGGAACCCGGCCGGCCTTGCGTTCCAGAACGACAAGGGCGTCCAGCTCATGGCCGGTGCGACGTTCATCATGGCCGGCCAAGACTTCACCGGGGAGTCTCCATACCCCGGCGCTGGCTACACCGCATCCCAAAAGGACCAGACCTTCTTCCCCCCCCACGCTTACATCGTCTACCCTATCAATGACACATTGACTTTCGGCTTCGGTACCCTGACGCCCTTCGGGCTCGGGACCTGGTGGGAAGAGAACTTCGCCGGACGGTTCATCTCCAAGCGCGTGGACCTCAAGCTCTACGACTTCACTCCCACACTCGCCATCAAGGTCAGCGACCAGGTGGCGGTATCGGTCGGCATCGACTACGCCGTCGGCCAGATCGACCTCACCAAGGGGATCGGCCTGATCAACCCCTACACGCAGCGCCTCGCAGACGTCGGCCAGGTCCACATGTTCACCGACGGCATGGGCAACACGGCGTTCGGCTGGAACGCGAGCATTTTCGCCAAGCTCGGCTCGGGCTTCACCGCCGGCGTGGTGTACCGGTCGCAGATCGACATGGACCTGAGCGGCGACGGCTCGTTCACCCAGTACCCCACCGGCTACGCAGACTACGATGCGGCGGTCGGCGCGATCATCCCGTTCGGCCAAAAGACACCCCTGAAGACGAAGATCAAGTTCCCGGACTTCCTGTCGGTCGGCCTCGCGTGGCAGAACGCCGCCTGGACGGTCTCCGGCCAAGTCGGGTTCATGGGCTGGTCGAGCTTCCAGGACCTGCCGATCAACTTCCCCCAACACCCCGAGCTCAGCACCACCGTCGAAGAGGGCTACAAGGACACCACACAGTACCGCCTCGGTGTCGAGTACCGGGTCAACCCGACCTGGTCACTGCGCGGCGGCCTGCTCTACGACGAAACGCCGCAGCCACGCGAGTCGATGTCGCCGCTGCTCGGCGACGGCAACCGCACTGGCTACTCGGTAGGCCTCGGCTGGACTCACGGCAACATGTGGGTCGACGTTGGCGACCTCTACCTGGTGTTCGACAAGCGCTCCACCGGGGGCATGTCGTTCGATGGCTACGAGGGCAGCTACGACACCTCGGCTAACCTGTTCGGCGTCACCTTCGGCGTCAAGTTCTGAGAGGGGGGCGAAAAGAATGAAACGAGCACTATTCATCTGCACGCTGGCGGCGCTCTTGGTGGGGCTGTCCGCTGGTGCGCAAAGCGCGGACTTCACCAGGTATGTGGCCCTTGGCGACAGCCTGACCGCCGGCTTCTCCTCTGGCGGCCTCGTCCAAACCTTCCAGCAGGGATCCTACCCGGCGCTGCTCGCCCATCAGGCCGGTACACCCGACTTTGAGCAGCCACTGGTCTCAGAGCCGGGAATCCCGGTGCTGCTGAGCCTGCAAGCGCTGCTTCCAAACCCGGTCATCATGGCCCCCGACGTCGCGCCGGGCCAGCCGATCAACGCCGAATACCCCGCCCCGTACAACAACCTCGGGGTCCCGGGTGCAACGCTCTACGACCTGCTCTACACCACCGGCGACATCATGAACCTGCTGGCGGGTAACCAGGACAATGTGATGCACGATCTGATCCTGCGCGACGGTGAGCATACGGCCCTCCAGCAGGCGATCGGTTTGCAGCCGACCTTCGTCACCATGTGGATCGGCAATAACGACATTCTCGGCGCGGCGGTGTACGGCACGCCGGTCGAGGGCGTGACGATGACGCCGGTGGCCGACTTCCAGCAGATGTACCAGACCGCACTCGGCGCCCTGGCGACCAACACCTCTGCTGACATCGTGGTCATCACCCTGCCCGATGTGGCCGCAATTCCTTTCGTGACCACGGTCAAGCCGTACATCACGCTCCCGGACGGCTCGCATGTGCCACTCATCGGCTCCAACGGCCCGCTGCCCGAGGACGCCTACGTGACGCTGAACGCCGCAGGCCTGCTCGCCCAGGGCTACGGTCTGCCGCCCGGCATCCCCGGCGCCAACGGAATGCCGCTGCCCGAGGACATCCAGATCGTCGGCGGCGTGCCGATTCCCGGTGTAGTCCTCCGCCCCGACGAGGTTGCGATCATCCGTGACCGCACGGCGGCGTTCAACAACATCATCCGCGACACGGCCGCGGCGCTCGGGGCCAAGGTCTTCGACATCAATGATCTCTTCAGCAGCATCGTACAGGGCGACTTCGGGGTCCTGGGAGGCATTACCCTCAACGCTGACTTCCTCACCGGTGGGATCTTCTCCTACGATGGCGTCCACCCGCAGGCGATCGGCTACGGGCTGATCGCCATGAGCCTGATCGACTTCGTCAATCAGAGCTACGGCACCAGCATCCCGCAGGTCAACATGTTCCAGATCCTGTGCCCCGGCGGTGACTGCGCCGGCCCGGCCGACAGCCAGGCGGTGCACGCGGTGTTCTCCCAGCAGGCAGCTCAGCAGCTGCAGCAGGTCTTCGCGCCGCGGCTGCCACCTGCGCCTACGGCTCGGCGGGCGACCGGCACCCATCGAGCGGTCCGCAGCGACCATCTGCTGAAAGTGCAGAAGGGTGCGCACCGGGTGCAGTGACCGACCTCCTTGTCCTTCCCCTGCCCGGGCCCCAGGCCCGGGCTTCTTTATACCTGCACCGTGCGCAGGCGATCCGGGCTACCATGGGCCCGTGAACACGACCGCCGACGCCGACAGCATCGGTTCCCAGGTAGCGGAGTACCTGGCCCACCTGATGGTGGAACGCAATCTCTCGGCTCGCACCCTGGACGCTTACGCCCGCGACCTGCGTCAGTTCGGCGTCTGGCTGACCACCGAGAACGTCGGCCTGCACCAGGTTCAGCGGGCGACGGTTCGCTCCTACATCGGTCTCCGCCGCGACCAGGGGCTGGCGGCGCGGTCCGCCGCGAGGCTGCTGTCTGCGCTTCGCGGCTTCTTCCTCTACTTGGTCCACGAGGAGGTCCTGGACCACGACCCGACGGCCGACCTTCGCTCCCCCGCCCTGTGGCGGACGGTGCCGAACGTGCTCAGCGAGGAGGAGGTCGAGGCGTTGCTGGCCGCCCCGGACACCACGTCACCCATCGGGTTACGCGATCGCGCCATGCTCGAAACCCTGTATGCAACCGGCCTCAGGGTCTCGGAGCTGGTCGGCCTCGAGCTCTCCCAGGTCCGTCTCGACCCTGGCTTCGTCCGTGCCTTCGGCAAGGGCCGAAAGGAACGCATCGTACCCCTCGGAAGCTCCGCCGTGTCGTGGCTCGAGCGGTATCTCGCCACCGCGCGGCCCCGTCTGGACCGCGACCGCCGGCCAGAGCTGTTCCTTAACGCCCGTGGCGGCCACCTCTCCCGTCAGGGTTTCTACAAGATCCTGCGTGGCCATGGCCTGCGAGCGGACATCCGGACTCACCTGAGCCCTCACGTGCTGCGGCACTCATTCGCCACCCACCTCCTCGAGCACGGAGCCGACCTGCGGGCCGTCCAGATGATGCTCGGCCACAGCTCGCTGACGACGACCGAGATCTACACCCACGTCGCACGCGAGCGCCTCCGCCGCCTGTACGACGAGAAGCACCCGAGGGCATGAGGTGCGCGCGGCGCCTCTCCTCCTTGCAGCACTGGTTCAGCTCGCAGCCACCAGTGCGCCGGCCGCGAAGCTGGCCGTCTTCGTCGACGGCCGGGTGCTGAGGGTCTCCGACGCCCGTCTCAGCGGCCACCGTATTGCTCTCGAGCTTCCCGGCGGCGGCAGGCTCGAGGTGCCCGCCACCAGTCTGGATCGGGTCATCGCCGACGAGACCGAGGCGCCCGCCGGCTCACCGCCGGTGGTCAGCGGGAGCAACTGCAGCTCCCGCTGGACGAACATGCCGCTGCCGTCGGGTATCCCTTTTCGCACTCAGATCGCGGCCGCCGCGCGCGCCGCCGATCTTCACCCGTGGCTGCTGGCGGCGGTGGTCCAGGTCGAGTCCGGCTTCGATCCACGCGCCGAGTCGCGCGCCGGGGCCCGCGGCCTCACTCAGCTCATGCCAGCCGCCGCTGCCGACCACAGGGTGCGCGACGTCTGGAGCCCGGCCGACAACCTGCGCGGCGGTGCCGAGCATCTGCGGGCCTTGCTGAAGCGGTTTCACTCGCTGCCGCTCGCGCTCGCGGCCTACAACTCCGGGGCCGCCACCGTGGAGAGAGTGGGTGGTGTGCCGCCGTACCTCGAAACACGGGCCTTCGTTGCCCGTGTGCTGGCGATATTCTGCCCCGAGCCGGAGACGCGGACCGAGCCCGCGCCGGGTGGTACACTCGGCCGTTGAGGAGGCCAGGAACCATGAGCAAGCGGCCCATTGCAAGCGTTGTGATACCGGTCCTCGTCATGGCGCTCGCCGGCTGCGGTCCGCGCCTGACGCCAGCGCAGCGGGTCGAGAAGATGCGGCTCGCACATGACATCATCCCCGTCGGCACCACCACAGTTCACGACACCGAGGGCAATCCGACGCTGGTTGTCGACCTGCGGGTCACCAACAAGGGGGTTGACCGACTTCCGCACCTCACGGTCCTGGTCCAAGTGCACGACAAGAACGGCATCGAGAAGGTCAGCAGGCGCGTGACACTCGACCTCACCGCGGCAACGCCGGGTGTCGGAATACAAGTTGCAGCCAAGCTGCCGGGCGTCGAGGCCGGCGACGACGACCAGGTCACGGTGCAGCTGGAGTCCAACCTGCCGCCTCAGGTTCTGAAGACGTTCCCGGAGTACCGCGACGTGGTGAACACAGGCTGAGGCCGAAGGCTGGCTCAGTTGATACGCGCGTTTGCTTCGTCCGCCACGCCGAAGCGCTCAAGCAGCACGCGACGCAGGAGGGGGCGGACATTGGTGTCGAAATGGTCCAGCGAGGCGGCATCGGTCCGCGCCACGGCCTGGCGCGTCGCCTCGATCAGACGCAGCCCCTCACACAGCCTCAGCTCGCTGTCTTCGGCAAGGATGTCGCGTGCCACATCGAGCATCAGCCGACAGCGGGCATCGATCATGTCCTCCTGCGTTCTTCTCGCGGCTACCACCGTGTGCTTGCCTCCCGCAACGCGTAACCGAAGGAACGACGATGGTATTTCGTGATCTCGATCGCCTGCTCGACACGGCTGAAAACGCGGCTCACACCGGTGCCCGGACGGTGATGGAGTACTGGCGGTCCCTGAAGCCGTCGCAGGTCGACGAGAAGACCAAGAATGATCTCGTCACGGAGGCCGACCGGGCTTCCGAAGCGGCGATCCTCGACGTCATCCGCTCCGCCTTCCCGGATCACGGGTACCTGGCGGAGGAGTCCGGTCGGGCAGAAGGCGGCGGCGAACGACTGCCGCTATGGATCATCGATCCCCTCGACGGAACCACCAACTTCGTTCACGGTCTGCCTCACTTCGCAGTATCGGTAGCGGTCACGATCGACGGCGTACCGATGGCAGGCGTCGTGCTCGACCCGGTCAAGGGAGACCTGTTCACGGCCGTGAGCGGCCAAGGAGCGCGGTGGAATGGTTCGCTCTGCCGTGTCAGCCAACGTCCCGGCCTTGCCGGCGCTCTGTTGACGACGGGTTTCCCATTCCGCGCCCGTCACCTGCTCGATCCGTACCTCGCGATCTTCCGCGACGTATTCCTGCGCTCGAAGGCGATCCGGCGTCCGGGCGCCGCTGCGCTCGACCTGGCTTACGTAGCAGCCGGCATCTTCGACGGTTTCTTCGAGTTCCAACTCTCTCCGTGGGACATCGCGGCCGGCGCCCTCCTGGTCCTCGAAGCCGGTGGAGTGGTCTCCGATATGACCGGTGGCGAGGCCTACCTGGCCAGCGGAAATGTAGTCTGTGGCACACCCGGAGTCCACCGGGAGATACTCGAAGTTGTCGGTAGCCACCAGAGCAACTGGCGCACGGAAGCAGACGATTCGTCTATACTATGAGAATGGTGGAAACCGCTCAGGCCAACGCCGATGCTCAGAACAGAGTCTCGCATGCCGTGGAGCTCACCCGCGAGGAGAAGTACGAGGAAGCCATCGAGATCTTCGAGGCGCACCTCCCATCCCTGACCGCGGGAACGCTCACCGACAAGCGTGCAGCGGCCGCCGCCATGTCCTACTACGGCCTCTGTATCGCCATGGTGCGCCGGAAGTACGGTGATGCGATACAGGCCTGCCAGATCTCCGTCAACAGCCACATGTTCGAGCCGGATCACCGCTACAACCTGGCGATGGTGTTCCTCGAGCGCGGAGACCGGCGGAGCGCGGTGGAGACTCTCAACGCGGGCCTCCGCCTACGGCCCAATCACACGCAGATTCAGCGTATATTCCGCGAAATCGGCCGCCGCCAGCCGCCGGTGATCACCTTCCTTGGCCGCAACCACCCTCTCAACGTGTGGCTCGGCAAGAAGCTACGCGGTAAGAGCTCCGAGTAGGCCGATTTCGCCACGGCGCGACCGGCCAGGTGCCGCGGTGCGCCTTGCCAGTCGGGGACGCAAAGCGTATGCTAGCCCGGTATTGTGAATTGGTTCACGTGCACGGCGTGAGCCACGTTTCCGATACATCTGCCTTTTCGCCCGCACGGGCTGGAATCGGAGGTTCCCATGGCAACACGTCGTACGGTTACGATTGACGGTAACGAGGCCACGGCCTCGGTGGCTCATCGCCTCAACGAGGTGTGCGCAATCTACCCCATCACCCCGTCGTCACCGATGGGGGAGCATGCCGATGAGTGGTCGGCGGCGGGCAAGACAAACATCTGGGGCAGTATCCCTGAGGTCGTGGAAATGCAGTCCGAGGGGGGTGCGTCGGGCGCCGTTCATGGCTCCCTGCAGGGCGGGGCGCTGACCACAACCTTCACCGCCTCCCAGGGCCTGCTGCTGATGATCCCCAACATGTACAAGATCGCGGGCGAGCTGACGTCGGCGGTTTTTCATGTCTCGGCACGATCGGTCGCGACCCACGCACTGTCGATCTTCGGCGACCACTCCGACGTCTACGCCTGTCGTCAGACGGGCTTTGCCATGGTCGCCTCGGGCTCGGTCCAGGAGGCCCACGACTTCGCCTGCATCGCTCAGGCGGCAACGCTCAAGAGCCGGATCCCCTTTCTGCACTTCTTCGACGGTTTCCGGACCTCCCACGAGGTCGCGAAGATCGAGGAGCTGAGCGACGATGATCTCAGGTTCATGATCGACGACGAGATGGTGCAGGCCCACCGCGAGCGAGCGCTGTCGCCGGATCACCCGTTTATCCGCGGCACGGCCCAGAACCCCGACGCTTTCTTCCAGGCCCGCGAAGCGATCAACGGCTACTACGAGGCATGCCCGGAGACCACCCAGGAGGCGATGGACCGCTTCGCCGCCCTCACCGGTCGCGCCTACCACCTCTTCGACTACCTGGGCGACCCGGAGGCGGAGCGCGTGGTCATCATCATGGGCTCGGGCGCGGAGGCCGTGCACGAGTACGTCGACTGGGCGAACGCCCACGGCGAAAAGGTCGGCATGATCAAGGTCCGTCTCTACCGGCCGTTCTCGGCCGAGCACCTGCTGGCCGCGCTACCGATGACAACCCGCGCGGTCGGCGTCCTGGACCGCACGAAGGAACCCGGGGCCATCGGCGAACCGATGTACCTGGACGTCGTCACCGCCTTTGCCGAGGCGCAGGCACAGGGATCCGCCAGCTCCGCCATCCGCCCACGCGTCATCGGCGGCCGCTACGGTCTGTCGTCCAAGGAGTTCAACGCCGGCATGATCAAGGGCATCTTCGACGAGCTGGCCAAGGCGAGTCCGAAGAACCACTTTACGGTCGGTATCGTCGACGACGTCACCCATACCTCGCTGCCTATCAACCCCGACTTCGACATCGAGCCAGAGGACGTCACTCGAGGCGTGTTCTTCGGTCTCGGCTCCGACGGCACGGTCGGCGCCAACAAGAACTCGATCAAGATCATCGGCGAGGAGACGGAGAACGCCGCCCAGGGCTACTTCGTGTACGACTCGAAGAAGGCCGGCGCCATCACCATCTCTCACCTGCGGTTCGGCCCGCGGCCGATCCGCTCGACCTACCTCATCAAGAAGGCCAACTTCGTTGCCTGCCACCAGTGGGTGTTCCTCGACAAGTACGATGTGCTCGAGTACGCCGTCCCGGGCGCAGTGTTCCTCGTCAACTCGCAGTTCGGAACCGACGAGGTGTGGGATCGGCTGCCGGTCGAGGTCCAGGAGCAGATCATCGAGCGGGACCTCAAGTTCTATACCATCGACGCCTACAAGGTAGCGCAAGAAGCCGGCATGGGCGGGCGCATCAACACCATCATGCAGACCTGCTTCTTTGCGATCTCCGGCGTGCTGCCCCGGGATGAAGCAATCGCCAGGATCAAGGACGCAATCCAGAAGACCTACGGCAACAAGGGCGACGAGATTATCCGGCTCAACTTCCAGGCCGTCGACTCGGCCCTCGCCCACCTGCACAAGGTCGCCGTCCCGGGCGCTGTGACCGCCACCCGCCGGCGCCCGCCGATCGTGTCCGGCGAAGCCCCGGACTTCGTCCAGAAGGTGACCTCCCTGATGCTCGCGGGCAAGGGCGACCTGCTTCCCGTCAGCGCGTTCCCACCTGACGGCACCTGGCCGTCCGCCACCACCCAGTGGGAGAAGCGCAACATCGCGCTCGAGATCCCGGTGTGGGACGAGGGGCTGTGCATTCAGTGCAACAAGTGTGCGCTCGTCTGCCCGCACGCCGCCATCCGCGCCAAGGTCTACGAGCCGGACCTGCTCGGCGAAGCGCCGGCCACGTTCAAGTCGGTCGACTACAAGGCCCCCGACTTCAAGGGCCTGAAGTACACGATCCAGGTCGCGCCGGAGGACTGCACCGGCTGCACCCTGTGCGTGCAGGTCTGCCCTGCCAAGGACAAGTCCAACCCCAAGCACAAGTCGCTCGACATGCACCCGCAGATGCCGCTGCGCGAGCCGGAGCGTGAGAACTACGCATTCTTCCTCGAACTTCCCGAGCCGGAGCGCACCCGCGTCGCCAAGATCGACGTCAAGGGCTCGCAGTTCTTCCAGCCCCTGTTCGAGTACTCAGGCGCCTGCGCCGGGTGCGGTGAAACGCCGTACATCAAGCTGCTCACCCAGCTCTTCGGCGACCGTGCGCTGATCGCGAACGCCACCGGCTGCTCGTCGATCTACGGCGGCAACCTGCCGACGACGCCGTACTCGGTCAACAAGGACGGCCGCGGCCCGGCGTGGTCGAACTCGCTGTTCGAGGACAACGCCGAGTTCGGCCTCGGCTTCCGCCTCGCCATCGACCAGGCCGGCCGGTACGCCAACGTCCTGCTGACCCGGCTGGCGCCGCAGGTCGGCGACAACCTGGTGACTGAGATCCTGAGCGCCGACCAGACGGACGACGCCGGAATCAGCGCACAGCGCGAGCGTGTGGCCGCCCTGCGAGCAAAGCTCGGTACGCTGAACAGCCCGGAGGCGGCGGCGCTCGCGAGCATCGTCGACTACCTAGTGAAGAAGAGCGTTTGGATCGTGGGTGGCGACGGCTGGGCGTACGACATCGGCTACGGCGGCCTCGACCACGTGCTCGCGCTCGACCGGGACGTCAACGTCCTGGTCCTGGACACCGCCGTGTACTCAAACACCGGTGGCCAGGCCTCGAAAGCGACGCCGCTCGCCGCTACCGCCAAGTTCGCGTTCGCCGGCAAGCCGTTCGAGCGCAAGGACCTGGGCTTGATGGCAATGAGCTACGGCCGGGTCTACGTGGCGCAGGTCGCCTTCGGCGCCAAGGATGCGCAAACAGTCCGCGCCTTCCAGGAGGCCGAGTCCTACCCCGGCGCCTCCCTCATCATTGCCTACTCGCACTGCATTGCACACGGCTTCGACCTCGCAGGCGGCCTCGACCATCAGCAGGCTGCCGTGGACTGCGGCATGTGGCCGCTCTTCCGGTTCGACCCACGCCGCCTGGCCCTTGGGGAACCGCCGCTCAAGCTCGACTCCCGCCCGCCCAAGTTCGCAGTCGAGCAGTTCGCCATGACCGAGACCCGCTTCCGCATGCTGATGAAGACCAACCCCGAGCACGCCCAAGAGCTGCTGCAGAAGGCCGACCGCGCCGCCCGCGCACGTTTCGACGTCTACGAGCAGCTCGCGCAGCTGAGGGTGCACATCGACGGCACGCCGGAACCGGCCAACTGAGCGACGGACGAGAGGAGACACACGATGGACCTCAGCACCACGTTTCTTGGTTTCGAGCTCAAGAACCCGATCGTCCCCGGCGCCTCGCCGCTGATCGAGTCTGCGGACGCTGCACGCCGCCTGGAGGACGCCGGCGCTGCAGCGCTGGTTCTTCACTCGCTGTTCGAGGAGGAGATCCTGCGCGAGGTCGGCGCACAGCTCGCCGCGGAGGCGCACACCGAGAGCTTCGCCGAAGCGCTGACCTACCTCCCCGACCTCCACCAGCATCTCGGCCCGGGCCAGTACCTTGAGCTCGTTGGGCGTATCAAGGAGGCAGTCGCGGTCCCGGTCATCGCCTCGCTCAACGGCTCGACGCCCGGCGGTTGGACGAGCTACGCGAAGAAGATCGAGCAGGCGGGCGCGGACGCGCTCGAGCTGAACATCTTCTTCGTGGCCACCGACCCTTCCGAGACCGGCCAGCAGGTGGAGGATCGGACCGTTGACGTCGTGCGCGAGGTCAAGGGCGCCGTCAGCATTCCGGTCGCGGTCAAGCTGTCGCCGTTCTACTCCTCGTTCGTCAATCTCGCCGGACGCCTGAAGGAAGCTGGAGCGGACGGTCTCGTCCTATTCAACCGTTTCTACCAGCCCGACATCGATATCGAGGAGCTGGCGATCACGCCTAACCTTCGCCTCTCCACCTCCGACGAGCTTCGCCTGCGGCTGAGGCAGCTCGCTCTGCTGTCGGGACGTGTCGACCTCTCCCTCGCTGCCACCGGCGGCGTCCACTCGGCCGTGGACGTCATCAAGGCGGTCATGGCCGGCGCCGATGTCGTCCAGATCGTGTCTGCACTGCTCATCCACGGCGCGGAGCACATCACCCGCACCTTGCATGCGCTCGAGTTCTGGCTCGAGGAGCACGAGTACGAGTCGCTGCGCCAGATGCGCGGCAGCATGAGCCTGGCCAGGACTCCCAACCCGGCCGCCCTCGGCCGCGCCAACTACATGCAGGTGCTGGAGGACTGGCGACAGTAGAGCTCGGCGTCACGTCACGAGCACTCGTGAGTAGTCCGGGCCCTGGGTACCCCTATCACCTCTTCATCACGGGGGGAGGAGCCCAACCACGGATTTCACGGATTCCACGGATTCTCTAAGAGAGCGGCAGAGGCTCCTGCTGGGTCCGCGGCACTCTGAGCCGACCGACATGAGGCTGCACGCACGGGGACGCAAACACCCTGTCGGTCCTCTTCTACTCATCGGTGAAATCCGTGGAAATCCGTGGTTTCTCTTCGTAATCCGTGGTTCTGCAGCCAGCCACACGCGATGAGCACGGCGATGGATGACTGATCGCCGATCGCAGTAGACTGAGAGCCGGTGGTCCGGGCTAGTATAGCCTCGGTGACACGCAAGGACTCCGACTCAGCGCTGCTCGGACCGCTCTTGGTAGTTGCGGCGGCGATCCTGTTCTCCACCGGCGGTGCCGTCATCAAGGGCTGCGCCCTCAGCGGCTGGCAGGTGGCCAGCTTCCGCTCAGGTATTGCTTTCCTGGCGGTGCTGGCGATGGTGCCCGCAGCGCGCCGGGGCTGGAGCCGCCGCACGGTCGCCGTGGGTTTCGCCTACGCCGGTACGCTGGTGCTCTACGTCCTTGCCAACAAGCTCACGACCGCCGCCAACACGATCTTCCTCCAGGGCACGGCGCCGCTGTACGTCCTGCTGCTGAGCCCGTGGCTGCTCGGCGAGCGCATGCGCCGCCGCGACCTCGCGTTCGTGGCCACCATGGCCACCGGCATGGCGCTGTTCTTCATCGGCTCTACGCCAGTCTTTGCCACAGCCCCCGACCCGCTAAGGGGGAACATCCTCGCCGTCGCCGCCGGCGTCTGCTGGGCATTGACGATCATGGGGCTGCGTCGCCTCGGTCGCGCCAGCGACGGCAGCCACGGGGCATCCGCCGCCGCCGTCGCCTGCGGCAACCTGATCGCCTGCGCGGCGACCCTGCCGTTTGCCCTCCCGGTTCACGGTGCCACCACTCGTGACTGGGAACTGATCCTCTTCCTCGGCATTGTCCAGATCGGGGTTGCGTACGTCTTCCTCACGCGCGGCGTCCGCAGCGTGCCGGCCCTCGAGGTCTCGCTGCTGCTGCTCGTCGAGCCGGTCCTCAACCCTATCTGGGCCTGGGTCGTTCAGGGCGAGCACCCGGGCCCGTGGTCGCTCCTCGGTGGTGCCGTCATCCTGGGCGCCACCGCAGCCAAGGCGTGGGCGGACTCGAGGCGTTCCTGATCTAGGAGCCTGTAGCACATGGAGCGAACGGCGCTATTCGGGCGGCGCGAGGTCCCGTCTTCGTTACATTCTCGGACCGTACTCGGAGTACTGTTCCTCAAATGCCCCTCAACGGGCCACTCGCGACGCTCCGAAATCCACCATCCGCCTATGAACTACAGGCTCCTAGCGGCTTCAGCGCGTCAATCCAGCTCAAGGATGGGCCACGGCGGACCCGCCGCGACCCTGACTCGGTGCCCCATCGTCACCCGTCGGAGAATCACCGGCGGCATGCCGGTGGCAACCACGAACACCCTCCTCCCGGCGTCCCGGAAAGCCTCCGTCAACGCCGAGGCATCCCTTCCATGGTCGATCCACGGATCCGCCACGACGAGGTCGTGGTCGATCTGGAGCGGTGCAATCGCATCCTTGGCGCCCCAGTAGGCGAAGACGGCCACCGGCGCGGACGGCAGGACCCGGGCCAGCATCTCCTGCTGGCGGTAGTGGAGCTTGCGATGTCCTCGGGAAGCTTGAACGTCGGCGCCCAGGTGCACCACTGTCGACCACGCCAGACAGCCGCCGACCAGAACGGAGACGGGAACGCGAAGGTGCGGTACCCTCCAGCTCAGGAAAGCGGCTGCCGCCAGACCGAAACCCAGCACAACCGGCAGCTTGAGCATCATTTGCTGTCGTGTCATCGATTGGATCGGCATCTGCAGTAACGCGACGCCAAGGCCGGTCGCCCCAACTGCGCCGATCGCGAGCGAGGCGAGCCCGAGCTCCAGCCGCTCGATGACCCACGCCAGGATGACGCTGACGATCGGCGTCAGCTCCAGCAGGTACCTCTGGTTGAACGCCCAACCCTCGGTGCGGAAGCCGAACAGCGCGAACATGCCGAGGACACCGAAAACGACCACCGATGCCGCCTTCGCCTCCTTCTCCCGACCCTCGGCCCATCGCGGTTTGACAAACCACACCATCGCGAGCGCAAGAAGCACCAGGAGGACCCAGGGACAGGACTGGGTCCACGCCTTCTTCACCACCCCGAGCACCAGAAACGCTCCGCTGCGCGGGTCTTTGGGCAGGAGCTGACCGAGCTCGCTTCCAGGAGCGCCCAGGGCAGGCCATGCCGCACGGTCCACGACTCGCCCCCAGGTCGACTGGAGACCGTTCATGGTCAGATGCAGAGCCCGCAACAGGTAGCTCCCCGCCTCACCGGGAGCGTCACCCGGGCTCAGGTAGCCGGGCCCCTTGCTGAGCGGGTTCCATGAGCCGAGGCGGTGATAATTGATGAGGCTCGTCGCCGCCACGGGAAGCGCCGCGCCGACCGCGAACAGAAGGCCCAGGATCCAACGGCGCCGGCTCCAGAGCAGCAGACCGACGCCCACGAGGCCCGCAAAGACGACGTTCTGATATCGAACGCCGGCCGCCAGCCCCGCGAGGCAGCCCGCAGCGCCGGCCCACCCCGGGGTCCCTCCCACACGAGCTCGACTCGCCGCCACGAACGCGCCGGTACACAGCGCGACCGCCAGCATGTGCGGCCAGACCCCCTGTGAGTACTCGATCGTGAAATTGCACAGCGCGAACGCGGTCAGCGCCACCCACGGCGCTCGCTGTGAACAGGAAAACCTCGCGGAGTAGAAGAACACGAGTGCCGCCGTGGCAAGAAACGAGAGGATGTTGAGGACGATGAGGCCCGACCAGCCGGCGAACGAGAAGGGATAGGCGATGAACGAGTACAGGGGCGGAGCAGTCGAGCTCACCGGCGTGCCGTGCACGACCCTGCCCGATGGAGCGGGATCGAAGTACAGCAGCTCCACACTCGGGGGAAGTCCCGCGGTGCCGGCGACCGTGAGGGCACCGTCACGAAGGCCGAGCACCGTGACCAGGCAGTTCGCCTCGTCAATCGTGAATACACCCGGTACGGAGGTCCCAAGAAGAAGCAGCCCAGCAATGACAAGAGCTACCGCAAGCCCGATACGGCTCCTCCGGCTCGAGGCCGGGTGGACTGCAGGATCTCGATCCACAATTGCCGCTCGGTCGCAGGGTACCACGCCGGAGAAGGTAAACCGCTGTGGTACGCTCCCGACCGTGACCACGCGGTTGACCCCCGAAGAACTGCGACGGATCGCCGACGAGTTTGCCCACTCGTACTCGCCCGGGCGGGTGCGCGGGCTGCTCATCGCCGGCTCGGGCCTCACCCTCGAGGTGCCCGGATGGAAGGCCGACGAGATTGTTCCGCTGGGCGAGGTGTTGCCGTTCCCGATGCGCAGCCTCGCCGGTCACAGCCACACCCTGACCGTATGGCGGCGAGGCGGGGACAGCCTTCTGATCATGAACGGACGCTTTCACCTCTACCAGGGATACGCCCAAGAAGAGGTCGTGGCTCCGGTGCGTCTGGCCGCCCTGCTCGGTGCGGAGGTACTGATCGCGACCAACGCCACCGGCGCGCTCGACCCGCAGATCGAGGCCGGCTCGCTGGTGGTGATCTCCGACCACATCAACCTTCAGGGCTCGAACCCGCTGGCCGGCGTCTGGGGCCCGAAGTTCGGGCCGCAGTTCCCCGACATGACCCATGCCTACGACCCCGAGCTGAGAGAGATGGCCCACCGCGCGGCCGCGGCGGCCGGGTTCACCGTTCACGAGGGCGTCTACGCCGGCGTCCTCGGCCCCTCGTTCGAGACGCCGGCCGAAGTCCGCATGCTGCGGCAGCTGGGCGGAACGGTGGTCGGCATGTCTACCGTGCCGGAGGTCATTGCCGCCCGCCATATGGGGATGCGCGTCCTCGTGCTGTCCCTCGCGTCCAATCCGGCTGCCGGGATCTCGGAGCAGCCGCTGTCGCACGAGGAAGTGCTCGCCGCCGGCCACGAGGCGGCGGACCGCCTGCGGGACCTCGTCCGTCGCCTGGCCGCCGTGGTATTCCCCGAGAGATAGCGGAGGAGCGACCGAACCCATGCTGCTCGATGTCTTCCCGACCGGTGCCATTCAAGCCAACTGCGTCCTCATCGGCGACCGTGCCAGAGGCGAGCTGGCGGTCATCGACCCCGGCGACGAGGCCGAGATGATCCTCGAGCGGATCCATGCCTCCGGGCTGGTCCCGATCTTGGTGCTGCACACGCACGCCCACGTCGATCATGCCGGCGGCACCGCCGGCGTTGCCGCCGCCCTCGGGCCTTCGGTACCGATTGGCCTCCACCGGGATGAGCTCCAGCTGTACGAGAACCTTGCCGTTCAGGCCCGCATGTTCGGCCTCGAGGTCGACCTTCCGCCAACTCCCACCCTGTGGTTGGAGCACGGCCAGAGGATTCCGGTCGGCGACCTCGAGCTCGAGGTCCGCCACACCCCGGGCCACTCGCCGGGCAGCGTTTCCTTCGTCGTCCACAGTGACCCCGACCCACTGGTGATCGTCGGCGATGTCCTGTTCGCCGGTTCGATCGGCCGCACCGACCTGTGGGGGGGGTCGTTCGACGTTCTCGCACGCTCGATCCGAGAGCAGCTCTACACCTTGCCGGATGCCACGCGTGTGGTCTCCGGCCACGGCCCGATCACGACCATCGGCCACGAGAAGCACACCAATCCGTTCGTACGCGCCGACTAGCCGCGACGCCGCCAGCTGTCCTCGATCAGAGCCGAGATGCCACCGGAGCCAAGAACCACAGAGGCACGGAGGACGCAGAGGAAAACCACGGATTACACGGATTAGGAAGTCCTGAGGCGGACGTCGGGCGGGCGGAGCTCCGTCACGCGCTCACCCGGCGGAGGGCGTGGAGCGTGAAGCCGTCGTTGACCGGCGTCGGCAGGATCGTGATTCCGCCGGCCGCGGTCGGGATCGCGGGCGTACCTGGCGGTAGCACGGGCTCCAGCGGCTCGACGACCCACCCGGCCGGCACCTCCTTGAAGAGTCCTTCATTCTCCTCCGGCTCCACCGAACAGGTGGAGTAGAGAAGGACACCGCCCGGCGCCACCAGCGCCAGCGCCGCCGCGATCATGGCGGCCTGACGTACGGCAAGCTCACTGATCGCCTCCGGCTTCAGGCGCCAGCGAAGCTCCGGGTGGCGGCGAAGCGTGCCGGTTCCCGAGCACGGCGCATCGATGACGACCACGCCCCAGGCCTGCTGTACGAACGGCGGTCGCTCGGCGTCGGCCACGGCGACCAGGGCACCTCCCCCCAGGCGATCCACTGTCGCCTCGAGAAGGCGAAGGCGGCCGAGCCGCAGATCGCCTGCAGCAACCACCCGCCAGTGACGTAGCCGCAGCGCCAGCGCGGTCTTGCCGCCTGGCGCGGCACACAGATCGAGCAATGTTGCCGCCTGTGTGGTTCCACCGAGCTTTGCCGCGACATGGGCGACCAGCTGCGACGAGGGATCCTGGGCGT
>Ga0307424_1000030_pt1 | contig 55272 bp, 53 predicted proteins | sample SalMarWE160320MG_FD_202157 | JGI IMG/M metagenome (GOLD analysis project Ga0307424, IMG submission 202157) | Salt marsh sediment microbial communities from the Plum Island Ecosystem LTER, Massachusetts, United States - WE1603-20 | ecosystem: Environmental > Aquatic > Marine > Intertidal zone >... | reverse complement strand
GAACAAAAATATGAGTAAACGAGTCAAAAACTTGAAGGATATATTAGGAAAGAGCTAAGAGTAGATTTGACCCCTCTTTATTAGGAAAGAGCTAAGAGTAGATTTGACCCCTCTTCTCTTTTTGCTGACCCAACCTTTTCTGTAGTGGCAAAGGTGTCTTATAGGATTGGAAAGGCAGTTGAAGAAAACAGGGAGATGAGAAAAAAGATAGGCAAAATTATTTCTGCTTTGTCCTAATTAAAGGGTGACCCCGTACCCTTCACTATTAGCAGGAAAAATCGCAAAAAATCGGTAGTTAGAACTAACAAAAACCGCACACTGAAACGCCCCGTATAATGAAAAGGCATAGGTTTATGGATTTAAAAATTCGCCCTGCCCAGGCCGGCGATGCCGCTTTTCTATCGTGGGTCATACTAACCGCTGGACGTGCACATGTTAAAAAAGGGATCTGGGAAATAATACTTGGAGAGCCAGAGGAAAAGTGTCTATATTTCCTAAAACAACTATCTGTTACAGAGATTCCCCACTATTTTCATTACACTTGTTATCTTTTGGCCGAAACTGGTGGCATGCCAGTAGCGGGGCTCGGAGGTTATGATCCTGCAGTTTTAGGGAATTCCGCACTATGGCAGGCTCTCCCAGAGGTATTGAGTAAATTTCGAGGCAAGACTCCAGAAGTCTCTATTTTTAATGAACCTCCGAAGATATTAACCTGCATCCCTGATTCAGTGGAAGATGCATGGGTAATCGATAGCATTGCCACGGTCAAAACATTTCGTAGGAAAGGTATTGTCGGTAAGTTACTCAAAGAAATACTTGAAAAGGGTAGGCAGCAGGGTTTTAAAAGAGCTCAAATCAATATTTACATCGGAAATATCCCTGCACAGCGGCTTTACGAAAAATACGGCTTCAAGATCATAGATGAAATACGTGATCCCTATTTTGAGGCTCAAATCGGTTCGCCAGGAATGGCTCGTATGTTAGGTGATCTATGAATCATAGCCCCACAACCGCATCACCTGATCCCCAAAGCCGCAGCGGTCTTACTATTTTTACGGGTTCCCTTGCATTGGGCAACCTTTGATTTGGCTCTTCATCCCTGGTATGAACCTATTGAACGATTGGTTACCTTCTCCGAACAAGAATCCGTTACCCTAATCACCCCGAAGTCGGAGAAGAAATCAATTTACGAGGTAAGCCAGATACCGATCATTGGTGGTTGAAAAATAAAACAAGTAATGCCAATTTTCATTTGATAAATGAAAAAACAGCGAGTTCCTGCAAACTAACTAACCAAATTATTTTCTCGATCAAAAGGAGGTGCTCTTATGGAATTGAAATCAGGATGGCAGGTAAAGGGAATATACAATGAGGCATGCGCCGCAGAGGGGTATTGTCCCTATTACTTTGGCAGAGATCGGGCGGATGGATGCCGGTATTTCATGGTGTTTAGAATTCAGGAAGGGCGTGTGAACGACATAGACCTCTCCGGAATCACCCTTTTGTATATGGGGGATATACCGCACCCATCGTTTAAAGAGCTGTTGGAAATGGGGTCGGAAGGCGGAGTTTACATAAGCGATAATGCAACCCCGGAGCAGCGCGAAATTCTCGACGTATTGGCAGTCGAAACAATCGGCGGTCTTCTGATGAAAAAGGTATTTGGCATCAAGTATGTAAAAGTGGACATCGAAGAAGATGGAAAGAGTGCCCATTTTAAGATGCCATTCGGAGAAATGAAACAAGAGCTAACCACGGGGCCGGACGGGGGCCCGGTCCGTCTCGAAAATCAGTCCCTGCCTTTCTTATCTAATGTAAAGGCTTGTCACTCTTTCTTTTGGAACTTTGCCGACCACGGAAGGCATTTTGATTACAAAGATCGATGCGGAACATGGGCGGACTTCGCTCTTGCCGGATAAACCAAAGAGGGGGGAACGGTAAAGCGAATGGCGTTACCCTCCATTTCTACCCCTTCGCCATAAAACCGTTTGATAAGATCAAACTGGTAGCAGGAACTCGCTTTTTTACGAAGAGAAGAAATAGGGAAGATGGATACTTTTGGATTAGATGCTTAATTAGTGCCCGACCTTACGTGCATGATATCATTTATACGATGAGGCTGAACCGTATGACGCACATTCGAAAAAAAGCTATTGATGGATTAAATGTGGGTGACATGTTTTCTGTTTCACGTGAATTTACGGAAAATGATATGAATTTGTTTGCTGATATTACCAGAGACTACAATCCTGTTCATTTTGATGAGCGATTTATTAAGGCAAAGGGTTTAAACCGTCGGATCTGCCATGGGCTATTGGTGGCCAGCATGATTACCGAAATCGGAGGGCAAATGGGATGTTTGGCAACGGATATGAGTTTCAGTTTTAAGAAGCCGGTATATTTTGGGGACAGAATAGTTTGTAATCTCGTTATTTCAGAGCAAGACGATAATGGCTGGTTTAATGCAAAAGCAGAATACAAAAACCAAAATGGAACAATTGTCATTGAGGCACTTTTAAAAGGTATTGAACCAGATTTAAAAGAAAAAGAGGTGATGAAAGCTATGATTGCAGAAGGAGATCCAACAAACAGAGTTTAATCAAAAAAAAGGCTTTGACCGATATTTTTGATAGATCCGCCATTACATATCATATAACAAAACCCCAACGTTGCAAAAGTCGAGGATGCCGCAGATCTTAGGCTTCGAGGGTGAAGCTGTAGTACTTTACGGGGATAAATGGGGGACGGTCATAGGAAAATAAGTAAGTTGACATGGTGAAGGGTGATCAGAGGATATTGGGGGATAGTGAGTTTGTATGTGACGTGTTGAAAGAAGCGGATGAAACGTTTGAACGCTATTATGAGATGAAGTGGTTGGGGTATGATCGAAAAACCATTGAAGATCGCGTATGCGAGATCTATAAAATAGAAAAAGAAGACCTTTTTTCAAAGAGCAGGCAGAAGGTGAAGTCCGATATGGATACTGAAACACCTGAATACGAAACCAATGACTAAATCAAACAAGAATTGGGGATTCATAAAATGGATATCTGGAAATTATATGAAATGATGTTAAAAAGCCGGTTGTTCGAGGAAAGTGTTACCAATTTCTGGAATAATGGCCAGATTTCCGGCGAGATGCATCTTGGCATCGGAGAAGAGGCCATCGTTGCGGGCATCGTGGACAACCTTGAAGATGGTGATGCCATGGCGCTCGATCATCGAGGTACACCTCCAATGGTAATGAGAGGTATCGACCTATTATCTCTAATGAAAGAATTCCTTGGCGCAGAAGAAGGACTTTGCGGCGGCAAGGGCGGTCACATGCATCTATTTTCTAAAGAGCAACTAATCGCCTCTTCCGGAATCATCGGTTCCTCCGGTCCGGCGGCAGCAGGGTTTGCTCTCAGTTCTCAGTACAGAAAGAATGGCAAGATTGCCATCGCATTTTTCGGTGAAGGTACAATGAATCAGGGGATGATGTTAGAATCAATGAATCTGACGGTTGCCTGGAATCTTCCGGTCATATTCGTCTGTAAGGATAACAAAATGGCAATTACAACCGTCTCATCTTCGGTCACCGGAGGCAATCTCGTAGACAGAGCCATCGCATTCGGTATGCCCGGTTATGAAATCGACGGCAGTAATGTTGAGGCCGTATGGAAAATTGCTGAAAAGGCCATATCCGATGCAAGAAAAAACAAGGGCCCCTCTTATATTCACGCCCATTGTTTTCGCCCTGAAGGTCACTTTCTCGGTGATCCCTTGATAAGAATTTCAAGACATCCTTATCAAGAGATGAGCAACATTGCCGGACCCCTGATGAAATCAACTGCAAAATTCAAAGGTTCATCAATCGCCAAAAGAGCAAAAAGCATAAAAACCGTGGTTTCGATCCTGGGAAAAACAGCGAAAGACCAGATGTTGAGCCCCGAGGATCCGATAGAGATGACAAGAAAGAAATTGAAAAAGGAACCGCAGCGTCTTGAAAATGTCGAAAAAAAGGTGAAATCTGAAATCGAGTGGGTTGAGGAAGAATGTATGAAAAGAAACAAAATTGAAGAGGTGCAAATATGAAAACCATGACATTTGCCGAGGCAATTGAAGACGCACTCGCCAGTGCAATGGAGAAAGATGATCGTATCATTATTCTGGGTGAAGACGTACATCTCTTAAGGGTAAACCTGTTCTCACGGTTTGGAAGTGATCGCGTCAGGTCAACACCAATCAGTGAAAGCGCGTTCCTCGGTGCTGCAGTAACTGCGGCAATGGCAGGTTGCATACCGGTTGTTGAGATAATGCTGGTGGATTTCATAGGCGTTGCGGCTGATGCACTCGTGAATCATGCAGCAAAACTCGATACCTTTTCGGGTGGAAAATGGCAGGCGCCTCTTGTCGTAAGAGCATCATGCGGCGGTGGATACGGAGATGGCGGTCAACATGAACAGACACTATGGGGATGGCTCGCCCATATCCCGGGTCTCTCTGTAGTCGTGCCCTCCAATCCCCGCGATGCTGGCGGATTGATGACATCCGCAATAGCAGAGAACGGCCCGGTTGTATTTCTTGAACATAAACTACTTGCGGACTACTGGCTCGATTATCTGGGTTCCGGTGGCCGTAAAAATGTCACCTATGATATTCCTGATGACGGAGCATCCGGTTTTGTTCCTGATAAGTGGGAACCTATACCCCTTGGGTGCGCTGACATTCTAAGAGAAGGAAAAGATCTGACCATTGCGAGTGTTGGTGTTGGGGTTCATCGATCAATGAAGGCCGCGGGCATTTTGGAACAAAGGGGTATCTTTTCAACGGTTATCGACCTTCGGACCGTATTTCCCATCGATGAAGAATGTATTTGCAGATCAGTGGAACAAACCAGCAACTTGATCGTTGTTGATGAAGATTATAAGCAATTCGGTTTGTCAGGAGAAATAGCCGCAATACTACTGGAAAATGAAATACAATTCAAATATAAAAGGGTATGTACAGAGGGTACCATCCCCTATTCAAGAGAGATGGAAGACCGAGTCCTTCCTTCCGTTGACGACATAATAAAAGCTTCAGATTCCATGCTTAACCCTAACGTTGCATAAACCTTCGGTCCAAAAACGCTACGTTCGCTCTATATCAGTCCATCAAGAAACGCTGGCCCATTTTCAAGCCCTCACCGTATGTTCAATACGCTTTCATCCTTGAAAACGGCCCAACGTCCCTTGCTGACCTAATTTAAAGCGTTTTAAACTAAAAATTTATGCAACGTTAGGGTTAATTGAACCGCGTAAAGGGATTAATAATAAAGGGGTCTGCCTTTGAATCTTGCGCGTAGCCTCCAAGAAGAATAAGAGTCAACGGCAGCCTCCTTTCATTTGATTTATTGAAAAGAGTTTGCAACGTTGAAATCTCCAAGCCATAATATGAGAGCGTGGGGATTTGGTGACGCACAAAAAACAAATTGACGATTTTCTAAAGGAGAAATGCAATGGGACAAAACCAGGAAATTCTGAATGGACTGAAGACCGCCATGGAGGCGGAATTGACAGGATTTAATTTCTACAAGAAGTCCGCGGAGAATCTGACAGATTCGAAGGCAAAAGAGACCCTGTCTGAAATGGCCGAGGAAGAAATGGGCCACTTTAAATATTTGCGGCATCAGTACCAATCGGTGTTGAAAAAGGGGGATTATGATTTTGCCAAAGCCTTCATTAAAAAGAGCGGGGATCAAAGTGAAAGTCCCATCTTCAGCGCCGCCATCAAAGATCGTATCAAAGACAGTCACTATGAAGTGAGTGTTCTGACCATCGGCATGAAACTTGAGTTGGAGGCCATGACCTTCTACCGGTCGTGTGCGGAAAAGGCGGGCACGAAAGAAGCCAAGCGCTTTTACAATGAACTTGCGGATTGGGAGCAGGGGCATTACAAGGCTTTCAAAAATGAGTTGGACGCCCTGAAAGAGGACTACTGGGCGGCAAACGATTTTGTACCCATGTAATGGGCTGTCAGGCGGCGCGTCGAAGAACTGGCGGAGACTTGGAATCTGTTGGGGACGGCAATGACGGCCAGGTCAAAAACATTCTCAAACACCTGAGCCTTTATTACTTTAGCAGTCTAATAGGAAAGAGGAACAATAATGTTCCTGTCCCTTACTGCTATTTTTCAATTCTTAAGACTTAAAAGACGTTCATAGGCCTCCGTGATCTGAATAAAGGTCTCCTCATCACCCCCCCGGTCAGGATGGGTTTCCTTGGCAAGTTGACGATAACATCGAATCAGCGCTTTCCGGTCCATCCGTTTGAAATCTTTGGGTAATATGCCGAGACAACGACAGGCCTCCTTCTCCGGCATGGAGATCCCGGAGCGAGAGGTGGGGGGCTTGTGAAATCGGTGTTTCCATATGAAATCCTCGACAGTCTCGCCCCAGACGCTTTGTGGATCAAACACGTTGTCAAAATAGAGGATGAGATATCTGATCAGATAGGGATGGAGGTCATCCGGTTCATGGTGCTCCACCCCCTTAAAAAATGCTTGATCTCGGTTCAGCCGGCAGAGACCTTCTACCAGATAATGGTCCAATTTCTCCGAATCCAGGAATGCGGGCCGATGACGCGTCAGGAGATGGCTGAAATGGCTCTGCATATGGAGTGCCGTGTAAATATAGTCTCGAATCTCGTGAGGAGGAAGCCCCTTTTCCATCCCTTCAAGGATATTTTCGAGCTCGTCACGACTTCTATCCAGAAGCACGTTTAAGAATTTCCATGGCCTGGCGTCCAGGTTCCCAATATCCACCCTGCCGCAACGGAGGTAGTGGGGGCGGCGCTTATCAAAGGGATGGAGCCCTTTTTGCTCTTTCATAAGCTCATCGCGACCCAACCGATGACGGCGCTCCCTTCTTTTTGTGGGTCGTTGAAATCTCTCCACAATCCTGCGTATCTCAGGATCAATGAACGGCATAAAGAGTTTCTCGATCTCATCGCTGGAAAAAGAGCTCCCATTTGCCCATAGCCTGTCCTCTATGGATTCCTCAACATAGAAGCTGTTCCCCCCGGGGTAGACAATGTATCTCTCAGGGTCGGGGCCAAGGTCCATCAACTGGCGGGACTTCCAGCAATCCCCATCCCGGTAAGATTCGGAGAGAAAATAATGACTATTATTTTTAACGTATCTTTGTTTCAGGTACATAAGGAAGATCTGAAAACCAAAATGTTTTTTGTTTGCGGTCCGATACAGGTTGGCAAAAACAGGATGCGCTTCAAATGCTCACCAGAGTATCACCACCTTTTTCCCGTCTCTCAGCTCCCCCCTGACCTCCTCCATGTGTCGAAGGGCTGCAATCTCTCGTTCCAGGTCCGAAGGCCTTATCTGAAGCCATTCCGCAAGTAGCCGGGGTGCTATGCCCCCGGTCTCTTCCAGGATGTTAATGATCTTTTTCTGGGTCTCATTTATGTGAGACCCCCCGCCCTTTTCCATGAACGATTTGGCACTGTAAACCGCTCACGGATCACAGGCGCGCGGAGGTGAGAGCGCATCCATATAACAGTCCTCACACAAGACCCTGCCATTATTTATGTTCTCTTTCGTCTCCCGATTCGATAGGGCTTTTGCACTTATCGCATTCCATCATTCTTTTCTCCTTCTTTTAAAGATCAAGCGGGCTTTTAACCTCTTTTATGGTTTGGGTCTTGATCGTATGGGTATAGATCATCGTCGTTCTCACTTCACTGTGCCCCTCCCCATGCGTTCCTGTGGTGAAAATGATAACGTCTGAATTCCTTTGACTCCTGAATCAATGTTAAGGTCTTTGCCGGGAAAAACCATTGCCAGGCCAAATCGTTGGCCGCATTTCTGTATTTTTTTCTAACAAACTCGGAACAAGAGTACCGGCATACCCTGTCTCCATATCATTTTGATGCAGATCAATGACAGATTCAAGGTGCATTTTTGATGCCGGCATGATTTTTTAGGGTAGAGGAACGGTCCTGTCTTTTTTCCCTTTCCATCATGAACGGCTAAGATATGGGTCTCCAATCCGCGTTCATTGATTTTAAATCCTATTTTTTACTTGATAATATCCTTTTTTTATTTTTTAATGGTATTTTCTTGTCCTTATCAGTGAATTCTGTATCAAAACATATTGAAATAGCATGAAATGCCTGTTTTTGTTGTTGTTCGGTTTGATTCTTTTCCTCTAATCTTTAATAAAGCAACTTTATATTTGAAGGAATCTGTTTCATGCGTGATTAAACACCTTTCTGTTTATCATGCATATTTGGATACTATATAGAAAGAAAAATAACAAGGTTTCCGAAAAGAGGCCAATGCTGAAGTGCTATTATAGGAACGTCTCTTCGTCGTTTCGTAGAATGATATAATCATCAATATGCAGGTAAAAGCGGGTGAAGTAATGTTTGAAATATTCTCACAAACAGACAACAAGATAATTTATGCGTCTCCGGACAGCACAATATTAGAAGCCATGCTCAAAGCCAAAATCAACCACACCCATGTCTGTGGTGGCAATGCCCGGTGTACAACCTGCCGGATCTATATCATGGACGGATTGAGTAATTGCCTGCCCAGAAATGAAAAAGAAAAGCAGTTAGCCGAGAATTTGGGATTTCCCCAGGATATTCGATTGGCCTGCCAAACCAAAATAAGTGGGAACATTGCGATTAGACGCGCGGTCGTTGATGACTTGGATATAGAAATCGTCTTAAAACAGTTTGGTGATGCGCCTGGCACCAAGCTTGGACAAGAGAAAGATCTGGCGATCCTCTTTACCGATATCGTAAACTACACGGAATTTGCTGAGGCTCTCCCTGCTTATGACGTCGTGCATGTTCTAAATCGTTACTATCAAACGATGAACGGGATTATTGTGCAACATAAAGGCATTATCAGCGATGTGGCGGGAGACGGTATCTTGGCGTTGTTTGGAGCAATAGGAGATAGCAAAAATCCTGTATTGGATGCCATCCATGCAGTTCGTGCCATGAACGCGGCTTTGACACAGTTTAACGGATATCTCAATCAAATGTATGATTGGTCTTTTGGGATCAGGGCAGGAATAAACTTTGGAAAAGTCATTGTAGGCAATTTTAATACAGGCATGATGAGTAAAATTTCCGCTATCGGAGACGCAGTTAATTTGGCAAGTCGGATAGAAACTGCGAATAAGGATTTCGGCACAAAACTGCTGATCTCACAACGGGCCAATGAGGAGATAAAAGGGGTGGTGGAGACCCATAAAATGTATCGGGCCACATTAAAAGGCAAGTCCGGTGAATATGTCCTCTATGAGGTTGAAATCTAAATTAGGGGAAATCAAAAGGACGCATTACCAGCGGCTTAGGCGGGGGCCAATTGGTTCGTTTGGACGTGGCCCAGCGTTATTTTCCTTGTGTGGGGGAGCAAAGGATCCTTTCCCAAAAGGCGTTCTTTTTGCTCCGGATGTTACATAACTGGTATCTGCTTTATTTTGCAGTATTACTTTGCCGGATCAACGCATATAGGAGGTCTTCTCCTTCACATCCTTCCGGGGCATGGCGGTCGGTTTGCCATCGGGCGTCCCAAGACATATAAGCGCCACGGGCGTCTTCTTTTCGTCGATATCGAGGATCTCCCGCATCGGATTTCTGTCGAAGAAGGTTAACCAATGCGTAAAGGGGTCAGTAATAAAAGGGTCAAGGCTGCCTTTGACTCTTGCGCGTAACCTCCAAGAAGAATAAGATTCAACGGCAGACCCCCACACCGTACGGATGATTAGGAAGGGTAGGGCCAATCGCTGAATAGATCTGTTGAGAAATCGCAACTATGTGTTTATTGCTAATCCCTGTTTTAACAGTAAAATAACACCAATCGCCATAAGCGCTAAACTTATCATCTTACGAAACCTTTCTTCGGAGATCTCTACGTGAATACGGTTCCCGATCCAGATACCGAGTAGTATTGCCGGAAAGATATAGATCGCGGAGATAAACCGTGTTTCGGTAATAAGACCCGTAAAGGCATAAGAGGGACATTTCACAATGGCGATGAGAAAGAAAATGGTCATTAGATGTCCTCGAAACGCGTGCTTTTTCAAACCTGAAAGCCGATAATAGAGGATCAAAGGAGGACCTCCGGTACCGAACATCCCTGAAAGTAGTCCTGAAAGGAGGCCTGCAACAGGAGAGCACCATGGTGGCCAGCGAACTACAATATCGGATCGGGTGAGTAAAAAAGCACCCCCTGAGATTATCAAGACCAGGGCAAGAATAGTCAGAATAATATCCGGCTCTCCGTAACGAAGGACCAAAGTCCCAAATATGGTCCCACCGGCCACACCGCATGAAATAAGAAAAATTCCCCTCCAGGAAATGTTTCTCCATGATTTGCAGAACACGAATATTTCAGCGGGAAGAGCGATAAAAAAGATTAACACAACGATATCCGTAACAGGCTGAATAAAGATGGCGAGTAGGCCGATGGCTATAAGACCCAGTCCGAATCCAAACAATACATAGATGGTTTGGGCCAGCAGTACGATCAGGTACGTGAGAATTAATTGAGAATAAGAACCAAAGAATGTGGCTTCAAGTGACATAATCTTCCTTTATGAAGGTGTGCAGGCGTTCACTGGTTCAGGGTTTCTCTGAATTCCTGACCCTGTGAACGGTCACAAGATTTAATCATTCAACTTCATTTCTATAATACAGAGGACCGCAAAAGGCAATAAGGCACTCAGATGAGAAATGGGGGACGGCCATAGGAACCTAAGTAAATTGACATGGTTAAGGCGGTGTGATAGGAAATACATATGCCCAGATTACCCCGATTAGACGCAGCTGGTGAGGTCCACCAACTTATCATTCGCCGTATTGAAGGCCGAAACATTTTCGAGAAGGCTGGGGATGACCCAGTCCGGACTGGGGTATTCGGTTATCTTGGCCCGACCCCGAACAGAAACAAACACTGGAATTTTGGTGAGAAGAAATGAATCTTACGGGACCCATTCTGGTTATAGAAGATGACCGTAAAACAGCCTCGTTGATCCAGCTCTATCTGGAAAGGGAAGGATTTCAAATAGCTGTTGCCTATGATGGCCTGCAGGGGTTGAAACTGGCAAAACGCCTGGATCCGGTTTTTGTTATTCTGGACTTGATGCTTCCTGAACTGGATGGATGGGAAGTTTGCCGGCAGTTACGCCAATGGTCCAATGTCCCGATTTTGATGTTGACCGCCCGCGGCGATGAGATCGACAAGGTTTCAGGACTGACCCTCGGTGCAGATGACTATGTCGTCAAACCCTTCAGCCCAAGAGAGCTGGTAGCGCGTGTCAAAGCCATTTTAAGGCGGGGGCATTCTGAAATTGAAAACAGGGCGTCCGTAATGAGGCAAGGCCCAGTGGTGCTGGATTTAGAGAAGCGACAACTTACTGTCGAGGGGCATCCGGTATCGCTGACACCCCACGAATACGCCTTGCTCAAAGCATTACTCTCTTACCCCGGCAAGACCTTTACGCGAGACGAACTGCTTGATAGAATCTACCCGTTCGGAGAAGCCGTGGTCATCGATCGCGTTGTCGACGTGCATATTGGAAAGCTGAGACTGAAAATTGAAAAAGACCCTTCCAACCCGAAACATATTCTAACCGTTCGCGGTATTGGTTATCGGTTTTCAGATGTCATAACCTCATGAATTCGGTGACATCCCCTTGACCACCCGACTTTTATGGAAATTGCTGCTGATTAACATCTTGGTAATCCTCTTTGTCATTCTGATGGTCTGGCTCTCAGTGGATTACCTGGCCGCGGATTACTTTGTGAAGTTGATGGAAAGATACCACATTTCACCAGAGCCGGCACATGATATGTTTGTGTCCGCAATTCACCGCTATCTGATATGGGCCAGCCTGGCGGCTCTTTTGCTGGCAGCGTTGCTCAGCTTCTTGATGATGAGGCGCACCCTCACACCCCTCAGCCGCATGATACAAGCCACCCGGGAGATTGCCGAGGGCGATTATGCCGCTGTCATCACCGTTCAAACCAGAGACGAAATCGGTCAGTTGGCGGTTGCTTTCAACCGCATGGCCGCCAGCTTGAAGAACATCGAACGACTTCGTAAGCAGCTGATGGTTGATGTGGCCCACGAACTGAGGACACCGCTCACCAATATCCAGGGCTACCTGGAAGGGTTGATCGATGGCGTCGTGGCACCTTCAAAAGAAAACTTCGACCTGCTCCATGAAGAAACCATGCGCTTGACACTCCTGGTAGAAGATATCCTCAAGCTTGCCCGGGCAGATGCCGCCCGAACGGATCTTCAACGCCAACACTTCAACATTACCGATGCCATTCGAAAGCACTATTTGTCATTCAAAAAATCCTTTATGGACAAGGATATCCATGTTAAGATTGAGAGTGATGCTCATGACGGGGTGTGGGCCGATTCGGAAAAAATCTCTCGAGTCTTGAAGAATCTGCTTCAAAATGCCTTTCAATATACACCGCGCGAGGGCAGGGTTTTCATAGAGGTTCGGAGGGTTTCCGGCAACATTAACATTGCCTTCACCAACCCGGCACCAGAGGTCAGCAGTGTGGACGTACCTTTCCTGTTTGAGCGATTCTACCGCGGCGAGAAATCCCGCTCGCGGGACTACGGCGGTGCCGGGATAGGCCTTGCCATTGTTAAGGAGTTGGTCGAGGCACACGGAGGCAGCGTTGGGGCCGAGTTGGTTGATGGCCTGATACGGATCTGGTTCGAACTTCCCGTGGACCCCCCTCAGGAAACGGTTTAACGCCTTTATTCCCTTCACGGCTTCTCCAGGCGAATCTTTACCGAATCTTTACAGTCCCTTTATACCGCCTTTAACCTTCAGTCTTAAATTGATTCCAGGGAAAACTGGATAGCCGGCCTTCATCAGTGGGCCGAAATGTATGCGATGAATCTATTTTTTGAAGACAAGGAGGTCTCTCATGAAAACTGCAATAATAACGCTCATCGTCATGGCAACGCTTTTTTTTGGCTTCTACCCGGTTGGAAGTATGGATAAAAAGGTGGACAAACAGACAAGCGATACATCCCAAAAAACCCAAACAGCGGTCTTTGCCGGGGGCTGTTTTTGGTGCACGGAATCCGATTTCGAGAAGGTGGACGGTGTGATCGAGGTCATCTCAGGCTACACCGGCGGCAAGGAGGCAAACCCCACCTACCATCAAGTCTCTGAAGGCAGTACCGGCCATGTAGAGGCCGTGAAGTTGGTTTACGATCCGGACAGGATTTGTTACGAGGAGCTGCTCGATGTGTTTTGGCGACACGTGGACCCCACGGATGCCGGGGGCCAATTCGTGGACAGGGGGCCTCAGTATGTCAGCGCCATATTTTACGGCAACGATCAGGAGCGTCTCATGGCGGAGGCTTCCAAGAAACGCCTGGCAGCTACGCGACGCTTCACCAAGCCTATCGTTACGGATATTCTTCCGCTGGGTCCCTTCTATCCGGCCGAGGGTTACCACCAGGATTATTACAGGAAGAACCCCATCCGATACAAGTGGTACCGTTTCGGCTCCGGTAGAGACCGATTTCTGCAAAAGATATGGGCAGGTAGAAAAGCCGAGAGGGAGCCCGAGTCTGAGGAGCGGATAAAACTGGACATGAAAGATGGTATGAAAGAGCGCGTAAAGGCCGGGGAACCGGTCAAGGGCAAGATGGAGGCCGGAATGAAAAAGGGCCCGATGACATCCGGAAAGACCGGTGGTATGTACATGGTTCCAGACGATAAGGAACTGCGTGAGCGGTTAACCCCTCTGCAATATAAGGTCACCCGCAAGAACGGTACCGAGCCGCCCTTCAACAACGAATACTGGGATAATCATGACGACGGCATCTATGTGGACATCGTCACGGGAGAGCCTCTTTTCAGTTCCACGGACAAGTTCGATTCCGGGACTGGGTGGCCGAGCTTTACCCGGCCCCTGGCTCCGAAAAATATTGAGGAGCGCACCGACCGGAGCTTTTTCTCAGTACGCACCGAGGTGCGAAGCAAACACGGCGACTCGCACCTGGGCCACGTGTTTGATGACGGTCCCAAGCCCACGGGCTTGCGGTACTGCATCAACTCTGCCGCCTTGCGGTTCATCCCCAGGGCGGATTTGGAAAAAGAGGGTTACGGTAAGTACCAAAAGCTGTTTGACTAAAGCCATCTTGAGTTGAAAAAACAGATCGTTGATACTTGAAATGTGGCCCTCTTCTCAAAGAAAAGGAGGAAATGATATGGAAGATCGGAGGAAGTTTTTAAAAAAGACCCTGATGTTTTTTTCCGCCACTGGCATCCTTTTTACCCCCTTATCCACTTTTATTCGGGTCGTCTACGCAGGGGCCAAGAAAATTGTCCTCCCCAGAGGAACAAAGATGAAGTCCTTGATTCAGAAAAACCCAAGCAATTTGGATACAAGGCTCCTGGAGGTAACGCCCCTTAAGGATTTTGAAACCATGGGCTTGGATGACCATGAAATTCAAGTGGCCCAGTGGCGTCTCAGTGTTGAAGGCATGGTCAAGATCCCTCTCAAGCTCACCTATGATGAGATCAAAAATCTCCCTTCTATCCAGAAAAAAGTTCTTTTGATCTGCCCTGGCTTTTTCGCCCTTAACGGCGATTGGAAAGGGATCTCCATGGAGAAGCTCCTTCAGAAGGCCGGGATTGACAGCGGGGCTACCCACCTCAGCTTCGCCGGGCCCGAAGGCACCTATGAAAAGGTGGAGAGATTTCCCATGAGTGATATCCGGTCGGGAAAGATCTTTTTGGCCTATGAGGTCAATGGAAAGGCGCTTCTCCGTAAACATGGCTTTCCCCTGCGAGTCGTTGCAGAGGATTATTACGGTAGTCACTGGGTAAAATATGTATATAAGGTTACCGTGGATCACATCCCCTAATTTTCATCTTTCCGTACGGTATTTTATGCAAAGTACCTAAGTGTCTAAGTTTTCAGGAAAGTATCCCGTTTAACGTGAACTTGAAATCGCAACATGACGCCCCTTCCATGATGGTCTGAGTGCGGGACATCTTGATTCTTGGATTGAAACCCTGTGCAAAGTCGACGTCTCTGCTACAGGAGAGAGTGTAACCGAATTTGCGGAGACCAAGATTTTCGTATTGCTCTGCATAACGGCACCGTGTCACACGGAACTCCAGCACAGTTTCGGAGAGTTTAATAAATTCCACCTCCAGGGCCTCACCGCTGTGCGACCATAGCGTTTTGACAACATCACCCAGGTCTCTTAGACTGTTGGAGTCTCTTTCCGCTGCTGTTTGCCTGCCTGCATCACGGGCCAATCCCCGAATAACTCCGGCAGCAATCTCGAGGCTCTTTTCGAGTCCAATTACCTCGGCATAGCCCTTGATGAGCGCCACTGCAATAAGCGCTTCAATTTCCCTTTTTTCGATCAAGCTGATTCCCATTGCGACTCCCTTTATGAAGGTGTGTTGCAGGCGTTCACAGGTTCAGAGTTTCTCTGAACTCTTGAACCCGTGAAAAGTTAAAAGAATTTATAATTTACGTTCATTGCTATAATACAGGGGACCCCGAAAAGCAATAAGGCTCTCAGGTCCCTGAGTACCGGACGGAGTTGGGCGTAAAAGAGATCCGATTAAGCAATTAGATTGACAGCAGCCCAGTGCAATGGTAACAGGACGTCGGAACACTAACGCATTTGCGAGAAAGGCGTAACTTAATACGCCCTCATGAAACCTCTGATAGAAAGGAATTCATCTATCTATGAATCTAATTATGGTCATCCACTGTCACCAGCCCGTGGGCAATTTTGACCACGTGTTTGATATGGCCCATGATAAATGCTACCGACCCTTGTTGGACCTGATTGAGGCTTATCCTGAGGTCAAAGTAGGTCTCCACTTCTCCGGTCCTTTGTTGGAGTGGCTTGAAAAGCGGCGGTCCGGCGCATTAGAGCTTATGGCGGGCCTGGTCGAGAGAGGGCAGGTGGAACCCCTGTCCGGGGGATTCTTTGAGCCCCTGCTGGCCTCTATTCCGGTCCGGGATGCCAGAGGCCAGCTCCTGATGATGAACGATTATCTTGAAAACCGCTTCGGGTTCAAGCCGCGCGGGTTCTGGCTAACCGAGCGCGTCTGGGACCCGTCCCTTCCTCTGACGCTTACCGGCACGGGAATGGAATACACAGTAGTTGATGACACCCATTTCTATTATGCGGGTCTCAGGCCCGATCAGATATATGGCCGCTACGTCACCGAAAAAGAAGGCCATACCCTGAGCCTTTTGGCCACGCCCATGACCATGCGCTATATGATACCCTTCAAGCCGGTGGAAGAGGTCTTGGGTCATCTTAAGGGTCTTGAAGAGGCCGGGCATCATGTAGCCCTTTACGGCGACGACGGTGAAAAGTTCGGGCTCTGGCCAGGCACCTATGAATGGGTCATTGAGAAGGGCTGGCTAAATAGATTTTTCGCTTCTATAACCGATAACCGGGAGTGGCTGAAGACTATCCTTCCCGGAGAGTTTGCGACCTCAAGTCCATCCCTTGGGCGTATATATCTCCCGCAGGCCTCATACGAGGAGATGACCGAGTGGGCCCTTCCGCCCGAGCAGGGGAGGGCGCTTGAGGAGATCATCTCTTCCCTCAAGGATCAGGGCCAATGGGATGCGTGGCGTCCCTTTGTGAGAGGCGGGGTGTGGGACAACTTCCTGGTCAAGTATGACGAGGCCAACCGGATGCACAAAAAGATGCTCTTCTTGGGTGAGAGGATCGGCGGGGATGATGAGGCCCGGGATTATCTCTGGCGGGCACAGTGCAATTGCGCATACTGGCACGGGGTCTTTGGCGGGCTTTACTTAGGCCACCTGAGACGGGCTGTGCATGAAAATCTTATTAAGGCCCAGGCCCTGCTCATGGAAAAATCAGTGGATGACCTCCAGTTGCTGAGGCTTGATTTTGACAAAGACGGCGCTGAGGAGATCCTAATTTCAAACCGGAGACTCAGCTTTGGTCTGGACCCCAACCGCGGCGGGGGGCTATTTGATATCTGTCATCTGGGCCGTGCACTGAACCTGAGCGACACCCTTACCCGGAGGCCGGAGGCGTATCACCGGCATCTTAATGAGGCAAGACATGATGGAGGCGCAGGCGGTGAAGGGATTGCATCCATACATGATCTGGGCGGGGCAGGGGATGAAGACCTTGCCGGTCTGCTCGTTTTTGACCGGTATACAAAGGCATCTCTTTTAGATCACTTCCTGGGATCGGAGGTCACTCCGGAAAGTTATGCCGCCAATGAATATCAGGAATCAGGAGATTTTCTGCAGGGTAGATACAGAGTGGAAAAGGCGTCTGTTTCATCCGGGGAAGCACTGATTGAAATGCGCCGGAAGGGCAGGGTGGACGGGTTCGACTTAGGAGTAACGAAGAAGATCAGGGCAGGAAAAGACGCCCGGGTAGTCGTTGACTATCTATTTGAGTGCCGGGGCGATGAGCCAATATCAACCCGGTATGCGTGCGAATTTAACCTGACCCTCTATTCTGATGAGGATCAGGAGAGATACTATCGTATTCCTGAAACAGGGGGGCGGCGGGACGTGCCTGAGATCGGGAAAGAGGAAAATTTGACCCGGTTTGAACTGGTCAATGGTCCGGATCGTCTCTCTGCCCTATTTTCCCTCTCCATGCCGGTCTCGGTCTGGTTTTTTCCGCTTATGACGGTGTCCAAGTCGGAAGAGGGGTTTGAGCGTACCTACCAGGGCTCAAGCCTCCTCTTCCTTCATCCCCTAAACCTTGCTCCTGGACAAGAGACTCGGTTTCAAATTCAACTGGAACTTAATGGTATATAATCTTATAATTGCTGACTTTTTTGGAGCTCGAACATGGCCTCGCGCTAATCCTCAAGAAAGAGATCAGTACTCAAATACCGTTCACCGGTGCTGGGCAGGATCACAACGATCTGTTTTCCCTCACTCCCGTTTCTTTGGGCAATCCGAAGGGCGGCAGCCACTGCTGCTCCTGATGAAATCCCACAAAGAATTCCCTCCTGTTTGGCCATCGCCCTGGCCGTTTCAAAGGCCTCGTCGTTGGAAACGGTTACGATCTCGTCAATGATGTCGGTATTGAGTACAGAGGGCACAAAACCGGCCCCGATGCCCTGGATTTTGTGGGGACCGGGGCTTCCTCCGGAAAGGACCGGCGAGTCGCTGGGCTCGACCGCCACAGTCCGAGAGGCAGGCTTTCGCTCTTTGATCACCTCCGAAATCCCGGTAATGGTGCCGCCGGTGCCTACGCCGGCTACCAGGATGTCCACACTCCCGTTGGTATCCCGCCAGATTTCTTCTGCCGTTGTCTTTCGGTGGATCTCAGGATTTGCCGGATTGCTGAATTGATCAGGCATATAGACATTTGGGGTCTCCGCCAGGATCTCACCGGCTTTTTTTATAGCCCCTTTCATCCCCTCGCTTCCCGGTGTAAGTACCAGCTCCGCGCCCAAATGTTTAAGGAGCTTTCGTCTCTCAAGACTCATGGTTTCCGGCATGGTCAGAAGAAGGCGGTATTTCTTGGTAGCACATACGAAGGCCAGGGCGATCCCCGTATTGCCGCTTGTGGGTTCTATGATCAAGGTGTCAGGCTGTATCAACCCGTCCCTTTCCGCGGCCTCGATCATTGCCAGCCCGATCCTGTCCTTGACGCTTCCCAAGGGATTCTTGAATTCCAGTTTGGCTAAGATGGTTGCAGGCATGCCCTTCGATATCTCATTAAGTCGCACAAGGGGTGTGTAACCGATGGTCCTGGTTATGTCTGAAAAGGTCTCTCCCATTTTTTCGGTCTCCTTTCCTCAAATTTTTATTGTACCTTCGGAAGTTGCTCCCTTGAAGATCAATTCGGGAGTTTTCAAAAAGACTTTGGTGTCCTGTGGGACAGATTCGGTAATCCAGACATTGCCGCCGATCACCGAACGGGCGCCGATCACGGTCTCTCCTCCAAGGATACTTGCCCCCGCATAGATGACCACGTCATCCTTTATGGTGGGATGACGCTTCTTTTTTCGAAGATTTTGGAGGGCACCCTTGGGAAGGGAGATGGAGCCCAATGTGACACCCTGATAGATTCTTACGCGGTCTCCGATCTCGGCGGTTTGGCCTATTACGACCCCGGTACCGTGATCTATGAAGAAACTCTCACCGATGTGCGCCCCGGGGTGAATATCGATACCCGTCTGGCTGTGGGCGTATTCAGTCATGATGCGCGGGATCAGGGGAATGTCCTGTTCATAGAGCTGATGGGCCATTCGGTAGACCGTAACGGCCAAGAGTCCAGGATAACTGAAGATGATTTCGTCATAACTTTGTGCGGCCGGGTCGCCCTCTCTTGCAGCGATAACATCCATGGCAAGAGCCTTTCGCAGCCCGGGCATTTCTTCAAAGAAATTTATGGCGGCTTCATGGCCTCTGTCAAGGCACTGGGAGCAGGGGAGATCGTAACGGAGGCATTCATGGCGAATGGAAAGGGTAATCTGTTCGGCTAAGGTCTCAAAGAGTCCAGTGACCTCCTGTCCTAAGTAATAACCGAGGTTGATCCTGTCCACCGGTGTGCTGATAAAATAGCCGGGGAAGAGTATCTTTCTAACTTTTTCAATCAGGGCAATGATCGATTCGCGTGAAGGAATGGGCTCCGGGCTCACGTGTTCGAAGCAATCATTCCCCTCACAGGAGAGTACGAGTTGGTTGACGATGCCGGGAATCTCCCGCCGGTAGCGCTCTCTGCTTGACTCATCAATCCTGCATTGGTCTTCTTTTGGCATGCTCTCCATGGCTTTTACCTCGTCTCCTTCGGCGTGATAATTCTCTTCTCTAACTCTTGCATACCTGACCTTCCGGTTTCCAAAAGGGGGAGAGCTCTCGCAGTCTCTCAATAATCGGCGGAATCTTATCGATCACGAAGTCGACCTCTTCCTCGGTATTATAAACGCTCAGGCTGAACCGTACAGATCCATGAGCCATGGTAAAGGGTACGCCCATGGCGCGAAGCACATGGGAGGGCTGAAGGGACCCTGAGGTGCAGGCCGACCCGGAAGAGGCGCAGATGCCGAATTCATCCATGAGCAATAGGATGGACTCTCCTTCAATGGATTCAAAGCTGATATTGGTAGTATTTGGAAGCCTTTCAGAAATACCACCGTTTACGCGGCTATTGGGAACCTGGCTCAGTAACTCTTTTTCAAGTTTGTCTCGGAGGGCTTTGACCTGGGTGTTCTCTTCCTCCATGCGGTTTGCGGCCAATTCGCAGGCCTTGCCGAGTGCGATGATACTCGCCGTATTTTCGGTTCCTCCCCGACGTCCCCGTTCCTGGTGTCCACCGATCAGAAAGGGGGAAAACTTGGTGCCCTTTCGTACGTAGAGCACCCCGATACCCTTTGGCGCGTGAAGCTTGTGGCCCGAGATGGAAAGCATGTCAATGGAGCTATTCTGAAGATCTATGGGAATTTTGCCTACGGCCTGAACCGCATCCGTATGAAATAGAATCCCCCGGTCTCTTGCCATTTGGGCGGCTTTTTCCACCGGAAAAATCACCCCGGTTTCATTATTAGCCCACATCAGAGTGACGATGGCCGTATCCGGGGTGAGGCTCTCCTTGTATCGGTCCATGTCTAAGCGCCCCTCCTTGTCCACCGGGATCTCGGTCACGCGATAGCCCTGCTTGGTCAGCTCATTGCAGAGCACCTTAACAGCGGGATGTTCCACACGACTGGTGACAATATGCATCTTGTCTTTCCCTGTATTCAAGGCTGACATAATGGCCGTATTGTCACTCTCGGACCCGCAGCTCGTGAAGATGATCTCCTCCGGAAAGGCGCCTAAGATGGCGGCTGCCTGCTCTCGGGCGTCACGGATATTGCGGGCAACGTGACCCCCGAAGGTATATGCGCTGCTTGGGTTTCCATACCGTTCAGTAAGGAAGGGGAGCATTGCCTCTAATACTTCGGGCGCCACCTGGGTAGTGGCGTTATTGTCCATGTATATGGTTTTCATTCCGTCACCTCCTCAACGACCAGTTCGGGCCATACCATCTCACGAAGCGTCTTTTCCACCAAATGGGTCAAGGTCAACTCAGAGGCCTTGCAGACGGCACAGGCCCCGCGGGTAGCCACTAAAACGCGATTTCCAATCACATCTATCAGCTCTATATCACCACCATCCTGCTGCAGGGCGGGTCTGATTTCCCGTTCGAGAGTCTCCTCGATCATCCTGATTTTCTGGATGTTGGAGAGCTTCGGGCGCTTGGCCGGCGCTTCTTCTTCCCGAACCTTGGCAATAAGCTCCCGGATAGTGTCATGGCATGTCTCACACCCACCCCCGGCCTTGGTATAATTCGTGACTTCTTCAACTGAAGAGAGATTATTTTCTCTAATCGCCTTTTCGATCTCCAGATCGGTGACTCCAAAGCATTCACAGACGATCTCCCCCTCCTGTTCCTTTGGGGCCTCTCCCTTATAGTTGGAAAGGGCTGCCTCAAGGGCCTGACGGCCAAGCACGGAGCAGTGCATCTTCTCCTTGGGAAGACCACCCAAATAATCCGCAATCTCCTGATTGGTGACCTTTTCGGCCTCTTTTAGGCTCTTTCCCTTGAGCAGTTCGGTGAGGGCCGAGGCCGAGGCGATGGCGCTGGCGCAACCAAAAGTCTGGAATTTTGCGTCTTCAATCGTGCCCTCGTCGTCCACCTTCAGGGTGAGTTTAAGTGCATCTCCGCAGGCCATTGAGCCAACTTCACCGACCGCGTTAGCATCCTCCACTTCCCCGGCATTCCGAGGATTGAGGAAGTGTTCCTTTACCTTATCCGTATATTCCCACATAGGACTCCTCCTTATAACAAGCTGGTTTGAAATATCTTATTAGCACAAAAAGAACTTGATTTCAACACGCTATGGATTATTCAGCTCCCTCTTCCTCCCCATATTACCTCTCTAGTACTTCCAGGAATCTGTCTGGGGGCGGGGGAGCTGGCAGGCCATCATCGATCGAATATACCCATCAAGCCCCTCTGCATCATCTCTTTCCAGGTCTTCGATTTTTTTATGAAGCCGGGCCATGATGTCCTGGTTCTTAAGCATGTCCAGCGGATGCAGGTCATAATGCCCGGATCGTTGGAGCAGCACATAGGCCTTTTGATCCTGTATGGACAGAGATAAAAAACGATCCAGTTCTTCGAGCATGCGCGCCTTGTCCCTGTTTAAATGGCCATCCACATACATCAGAAGGTTAAGGCTGAAATCCGCGCACCGGAAGTGGGAAGGCGTTTCATCCATACGGGATAATAGCAGGCGGATCTCTGCCACGATTTCCAGATCGCCAAGGGGTGTGAACCGGCCCTCATCGACCATGGTTTCCATGGGGGAGTCGGGTGGCAGTGCAAAAGTGCGCACCCGGATGAAATCCGGCCGGATCTGGTTTAGCACATTTGCCGTCTCCATGGCGTTCTCCCGGCTCAATTCCCTGCCACCCACACCGGGCATGATATATTCCGAAAGGGATATGCCGGCGGCCATGACACGCTGTCCGCCTATGACCATCTCCTCGGGGCTCTCTCCCTTGCGAATCAGTTTCAAGACCTTTGACGAACCGCTTTCAAGCCCCGTATGGATCCGTGTCAGCCCTGCTTCTTTGAGGGTTTTGAGCGATTCGATACTCTTTTTCTTCAGGCTTTTTGCGCGGGCATAAGACGTGACCCGGGTAATGCCGGGGAATTTCTTCTTGAGGTACCTAAGGATTTCCAGCAATTCCCCTGTGGGAAGGATGAGAGAGTCTGCGTCCTGAAAAAACGCCGTGGTGATTCCGGCGGCATAGGGCCCATGGTATAGCGCCATTTCATCTAAGTCTTTTTTGATTTCCGCCACCGATCGTTTAGAGAAGGCGGTTCCCTTATAGGCCGGACAGAACAGACACCGGTTCCATGGGCAGTTCCTTGTCACACGAACCAGCAGACTGTTTGCCTCACTCGGCGGCCTGATGACACCCTGTTCAAACATAGTGTATTCTCCAAATTTTTTTGAAAAATAACCGCTTAAATCGATTCCTTCCTGCAAAAAGGATAATCATCCATACGGGGTTGTTCAACTATAATTGTTTCAGGTTTGGTGATGCACGGGCATGGCAAAAGGAATAAGGGGGGGTATGCGGGGTAAGATGTCCGAGATCTCTGTCCCGGTGCCTGGATAGAGATCTCGGACTATCAGATCAATCCTGAAAATCATTCTTTTGGCCGCGGCGTTCTTTCAAAAACCGCAGCGATGCTTTTTTTCTCCCCAAAATGAATGCATCCTGTGGGACAGACGCTCATACAGGCCGGCAATTTGTCTTCGGCCAACCTGTCCACACAGAGATCGCATTTTATGGCAATCTCCTTATTTTCTTCGTATTGCATGGCTCCAAAAGGACATGCCTCGACACATTCTCTGCACCCGATGCATAAATCACCATCGATCAACACAATACCCTGCTCGTTTCTTGAAATGGCATCCACCGGGCAGGCATCCTTACAGGGGGCCTTTGCGCAATGGTGGCAGTATACGGGGATGAAATCAGAGGACTTCTCAATAACATATACCAACCTGGGCCCCACGCCCAGTCCGTGTTCCTGTTTGCATGCGACCTCGCAGGCATGACAACCTATACAGTTTTTCTTGTCAAATATCAAAGAGATTTTCTTCATTATATGCCTCCTATTGCTCTTCACAGCGCGATATGTTGCACAGCAGGACCCTCAGGTTGGTTGCCCCCATGACCGGATCCATGGATTCGTGGGAATTATCCGTCAGCATGTTGATGTTGGAGACATCCCAGCCGTGATCGGAACTCTTGATCTCCGGATACCACCAGCCATGCTCGGCTACAATCACCCGGGGATCAATCCCGTCGTTCAGCTTTGCCCGTTCTTTTGCTCGTCCCCTGGGCGATTCCAGCCAGACCCAGTCTCCGTCCCGGATGTGGTGCTTCATCGCAGTCTTTGGGTGAATCTCCACAATGGGATCGGGTCTGATCTCTCTCAGCCATGGGACCTGACGGTTTGCAGAGTGGAAAAAGGTGGGTGTCCTTAATCCAGAGTTCAGGATATAGGGGTACTGCTCAGCCAGATCCGGTGTTGAGATCGGGCTTTCAGGGATTTCCGTATACTTGGGCAGGGGATCGCGTCCCCACCCTTCCAGGATGGTGGAGTAGAGCTCCACCTTCTTCGTGGGGGTTGAAAACCCCTTTTCCCTGTATTTGTAGAACTTCGGCTCCCCGTGCAGGTAGCCTTTTTCTTTGAATTCCTCCCAGGTAAGACCGGTCGGTTCCAGCAGCCATTCCAGGGCATCCTCAACCGTGTCCCACCATTGCTGCCCCATGCGCTTGCCTAATTCCATAAAGATCTTGTGGTCCTGCCAGCACTCGCCGATCTCAACTGCTTTCTGTCTTGCCAGCACATAACCGTGGAATTTCCAGTTATCCGCCACATGATTCTGTTCGAGCCAGGTGCCTGCAGGCAGAAAGATATCGGCTAACTCTGCGGTCGGTGTTAGGAAAAAATCCGACACCACGAGAAAATCCAATTTGCTCAAGGCCTCATAAACCTCCGTTGCGTTTGCTCGGGATATCACCGGATTGGTTCCCACAAGATATCCCGCTTTAACGGGATAGGGCTCACCGGTCAGGATGGCATCCCAGACGCATTTGGGCGTCACGATGGTCATTCGGGAGGCCAGTCTGTATTGCTCGCCCCCAAGTTGCTTTATTCGCTGCTCGTTAGACAAGGATCTGTGTGAGGAGAATTCCGCAATGGATCGGGTCCCTGGCGGCTGGTGAAAAACATTGCCCCCGGGCGCGTCGAGGTTTCCCGTGGCCGCCATCAGTCCCACCGCGGCCCGGGTAAAATCCGTGCAGTTGATGGTTTGCTCGGTGGGTACGCCCCAATGGATTCCGGCCGGCCTGGTGGTGGCATAGAGTCTGGCAGCCTTCCGGATAAGGTCCTGTTTCACCCAGGTGATCTCCTCGACACGGCCGAGAGAGTAATCCTTTCTCACCCTTTCCACAAAGGCATCCCAGCCGTGAATATACTGGGCCACGAACTCCGCGTCATAGAGTCCTTCTTCAATGATCACGTGATGAAACCCCATGGCCAGGGCAGCATCCGTGCCCGGGCGCACCTGGAGCCAGAGATCGGCCCTCTTCGCTAAAAACCCCTTTCTCGGGTCGATGACGATCAGTTTGGCCCCTTTTTTGTAGGCCTGCCAGAAGTCCGCCCCCTTGTATTCGTCCGGGTTGGTCCACAGGGGATTGCACCCCCACATGACAATGCACTTGGGGTTATTCTCATAGTCAATTGCCGGGTGCCTCCCACAAGTCGTCAGGGTAGCACCGATTCGGGAAAGATAACACATATGCCCGGCCGTAATCATATTCGGCGTGCCCAAGAGGTTGCCAAAGCGGGAGAAATGGCTTTCAAAGTCCCGGCCGGTCCCCTGTCCGATCACGATGGCCTCGGCCCCGAATTGAGCTTTTATTTCCTTGAATTTACCGGCAATGGTATCCAATGCCTCGTCCCAGGAAATTCTCTCCCATTTTTTCCCTGTTCTCTTCATAGGGTAAAGGATCCTGTCGGGATGGTAGGCCAGCTGGGTAATGGCCAGTCCTTTTGTACACAGGGAACCATGGCTGATGGGCGAATCCGGATCGCCTTCCACCTTGATTACTTTGCCGTTTTTCACATGGGCGATGACACCGCATCCCCCATGGCAGCTTCGACAGACCGTTCTTATTTTCTTGATATCTTCCACTCGAACCTCCAATTTCTTTAAATCAAATTGAGCAACAAGCAAAATCTTTTCCTGGCGTTTGGATCAGGGGAAGGCAGCAATTTGCGGTACCTCCCCGGCCTTTTCCGCAACGCCCCTCGCGATGGTTTTTTCCCGGGTCAGACCCATGCCGAAATCTTTAAGAGAGACCGTGTGACCGGGAGGGGCCACAACAAAATCATCATCCCAGGGACCGTTGGCAATCTTTTCAAGGATGTTTCGGGTCCCCCTGATTTCTTCATAGTTGAGATCGAGCACCTTGGCAGCTTTCCGGGCGAACCGGCGATATGGCGCCTGATCCTCAGCGCCCATATCGATAAATGCTACGCGACTGTAGTGCTGAAGCATTCGTTTCATCACCCGGTTTGCCCGGCGTTTGCCATAGCGGTCCTCCATCCTCTTCAATTCATCCACAAGGGTGATCCCTGCCTTTATCCACCCTTTGGACAGAAAATAGGTCCCGGGTGTTTTCTGAAGTTCCGCTGAATACGCCTTCCGGGACCCGAGGAAGATGCCGATACAGTCGTCCTGGCGGGGAATGATTAGTGTGCTGTGATCGGCCTTGAGACCGACCACTCCCATAGAACACAACCCATACCCTAAAATAATGGTTTCCGTACGGGCCGTAATATCATCAATCCTTGCCTGAAGTGTCCCTCGCAGTTCCTCCGAATGGAGATGAAGCCCTGACGCCAAGGTCTCAAACGCCATGTCAGAGGGCAGCAGGGACTCCATTTCTTCGATCAAGGTCCTGCAGGCGATGATCGTTGTCCCGGCATGATTCACAGGCAAGGCCATTGTTCCTATCAAAACGGCTCCGTTCAAAATTAGGATAATCGTGTGAGGGGCGCCGGGTTTATGTGTCCAATTTTCCTTCTCGAAAGGCCCGTGTGTAGGCCTGGCACCAGGGGTCCTGATCCAGCAGGAGTGCGGTGGCCTTTAATGCGCTCATTAACCCTCTGTCTGAGGGATCCAGGATGACCGCATTGAGCCCGGCCGCCATGCTTAGGGTCAGAAAGCTCCTGTTCACCAGCGAGCGAGCGGGCAATCCGAAGGAGATATTGGAGAGGCCACTGATGATATTGACCCCCTCCAGCTCACGGAGGATACCGGCAATGGCGTCAAGGGCCGTCATCCCCGAACGGGTATCGGTACTGACTGCCTGGATCACGGGATCCAGATAGATCTTTTTCCGATCCAAGCCCAGACCTTCCAGATTCGAAACCAGCCGGACGGCATTTTCCACGGTCTGCCCGGCCGTCTTTGGAATCCCACGATCATCGATGCAGAGGGCCACGATATCGCACTCCCTGAGCTGGATGATTGGGGACATGGCCTCCAGGCGAGACCTCTCGCCGGTGATGGAGTTGAGCATGGGCGGAAGTCTGACCCTATCCAGGACTTCTTCCATGCTGTCCGGATAGGGGCTGTCGATACTGAGCCGGATTTGTGGAAAGGCTTCCTGAATCACATCGATCAGCCAGAGCAGGTCATTCACTTCAGAATCCCGGCGGGATCCGGCGTTCACATCGATCAGATCGGCGCCACTTTCTATCTGTAATTGCACTTCCACCCGAATAGCTGCTACGTCCCGACTCTCCACGGCCTTGTTGATCTGATGACGGCTCGTATTGATCCGTTCACCGACGATAAGCATACATTCACTCCTCTTGAGTTCTGACTTCAGGCCCCTGCAATCTATTTGTACACCCCGTATTCTTTGGTGAAGTCAACCATTGCTTTCACATTTTCCGGATTTGCCTCATCAAAGAACGCCCCGTTGCACATGACAAACCCGCCGCCTTTGCCGGCAGTGTCAATGAGTTTTTTGGCATAATCCCGTACGTCCTGAGGTGTACCCAATTTCAACATGGAGGACGGAACGTTGCCGAGCAGGCAGAGGGTGTCACCCACCGTTTCCTTTGCCACAGCCATATCTGTCTGATCGAACATCCACAACGTTTTCCCTTTTGGCAGTTCGTTAAGGTACTTCAACCGTGTGTTGTAGCCCCCTTCGGCTGCAGGTAAAGGGATGCATCCCCCGTCGATTAGGCCCAGCATAACCTGCTTAAGGGTCGGCCAGTAGAATTTCTTGAACTGCTCATCAGAGAGAAAACCATCGGCACCCTTGTGCAGCGGCATGAAGATAAACGGTTTTCCGGTCTGTTGCGCTGCACCTAAGCCCAGACCGATCATGATCGGTGTTATGGCTTCCAAGGCCTTCAGAAGCTTATCGGGTTGCCGATACATATCGATCATGACTCCCTTGGTGCCTCTGAGGGTGTCACCGAGGACGTCAAAGGGCGCCTTGCTGAATCCACCGAAGATATTCGGAAATCCCAAGGTTGCCAGCTCAGCGTCGATCCCGCCCACCGCCATAGCCCATTTCAGGGCCTCAGCCCCGGCCTCAAAGAGGGCCTTATAGGCGTCTTGAACAGGGGGTAGGCCAAAGGGAATAAAACTAAAGGCAACCCCATACATTTCGAGTATTCCGGTAAGCGGAGGGAGCATATTCCAGGGCTCCAGTTTTCCGAATACACGTGGCAAGTAGAAATTTCTGAAGTAAAAGGACGGATCGGTAATCAGGAGATCATAATCCTCAGCCTTCATGTATTCCCCTTCATTGCACTGGTAGCTATGTTCAGGGGCAACTCCATGGCCTGGCCAGGAATATAGCTTATAGTCAAGAATCTCATAAAACCTTCCCGGGCCCGGGCCCGCCGCGCCCATAGGCAAATCCGGCTTAAAGTCCAGGACAAATTTCTTATAACCCGCGACGCATTTCTCATAGTCATACATGGCCTCCTGAACGGTCATTCCAGCATACATGTAAGGGAACATGCTCGGAAATATGGTGACCGGCACCCTGTCCGGAAGCTTTTTGAGCTGAATGGCATCCTTTAATCTGTTGATGCTCGCCTTAAAGCCGGTCTCTGCTTCCGGGCTTTGGAACTGGAGGTCATTTCCCTCAGGGTCTTTGGGGGCAAGCAGCTTCTGAAACTGGGCCTCCTGTTTTTCATCTGCGGACATCTCTTCCCATTTCTTTTCCATTGCCTTACCCTCCTATATCCAGCGCTGGGCCAGCGCAACGGCCTCGATAGCGTCTCTTCCATAGGCGTCTGCACCGGTGAATTCTCTGACCTGTTCATCAATCTGGCCGCCTCCTATCATGATCTTCACGTCGTCCCGCAGCCCTGCTTCCCGGATGGCGTCTACGGTCCCCTTCATTGAATCAAATGCCAGGGTCAGAAACCCGCTCAGTCCGACCACCTTGCTGCCGGTCTCCTTTATCGTGTCCACGAATTTTTGCACCGGCACATCAATACCCAGGTCCGTAACCTCGAATCCGCTCACATCGAGCATGAAGACCACAAGGTCCTTCCCAATGTCATGGATATCACCGGCTACCGTCCCGATAATGACCTTTCCCAGCCGTTTAGCCCCTTCACCTTTGTCGCTCTTGAGGTGGGGTTCGAGGATTGCGACGATACTCTTCAAGATTTCCCCTGAAAAAACAAGGTCCGGGATGAAATAATCTGCATCAGAAAATCGCTCGCCTACGATCTTCATCCCCTCTTTGGCCCCCTCCAACAGATCCAGAGGATCGGTCCCCTGTTCCAGGGCCTTTTCAACAAACTCTATTGCCTCCGCTTCTTTCAAATCCGCTAACAGCCTTGCAAGTTCTTCAGACATAATCATTTACCCCTTACGTTTTACAATGGATATGGCGGTCTTCCCTTCTATTCCCACACATACTTGGAAACCGGGGCCGCCGAATCTGCTGTCCATTCCTGGGCTGAACCATCATATATCTTTACGTTTTGATATCCGAGTACATCATGCAGCACCAACCATGCGGCAGCGGCGTATCCCCCCACGCCACAGTAGACAATAATTTCCTCGGAAGGGTCATCTCCCATGACTCCCGCCGCCGTCTGTTTGAGCTCCTCGCTATTCTTATAAACCCCGTCTTCTGCCCACATCCAGGGGACAGGCCAGCACGTGGCGCCCTGAATATGACCCGCTCTTGCGCAAAAAGGCTCTTTTACCACCCCGAAATAGACATCAGGAGTCCTCGCATCGACAAGGGTACATTTTTTCATTTTCTCTTGGACATCTTTTTTTGAGACAAACATGTTCTTATTAGTCTGACCTTTGTAGGTTACGGGCATTGGCTTGGACGGGTCCTTGGATACCGCTCGTTTCTCTTTCACCCACTTATCATAGCCGCCACTCAGCACGGATGCATTGGGCACCCCTGCATATATGAGCATGTCCGCCACCCTGGCCGTATCGGCTAAGGGATAGGGGTGGTTTGCCCTGTTCACGACAACGACCTTTGAATTCTGATCGATTCCCGCAGATCCGAGGGTCTGAAACAGCGCTGCGTCTTCAGGTACTTCAAGGAGTAGGCCATTTCTCTTAACGATCCACAGAGGCATGGGAACATGTACGGCATTTGGGACATGACCGTCTAAGTATTCCTTGTCGCTTCGAATATCAACGATCACCAGTCCCGGATCTTTCATGTGCTTCGCTAACCAATCGGTGGTAACAATGGGAGGTGTAGATCTCGCGGCGAAGCCGGACCCTGCACGGGCAGACTGCACCGCAAATGGCATCATTAGGCTGATGATGAAGGCCAATAAGAATGATATCACACCCGCCGAACAAACAAAACATATCATGGTTTCTTTTTTCATTTCTAGCTACCTCCTTTGTCCGTCAGTCGTCATTAATGGAAATACCCTGAGCCCGTTCCTTTGTGTGTTGTACCCTCCTTTCGGGATGCATGGAAAACATGATTTCGCCCTGTGTCCAGAAACCCGCATCCATCATCTGGAAACAGGGGGCCTTCATCCCCCGTGTACGGACTGGAAGATCTGTACCTCCCCACCCAAGGGGATTTCATCCTCCGTTTTTAGAATTCGGCCATTCAGAACCACCACACCCCCCTGGTTTTCACGAATCTTTAGCCGGGCCAAAAGATGTTTCACCAAAGTCCCCGGCGGCACCTCAATCTCCATACCTGTGGACGTCTGGTAGTGAGGAAAGTGGTTTTTGAAAGTCCCATATAGCTTTACGTTCAGTTTCATCTCCTTAATTCCAATAGGTTTCCCATATGACGGGAAACAGGAGATCCCTATCGATTTGGCACGAGTTCAGGGGGTGCCACGATCACAGCCCCATATACGCCTTTCGAATATGGTCTTCTGAAAGCAGTTTCTCACTGTCCCCTTTCAGGATAATCTTTCCGTTTTCAATCACATAGGCCCGATCAGCGATTTCCAGCGTATGTCGCACATTTTGTTCCACCAGAAAGATGGCGATGCCCCGGTCATGCAGCCCCTGGATGATGCGAAAGATTTCATCCACCAGGACCGGCGCCAGGGCAGAGGAGGGCTCATCGATCATGCACAGTTTGGGCCGTGACATCAGGCCGCGGCCCAGCGCAACCATCTGCTGTTCACCGCCGCTTAGGGTTCCGGCCACTTGTCCTTTTCTGGCTTTCAGTACGGGGAGGAGGTGGTAGATTTCTTCCAGGGTTTCTTGTTTTTGTTTCCAGGCCCGCTTCGGATAGGCCCCCATTTCCAGGTTCTCCTGGACCGACATGTCAGTGAACAGCTTTCTCCCCTCGGGTATATGAGAGATCCCCTGTTCCACCACCGCGTAAGAGGGTCGCCCGTCAATCCTCTGCCCCAGAAATTCTACTTGACCGGAAGCCGGGCGCAGCACCCCGGATATGGTCTTGAGCAGGGTGGTTTTCCCGGCCCCGTTTGACCCAACCAGGGCTACGATTTCGGATGCTTCAACGGTTATGGATACATCAAATAAGGCCTGGGACTTGCCATAAAAGGTCTGGATGTTATATGTTTGCAGCATCCGTGCGCTCTCCAAAGTAGACCTCAACCACTTCTTGATTGGCGGAAATTTCCTCAGGGGTTCCTTCGGCAATCTTTGCTCCGTGATGGAGCACAATGATCCGGTCACACACGGACATAATGGCCCGCATCACGTGTTCGATCATGACCACCGTAACCCCTCGTTCTTGAATCCGTTTGACCAGTGACATGGCCCGGACGACCTCACTGGGGTTCAGCCCCTCCATCATTTCATCCAGGAGTAACACTTCCGGTTGGGTGGCCAAGGCCCGGGCCACTTCGAGTCGTTTCTGGCTGGCCAGGGTCAGGTCCTTGGCCGGGGTCGCTGTTGCCTCGGCCAATTCCACAAATTCCAATAGGGCCGTGGCCTCGCTTACGGCATCTGTGGTGGCCATGCGATCTTGCCGCCCGAAATAGGCCCCCAACAGTACATTATGCAATGCGGACATATTACTGAAGACCTTCACCGTCTGAAAGGTCCTGGCCACTCCCATTCTGCAGATCTCATGGGGTTTCAGACCGACAATCTCCCTATCCCTGAACGTTATGCTGCCCGATCGGGGTGAAATTACGGCCGAAATCAGATTGAATAGGGTGGTCTTACCGGCGCCATTGGGCCCGATCAGACCCAAAATCTCACCCTGTCTTAGGTCGAAATCCACATTGGATACCGCAGCCAGTCCCCCGAAATACCGGGTCACTCCTTTGGCCTCAAGTATCGGCATGGGTCCTCCTCGAAATCCTCTTCCATATTCCCTCGGCCAGCCCCACCAGACCGTTCGGCATATACAAGATGGCCACTACCATGATAATTCCGAAAATGAGCATATAGTGATAGGGAAAGCGGGTGATGAGGAATTCCTCCAGATAGGTAAAAATGGCCGCGCCGATGATGGGGCCGTAAAGAGGTCGAATGCCGCCAAAGATCGCCATGAGCACCGGCATAAAGGAGATCAGGGGATTAAAGGCGATTTTGGGATCGATATAGGTCCATCGGGTGGCGATCACCGCCCCTGCCGCTCCCATAAAAAGCGCACTGACGGCATAAATAATGACTTTTAAGGCGGTGACATTGACCCCGGCATGTGCTGCGGCTTCCTGGTTTTCGCCGACGCTCTCCAAGGCCAGTCCATATCTAGAACGTCTGATGAAAGAAACGGTCAGGACCAGGGTGACCAGAATTAAGAGCATCACGTAAAAGACCGTGGTGTTCGGCATGGGGGGAACCACTCTGCCGGTGGTCCCGGTTATGGTAAGCTCCCACCACAGGATGAAATGGAGGAGGAGCTCCACCAGGCCGAAGGTGAACATCACAAAATAGATACCTCTCAGCCTCAGGGTCAACATCCCTACGAGAAGGGCCAGACAGCCACTGACCAGTGCGCCCAAAACAATGACTAAAGGAAATGGCAATGCCATGCCCAATACGGCCGAGGTATAGATTCCTACCCCGAAAAAAGCGGCCGAGGCCAGAGAAATGTAACCGGTGGGGCCGGAAAACAGGGTCCAACTAACGGCGATGGTCATATTCATGAGAATGCCGGTGAGAAGAATCGTCGTATATACGGGTGCGAAAAGGGGTGTGGCCACCAGCAGCATCAAGATGAGCACAGCCAAAGCGGTGGCGAAAGCATTTTTGGTTATTGTCTTCGGAGTTTCCATTTGTTTATCTTCCCAGGATGCCCGTTGGCCTGGCCAGCAACAGAACCATGAAGATGACGTAATAAGCGACCAATGCCAAGCCCGGCTCAATATGGGTCACGATGCTTCCTACCAGACCCAGGATGAGTCCGCCCAGAAGGCTCCCGGGGATGCTGCCCAGTCCCCCCAAGACAATCACGATGAGGGCGATCATGGTGTATTCAAGACCCATGCTAGGCTGTATCTTGTAGGAGATGCTGATGAGGCCCCCGCCCAGGCCGGCCATCAGTGCACCGAACCCAAAGCACAGGGCCAACACCTGGTTGATCTTGACCCCCATGAGCCCGGCAGTTTCCGGGTCCTGGGCCGCCGCCCGAATGGCCTTCCCCATCCTGGTACGGGACAAGAAGAGATAAAAGACCAAACAGATCACCAATGCAAACGCCAGGGTGACGAGCCGGTTGGCGGCAAATTTGGCCCCCCAGAAATCCACTGGGAACGCCAGATAGGAATACCCCTTGATGTCAGCACCCCAGATCAAGATGACCCCGTTCTGGATGATAAAAAGAAGACCAAAACAGGCCAGCATGGAGTTTCCCTCAAAGGCTCCCGGTGTGGGCGAAATCATCCGCAGGCGGGTAAAAAGGGTCCTGTAGAGGAGAATGCCCACCACAAATACCACCGGGCCGCTGATGACCAGGGAAATCAGGGGATTGATCCCCTGGGCCGTGTACAGGAACCAGGTGATAAAGGCCCCCAGCATGATAAACTCGCCATGGGCGATATTCAGCACCCGGGCCACACCGTATTGTAGGCTGAGCCCCACCGCAGTTACCGCATAGATCCCGCCCAGTAATAAACCGGAAATCACGACGTCGAGAATGGTTATGATCATAAGGATTGATTTCCTGAAAATGCTCAGCGAGCGCATTCCCCGCTGCTTGCGGTCCCGCTTGCAGCGGGATTAGCGAGCGAACTTTAAAAATGGTCAAAGTTCCTTACATTTGGGAGATTCCCTGTCCCGCCGGGGCGGGACTGCAGGGTTCTTCAATCCAAGACTTGCCGGTTACGAAAGCAAGCTGTCCCAAAGATGCGCATCAACAAGCAACGATCAGCCCTTTGAGACAGCTTACTTAGAATTATTTTCCGCTTATTGATATCCTACTTTTTTTTGAGTTTAGGCCATGGCGGCTTTGGGTATTCCGGTGGCGCTGTGCGTTTGGGTCCGGGGTCAATCACTTCAAACACACCTTTCTGCCACTGGCCGATCTCGCCCGGATGATTGACAAAATACCGGTTTTCATCATACCAGAACGGTCCCAGGGCCGTATCAAACTTCTCTTTGGCCATGATATCCCGAATCTTTTTCTGATCCAGGGTCCCGGCTTTCTCGATCGCCTGCTGGAAATGCTGCAGCGATGACCAGTAATACAGCCCGCCCCAGTAGTCAGGTTCTACACCAAAGCGCTTTACAAACTTGTCAACATATTCCTTGGCTCCCGGAGAGGTCTTGGCGTTCCAGGCGCCCCCGCCCATCACGCCTTCAACACCTCGCTCCCCGAAAGTCCCTTTAAAGAGGGGAGGAGAAAAGGGGAGGACGGTCATGAAGAAGGCATTGAAATTGATGCCCAGTTCAATTGACTGGCCGGTGAGGAGCATGCCGCCAGGTGGATAGCAGGCAGCCACAAAGGCATCCACATTCAAGGACTTGGCCTCTTTCAACAGCGGCGACAGGTCCTTGATTCCAGGGGGATAGCTCTTGTTCATCTTGACCTTGATGCCCTTCTTTTTGAAATACGGAACCATGGCATTGCCGTATTCTATGCCGTGGAGGTCGCCACGGTAGATCACCGCAGCCGATTTCGCACCGACTTCCTTAAAGATGCTGGCGAGGGCCGGGGCCTGGGTTTCGGAGAAATTCAAAACCTGGAAGAAATAGGGCAAGCTAAGCTCCTTGAGTTTCATTGCACCGCCCGGACCCCCGATCAGTATGTAGCCATATTTGTTGGCAACGGGCGCAGCCGCAAACAGCCAGGCCGTTCCCCATGGGGGAAAGACAAAATCCACCTTGTCGTCTAAAATGAGCTTTTCCAGAAGGTTCCTCATGGTGCCAATATCACTCTTATCGTCATATCGTTTCAGCTCTACAGGCAATTTTTTCCCATACTCCTTCACATATATCCCGCCATTTTTATTGACCTCTTCCACCCACAGCTCATAGACCTTGCCGCCTGATATGGCAACACCGCCCGCCAACGGACCTGAGAGAGAAATTGCCTGACCGATAACAATTTTGTCCTTTGGTGGCGGACTCTTGGCATCGGCAACACCGGCCAGGAATACCACCGTGATCACAAAAACAAATAATCCGTGCCATACCCTACTTTTCCTTTTCATTTTTGCCTCCTTTCTTACTCTACCCCCCAGTTAACACCCGCGCTACTGAGAGCGGCTCCCGACACGTCCACCATGGCCGCGCCACCGTCGATCAGAAGAACGGATCCCGTCATAAAAGAAGAATCATCACTTGCCAGATAACTGCAAATGCCTGTTATTTCATCGGGAGTCGCGACCCGGTGAAGCGGGACGTTGGATGATATACAGTCAAAGACGCCGTCCACATCCGTTTTGAGTACCTCTGTCAGCGGAGTGAGTGCCTCCTCCAGCATCTCCGTTCGGGTTGCTCCTGGACAGACGGCATTACAGCGAACTTTATGTCGACCGTAATCCAAGGCGGCCTGCTTCGTGAGCATATTGAGAGCGGCTTTTGCGGTACAGTAGGCCGCCATGCCCGGCAGGCAACGCAGTCCGCCCAATGAAGAAATATTGATAATGGATCCGCCGCCGCCTTTAATCATATGCGGTATGGATGCCTTCATGGCCAGAAAAGAACCCGTCAGATTCACATCAATGACCTTCTGCCAGATTTCTAAATCCAAGTCGGTCACCGTCCCACCTGGATCAATACCCGCATTATTCACCAAGACATCCAGCCTGCCCTCAAGCTTCAGTGCCGTTTCAACCATACGTTCAACGGCCTCGTACTTCGAGACATCCCCTGAACATGTCGCTACCATCTCTTCGGGTAATGATTGCGCCACCTGGTCAAGCATTGACTGGCGCCGGCCGGTGATACATATCTTGGCTCCATCCGCAATAAACCGCCTGGCGATTGCAGCGCCAATCCCCGTGCCGCCTCCTGTTATAAGCGCTGTTTTCCCTTTCAGATTCATCTTCTTGCCTCCTTGGCTGTGTTTTTTGATTTCTGGAGATTCAGGTCAGTTCGTTCCAATCCCGGATCGTCTCGCGGCCCTGGCCTTTTCGGGTTGCTTTTGATGATTAGAGCGGTTGTTTCTCTTCCGGATAGAAGGTCACGGAGAGTTTCCGGATCAAGGCGCCCGCAGGTGTATTGGCTATGGCCCCGTCTTCGCCGATGGCGAAGAATTTTCCAGTTTCCCGCATCTGGTCCCAGTTGTGGAAGAATACGGTGGAAACCGGCAAACCGAACTCCCGCCAGGAAAAAATGTACTGGTTGACGTCGAATTTGTAAGTGATGTGCAGTTCAACGTCCGACTCCCCCTTCAGCGGTCCGACGACGCAATGCCAGGCATACCGCTCCTCGTTGAGATAGATATGCTCGAAACATTGATTCGGATTATAGGTGTAAAGGGCTCTGAGCCCGATCAGATCGCGCGTCGGTGCCGGCTTCATGCCCGTCGGGGGGACAGCCGGATCTCCGAGTACGCCCGGTGTGAAATCCTGTACGGCACGGGGCTCTTTACCCACATCACCCTCACGCATAACGGTATGGACCGAGAGAACCTGACGTGTCCCAGTGTTAACGAAGAATGTTCGGCATTCTCTCGGCGCGTTAGCGAAAGTCATATCAATATAGTAGGTATTCGGTGCAACCTCGATCGCCTCGTACCAATCCGTTCCACCCTCAGAGCCGCTCTCCCAGTTCACCTCATCAGGTTTATTAAATTCCAGATCAAACACCGTACCCGAATCAAGAGTCAGTTTCATTTTCTGATTGACCAAATCCGTCGTCGTTGGAATACGATGATAGGCCATATCGGCAGCATAGTCCTCATATTTGTAATCGGTTTCACCTTCTTTTTGTGGCATAGTGTACCTCCCTACTGTAATTGACTAATTGGCTATCAAGGTTTGATGGCATGTGAATCCCACAATCAAACAGTCCTGCGATTTAACAGCTTCAAACTCCCATACAAGCGTTCTTGATGGGTTCACTCTTTTTCCGTTCATTGTTTGGTAATTCTTCCACACCCTTCATCAGAAGTTAAAAGTCTGATCGATCTCCTCATCAGAGATGGAAAAGACCGTATTGTGCGGAGGCAGGGGTTCCTTGTAGAAAAACTCGGGCAATCGATCGTCCTTGTTCGTGAATCCGGCTTTTCGATTGAATTCCCGCTCCGCCTGCAGCACACGAAGTCCCAGGGCCGGGACGTCGTCCGGCCCGAGCTGCGTGCCGAATTTGGCATTGATCGCCTTGAGCAGGGCTCCACCTCCTTCGGGTGTGGTCAGGGCCACATAGGCCATGAAGCACAGGCCCGTGCAGTCCATAGCAGCCGTGCCGATTTGCAGATTCCTAGAGGCCTCTACCTGCCCTTCCGGGCTCAAGGGGTCCAGCTTTTGTTCCAGATATTCCCCGACCACATTCCCGGCCGTGTGATCCGCGCCCATGGGAGATGTGGCAAAGGTTACGCCGTTGCCCTGCATGGCCCTGGGGTCATAGGCAGCAATGCTCTGGCCCTTCACCACGGGAACCCGGGCGTGATTAAAATGCTTGCCTACCGCGGCCGGGCCCTGTCCCAGTATTTTGCCGAATGTAGTACCTGAAGCGATTTCCTCCACCATCTCGATGGCGGCCTCGCCGTCCCCGAATGCCTTGTAGCCAGCATCCATGGCCACACCTACGGCCACCCCGGTGCTCATGGTATCCACGCCGATGTCATCGCAAAGAAAATCCAGGCGGGCCACCGTATCCAGATCGCCGATTCCAGTCATGCCTCCCATGGACCAAATGGTTTCGTATTCGAGAGAACTCGTCACATAGGTGCCGCCCTTGTCCACGAACTCGTTGGAGCAGTGTATAATACACTGGGCGCAACCCATGTGGGTGGTCTTCCCGCCACGTTCCTGTATCATCTGGGCCATGGCTTCCCCGCTGATCTTCTCCCATCCTTCCAGTACGCCTTTTGTGGCATTGTAACAGGGAAAGGCCCCCATGGCATTGACCGGAGCCACGAGGCCGGCCGTACCCAGCGCAGGCATCATATGTCCGGCCATGGGATGCGCTTTTATCACCTTGACGATCGTCTGGTTGGCCTCTTTGAAGGCCTCCGGGTCGACCATTGGATCGGCACTGTCTCCACGCTGGTCCACGACAATGGCCTTGAGCCCTTTTGCGCCCATGACCGCGCCCAGGCCTCCCCGGCCCGCAGCCCGGCAGGGACGTCCGTCCACATCGCTGCTCTGTATGGAGGCGGCAGCCAGCTTCTGTTCCCCGGCAGGGCCGATGCAGAGCACCGAGTTCTCCGCTCCATAGGTCTCGAACAGCTTCTCTACCAGGGCATAGGTTCGCATTCCCTGATAGGACTGCCCCGAAACAAGCTCTGCCTTCCCATCCTGGTCGATATTCAGTATGTACAGCTCACCTTCGGGGGCCTGGCCCTCAATAATCAAGGCCGTGATCCCTAACTTTCCCACGGCCGCGGCCACCGTTCCCCCTGCATTGCTCTCTTTGATCCCCCCGGTGAGCGGGCTTTTCGCCCCGATGGAGATGCGGCTGGTATTGACCAGCAGGGTCCCGCTGAGGGAGCCGGGGGCAATAATGAGTTTATTCTCCGGTCCCAACGGGTCACACATGGGTGGGACCTCCCCATTGACAAAGGCTGAGGTAAGACCCCTGCCACCGAGTCCCAGGTATTCCTGCGGCACCTCCTCAACAGAAACGGTTTTCTCATTCATATTTACCCTTATAAATTTCATACCTGCCCCCTTTCACGAGTTTCATATGGTCCATTCACGTCCTTGTCCTGTCAAATATCCCTCCACATGACACTACAAGCGCAACACCGGTTTAATCACGAGGCCCTTTTCCATCTCTTCCACCGCCTTGTTGATCTCTTCAAAGGGATAGAAGGTGATCATGCGATCAAAGGGGAACCGGCCTTGCTTATACAGTTCAATCAGTTTGGGAATAAAAAGGTCCGGGATGGCATCCCCTTCGATGATCCCTCGAACCGTGCGGCCGTTCATAATCAGGTCCATGTTGAGGCTGACTTCGGTACCGGGGGCCACAACCCCCGCCAACCCGCAGACGCCGAGCAGGGGCAGAACATCCACGGCCTGCCGAAATACCGCGGGGTTCCCCACGCACTCCAGACTGAAATTCGGGCCTCCTCCGGTCAGATCCAGAATCGCCTCCACTGGATCCACATCGCCGGCGTTGATGGTATGGGTGGCCCCCAGCTCTTCGGCCATGTTGAGGCGCTCCGGGCTTATATCCACGGCAATGATCGTGGTACAGCCGCAAACCACCGCACCGAGGACCGCGCTCATCCCCACCGGGCCAACCCCAAATATGGCGATGGATGTTCCGGGTCTGGCCTGAAGTGCGTTCATGACCGCGCCGGCCCCCGTTTGAATACCGCAGCCCATGGGGCCAAGGATCTCGAGGGGAATATCCTCCGGTACCTTTACGATATTTCGTTCCTCGGCCAGGGCAAAATTCGCAAAGGAGGACTGACCAAAAAAGGATCCATGGATGACCTGGTCGCCCTTAAGTAGGGTCGTGCTCCCATCCGGCTGGGCCCCGCTGAAATTGAGTGCCAGGAAATTTTCACAATAGGTATCACGCCCTGCCCTGCATGAGGGGCATGATCCGCAGCACATCCAGCTCAAGGCCACATGATCCCCCGGTTTTACCTTGGTCACGCGAGCGCCCACTTCTTCCACGATGCCGGCCCCTTCGTGCCCCAAAACAGAGGGCAGCGGGATGGGCAAATGCTGATCCCGGGCAGCCAGATCCGTATGGCATATGCCGGCGCCGACGATTCGAACCAAGACCTCATCGTCCTTGGGATCACTGAGCTCCAGCTGTTCAAGAGTAAATTTCCCTGACGGTTCAAAAATGACTGCTGCATTGATTTCCATCATGCCCTCCTATTATTGTTTGATTGGTTTTACAAGTCATCAAGAAAACTCCGAAAATATGGTAGGGATTAGGATCAGGGCGGTGTTATGATAATTTGATGCACCACCGATGCTTCTCACCATAACGTATCGCACCTGAACACCGATGAGTTGCTAAATTGACAAAAAGATCTATTTGCATTAGGTGTGTAGTTAGCAGGTCATATGAGATTTGTCTATTATACGAAAGTATACTTTTCCATGCTGGAAATACTGTTTGCATGGTCTGAAGATTTGGGCGTACATCAGACATAACGTGCCGCTGCCATGGATGGACGGGATCACACTATCCGGTCAATATCCTATTGATCAGTGTTGTTCTATTGTTGACCCCAACTTTGTCATATATGTTTTGAAGGTGCTTTTTGATGGTGACTTCGCTGACGAACAACTTCCCAGCAATTTGTGCATTCTTCAATCCCAAAAAAAGGAGATCGACCACATCGGTTTCTCTTCTACTCAGATGAAATGTGTCCATGAGATACTGCGGATTAATATTTGCAGGTGGCGACTGTTCTTCGATGGAGACCATGAACAGCCTTGAGTCTTCCCAATCTGATCCCTGGTCAAGGGCTCTTGATATGACCGAAAAACGGGTGTGATTAGGGCCTTTGACAACAACACGTTGCCTTGGAACGCTCATGCCCCCGGTCGGACAGCTCTCCAAACCGGCTTTGATTTCCCGGCAGTCTTTTAATAACTGGGAAGAGATCGGGTGTTTATCGTTAACAGTGGACCCCGAACACTTCAATTTGCCAAGTATCTCCTCCGCTTTAGGGTTTCTGTAGACAATTTGAAGGGTTTCGTTCAGTAGGATCATCCCGATCGATGATTGTTTTTCGATATAATCGAGTATATTTCCTTTCAATCTTATTTTCTTTCGAAGATCGTTATGGGCCAACGCATGTGCCAAATAGGGAGAAATGATTTTTGCTGTTTGGAGTTCCTTTCTGGTAAAGCGGTTGAATTCCCGGGGCCGGGTCAACACAATTCTGCCGTAGAGTTCTTTTTCGGCAACCAGATTGACGATGAGTTTATGATGTATCTTTTGGGGTTTGAGAAAGTCGTTGTAGTACTCTCTGGGTTGAAACGAATCGTAACTAATGGCCTCTTCCAGGCGGTTTTGCCTTTTTCTCGTATCTAAGCCATAGATCAGCTGCAGAGGATCAAATCGATAAAAATAGGTTTTGTAATAATCACAGTATGCTTTATCCAGGTTTTTGATAATGATATAGGTGAATCGTCCATTTCCGTCCGGCAGAAAAAAAATCGCCCCTTCAGCGGAAATGGTGTGAAACAGGGCGTCTAACGCTTTCTGCCTGACCAGTTTACAATCCAGAGATTCATTGGCTGCACTGATGACTTCCAGCACATTGGTCAATATGGGGTAAGGTAGTCTATCCATCATCATGTTTACCCTGACCCGGCTGACGAAGGCCGACAGACTGTGAAACGGACGACGGCGCACAGATATGACCCATGACAAACAGCGAATACCACTGTTTAGCCGTTAATGCAAGGGCATTCCGCATACGACAGGACAACTGTGCCTTAATACTGAAAATTAGAACAATTGCTCTTTGTTCGGGTCAAATTGTATGTGGCTTGCTTTTGTGTGTCAAGCCGAAATCAAGCTTTGCGCCGCCATGCCTATGCGGCCGATTGAGGGACCGATTGGAACCCCTTTCTGAGTTCTCTTTTCAAAATTTTACCCTGTGGGCTCTTTGGCAGGGCGTCCACAAAATCAATGGACTTGGGTGCCTTGTATGCGGCCATATGCGCCCGGCAGAATCGGATCATCTCTTTTTCCGTAGCCTTGGCATTCCTTTTTAAAACCACCACCCCGTGAACCCGTTCCACCCAGTAGGGATCAGGGATACCGATGACCGCCGCTTCGTCGACGGATGGATGCCGGTAGAGGATCTCTTCCACCTCTTTGGGATAGACGTTTTCACCGCCGGTGACGATCATGTCATCCTTCCTATCGGCAATATAGATAAATCCCCTTTCATCGTAATATCCCAGATCACCGGTTCGAAGCCATCCATCCTTCATGGCCTCCTTCGTATCTTCGGGCTTGCGCCAGTAAGAGGACATGATCCGCTCGCTCTGAACAATGATCTCACCGATCTGGCCGGGGAGCAGGTCATTGTCGTTGTCGTCGACGACCCGTAGATGGACCCCGATACAGGGCTGACCGCAGGATCCAAGCACCCCCATGTTCTCTTCTGATGTCATGGCGGCACGGTGGGCGGCCTTGTTGAGGACGGTCGCGTGAGGCCCGGACTCTGTCTGACCGTAACCCTGGAAAAAGAGGGGCCCGAAAACAGACAGGCCTCTCTTCAAGACCTCCACGGGCATGGGAGATGCCGCATACCAGATTCGCTTCAGGGTCGGGAGCTCGTATTGCTCCACGTCGGGGATATTCAGCAGGGATATCAGTTGGGTGGGGACGATGTGGACATCTGTAATCCGCTCCCTGGCAATGGTCTGGAGTGCCTCCACCGGATCAAAGGAAGGGCTTGGCAGGAGGACATTGCATCCACCTGTCAGGAAAAAAGGCCATATATGACTGTCTCCCCCGATGTGGAACATGGGGAGGACAACCAGGTGACGATCACCGGGTTCCAGACCGAGATCCAACGCCTTGATCAGGGTGTTTTCCATCTTCTGTCTATGGGTATAGAGGGCGCCTCGAGGGGTCCCGGTCGTACCGCTGGTATAGAAGATCGTTAAGGGATCCGCTCTGTTCACATCGGATAGGGGTTCTTCATTTCGGTGGTCGTCTACCAGATGGGCGTACCCCATGATTCCGCCCTGCGGGTCGCCAAAGCTGACACATGTCTCTATTTCAGGGATCTTTTGTCGGATCGCATCCGCAACGTCTATGAATTCAGGGCCGAGGAAGAGGACACGTGCCGTGGAGTCATTGATAACATGAACCAGTTCGTCTCCTTTCAGACGGGGGTTGAAATGGGCCAGGATAAATCCGCCTTTCATGGCGGCCCCAAAGACTTCCAGATATTCCAACCGGTTCCACGAAAGGGTTCCGATCACCTCGCCTTTTTTGACACCGAGGGTCTCAAGGCCATGAATAAGAGAATTTACCCTCTTGTTGAAGCGTTTGAACCCGATTCTCTCAGACCCGCATACAAAGGCTTCCCCGTCAGGGTTGAGAAGGGCATTTCGAAAGATAAGATCGGCGAACGTTCCTGGCTGGTAGCGGCTCAGTTCTTTCAATATTAGTGTCTTGTTCACATCGGTTTCCTTATAAAGATATTGGCAGGAACAATGTCCTGGATTTCCGTTGATATTGTGAGAACCTGATCACAAGCGTATTACAAGTAGATGATTGGATATGAATGACCGATTAATGGTCTAATATTTAATATTAAAAATAGTTTGTCAATAAAATATTTTATTTATTCCTGTTGAAATTGAGCAGAATTTGCACTATCATTGGAAAAAAGGAGTGAAATATGCATAATTTTAAGCCGGTAAAGCAGCCCAGAATCTCAGATGCGGTGTTCCAGCAACTCAAGAAGACGATTCTGTCCAAAGATTTGAGACCGGGAGACAAGCTGCCTGGGGAAAAGGATCTGTCAGAGCAGTTTCAGGTGAGTCGTGTCGCCGTGAAGGAGGCCATCAGATCGCTCGAAGGCGCTGGTTTTGTAGAGATTCGCCAGGGTTCAAATGGCGGGGCCTATGTGACCGACCTGAAATTTGAACAACTGGCCAATGCCTGTCATGATCTCTTTCTCGCTGATAAGATCTCAATCCACGAATTGCATCGCGTTCGGATTCTGATTGAGCCGGAAGTGGCACGCCTAGCTACCCTTAATATGAATGCTGAATGCGGCGAACGCTTGCAGCGGGCCTATGAGGGTGAACACCCACCCGGTGCCTCTCTGAGCGAAGATATTGCTTCGGCCACCAAGGTTCATTTCATACTGGCAGAGATATGCGGTAACCGTTTTCTCGAGGCCCTTGTCAATTCCTTACTCAAGCTGAGTAAAAAAATCTTGGAAGAGATTAGGCCCGATCCTCCCAGTTCCATCCACCCACCCGGTTTGCATGGCCCCATTGTTGAAGCCGTTCTATCCGGTGATCCGGATGCAGCCGCAGAGGCCATGAAAAACCATGCCGGGGTCTTTTATGACAACCTGGTGAAACTGGAAAAAAACTACCGCGAGCGTGCAGAGATTTAGGGCTGATATTGTTCCCATCCTAACCAAAGTACACCTTCTATCCGCCCGCGCCTTGGGACTATGAGACCAAAACCGCGACATCTTGAAAGAAGAGGATGGTTTTTCCCCGGTATGTGCTTATTTCTGAAACCGGGAGGCCTTGCCTCCTATAAGGAAAAGCGTTGGCGGTAGATTTTTTCCATTCCGATGAGGCTCTCGGAAAATCTTTTGAGATGTTTCGTCATGGCCAAAGACGCTCCCTCTGTATCGCTGGCGATGACTGCGGTCACGATCGTATGGTGCTCGCCGGGTCCATGGAGGGACTCATGATCCGGATCGACGGCGAGAACGACCTCGGCGGTCAGTTTTAACATGGATGTAACGATCGCTTCAAAGAAATGGTTGCCGCAGATCTTGGCTAAGATACGGTGGACCTCTGTCAGCCTTGCCATCCGCTGGGGATAGGATTCGTAGGGTAAATGTTCATCGGCATCCGCCCTTTTTAGAAGCTGCCCGTATGACGGGGTAATGTTAAGGGCCGCCAGACGTGCCACCTCCGGTTCAATGTGGAGGCGAACCTGGGCGATTTCGCGCATGGACAGTCTATCTGATAGGAATAGATCAAGGAAGGCATTGCCAACCTGGTTGAATGTGAGATCAGTTACAAATGCACCCCCTGCAGGACCCTGTCGTATGGCAACAAAACCACTCAATTCCAAGGCCCGTATGGCTTCACGGATAACCCCCCTGCTTACCTGAAATTCAAGGGTAAGCTCACGCTCGGAGGGCAATTTATCACCGGACTTGAACCTTCCCAAGAGAATGACCTCCTTCAGTTGGGTCAATACATCTTCAAAGATCCTGGCGGTTTTTATGGGTTTGAAATGAGTCATGTGAACCCCCATTAGATCAATATGGCTTCACTTTCAATGAATCATTTATTTGTGAGCGCAATTGGGATTTTGGATTGACATTAAATATAAGACCATATAACGTGGGATCATGTCAAGCAATATTCTATGATTTAGGGCAATTACTTCTCAATATTTGAGGGTAAGCCTATTTGTGAACCGAATGATGTTCATCCAAATGGACCTTGACCAATGAATATAGCAAGAAATCTGGAAAGTTCAGCATTTCTTTTCCCCGACCGGCCGGTGGTAAGCGAGGGCCTGTCCGAGATCAGCTATGCCCAGCTTAACGAACAGGCCAACCGTGTTGCAACGGCGCTCATGAAATTGGGCGTCACACCCGGAGACCACGTTGGCCTCTGCGCCCCCAATTCAGGTGATTGGTTGGCCTTCTACTTCGGCGTGTTCAAAGGCGGCGCTGTGGCCGTGACCCTATCCATTATGCTTAAAAGGGATGAGTTGTCTCTTTTGATCAACCACTCGAAGCCCAGGATCATTTTTACTCATGATGAAAAGCTGCCTGACCTGGCAGACTTGAAGGGAGATAAATCTCCGGAAAAAATCATCAACCCTGGAGGGGATTTGAGAAGGAGACCCTGATTGGTGGAAGCTAAAAGGCCCGCTAAAATACGGATAGACAACCTCTCGCTTAGCTTTGGCGGTGTTCGTGCCCTCATTGACGTGAGCATGGACATCAGGGATGACGAGATCCTGGCTATTATTGGACCCAATGGTGCCGGAAAGACTGCCCTCCTTAACTGTATAAATGGCTTCTACAAACCCCAAAAGGGTGAGATATACTACGAAAAACAACAAATCACCCGGATGCGCCCGGATAAGCTGGCTAAACTCGGCATTGCGAGAACCTTTCAAAATATCGAGCTGTACACCGGACTGAGCACTCAAGACAATATCATGGCTGCCCGACACGTGTTGATGAAGCAAAATTTCCTCACCGGTGCGATATTCTTGGGCTGGGCACGTCAGGAAGAAATCAAACACCGTCGGACTGTCGAGAAGATTATCGACTTTTTGGAGATGGCGCCGATGAGAAAGAGAGTGGTCGGGGTGTTGCCGTACGGGATGCGAAAAAGAGTTGAGCTGGGAAGGGCATTAGCGCTTGAGCCAAAAGTTCTGCTGCTGGACGAGCCCATGGCCGGGATGAACATCGAGGAAAAGGAAGACATCGCCCGCTTTATCCTTGACATATTTGAAGGTCAGGGAGCCACCTATCCTGACACACCCGTTCTGCGAGATGGGATTCGTAGCATCATCCTTGTCGAACATGATATGGGTGTGGTGATGGACATTGCCGATAGGATTATTGTCCTTGACTTTGGACGCAAAATTGCCGAGGGCACGCCGGCCGAAATTAAATCGAACCCGAAGGTCATCAGCGCGTATTTAGGGAAAGAAAAACAGGCCTAATTTCATAAAAAGACTCGTTAAAACACAGAGATAAAACAAAATGCTGGAAGTCAACAATATTGAAGTTGTCTATATGAATGTGATCCAGGTGCTGCGAGGCCTATCGCTGACGGTAGCTGACGGCCAGATCGTTGCGCTGCTCGGAGCCAATGGCGGCGGCAAGACGACGACGTTAAAGGCGATCTCGGGGATGCTCAAAACGGAAGAGGGCGAAGTCACCGACGGGAGCATCGAGTTTGATGGAAAGCGCATAGATCGGTTGGGCCCAGAAGATATTGCTGTTTTGGGCATCAGCCAGGCGATGGAGGGGCGCAGGGTTCTTGAGCACCTCAGCGTTGAGGAGAATTTGCTCGTGGGGGCTTACCGCCTCAAAGACCGGCAAGGGGTCAAGCGGCACCTTGAAATGGTCTTTGACTACTTCCCGCCCATTAAACGCCTCCGCCGCCGGATGAGCGGTTATCTATCCGGCGGTGAACAGCAGATGCTGGTGATCGGGCGGGCCCTCATGGCGCGTCCTGAACTGATGCTTTTGGATGAACCATCGCTCGGTCTCGCCCCGATCATGGTGGAGGAAATATATGGAATTATCCAGAAAATCAATACCGATCAAAAGATGGCCATACTTCTTGTGGAGCAAAATGTCAGAGCTGCCCTGGGTATCGCCAATTACGGTCATGTATTGGAGAATGGCCGGGTCGTTCTGAGCGGTCTGGCAGAGAATTTAAGAGATAATGAGGACGTTCGCGAGTTCTATATGGGGCTGTCCGCGGTCGGCTCCCAAAAGAGCTATCGTGAAGTCAAGCACTACCGGCGCAGAAAGCGGTGGCTGGGCTAACAGAAGATCAAGGAGAAGCGACGATCAGGATGGAACAAATATACCAGGCAAAGGGTGATACCTGGCCAAAGATACTCAAATACAATTACGAAAAATATGGCGATCATCGCAGGGCAATGCGTCATAAGCACTATGGTATCTGGCAGCCTCATACCTGGAAAGACTATTATCTCAATGTTAAACACCTGGCACTTGGTTTACTGTCTTTCGGCTTTGAGCCTGGAGACAAGGTGCTGATTATCGGGGATAATGCCCCCCAGTGGTACTATGCCGGGTTGGCCGCCCAGGCCAACCATGGCGTGACTTTGGGATCGTTTTCGGATTTACTGCCATTGGAGATAAAATACATTGCAGAAAATTCCGACGCAAAATTTGCCGTTGTTGAAGGTCAGGAACAGGTTGATAAGCTTCTCCAAATCAAGGACGCGCTTCCGCTTCTCAAAAAAGTTATCTTCTGGAACTATAAGGGGCTTGCCCACTATGATGAAGATATTTTGGTCGGATATCGGGAGGCTCTAACACTGGGGGAAACTTATGAAGCCGAACACCCGGGGCGCTTTGAGCAGAATGTGGAAACCGGCAGAGCGGATGACATTTGCGCCATCATATACACTGCGGGGACCACAGGGGCGGTGCCCAAGGGAGCCGTCCACACTTACCAAACATTGAGAGCGGGTGCCGGCTATCTTCTGGAGCTCGACCCGTGGTCTGAGAATGACAATGTTGTCCCCTATCTGCCACCCGTCTGGATAAATGAGCAATGGATTGGGATTGGTTGTCACCTGTTATCTGCCGGCATCCTGAATTTTGCCGAAGCCCCGGAAACCCAGCAGCGGGATAGTCGGGAAACCGGGCCAAGCATTGTATTCTACGGAGCGCGGCTATGGGAAAGTCAGGCAGCTATGGTTCAGGCACGGATTCTAAGTGCGGATGTCATTAAACGGTTTGCCTTCCGGCGGCTAATGCCCATTGGTGATAAGGTGGCCGAATTAAAGTATCGCAGGCAAAAACCCAGTTGGTTCTTGAAAATACTTTACACTGTTGCGGATATCATCCTGTTCAGGTCCATCAAACGTAGTCTGGGTTTGTCAAATGCCAGAATCTGTTATACGACCGGGGGGATACTCAGCCCGGATGCCTTCAGATTCTACCATGCGCTAAATCTTCCTCTCAAAAGCCTGTATGGATCAACAGAGGGAGGGGCTCTCACCGGTGCCAAGAATGATGACATCCATTTTGAGACGGTTGGACCTGCTCATAGGGGTACAGAGGCAAGAATAAGCGAAACCGGTGAACTCAATTATCGGCAACCGGGTATCTTTGTCGGTTATTATAAGGACCCGGAAAGGACGGCCGCGGTGCTTAAAGGCGGGTGGTTTTATAGTGGAGACAACGGATTCATCCGAGAGGACGGGCATGTTGTTTTTGAAGATAGATCCCAGGACCTGGTTGAGTTGGATGGTGGCGACACTCTGGCGCCCCAGAAGATGGAAAGCCGACTGAGGTTCAGTCCCTATATAAATGACGCCTGGGTATTTGCCGGCCCGAATCGAGCCTACGTGTCGGCGATCGTCGTCATCAACTTTTATACCGTCAGCCGGTGGGCGGGACAAGAGAGGGTGGCTTTTAATTCTTTCGCCGAACTTTCCCAGGCATCGGAGGTTTATGCGCTGGTGAAGCAAGATATTGACAGAGTCAACCGCACGTTGCCCGCCGGCTCCAGGGTGAAGAAATTCGTTAATCTCCACAAGGAATTCGATCCTGACGAGGGAGAGCTAACCCGAACCAGGAACTTGAGAAGGGCATTTCTGGAAGAACGCTACCGCAAGCTTATCGATGCTATTTACAGTGAGAAGACTTTAGCGCCGATAGAAGCCCAGGTCGGATACCGCGACGGGCAGACGGCAACAATAAATATAACGATTAACATCGAGTCTGTTGAAGAGGTTGGCTGATGACTTTCTTTTTACAATTAGTCGTAACCGGCTTTGCCCAAGGCATGGTCTATGCCCTGATTGCAATCGGATTTGTGATCATTCTTAAGTGCTCTGAGGTGTTTAACATTGCCCAGGGACACTTTGTTTTGATCGGTGGCTATCTTGGCTATACCTTTTTGGTACCGTTCGCCCTGCCGATATGGGCCGCTCTGCTGCTGGCAATCGCTGTGGCGACGGTAATGGGTTTGTTAATCGAACGGCTGATGCTGCGCCCGCTGGTGGGTCAACCCGTACTGGCCGTCGTCATGATGACCATAGCCCTCGGCACGGTATTGGGAGGGCTGGCAACGCTGCTCTGGGGTGCCGAATATAAGGCTTACCATGGCCTATTGCCGACGATAACCCTGAAGATAGGTGCGATATCCATACCCTCGGAATCTTTGATCGGACTGATCGTGTCTGTTATTTGTGTAGCGATACTCATGTTCCTCTTCCGCTATACCAAGATCGGATTGGCAATGAGGGCCACTGCCGAGGATCTGCAGGTGGTACAGAGCGTTGGTATCAAGGCGACAACCGTCTATGCCGTCTCATGGATCATAGCCTGTGTTGTCGGTGTAATCGGAGGCATCCTTCTGGGGGGTGTGTCCGGTGCGAATATGGAACTCGCCAATATCGGCCTCAAGGCATTCGCGGTCGTCCTGCTGGGTGGGGTAAACTCCATCGGCGGGGCCATCGTCGCCGGGATAATACTGGGTATGCTGGAGAATGTCGCTGCCGGGTACCTGGACCCGCTTCTGCCCGGCGGTGGACTGGCTCAGGTATTCCCATTTTTTGTTATGATCATCGTGCTCATTTTCAGGCCTCACGGGCTCTTTGGCCTGGCCACGATAGAGAGGATTTAGCCGATGGGTTTACGTACAGGAACCTTTCACGAAAATTATGCGCTGGATATGGCTATCTTTCACTCCAGGTCCCAATGGGGGATAATGGTTGCCTTTTTCGTCTTTCTTTTCGCCTGCCCGGTCTTTTTCAGTGACAGGATCCTGACCATCCTGACCATGATGGGGATTGCCGTTATCAGCGTCCACGGGCTCAATATTCTAACTGGATACTGCGGCCAAATCTCCATAGGCCATGCGGGCTTTATGGCAGTCGGTGGTTATACCTCGGCTATTTTATGTGCCAAGCTTGGCTTTCCATTCTGGACAGCCCTCCCCTGTGGCGCACTGGCTGCGGGAATAGCAGGTTTGTTCTTTGGCCTGCCATCGTTAAAGATCAAAGGCTTCTACCTCATTATGGCGACCATCGCCGCACAATTTATTATTATCTGGACCATCATCCAGCTCCGCAGCATCACCGGCGGAACTGACGGTTTAAGTGTGCCCAAACCGATGATAGGGAGTATCGTGCTGAGTTCCAAAGCCAACTATTTCTACCTGGTGATGGTGTTCACCTGCCTGGCGACGATCACGGCTCACAATATCGTAAGGACCAGGGCAGGCCGGGCCTTCATCGCCATCCGAGACAACGACCTGGCAGCTGAGGTCATGGGGGTGAGTCTGTGGAGTTACAAGCTGCAGGCATTCTTTATCGGTTGTGTCTATGCGGGAGTGGCCGGGTCACTGCTTGTTCACTATATTGGTTTCGCCAGTACAGACATGTTTCCCTTTATGGATTCGGTCTGGTATTTGGGGATGTTAATCGTGGGGGGTATGGGTAGTACGACAGGGGCGATCTTGGGCGTCGTTGCCCTCAGGCTTCTGGATGAACTCGTCACCATTGCCGGACCGATCTTAGCCGCCGCCGTTGCCCCTCAGGCCGCCGCCTCGTTGGCCATCATATCCCACGGATTGATAATCATCATCTTCCTCATTTTTGAACCCCGGGGGCTGTATCATCGTTGGGAAATGATCAAGGCCTACTTCAGGCTTTGGCCCTTCTCCCATGAAGTATCCGAGTAAAAGGGAGTAAGATACAATTTCAATGAAGGCCCCATGGTTGGTTTTTAAACTCAAAAACAGGGAAAGGAGGTGCTCAACACTAAAGCTTGAAGGGGAACGATCGAGTGTTTAAACAAAATCATGCACGAAATTAAGAAGGAGGAAAATCATGGCTAAAATGAGATGGATAATAGCAGCTACCGCGATTATTTTAATGACGGCAACATTTATATTTCCCGCCAGCGCTGAGGCTGAGAAGAAATTATATGTCGGCGGCACCCAGTCTCTAACCGGGCCCTTTGCTGAGGATTCAGCGGCAGTCCTGGCTGCCATTGAGGACTATGTCAAATATGTAAATGAGACAAAAAGTCTGGCTCCGTGGCGAAAAGAGAAATTTCCCGCCGATGTAACACTGGAGGTGATGTGGCGGGATGATGAGCTCAAGCCGGCCAAGGCATTGTCAATCTATGAGGAACTCAAGGGCAAGGGAATGCTGGTTGCCAGGATATCGGGATCGCCCATAGCGCTGGCACTCAAAGACAGATTATGGGAGGACGGTATGGGCGCCACGAGTATGGCCACCGGACCCTACTACCTGTCGCCGCCTCAAAGCTGCTTGACCTATTACCCTATTTATACCGATTCCTGTGCCGCCATCGCCGACTGGTTTATGGCGAACTGGAAGGAAAAAAGGAAACCACGGGTTGCCTATCTGACCGCCGATAACGCCATGGGCAGGTCGATTGAGATACCTGAGATGAAGGCCTATCTCGAGAAGATCGGCTATGAGTTCGTTGGCACCCAGTATGTGCCTCTGGTGCCCACCTCGCCGCCAACCACCCAGCTTACGTGGCTGAAACAAAAGGGTGTTGATCTTGCCCTTGGTGTTATGATCAACCCCGGCTCACAGCCGACGGTAAAGGAGATGGCCAGGCTGGGTATGGGGCCCGATCAGCCCTACAAGATGACCTTTGGTGTCCCCGCACCAGGTCACGCTGCCGTGTTCGTTGACGCTATGGGTGAGTTAGGTAACGGTTATGTCTGCGCTGGTAGCTTCCGCCCCATGGACGATCTCGCCACCCCCGGGATAAAGTTCTGCAGCGACCTGCAGGATAAGTATCGCACCGGCAAGCGGGTTACCCACATCATGTATGAGGCAGGGGTCCTTGAGGCCATGACCCAGGTTGAGGCGTTACGGCTTGCCATGGAAAAGGTGCCTTTTGAAAAGCTCACCCGGCGTGACGTGCTGGAGAAAGGCTTCTTCAAGATTAAGAACCTTCCCACCGGTGGCATAAGCAGTACACCCCTAACCTATGGTCCGGGCGATATCGAAGGCGTTGATGAGATACGTATTGACCAGGTGCAGAAGGGCAAGGTGGTAGAGGTGGGTCTCTACCCATTACGCCACATTTATACAAAAAAATAGGCATAGTTAATTATTATTCCAGGGGCCCTATCATTAATAGAGCCCCTGGACATCCTCTAACGCCTGCCCAAAGTGCTAACAGTTAAGACCAAAATGGACAGGGGTGCCCTTCAACCGCCACCACTCCCCGGCGATGCATCGGTTTGCCTGGCTCTGTCGGATATCCTCTCATCCGCCATGTGTCAGGTACTTCATTTTATGGATAAATATAGATAAATCATAACCGCACGGTTCAAATAATAGAGGAGCAGGAGGTTAAGATGACGTTGACAAAACAGGATTTCGCCATATTGGACAAATTTGACTTCGACGTGCAACCCGTGGGGGTTAAGTTCCTGGCTAAACAACCAAACAGGGTCGAGAGGCTGGCTGAAAACATGGCTTTCTGCGAGATGCTCAAAAGGGCACAGGAAGGAAGTACTTTTTTTTCGGATGCAGAAAACCATACCTGTGAGGCTGGGCTGTATGTCTTGGGGCAGGCAGATTCCCCGGAACCTTTTATCAGTGGAGCCTTTGGTGCTGGGCTAAAAATCTTCGAGGAGCCGCGTTCCGCCGGTAGACTGTACCACTATATCCCAAAGATAGAGAGAGGGGTTGTCAATTATGTTGCCTTTTCCCCGCTGGAAAAGCTTCCCTTCAATCCTGATCTGTTGATCCTCTTAGCCAACACCGAACAGACAGAAATTTTGCTCCGGGCGATGAGCTACAGGACAGGCGAGATGTGGCAGAGCAAGTTCACCGCCGCAATCGGATGCGCCTGGACTTATATCTATCCCTATCTATGCGGGGAACTGAATTATTCCATTACCGGCCTTGGCCATGGGATGAAACGCAGAAAGCTATTTCCGGAAGGTCGGCAAATTATTTCCATCCCCTTTGACCTTCTGTCCTCCATGCTCCAAACATTGCAAGATATGCCCTGGGTCCTTCCAGCCTATAAGCCGGACGGAATGGAATTTGTCAAACGACTGCTAATTAAGTTGGGCATTATCCCTGCCCCGTAATTCTCAGCTGTCGCGGTAAGCGCTGAAATGTCAAAACTGAACCATAGTAGCTTCAATATTAAACCCTGATTGATTAAATCAATATGGCTTTAAATGAATCATTTATTTGTGAGGAAAAAGTGGGATTTTGGCTTGACACTAAATGTAAGACCATATAGCGTCGGATCATGTCAGGCAATATTCTGTGATTTGACGGCAATTATTTTCCAATATTTACAGGGATGCCTATTTTCGACCCAAATGATGATCATCTAAATGGCCCTTGACCAATGAATATAGCAGGAAATCTGGAACGTTCAGCCTTTCTTTTCCCCGACCGGCCGGTTGTACGCGAGGGCACATCCGAGATCAGCTATGCCCAGCTTGACGATCGCGCCAACCGTGTTGCAACGGCACTCATGGTACTGGGGATCAAGCCTGGTGACCCTGTTGGCCTCTGCGCACCCAATTCAGGAGACTGGCTCGCCTTTTACTTCGGTTTAATCAAAGCAGGTGCTGTAGCTGTCACTTTATCAAGCCTGTTGAAACGCGACGAACTTGCCCTGTCACTAAAGGAATCACAACCAAAGGTCATATATACATATGAGGAAAAGATTGATGACCTGGACAGCCTGCGCGGATCGAACGCCCTGGAAAAGACAATCAGCAATGGAGGTGATTTAGACTTTAACCAGTTTTTAAAACTGGGAACCGGTTCATTTAAAGCATTGGACCGTCCAAGATCACAAACAGCGGCCATCCTCTTTACCGGTGGAACCACCGGTTTGCCCAAGGGCGTCATGCTCAGCCACGAGAACATACTGACCGCCATCAATAACGTTGTTTTCAATGAGCGGTCCAATGAGAATGACAGGGCCCTCTGCTTCCTCCCATTTAACCACGTCTTTGGACAGATGCACATCATGAATTCGACCATTTTGAGTGGAGGTTGTCTGGAGTTGGTGCCCGCCTTTGATATGGATCTGGTCTTGGACGCCTTGGCGGGTGGGCGTGTGACCAAACTTTTCGCCGTACCCACCGTATATGTGCGCCTCCTGGCAT
>Ga0307424_1000029_pt1 | contig 56230 bp, 49 predicted proteins | sample SalMarWE160320MG_FD_202157 | JGI IMG/M metagenome (GOLD analysis project Ga0307424, IMG submission 202157) | Salt marsh sediment microbial communities from the Plum Island Ecosystem LTER, Massachusetts, United States - WE1603-20 | ecosystem: Environmental > Aquatic > Marine > Intertidal zone >... | reverse complement strand
GTCCAGATGAACTCCCAGCGGATGCTCGGGATCGACGGCCTGGCTCGGCCGCCACCCCCCGCGGGCCGGCCGGAGCGAGACGCCGCTTCCGAACCCTCCGGAGGCGCCCCCGAGCAGGCCGAGCCCGCGCCGGCCGGAGAGGGTTCCGGCCACCAGCCGCCAGTCGCCGCGCGTCCAGTCCACGCCGCCCCGCACGGTCCGGGAGCCGGGATCGTCGCGCACCCGCCCCGCCGCCTCCCACCCCCGGTGTTCGATGGATGCGCGGACCTCCCGGCGGAACCCGCCGTCCACCGTGCGCCCACCGGCCAGAACGCGGTGCGCCCAGCCCGCGTCCCAGCAGATGGACGCGGTCAGCACGTCGCGCAGCGCCGCCCCCACCCCGGGCATGGTGTCCAGATCCTCCGGCGTGCGGAGCGTCCCCGCGGCCACGCGTTCCAGGAGCCAGCCGAGCTGGTCGTCGTCCAGCTCCAGCGCGTCGGCCAGGGCGCGCATCCCCTCCGGCGTCGGCGACTCGCAGCTCTCCGGCTCCTGGGCCCGTACGCTCTTCCGACACGAACCCGCGCCGTGCAGGAGCACGGCGACGGCCAGGGCGACGGCCAGGCGGCGCCTCACGGCCGGAACCCTCCCAGGACCCAGCGGACGACGGTCACCCGTCCCAGGAGGGCGTGCCGCGTCTCTTCCACCCGCAACTCGCTGTTCCGGATGCGCAGGGCCAGACCGGTGGTCGGATCGGTGCCGGTAAGGGCGGCGGTCCAGACCAGGCCGCCGCCGAGACGAAGCCCGGTGGCCAGGCGCCGGAGCCCGGTCCCCCCGCCGAGTTCCAGGCCGGCCATCCACGCCCCCCGGGCCGCGCTCACCAGCACCGCGGCGTCGGCGCCGCCGTCCGCGGCCGCCGGATCCAGACCCAGGCGGAGTCCGGCCGACAGCCCCGGAGCCCACTCGCGATCGCCGCGGATCAGCAGCCGGAGGGCGTGGGCACCGTCCATGCGTTCCATGCGCGCTCCTGCGGCCAGCCGGAAACCCGGCTCGCGGAAGACCAGATGGAGATTCAGGCGATCGGCGGCCTCGCCCTCGGAGAGCCAGTAGCGGCGCCAGCCGATCCCGGCGCCGGGACCGGCCGCCGGCTCCCAGCTCGCCCGGATGGTGCTCGCCCACACGTCCGGCGCGGTCTCGTAGGTCAGCGCCCCCACCCGCAGGCGGGCGCCGGCCGGGGCCGGGGCGTCCGGGTAGGGATCCAGGCGATCGCTCGCCTCCCAGGCTCCGGTCCTCGGGGAGTCGGCCACTGGGGTCGCGACCGCGGTGGGAACCGCCGCCCTCCACCCGCCCGCCAGCCCGGCCAGGAGCGCGGCCGCGGCAAGGAGCCGCCTCATGGCGTCACCCACACCGGCAGACAGCGGCGAACCGAGGTCTCCCCCCGCCAGCGCACGCAGAGAAGGTAGAGCCCGGCCCGGGTGGGCGCGGGCTGGGTGGCGCTCCACACCCAGTGTCCGGCCGCGGGCACCGGGTGCGGCGCGCTCAGCGCCTCCACCACCCGTCCCTCCGGTTCCAGGAGCCACACGGCCAGGGTGCCCGGGCCGGGAAAGCGGTAGCCGTAGACCGCGGCCCGCCGCCGCGGCTCCACCCGGCGCGGCCCGCTCCACACCGCACCGGGATCGCCCGGCGCGGCCTCGGTGACCAGGCTGTTGCTCCGGCCGGGGGTGGCCCCGCTCGGGTCCTCGGACCAGCCCCAGGCCGCGGGCACGACGCCGGGGACCGCCGTATCCACCCGCTCCAGGCTTCGCCCGGGCCGGGGCGGGAGCCACGCTTCGTAGTAGGCCACCGAATCGGCCACCGGACCCCCGGGCGGTTCCAGCACCAGCACGTCGGCGGGGCGGCCGCGGGAGGCGTCCCGGTCGTTCAGGGTCGGCCAGCCGTCGGGCCTCAGCACCCGGACGCTCCCGGGAAGCGCGTAGGCGGCCCGTAGGCTCTCCGGACGGGAGGCGAGAACCAGGAATCCCCCGGGGCCGACCTCGGCCGCCTGGGGCAGGAGGTAGGACTTTCCGGTCCCGTCCCGCAGGACCCACCCGCTCAGGGAGACCGGACCCGTTCCCGGGTTCAGCAGTTCGACCCACTCCCCTTCCCCGGCCGCGGGGCGGATCACCAGCTCGTTGAAGACGGGGGACGCCAGGCAAAGCAGCGCGGCGAACGCGAGGGCGTGCGCCGGCCCGTGATGCGGCAGCATGGCCGATCCCTTCCGGACGGGAAAGGACGCGATGGGGACGGGACGCTTATCGGAACTACGGTTCCGGACGGATGCGGGACGGGAGGAACGAGGCGAAGGCGGGAGCGAACACCCGGAGTCTATCGTCGGCGGACGGCGGCCGCCAAGGGAAAATTCCCCGGCAACGCCGAGCGGGCCGCGGCGTCACCGGGCGGCTAGACCAGCCCCCGCCGCCGCCGCAGGAACCACTCGGCCGAGGCCAGCAAGACGACCAGCACGAAGGCCAGGGGATGGTCCCAGAGGGCGAGCTGCACGCGCTCCTCCTCGCTCTGCTCCAGGACGCTGAACACCTCGCGCATCGGGCCCAGGGAATCCGGCGACCAGGCGCGGCCCCCGCTGGCCGCGGCGATCCGCTCCAGGATCTCGTGGTCCGCTTCCAGCCGCTCCATCTCCGTCCCCAGGGAGTCCACCGCCACCACCCCGTCGGTCGACCCGAGGTCCTTCCCCTCGAGGGTCGCCCGCCCCTCGAACCGGTAGCGGCCGGGCGGCAGGCCGTCCACCACGCCGCTGTAGAACCCCTCGGCCCCGCCCAGGGTGACGGTGCGGGGTTCGGTCTCCGCGCCGGCGGCGGGCAGCACCTTCACCTCCACGTCCACGCCGGGGATCGGCTCGAAGGTGTCGTCGGTGACCCGGGCCACGAAGGTGACCGGTTCGCCCCGGGAGACCACGTCGTCCTCCGGATGGATGTCGAGATGGGTTTCCGTACCCGGTCGCGCCAGCCAGTGGGCCACCCGCCGCCACCAGGGCGGGAGCACGCTCCCCCCCGGCCCCAGGGAGGCGCTCATGAACCCCCACTTCCAGACACCGCCGGCTCCGATCAGGAGCACGCTCCCCTGGCCGTAGCGGTTCCACGACACCACCGGATCGGCCGAGGTCCCGGTCGATGTCATGAGCGCTTCCGCGTGGGCCTTGAGGCTTCCCAGGTCCGGAGCCGGAGCCACCGGGGGCAGGTCGCTCCAGGCGTCCACCGGCGCCGCTCCCGGCACCGAGGCGTCGAAGACCGCATGCCGGCGTCCGGCCGCGGTGAGATGCAACTGCACCTCGTCCACCAGGCCGCCGGCCCCGGCCCCCACCGGCAACAGGGCACCCAGGGACGACCGGCTCCACTGGGCCATGATGCCGGGGAGGGCCCCGGTCACCATGAGGAGGCCGCCCCCGCCCTTCACGAACCCGGCCAGGGTGTTCCCGGCCCCGGTCGAGAGCTGAGCCGGGGTCACGTGGTCCAGGACGACCACCCGCGTGGTGCGGAGAGCCGCCGCGTTCATGGCGGGCAGGGAACTCCCGGCATCGCCCACGAACTTGCCGCCGTGCCAGGTCCCGGCGGTCACGGCCAGGGTGGAGTCCGCCTTCAGGGCGCGGGTCAGGAAGGTGTGGTCCCAGGTGAGGCGGCCGGAGAGGATCAGGACTCCGGTCTTTTCCTCGCGCACCCGCACCGCGATCAGCCGCCGGTTGTTGTCGGGGGTGGCCTCCCCGGGCAGGGCGGGCACCCGCACCTCCAGGAACCGGAGCCCGGTCTGCTGGGGGGTGAAGCTCAGGGCCACCCGCTGCTCGGCGCCGCCGGCGGCGAGCTGGGCGGTGGCGTCGGCCACTTCGGCCTCGCCCTCGGTCACGTCGAAGAGCTGGACCCGGACCGAGGTGGGGTCCAGGCCCTGGAGCCGCAGCACCGCTTCCAGCGGGGTGCGCTCCCCGGCGAAGGCCTCGCGGTTGACCCGCACCCGGGTCAGCGCCAGATCGGCCACCGGCTCCGGCGAGCCCAGGGCCACCGTCTCCACCGGAACCCCCAGCCGCCGGGCCAGCGGCACCGGATCCGGACCCTCGGTCTGGGCGCCGTCCGAGATCAGGACCATGGCTCCGGGACGGCCCTCCGGGCCGCCCTCGGCCATCCCCCGCTCCAGGGCGGCGGCCAGATCGGTCCCCTCCCCGTGCGGCGCATCCGGGGGCAGCGCCTCCACCCGGGGCCCCAGGTTGCGATCGAACCCCCGCAGGGCCAGCGGATAGACCGGCCCCAGCTCGCGGGTCACCCCGTCCAGGGCCTGGCGGAGTTCGTCGTCCCGGGTGCGGCCGGGTTCCCGGCCGGGGAGGGTCAGGCTCTCGGAGCGATCCAGGAGCACCAGCACCCCGCGGGCGGCGCCCCCGGGCAGGGCCAGGCTCAGGACCGGGCGGCAGAGAATGGCCACCAGGAGCAGCAGGGTGGCCGCGCGCAGCCCGGCCAGCAGGGTCCGGAATCCCGGACGCAGGGGGGCCTCGGTCCGGCGGTAGACGACGACGGCATAACCCACCACGAGCACGGCGAGAAGGACACCCAGCCAGATTCCGTTTCCCGGCGGGTCCCAGTGAATGCCGCGCCAGCGATCGAACCAGCTCACGTTGCGTCCTTTCCGGGCGTCGTCGAAGGAGGGTAGGGGCCAGGGCTCTGGGGAGGACATCGAGGGGAGCCTGAGCCTCCGAGGCTACCACGCCCGGCCGGCCCGTCCAAGACGTACCCGATCCGGCGCTCAGGCCTTCCCGCGCGACCGGGAACCCGGAGCCGCCGGCCTGCGGCCGATCTCCGCGGCCAGAAGCGGCACCCCCCGGGCCGCGGGCAGGGGGAGCCGCAACGCCACGCGGTCGCTGAGCGGCGTCGGTTCGGGGTTCACCTCCACCACCGGCGTTCCCCGGTCCGCGGCCAGTTCACCGAGCCCGGCCGCGGGATGGACCAGGGCGGAGGTCCCCACCACCCAGAGGAGATCGCACGCCTCCACCGCAGCCACCGCAGCCCCGAGCACCGCCGGATCCAGGTTCTCGCCGAACCACACCACGTCCGGGCGAAGCCGCCCGGAGCATCCGGGACAGCGGCAACGGGCCGGATCCACCTCCAGGGAACGGGCGGTCCGGCCGCAACCTCCCGTACAGCGGGCGCGATGGATGGCCCCGTGGAGTTCGATCACCCGGCGGTTTCCCGCCCGCTGGTGCAGGCCGTCCACGTTCTGGGTGATCAGGGTGAAGCGGTCCAGGTCCCCCGATGCCTCGAGATCCGCAAGGGCCAGGTGCCCGGGGTGGGGCCGGGCCGCCTCGACCCGGTCTAGCCGCCAGCGATACCAACGCCACACCCGCTCCGGATCGCGGGCAAAGGCCAGGGGGGTGGCCAGATCCTCGGGGCGGGAACCTTCCCAGAGCCCCCCCGGCCCGCGGAAGACCGGCACCCCGCTCTCGGTGGACATGCCGGCGCCGGTCACCACCACCAGGTTCCGGGCGCGGGACAGCACCGCCGCCAGCCCGTCCGGGAGCTGGGGGGACGCGGTCACCCGCCGTTCCCCTCCGAGGGCCGGTCGTCGCCGTCGGGGACGCTCCCCACCACCACCCCCAGCGGGCCGTGGGCCGCCGGCACGTGACCGGCGTGGCGGATGTTGTAGAAGCCGATGATCATCACCTGCACGATGGTGAGAAGCAGCACGAACCCGACGGTGGCGTAGAGCAGCTCCAGCACCTGGTCCGCCTGGGCCGGTTTCAGGAAGTTGACGGCCAGCACGATGCCCAGGATGAGCCCGGTGGTGATGACCCCGGTGGTCTTCCCCAGGACGGTGGGACGGATGGCCACCGGGCCGTGGACCACGTAGATCCAGGCCGCCCCGAACATGAGGAGCCCGTAGCGCACCAGGACCAGAGTCAGGATCCAGGGGGGGAGAAAGCCGGCCCGGGTGAGACCGATGGCCACCCCGGTGTTGAAGAGCACGTCCACCAGGGGATCGAAGATCCGCCCCATGTGGGTCTCGGTCCCCAGGCGCCGGGCGGCGATCCCGTCCGCCACGTCGGACAGGCCGCCCAGAAGGAATGCGGCCAGGGCGAGGAGTTCGTGGCCCTGGGTGATGAACACCAGAAACGCGGGAATGGCCAGGAGCCGTCCCAGGGTGATGAAGTTCGGGAGCCCGAGTCCGGAGAGAGGAATCTCGTGATCCTTCCGGAACATCCCCAGATGAAGGGTGATCCAGGTCAGCCCGCCCAGGAGCCACCACGAGGAGGCGATGAAATACTCCACGGCCAGGGCCCGGTCGACCAGGAAGGAGAGCAGCACCGCCAGCCCGAAGAGCACCACCAGGTGGATGAGGCCGGCCACCACCACCCCGGTCAGGACCTTGGGCCGGTGCCAGGCCGCGCCCAGGGACTTCCGCGCGCAACGGGCCACATACTCCGCGGTCGCGGGCAGGCTGTAGCGCTTCCGCCGCAGATCCTTCAGGTACGATTCGACGAACATGGTCGTTCCGTTCTCGGCCGGGTTGGATCCCGCGCACCCCGCGCCCAGCTTACCAACCCCCGGCCGCCGGCGCCGGGGGGCGCGGGGCCTGACGCATAAATTATTGTACCATAAATAGTTACAGTCCAGAGTCCCGCGGCGCCGCGCCGGGCCGGCGCAGGGCCTCCCGGAAGATGACCCACAGGATCTTGCCCCCCGCCCCGAGTACGCCGCGCACCGTTCCCGAGACCTTGCTCCGGCCGATGCGCCGCCGGTAGCTGACCGGAACCTCCCGCGTGCGCAGGCCCAGCTTGGCCGCCTTCACCTGCATCTCCACCGTCCAGCCGTAGCCCGCGTCCTTCATGTCGATGCGGCGGAGTGCGCTCCAGGTCACGGCCCGGAAGGGGCCCAGGTCGGTGAAGCGCACGCCGAAGAACCGGCGGATGAGCCAAGTGGCCAGCGCGTTTCCGAACCGGGCCTGGGGGGTGAGGGCGCCCCGCTCGCGGACGCCCAGGACCCGGGAGCCGATCACCAGGTCGGCCCGGCCGGAGAGAACCGGATCCACCACCGCCGTCATCTCCGCCGGGTCGTCGCTGAAGTCGGCGTCCAGGAAGACCACGTATCCCGGAGGGTCGGCGGCCAGTTCGGCCAGCCCGCGAAGGCAGGCCGCGCCGTAGCCCCGGCGGGGCTCCGCCACTACCCGCGCCCCCGCCTTCGCCGCCACCCGGGCGGTGGCGTCGGTGCTGCCGTTGTCCACCACCAGCACCCGAGCCCGGTACGGTTCCGGGATCCCGGCCAGGACCCGGGCCACCGAGTGTTCCTCGTTCAGGGCCGGGATCAGCACCGCCCCCGCCGTGGGGGGCGGCGCCGGATCCGGATGGACCGGCATGGCGGGACGGGACCGGCCCGCGATCAGGCCGTGGCCGCGGCCACCGTCTCCTCCGCCTCGCTCAGGGCCGCCTGGGCCGCGGCCAGGCGGGCGATGGGCACCCGGAAAGGCGAGCAGGACACGTAGTCGAAGCCCAGACGGTGGCAGAAGAAGACGGAGTCCGGGTCGCCCCCATGCTCGCCGCAGATCCCGATCTTGATCTTGGGGTTCGTCTTCCGCCCGCGCTCCACCGCGATCCGGACCAGGTCCCCCACCCCGGTGCGGTCCAGGGAGACGAAGGGATCCTGCTTCAGGATCCCCATCTCCAGGTACTGGGGCAGGAAGTGGGCCACGTCGTCCCGGCTGAACCCGAAGGTCATCTGGGTGAGGTCGTTGGTCCCGAAGGAGAAGAACTGGGCGGCGCGGGCGATCTCGTTCGCGGTCAGCGCCGCCCGCGGCACCTCGATCATGGTGCCGATCAGGTACTCCACTTTCACCTTGGCCTCGTCCATGGTGGCGGCGGCGGTCTCCTCCACCACCTTGCGCTGGTTGGCCAGCTCCGTCTCCGATCCCACCAGCGGGATCATGATCTCGGGATGCACCACGCCCCCGCCCCTCTGGATCTCGCAGGCCGCCTCCAGGATGGCCCGCACCTGCATGGCGGTGATCTCGGGGAAGGTGATACCGAGGCGGCAGCCGCGGTGACCGAGCATGGGATTGAACTCGTGGAGCGCCTCCACTCGCGCCAGCAGGGCGCGCTTCTCCTCGAGGGCGGCCGACGGCGTCCCGGTGGCCTCGCCCACCGCGATCTCCACCATCAGCTCCTCGCGCTTGGGCAGGAACTCGTGGAGCGGCGGATCCAGCGTGCGGATGGTGACCGGCCGCTCGCCCATGGCCTTGAACACGCCCAGGAAGTCCTCGCGCTGCAGCGCCCGCAGGGCGTCCAGGGATCCGGTGAACGCGGCCTTGGGACCGGCGAAGCGGGCTTCGGCCTCCCGGAGCCGGGAGGCGGCCGCCTCCTGCCCGGAGGCGCCGGCCTTCTCCATCTCCCGCCGGGCGGTTTCCACCTCGCGCTGGGCCCGGCGGTACTCGGGGGCGGAGAGGATCATCTCCCGGACCCGCTTGATCCGGTCCTCCCCGAAGAACATGTGCTCGGTGCGGCAGAGGCCGATCCCCTCGGCCCCGAACTCCACCGCCTTCCTGGCGTCGCGGGGAACGTCGGCGTTGGCCCGCACCCCCAGGCGGCGGAACTCGTCCGCCCAGGACATGAAGGTGGCGAACTCGCCGCCCACCGTGGGTTCCTGGAGCCCGGCCTGGCCCAGCATCACCTCGCCGCTGGTCCCGTCCAGGGTCACCCAGTCCCCCTCGGCCACCGTGCGGTCCCCCACCCGGGCCTTCCGGTCCGCTTCACTCACCCGGAAGGCGGAGCAGCCGGCCACGCAGGGCTTGCCCATTCCCCGGGCCACCACCGCCGCGTGCGACGTCATCCCCCCGGTGGCGGTGAGGATCCCCTTGGCCGCGTCCATGCCGTGGATGTCGTCCGGGTTGGTCTCGGCCCGGATGAGGACCACCGCCTCCCCGCGCTCGGCCCACTCCAGGGCATGGTCGGCGGTGAACACCGCCCGGCCCACCGCCGCCCCCGGCGAGGCCGGAAGCCCGGTGGCCAGCACCTCGGGCTTGTTCTTGGGATCCACCCGGGGATGCAGGAGCTGGTCCAGGTCCCCGGGGGGAACCCGCATCACCGCCGTCTTCCTGTCGATCAGGCCCTCCTGGGCCATGTCCACCGCGATCCGGACCGCGGCCGCCCCGGTGCGCTTCCCGGTCCGGGTCTGGAGCAGGAACAGCTTCCCGTTCTCCACCGTGAACTCGAAGTCCTGGACGTCCTTGTAGTGCTTCTCCAGGCGGCCGGTGATGTCCCGGAGTTGCTTGTACACCTCCGGCATCTCCTTGCCGAGTTCGGCGATCGGCTTGGGGGTGCGGATGCCGGCCACCACGTCCTCGCCCTGGGCGTTGGGCAGGTACTCGCCGTAGAACTCGTGCTCCCCGGTGGCCGGGTTGCGGGTGAAGCCCACGCCGGTGGCCGAGGTGTCGCCCATGTTCCCGAAGACCATGGCCTGGACGTTGACCGCGGTGCCGAGATCGTCCGGGATCTTGTTCTGCTTGCGGTAGAACACCGCCCGCGGGTTGTGCCAGGAGCGGAACACCGCGTCCCGGGACATGTCGAGCTGCCGGTAGGGATCCTGGGGGAAGTCCTTGCCGGTGGCGTCCCGGATCACCTGCTTGGAGGCCTCCACCACCGCCCGCAGCGCGTCCTCGTCCAGCTCCAGGTCCAGGGTGACCCCGCGCTCGTCCTTCACCCGCTCCAGCTCCTCCTCAAAGCGCCGCTTGGGGATCTCCAACACCACGTTGCCGAACATGGACAGGAAGCGCCGGTAGCAGTCCCAGGCGAAGCGGGAGTTGCCGGTCTTCCTGGCCAGCCCCTCCACGCTCCGGTCCGAGAGCCCCAGGTTGAGGATGGTGTCCATCATGCCGGGCATGGAGAACTTGGCTCCGGAGCGCACGCTGACCAGGAGCGGATCCTCGGGATCCCCCAGCCGCTTCCCCATCATCTCCTCGAGCCGGCCCAGGTACTGCTTCTGGGCCTGGGCCACCCGGTCCGGAACCTTGCCGCCCTCCCCGAAGAAATCCAGGCAGACCCGGGTGGAAATGGTGAATCCGGGAGGGACGGGGATGCCCGCGTTGGTCATCTCGGCCAGGCCGGCCCCCTTGCCCCCCAGAACGTCCTTCATGGCCGCGTTGCCCTCGGCCTTGCCGTCGGCGAAGAAATAAAGATCTTGAGACACGTCACTGTCCTTCCGCTGGGGGTCTGGTTTGAAAGCGAACTCCTAGGACAAGGTCGCCGTGGGGTCGGTGAGCCGCCCTTCCGTGGCCGCCACCGCCGCCGCCGCCGCGCTCAGGAGATGAACCTCGGGGACCCCCTGTCCCGGGTCCAGTTGCCTGTGATACTCGGCGGTGGAGGCGATGCGTTCCCCCTCGCCGAAAATGGCGCCTCCCCCGGCCGAGCCGGGGCCGCCACCGGGAACCGTGATCATGGCTCCCGCGTTCAGAAACGTCTCGTAGAAGCCCGACGCCAGCGCGGCCCGGGCCGTCTCCAGGGTGGCCGGGGAGATGACCAGCCGGGCCTCGGGATGGACCTGGGCCTTCTTCAGCACCTCGGCCACCAGGGCCAGATCCTGGTATCGGCCTCCGTAGCAGCCTCCGGCGAAGACGCCCTGGACCGGCGCCCCGTCCGCGGCGGGCAGCCGGGAGACCGGGCCGCCGTAGTCCGCACCGGTCACCGGAACCACCGAGTCCGCCTCCACCGTGACCACCGCTTCGTAGCCGCCGGGGTCGGGGGAGGCCGCCTCGGGCACCTCGATCTCCACTCCCCGGCCCTTGTAGAACTTGGCCACCACCTCGTCCACCGAGACCAGGGCGCAGAAGGCGCCCATCTCCACCAGGAGCCCGCAGAGCCCCATGCGGAAATCGATGTCCCAGAACCCGCTCCCGGGCTCCAGTTCCACCACCCGGCCCTGGAGCCGGGAACCGAGCCGGCCGGCCACCGCGTGGGCCAGGTCCCAGGCCCCGAGATAGCGCGGGAGCTTCCCCTGGAAGGTCACCCGCACCGCCAGCGGCACCTCCACCGGAACCCGGCCGGAGACGATGGCCTGGGCCAGGGCCTCGGGCTCCAGGCGCAGGGGCAAGGCGCCGATCCCGCCCAGGACCCCCAGACAGCGGCCGCTGCCGGCCACCAGTTGCCCGGGGAGCACCAGTCCAGATTCCACCACCACGTGGGACCCGATCCCGGTGTTGAGGTCGAAGACGTGCCGGAGGCCGTAGGTCCCGGCCAGCTCCCGGCACAGGGCCCGGCTCCGGGGCACCCGGGACTCCACCTCCGGTGCCTGGAAGTCCATGGCCAGAAGCAGGGACTCCGACGACCAGGGGCGACCGCGGTCGCGGACCTGGAGCAGGGTGCTGGGCCCGCGGGCGCCGGAGAGGACCGCCCGGTCCAGAGCCGCCTCCACCCGGGTTCCCGAGGCCGGAAGTTCCCCCGAAGCCCGGGACAGGATGCCCGCCGCCACTCCGCTCATGGGAACACTCCTCGCCCCGCCGACCCCCGGCCGGCGATCAGTGATTGTCGATCTGCGCCCGCTGCAGTTTCCCGCTGTAGTCGATGTACACCGACTTCCATTCGGTGAAGATGTCGAGCACGGTGCGGGCCGCCTCGCGATGGCCGTTCCCGGTGTCCTTCACCCCCCCGAAGGGGAGATGGACCTCGGCGCCGATCGTCGGCCCGTTGATATAGGTGATGCCGGCCTCGACGTCCCGAACCGCCCGCATGGCCCGGTTGACGTCCTGGGTGTAGATCGAGGACGACAGCCCGTAGGGCGTGTCGTTCTGGACGTGGACCGCCTCCTCGAAGGAGTCTACCGTGATCACCGAGAGCACCGGGCCGAAGATTTCCTCCTGGGCGATGCGCATGGTGGGCCGGACCTCCCCGAAGATGGTGGGTTCGAAGAAGAACCCCTTGTCGAAGCCGGGTCCGGTGACCGGGCGGCCCCCGCACAAAAGCTCCGCTCCCTCCTTCTTTCCGATCTCCACGTAGGAGGAGACCGTCTCCACCTGGGAGCGGTTGACCAGGGGGCCGACCTGGGTCGACTCCTGGAGCCCGTTGCCGATCCGCAGGCCCCGGGTGGCCGCCACCAGGCGCTCCAGGAAGGTCCCGGCCACCTGCCGGTGGAGGATGAGGCGGCTGGTGGCCGTGCAGCGCTGGCCGGTGGTCCCGAAGGCGCCCCAGAGCACCCCCTCCAGGGCCAGGTCCAGGTTCGCGTCCTCCAGCACGATCTGGGCGTTCTTCCCGCCCAGCTCCAGGGAGAGGCGCTTCAGGCTCTGGCCGCACTCCTTCCCCAGCACCCGGCCCACCTCCGAGGATCCGGTGAAGGAGACCACCCGGACGTCGGGATGCTGGACCAGCGGGGTGCCCACTTGGCGCCCTCCCCCGCAGAGCAGGTTGACCACCCCGTTGGGGATGCCGGCCCGGACCAAGGCCTCGATCAGGCGCGACGAGGAAGCCGGGGTGTCGGTGGCCGGCTTGAGCACCACCGTATTGCCGCAGACCAGGGCCGGGAAGAGCTTCCAGGACGGGATGGCCATGGGGAAGTTCCAGGGGGTGATCAGGGCGCACACCCCCACCGGCATCCGAAAGCTCATGGCCATCTTGTTGGGCAGTTCGGAGGGGGTGGTGTCCCCGTGGAGCCGGCGTCCCTCCCCGGCGGCCAGGATCCCGCAGTCGATCGCCTCCTGGACGTCGCCCCGGGTCTCGGGAAGGACTTTCCCCATTTCCCGGGTCATGAGCCGGGCCAGATCCTCCTTGTCCTCCTCCAGGATCCGGGCCGCGCGGAGGACGATCTCCGCCCGCCGGGGCGCGGGGACCAGCCGCCACTCCTCGAAGGCCCGCCGTGCCGCGGCCACCGCGGCATCCACGTCCTTGGCATCGGAGTCGGGGAAGGCTCCGACCAGGTCGTCGAAATCGGCGGGGTTCCGGTTGTCCGTGGTCTTGCCCGACCGGGCCGGAACCCAGCGGCCGTCGATCAGGTTCAGGAAGGGGTCGGCCATGAACTCCTCAGGGGAGACGCTGAAACCTCAACGCGGGGCCGGGGCGCCGGCCACCACGAAACGTCCCACGGTGGTCTCGTTCTGGGCGATGACGCGATACATGTAGATGCCCGGAGCAATGTTCTCCCCGCCGTCGTTCTTCAGATCCCAGTCCACGGCGTCGATGGCCGGGTTGTCCGCCTTGTCCAGGATCCGCACCAGATCCCCGGCCACGGTGTAGATGAAGACCCTGGCCTTCCTGGGAAGCTTGGTGAACTGGATGCGAGGCGGCCCGGGAAAAGCGCCCCGTCCGTACTCCGCATCGGGATTGTACGGGTTGGGTACCACCGTCACCTTGCCCAGAACGGGGACGGCCACCCGGGCCGGATTCCCCGGGTAGACCGGCTCGTCCAGGGAGGCACTCCCCGGCTCGCTCATGGTGAAAATCGTGGTATGAGACGGGATGCTGGTGATGTCCACCACCGCGTTGAACCAGGTGACGGCATAGATGTAGCCAAACCCGTTGAAGGGCCCGGCGAGCACGTCCGCGGCATCGGGATCCCGTTCCGTCCCCCGGAGGATGATGGAGTCGGGGTCCGCGAATATGCGGAGCGGTCCGGGGCCGAACGTCCAGCTGGGATCCAGCAGGGAATAGGTCCGCAGGAGCAGGAAGCGGTCCGGGGTCTCGGCATTGGCCCGCCAGATCTGGTAGCCCCCGAACAGGGTATCGGTGACCGTCATGTTGAACGAGGGGACCCCGGGATCGGTCTCCTTGTCGATCCGGGCCAGACGGCCCCGCACCTGGATGTAGGTGCCGTTCCACCGGGTGTCGATCGCGTCCTTCATCAACAGGGGCTTGGCCCCCAGATACGGCTGTCCCGAGGCGACCAGGGACGAGGTGTAGTCCACGAGGGAGGCCGCGACGTCGGTGGTGTCGGTCAGGGTCCCGGTGACGGCCACCACGTTCCCCCGGTCGTTCACCTCGGACTGCAGCACGCCGCCGGCCAGGTTGATCCCCCGCCCCGACCCGTCCTGGATGAAGGCGTCGGGCGTCCCGCCGCGGCTGCCGGCCGGAATGTAGATCTGTCCCACCACCGTGGCCTGGATGTTGGCCTCGGCAAGGGTCACCACCGTGGTGTCGGAAGGCGTGATGATGCTGTCGGGGTACGCGGCGAGACTGTCATAGAGCGCGGCGATGTTCGTGACCTGACCCGCTATCGTCTGGAACCCGGCGGTGTTGGATCCGGTGAGCGTCTCTCCCCCTTCCCCGGAAACCCCGATCACCGTCACCGTGTAGGAGGTCGACCCGGGAAGGTCGGCGGACGAGGTCAGGATCACCGTCTGGCCGTTGTCCTGAAGGGTCGCCGAAACGATGGACAGCGGCGGGGAGAAGCTGTAGTTGAACGTGTCCAGGGCCTGCGTGGCGTTCACGCGGTTGGTGAAGGCCACCCCCACGTAGTTCCGCCCCATCTGGAAGGCCCCGGCCAGCTCCAGGCCGGAGAGCGGCGGGACCGCCGGTCCCTGGCCGACCTCGTAGAAGTCGTCGAAATTGCCGACGCGGAGCACGAATTCGGTCAAGGTCCGCCCTAACGCCCCCCGAGCCAACAGCTGGTCCGCGTTACGCATGCCGGAGGTGTTGATGCCGAGATCCAGATCCACCAGGGCACTGATGTCGGGAACCGTCTGCCGCTCTTCCGGGGTCAAGGTGTCGCCGCGGACGGAGCTGAACTCGAAGACCACCTGGCGGTTCCCGGCGACGATGTCGCCGAGGATCTGGGGGTCCTGAGCCGCCGCCCCGGAAGCCAGGAGCCCCACGGAGCCGACGACGACGAGCATGACCGGGAATGCCCGGAACCGGGCATGGAATTTCGTGACTGCCACAGCACAACCTCTGTTATATGGGAAGAAGCACGGCGGCCAGCCGGATCCCCAGGGACCCGGTCGACGCCTCCTACCCGGTATTCAAGCCCTACTTAGGGGTCCCCACGCCGATCTGCTCCTCTCGGAGCCAGTCGATCGACCGATTGAAGGTATCCTGGGCCTGACTATCCAGGAAGTAATACAACTCGAATCCGAACCACTGAATCCGTCCATGCTCCCGCTTCGCGTCCGGGTCATGCCAGCGCACGGCGATGAGCCGGTTGTGGTAGGGCGACGGTTTGTTCAGGACCTCGTTGCCCGTCGCGCCGTACACGTACAGAGAGTCCAGGGTTCCCTTGAAATCCGGTTCGGACTGGGTGAAGATCGGATCGAACACGGCATCCGTGTGGGTGATCCCCTTCCCTGAGAGGCCGGGGGACTGCTTGAGCGAATCGACCTTCATATCGTTGTAGATCGGGGCCCGGCCGGGAAACGGATGGGCGAACAGCAGGTCGTTCCGCGGAATGACCTTGCCCTTGTCGTTGTCCAGCTTGGTGGTATGCAGCTTCAGGTAGTCCCAGGCGAAGTCCCCCGGTTCCAGTTCCTTGGGATAGTTGAGGTCCCCCCGCAGCCCGGTCACGTCGGGCGTGGTAGCCCCGATGGTCATCCGCCCGCTCAACCAGAACTTTCCCCCCGCACCCAGGTACGAAGCCAGGGTCGGCTTCACCGTGACCCGGAACAGACCGGAATCGCCGTCGAAACCGACGCCCCAGTTGTCCCAGACGAGTAGCTTGTACCGGCCGAGATCGGACAGCTTCAGTTCCCTGGGGTGGATGGACCCGCGGTCGTCAGCCAGATGGGAGTGGAACTCCGAGACGTCCCCGGTACCGAACTTCCCGTATCCGGCGAACATGCTCCGCCAGAACGCATCGTGCTGCGCGTCCCGCGGATAGGTGTCGTCGGAGTAGTCGTCCACCCACAGGACTTCCTTGTCGAACGGGAACTCGATGACGTTGAGGATCAGGGTGCTCAGGGTGACCGCCCCCGACAGATCGCGCACTCTCACATAGAGCACGTGGACGCCGGCCTTGGTGAACCGGATGGGAACCTGGTTGCCGTAGATCAGTCCCCAGGGGCTCCAGCCCGAACCCGGGCCTTCCACGTCCAGATCGGGGATGTCCATCCCCCAGCTGTAGGCCTCGATCACCCCCCCGTACCCGTCGGCATTCCCCTGCCAGGTGAACTTCAGGTCGCGACCGGTCGGCACCTCGACTTCGACCGGGATGCCGACGCCCCGCGAGCTGAAGCAGCCGATCGCCCTCTCGCACACGGTCAGGTCCGGCTTGCCGGCGGAGGCGAAGGCCTGGAACTTGAAGGCGTTGCGTCCGAACTCCAGGAAGGGCTCGGTCCCGCCGGCCACGTCCACCGCCCGGACGCCGAAAACGTAGCTCCCGCCGCTGGTGAGCTTGAAGGTCTTCTGCAGCGTGTCCGCCTTCTGGTAGGTCCAGATCAGGTCCCCCTTGTCGTACAGGATATTCGGCGACGGGACGGACGTCAGGGGGATCGGCGGCTCCAGAGTGTCCAGCCGCAGCAGCCGGTAGATGTACCCCGTGGGTTTCTTGTTGGCTTCCGGGGAATCAGGGTCGAGACCGTCCCAGTTGATGGTAAGGGTGCTCCCCAGGGTCATGTACTCGGCGCTGATGTTCGGGCGCCGGATCGTGGCCTCGGGAGTGATGGTGATCGCGGTATAGCCCAGGTGATCGGATTCCGAATAGTCCTCGTCGTCGTCCTGGGCACGCACATAGACCGTGTGCGTCCCGGAGAAGGTGTCCGTCGGCCCTCGGGTCCCGCTGGTCCCCGTCGAGGTATCCGGATTCGGCGTCTTGAAGGCGAAGGCCCGGCTGAACTCCCGGGTCTGGATCCAGCGGAAGGAGACCACCCCGCCTTGCCCGGCCGGCTTGGACACCACCAGGGTGTCCGCGCTCTCGGTGGGACCCGGGATGACGGTGACCTTCACCCCCGGAGAGGTCTCCGGGTGCCCGATCTCCTGATCGGTGAACTCCAGCGGGGGATCCAGGGCATACTCGTAGTGGTCGACAATCCCGTCCTCGTCCCAGCCGGACCAGAAGATGCGTGCCGTATAGGAGTCGCTCGAATTCGCGAGCGGCCCCCCGGTGATCTTCACGAAGGGTTCCTGGTTCGTCTTGGGCTTGTCGGTCTCATGGCCGCAACCCACCGCGGCCAGGACCGCCATCAACAGGACGGCCTTGAGCCCGGCCCCTGTGGTGCTTCGAATCTTCATGGCAAGAACCTCTCCGAGGTAAGCCCTGATCACTGCAACTGGACGATGAACGGCAGGTTGAGGGTGGTCACGCGACCGCTGATATCCCTGACCCGGAGTTCCAGGTTGTTCGTGCCGGATCGTACCGCGCCCGACAACATGCTGGGATCCACCGGGAAGAACCGCTCGTCCCAGGTGGGAACACCGGCCGTGTCCGTGGGGGCGCTTTCGAATCCTTCCCGGGAGTTGTTCATCCGCGCCGCGTATTCCTTCACCGTGCGCAGCTCCGTCTCCACGACGGTGTTGATGTCCCTGGGATTCGTGTTGGGGGGGGGATGGTGTTCGTCCAGGGCGTAGAACCGGAAATGGAAATCGGGATAGCCGCCTCCGGGAAGCTGGTGGATGGTGACCTGCACCGGGGTGGTGGGATCCCCGGGGTTGGCCGGCGGATTCCAGAGCGGCTGCTCCATGTCGTTCTCATCCAGGTAGCGGACCCAGAGGAAGTAGGGGCTGTAGTTGACGCTGACCCGCAGGGTCTCCGGCTTCCCGTTGCGGCCCAGTTCATCCTTGGACCGCATGAAGTACGTGTAGTCCCCGCTGGTCAGGGTGGTGCCCTTGTTGAAGTCGGAGACGTCGGGATAGTCCAGACCGTCGATGTCCTCGTAGGCCGGCCCGCCGCCGTTCTTCAGCCGCCTCCAGCTGTAGCCGATCACCCCGGAGGGATTGCCGGGATCCAGACTCATGTCGCGCGGATCGTCGAACCCGGTGAACTTGAACTGGATGCTCCGGCTCCCGTCGGCCAGGGTTGTCCGGGTGGGATAGGTCTGCATGTTCTGCTTCTCGGTGAAAACCAGGGCCCGGACCGGCGGCGAGATCTGGTTCGGGTCCACGATCCAGGTCACCGGTCCGAAGTTGACCACCGCCGACCGGATGGAGTCCGGGTTCGTCCGGGCCCCGGCGTCATCGATGGCACGAACCACGATGGCTTCGGACCCGCTGAAGTAGGATGAGAGGGCGGAACCGGCCGGACGAGCGAAGGAGAGGCTGACCGAGGTATCGGCCAGGGTGCCCCCGCTGAACTGCGATTGCAGGCTCGTCCGGTATTCATAGCCGATCACGTACCCGCCGGGATCCTTGTCGAACCCGTCCCAGGAGACCCGGATCGTCGCCCCCACCCCGACGGTGTCGGTGGGCGCATTGCCGTTCTTGGACTTGAAGTTGGTCAGCGTTCTCGTATTCCCCGCGCGATCCGTCCAGCTCGCGGTGGCGCTGAGCCACCGGACATTGGGTGGATTGGCGTCCTCGGCCACGAAGTAGGTCCAGGCCGGCGTCGGGTCGACCTTATCCTCGTTGTCCACCGCACGGACGTAGAACCGGTGGCCCAGGATCTGGGGCAGGTTGGCGGTGAGACGGAAGACGCTGTCCGTGCTCGTCGTCTTGAAGTACCCCGAGAATCCGGGGTCCAGCTCGGCCGGCGTCTTGTTGGAGTCGGTGACAGAGTACTCGTAGTGATCGACCACGCCGTCCCGATCCGATCCCATCCAGTAGAGATGGATCTGGTAGAAGGCCTGGGCGCTTTCGGCCGGAGCGCCGCTGATGATCGTTTCAGGCGGGTAGTTGCTGTCGAAGTTCGAAGGACTCTGGTTGCGACAACTCCAGAGGAATACCGAGGTTAGAAGGCAACACAACCCCAGCCGTCCACCCCAACGGATTACCTTCATCTAGACCGAACTCCTTTCGAGCCCACATCTCCCGCGTTCGCTCCATTGGGTTGCCTCCCTCAAGCGGTTCAACGCTAGCAAACGGGTGAATTCCATGTCAAGCCCCCAGGGTCCAGCCCGAACCTCCAAGATCATAAAAGGCAAGGGGTTGGAGGACAAGCCTCCAACCCCTTGCACCGACCGATCAGCCGCCGAAGCGGCGGATCACTACTTGCCGCCGTTCCTCACGACGACCAGCTGCTTCGAGAAGTCCTCGCCGTTGGCACGCAGGCGGTAGAAGTACACACCGCTTGCCACCTGGCGGCCGGACTCGTCCAGACCGTTCCAGGATGCCACGTTGGGGCCTTCATGGGCGATATCGTCGAACACCTTCCGAACCAGACGGCCGTTGACGTCAAAGACGTCGATCTTCGCCCGTCCCTCGCTGGCCATGGTGAACTGGATCTTGCCAGTCGCGCCGGTCAGGAGCGGGTTGGGAGCGAAGTTGGCCAGGGTGGTGCGGAACGCGTTGCCACCACGCGGGTCCGGACCGATACCGATGCCCTGGGTCGGGTCGTCGCACAGAGCGCCCGTAGCCAGGAAGGTCATGACCTCCTGCATACGCTCGGTGACGGAGACCGTTCCACCATCGTTGAAGTCGCAGGGAGTCCCGTTGTCCCGACGATAGTGGATCGAGAGACCGTCGACGACCGTGCGGTAGTGCAGCGGGCCGGCAGCGGCGGCATCGTTGGCCACGGACGCGAAGTCCGGACTCGATGTCGTGCTGCTCGGAACATTGTAGTACTCGTCGCCAACCGCGTTGCCGAAGTCCGGCGACGGGTTCGCGGCGAGAACGTCGAACGACCGCTGCTGCGGACAGCCGTTGCCCTGACCCTCCTGAGCCACGGAACGAGTACCAGCGTTGGCCACCAGGGCGCCGCTCACCGGATCCAGGTCCACGCAAGCCGCAGTTTCCTCGGCTTTGCCCGCCGGGCAATCGAGGTCACGATAGGTCGAGCAATTGAACAGCACACCCGCCAGGTCTTCCACGAGGCGCCGAGCGCTGGGCTCGGAGCTGGCTTCGTTGATCGCGCTCTTAACAACCCCGTCCCCACTCAGGTAGAGGTTGTTGTAGTCGAAGTCGACCAGCGTGAGCCACGGAATCAGGACGTCGCCGTCCTCCTTGGTCAGGTTGAACGCGTCCAGGTTGCCGCCGTTCCAGACGATGGTCTTGTAGCCCAGGGTCTGGATGACCGTCGCGCCGTACTCCGTGTTCAGCGGACGCCCGTAGGACGCCTGCTGGCTGGAGGGGGCTTCGACGTCGTACCGATCCCAGTTCGTCCCCTCGAAGTTGCTGCCGCCGGTTCCGAGCACCGAGGCCAGGGCATCTTCGATGTAGGGCTGCGCACCGCGGCCACTGAAGTGGTCGACGTAGAGCACGCAGTTGAACTTGCTGTCGGCATCCATGGACGAAGGCAGGATCTCCACCTCGTTGTACGTCCCGGCCGTGGTATCCGGCGTGGTGTACCAGGTGGAACTGCCAATGAACCGCGTCTTGAAGAACAGGTTGATCCGGGTACCCGGGGTAAACAGGTCATCCGGGAACATGTCGTTCAGGAGACGGGTCTGGTTGCCGTTGGGATCCAGATCGTTGGGATCCGTATCCAGGTCGCTGCCACTGTAGTTCGGGTTGCCCTCGATCCAGGTGGTCATCCAGTCTCCGGCAGAGCCGCTACCCGCACGCTCGGCGGTGTCGCACTGTGCCGCGTACCACTCTTGACCATACCGGGTTTCCACGGGGGCTCCGAACTTGTTGAGCCAGGTGTTGAGGTTCCCGGGATCGATGCCGGGGCCCGGGGTCACCGCGAACTGCACCCACACCTCGGCGCCGGTCACGGCGTCTTCGGCGCCCTGGACGACCAGGGTGTCACCCATGGAAGTGCCGGTCTCGGGAGTCGCAGCACCCTGGATGTTGTTGCAGTCGAAGCGGCCGGGGGCGTTGGCATTCAGCGTCCCGTTGGTCGGGAACTGATCCATCGGCACGTCCAGCGTCCGCTGACCGATCAGAGGAGCACTCGGATCGCCGTACACGGCCATCCTGACGTCATCGCACCACGGAGTCGTATTGCTCGAGTTCGTGCAGTTCGCATAGAACCGGCAGTACGAAAGCACGCCGATCGCGATACGAACCTGCTCGGCTCCCGGAGGCATCTGGGAGCTGAGGTCGATGCGGGTCGGAATCTGACCCACGTTGACGCACTGAGGCACGCCACCGAAGTAGTAGACGAAGCCCGTGGACGTAAACGGACTGGTGATGATGAACGGGTTGTTCGGATCCACGAGGCAGACACTCGGCCACCACTGGATGTTGAACTGCATGAAGATGTAGTTCAGCAGCGGCAGCTCGGTGTACAGGCTCACCTGGATGAACTTGCCCGGACCCTTGTTGTTGTAGCCCTCGGGACCGAGGTCGATCCAGGGCGAGGCCGCCAGGTTGTCCTGGTAGAGTCCGTGCTGGCCGTTCAGGTTGTTGAACACCATGACCGATTCCGCAAGCGCGCAGTTGCAGGGCGTGAGCGGAAGAGGCAGGTCGTTCAGGTGGACGATATCGGACCACTCGCCACCGAGACCCGGAGGCGACGGCTGGATGACCCAGCCACCGTTGTCGGTCTCGAAGTCCTGCAGGGCGTAGGAGATGCCGCCGGTCAGGGCGACGTTGTCAACCGTGAACGCACCGCAGGTGGTCGGGTTGTAGCCGTCCTCGTCGGACCAGGCACCGTCCGAGCTGAAGCAGAACTTGACGATGACGCCGTTCCTGGGGCTGGCCGGCATGGCCTCGCCGGGCTGCAGCGACAGGCTCTCGGAACCGGAAATGTTCCCGGTGTACTGCACGGCCGTCACGTCGTCAGCGGTGTCACCGTTACCGACCGTATCCACCACCACGCTCGAGAAGTCGTAGCCGTCTTCCGATTCGTTGAAGTAGTCGTAGGTCATGGTCACGGCGGTGCCGGTGAAGTTGAACGGTTGACCGATACAGACTCCCCAGCTGTTCCCGTATCCCGCGCCGGCGGCCCAGCAGAGGGCTCTCGACTCGGCCAGGTTCACACCGCAGTGCATCCCGTAGCCGGTGGCCGCGGGGCAATCGGTGTTGCGCCGGAAGTACGAGACTTCGCTGTAGGAGTTGTCGAACCCGGTCCACCCTTCCATGGTCGCATGGAGAGAGGCGTCCTTGTAGGGATCGACGTAAGGGTTGCTGGAGCTGCCGACCATGTCCGACCCGACACCTGTGTCGAAGGTCCAGACCGAGTCTTCGAGGGCTTCCCAGCGCATGGAGTCGGCCGCCCAGTAGGTCCCACCGTAGAAGGTGGTGCCGCCGGCGGCCGTCCCGAACACACCCAGGTTACTCGTGCGGAGGACGTCCGTCCCCTTCCCCGACATGTCCAGATACTGGAGCTTGTCGAGGTTCTGCGTCTCGTCCACGGGGCGCGCAAACGCCGCCGCCGAGAGAGCCAGCACGAGCACCAAAGTGATGCTCATGGCTTTTCTCATCGTGCTACCTCCATCTTTCCAAGGCACTATAGATGTTGAGCGCATCGAGTGATGGATTAGTGCCATCCCACACAGGGCCCGGCGGTCACGCACTTCCGCTGGCGTGGGGAGACGCATTGTCGGCGCCGCTCGTGCCGATACGGCGCCCGGAAGCTGGTCCGTGCGCGGTGATCTGGCTGAGGGCGTCACGATCCGTCACCCAACGAACCGTTCCAAGAAGGGCTGACATCCCGCGGCGCGTCGGAAACACGCGTTGGGCCTTCTCAGAGGCGAAAGGGAGGGATTACCGAACCCACAGGCAGTATAGCAGCGACCCCCTGGAGTGTCAATAAACACCTGTTGTATCCATAAGGTACGCCTTGACCTGCGCGACCCGAGCCGACTCCGGGGGGGGGGCGGAGAGCAGGTCGGGAAGCGGCGTTTCCGGCATCCTGGAGCGAACGGCGTTCCAGAGAACGAAGGGGGCCCGGCGAGACAGATCCAGGACGTTCCTGACTCCCTTTATCTGAAGAATTTCAGCAAGCTCCCCCGAGGCCACCACCTTCCCCCGGTCCAGAACCAGACACCAGGGCCGGAGCGGGGCGTAGAGTTCGAACCGGTGGGTGGCGATCCACAGACGGCCCCCGGCGGCCGGCCGGGCCAGAAGTTCCAGGAGCCGGTCGGTGCCCGGGCGGTCCAGGGCCGCGTCCGGCTCGTCCAGGCCCCAGTTGGGGTAGCCGGCCAGGACCAGGAGGGCCAGGGCCACCCGCCGGCGCTCTCCCGCCGACAGGTCCCGGGAGCGCCGGGACAGCGGCAACCCCTCCAGGCCCACCGCGGCCAGGGCCCCCCGGAGCCGGGTCCGCCGGGGCGCCGGGGGCCGGAGTTCCCCGCAGAGATCCTCGGCCAGGTTGCGCCCGGCCAGGGCCCGCTCCGGAAGCTGGGGCAGATAGGCCGCGTCCTTCCCCGGCTGGACCCCGGCGATCCGACCCCGCCCCGGGCGTAGCGCCCCGCCCAGGAGCCGGAGCAGGGTGCTCTTCCCCGACCCCGAGGGCCCCAACACCAGCCAGGGCCGGTCGTCCGGGCCGTCCACGTCGAGGGGGCCCAGGCAGAATCCGCCCAGCCCCGGATAGCGGTGGACCAGGCCCCGGAGCGTCACCGGCGGGCCTCCTCGGCGATCCGTCCGGCCAGGGCCTCCGGGTCGAGCCCCCCCGCCGGGAGCCGCCAGCCCGCCGCCCGGAGACGCTCCTCCAGGACCAGGGCCACCGGCTGGGCCAGGGACCCCGGGAGCGCCCGGAGGACGGTGTCCGGCTCGCCCCAGGCCAGGAGGCGACCCTCGGCCAGGACCCCGACCCGGTCCGCCTCCAGGGCCAGTTCCGGGTCGTGGGTGGTGAGGAGAATCGCCCCCGCCCGGCCCTCGGCGGCCAGCCCCCGGAGCCGCCGCCACACCATGAGACCGGCCCCGGGACCCAGGTGGAGAAACGGATCGTCCAGGAGCAGAAGCGGGGGCTCCGGGGCCAGGGCGGCGGCCAGGAGGGCTCGCTCCTGCTCGCCGCCGGACAGGGACCGCGGGTCTCGGCCGGCCAGGGGCTCCAGGTCGAACGCGGCCAGGACCTCCTGGAGACGCCGGGCCAGCGGACCGGGCTCCCAACCCAGGTTCTCCAGGACGAAGACGATCTCCCCCCGAACCGTGCCGGCCACGAACTGGGTGTCGGGGTCCTCCAGCACCAGGCCGACGGCGGTGGGGGAAAACCGGTCGCCGGCCGGGGTCCGCAGGCTCCCGGCCCGGAGAGGCCACAGTCCGGCTGCGGTGCGCAGGAGGGTCGTCTTTCCCGAGCCGTTGGCACCCAGCAGGACCCCTGTCTGTCCGGGTCCCAGGGAGAGGGTCACCTCGCGGACGACGTCCGGGGCCAGGGGATCCGGAGGGCCCGCGGTCACCGCCTCCAGGGAGAGGACCGGGGCGGACGTCCCGCGCTCGCCTACCGCGCCGCCCACCAAGCCCGCTCCACCTCCTCCCGCACCGCCCAGAGGGGAAGGCCCCGGGCCCGGGCCAGGGCGGCCAGATCCTCGTGCTCCACGTGGATGCGCTCGGTGCCGTCCGGGAGCGTGGCCACCTTGACCCGGGCCGACCCGTCGGCCAGCCGCACGGTCTCCGTCCTCCGGGGCAGCTCGCGCCGGTCCTCGATCCGCCAGCGGGCACCCAGCGAGGACGACCACTGGACCAGGCGCTCGGCGAAGGCCGCCCCCTCCTCGGGCCGGGAGACGATCCGGACCAGGAAGCCGGGGCGGCTCTTCTTCATGAGGAGCGGGCTCAGGGTGACGTCCAGGGCCCCCTCCTCCAGGAGCCGCTCCAGGAGATGGCCGGCATCCTCGGGGGTGGTGTCGTCGAGAGAGGCCTCGACCACCGCGACCCGGGCCGGGCCGGCGCCGGCCCCCTCCGCGGTGCCCAGAACCAGCCGGGCCACGTTGGGGCGATGTTCGGGGTTCCGCGCCCCGGCCCCGTACCCCACGCGTCCGGGGCGGAACGCCCAACCGCTGGGCACCGGCCGGGCCAGGCCGGACAGGAGGGCGGCGCCGGTGGGGGTGGTGAGCTCCCCGGCGTCCGGCTCCAGCGTGCAGGGACGTCCGGTCAGGAGTTCCAGGGTGGCCGGGGCGGGGACGGCCAGGACGCCGTGATCGGTCACCACCGACCCGCCGCCGAGGGCCACCGGACCGTGCACCAGCGCGTCCAGCTCCAGGGACGCGAGCGCGGCTACCGTGCCCACCACGTCGGCCACCGCGTCCAGGGAGCCGACCTCGTGGAAGTGGACCGCGGCCGGCTCCACCCCGTGCACCCGGCCCTCGGCCTCGGCCAGGAGCCGGTAGACCCGGGACGCGGGCTCGGAGACCTGCTCCTCGAGGCCGCCCCGGTGGATGCGCCCGAGCACGTCGTCCAGGGTGGCATGACCGTGGGCGCGGTTGTGCGGGTGCGCGTGCCCGTGCCTGTCTCCGTGCTCCTGCTCGTGCTCGTGTGTGCGCCCCTGCGTGTGCTCGTGCTCGTGTCCGTGCGCGTGCGTAGGTCCGGGCTCGTGCCCGGGACCATCCGGGGCGCCGGGTTCGGCCCCAGGTGCGTGCAGGTGAGGTCCGGGCGCCTCCACCGGCCCCCCCGACTCCTTTACCGGGGTGCCGTCCACCAGCACCGTCACCCGGGTGGCCCGGAGGCTCCCCCGGTGGACCGCTTCCGCCCTCAGGGTGGCCCGTCCCCCGGTCACCGCCTCCACCGCCCGGGAGGCCGCCTCCAGCGAGGCCCCGGCGTCCACCAGGGCCCCCAGGAACATGTCGCCGGCGATGCCGGAAGGGAGGTCGAGCATTCCGATCCGGTTCATGCCGTCGTCTCCGCGCGCGCGCCCCGCGCGGCCAGGCGCGCGATGAGGGCCGCGCTGTACCCGGCGGAGAACCCGTTGTCGATGTTCACCACCGTGACCCCCGACGCACAGGAATTGAGCATGGCCAGGAGGGCGGTGAGACCGCCGAAACTGGCCCCGTAGCCGACGCTGGTGGGCACCGCGATCACCGGGCGGTCGGTGAGCCCGCCCACCACCGAGGGGAGGGCGCCTTCCATGCCGGCCACCACCACCAGGGCCGCCGCCTCGCGCAGCACGCGCTCGTGGGCCAGGAGCCGGTGCAGGCCGGCCACCCCTACGTCGCGCACCCGCTGGACCGGCGCGCCCAGGGCGACCGCGGTCTCGGCCGCTTCCTCGGCCACCGGCTGGTCCGAGGTGCCCGCGGAGATCACCGCCACCGCCAGGGCGGGGGGAAGGGGCTCGGTCCCGGGAAGGCGGAACAGCCTGGCCGCGTCGTTGCCCCACCCTGCGGGGAAGCGGCGGCGGAGGGCGGCCAGCGCCTCCGGCGAGAGCCGGGTGGCCAGGAGCGGCCCTCCAGCCTCGACCAGCTCCCCCGCGATGGCCAGGATCTGGTCCACCGTCTTCTCCTGGCCGTAGATCACCTCGGGGAACCCGCAGCGCACCGGGCGCTGGCCGTCCAGGGTGGCCTCGGCCAGGGGAAGGGAGGGGAACCCGCCCAGCCGGGTGAGGGCGGCGCCGGGTTCGATCTCCCCCGAGGCCACAGACTCCAGCAGGCGCCGGAGCGCGTCCGGGCTCATCGTCTCTCTCCGGCCAGCGGCATCACCGGTTCCAGGGCGGCCTCCCCCAGGGAACCCCGGTACTCCTCGAGCAGGTCGATCACCCCGTGTACGTCCGGTTCGGTGAACAGGCGGGGGCGGATCCGGGCCGCGTGGGGAAAGCCGCGGATGTAGGCGGCCAGGGGCTTCCGCATTTCCAGGAGGCCCCGGGGCAGGCCCTTCCGGGCCACCGAGCGTCTCAGGTGCTCGATGGCCAGACCGATCACCTCGCCGTGGGAAGGGCGGCCGGGCACCGTCCCTGCTTCCAGGAGCTGCCGGGCCTCGCGGAAGATCCAGGGGTTACCCACCGCCCCACGGCCCACCAGCACCCCGTGGCACCCGGTCTCCTCCAGCATGCGGCGGGCGTCGGCCCCGGTCCTGACGTCACCGTTCCCGATCACCGGAATCGACACCGCCCCGGCCAGCCGGCGGATGTCGTTCCAGTTCGCCTTCCCCTCGAAACGTTCCGAGCGGGTGCGGGCGTGGATGGCGATGGCCGCGATCCCCGCCCGCTCCAGGATCTCCCCCATGCGCTCGATGTCCGCGGAGTCGCGGTCCCAGCCGCTGCGGATCTTGGCCGTGACCGGCACCGAGGCGCCCTCCACCACCGCCCGGGCCAGGTCGAAGAGCAGGGTCTTGTTCCGGAGCAGGGCCGCCCCCGCCTCCTTGGTCACCACCTTGGGCACCGGGCAGCCCATGTTGATGTCCAGGAAGTCCGGGCCCAGTTCCGAGAGGATGGAGGCGGACCGGCCCATGGCGCCGGGGTCGCTGCCGAAGAGCTGCATACCCAGCGGCCGCTCCCGCTCCTCGAATTCCAGGTAGCGGTTGGTCTTCTCAGAGCCCCGCACCAGGCCCTCGCTGCTCACGAGTTCGGTGACCACGAAGGCGGCCCCGTGCTCGCGGCAGATGCCGCGGAAGACCGGCTCGGTGAATCCGGCCATGGGAGCCAGGCCCACCACCCCGTCGATGTCGAGCGAACCGATGTGGAGTTTCATGGATGTTCCGTGGGGCGGCGCAGGGAGATCCGCGGGCCGCCTGGATAGTCTACAACCCGGCGGGCCCGGCGGGGCGTCACCGGGGCGGGGCCAGCCCTCCGGCCCGGTCGCGCTCGGCGATGCGGGCGGCGGCCGCGGCCAGGATGTCCGCCGCCAGCTCGTCCTTGGGCCGGTCGGCGTCCAGGACGGTGAACCGCTCCGGCTCGGCCGCGGCCAGAGCCAGGTAGGCCCGCTGCACCGCGTCGTAGAAGGCGGCCGCCTCGCGGTCGAACCGGTTCATGTCGCCTCCTCCCCGGTGGCGGTGGCGCACCCGTTCCACCGCGCGCTCCACCGGCAGGGTGCAGAGCACGGTGAGATCCGGGACCAGGCCCCCGGTGGCTAGCCGGTTGGCCCGGGCCACCGGCTCCACTCCCAGGCCCCGTCCCCCGCCCTGGTAGGCCAGGCTGGCGTCGGCGTAGCGGTCCGAGATGACGATCTCCCCCCGTTCCAGGTGGGGCAGGACGACGTCGGCCACGTGCTGGGCCCGCGCGGCGAGAATGAGAAAGAGCTCCGCGGCCGGAACCGGGGTCTCCCCGGACGCCCCCAGCAACAGCTCCCGCAGCTTCTCCCCCAGCGGGGTGCCGCCCGGCTCCCGGGTGAGGCACACGCGGTGCCCGGCCTCGGCCAGGACCGCTTCCAGCCGCCGGGCGTGAGTGGTCTTGCCGCTCCCTTCGATCCCCTCCAGGGTGATGAAGAACCCGAGGGGCACCCCGTCCCCGGTCCGCGGCCGTTCCCGCACCGGACCGGTCATGGGCGGTGGGTCTCCCCATAGACGTGCCGCACCCGCTGCCCGGTGGTCCACCAGACCAGCGGGGTGAGCACCCAGAGCACCACCCGGAGCCCCACCCCTCCCAGCAGGGTGGCCAGGAGCAGCAGCACCATCCGCTCCGGGCGCTCCATGAGCCCCACGCTGCATTCGATCCCCAGCCCCTCGGCCCGGGCCCGGGTGTAGCTCACCATGAAGGAGCCCGAGGCGGCCAGGATGCACAGGAGCGGGTACAGCACGCCGGCGCCGGTCCCGATGAACCAGACCAGGGCCCCGGCGAAGAAGCAGAGTTCGGCCACCCGGTCGACGGTGGAGTCGAGGAAGGCGCCGAAGGGGGACGCCTTGCCGGTGGCGCGGGCCACCGAACCGTCCAGCACGTCGCACAGCGCCCCGGCCAGCAGGGTGAGGGCGGCCAGCCGGAAGTGGCCCCCGGCCACCAGGACCCCGGCCAGGGCCGAGGCCACCAGGCCGGCCCAGGTCAGATGGTCGGCCGAGACGCCCAGGTCGGCCAGGGCGCGGGCCAGGGGCGCGGCCATCCGCCGCCCCTGGGTCTTGGCCAGGGTCTTCACGTGGCGGCCCCGAGAACGGCCCGCACGGCGTCCACCGCCGTCCTGAGCCCGGTGTCGTCCACGTCCAGATGGGTGACCAGGCGGACCCGGCCCCGGCCCACCGAACCGGCCAACACGCCCCGTTCCCCCAGCGCCCGGACGAAGGCGTCGGGATCCCGTCCCGCGGCGGCGATCTCGGCGATCACCAGGTTGCTCTCGACGGGCAGGGTGGCCACCCCGTGTTCCCGGAAGACCTCGCCCAGCCGCGCCGCCCGCCGGTGGTCCTCGGCCAGCCGTTCCCGGTGGTGTTCCAACGCGTGGAGCGCGCCGGCGGCGATGATGCCGGCCTGGCGCATCCCCCCGCCCAGGCGTTTCCGCACGAACCGGGCGCGATCGATGCGCGCGGCGGTGGAGACCACCGCGGAGCCGACCGGGGCGCCCAGGCCCTTGGAGAAACAGACCGAGACCGTGGCCGCGCCGCCCACGAGGCGGGCCGGATCGTGGCCGCCGGCCGCGGCCGCGTTCCAGAGACGGGCGCCGTCCACGTGGACGTCGAGCGCGTGCTGCTTCGCGGTGGCGAACACCGCGTCGAGATCCTCCGGGGACCAGACCGCCCCTCCGGCCCGGTTGTGGGTGTTCTCCACCGCCACCGCGCGCACCGGGGCCACGTGCGGGTCGGGGGAACGCAGGTGGCTCCGGATCACGTCGGGATGCACGCGCCCCCGGTCCCCGGAAACCGTGCGCAGGGTGATGCCCCACAGGGCGGATGCGGCGCCGCCCTCGTAGTTCAGGATGTGAGCGTCTTCGTGAACGATGACCTCGGTCCCCGGATCGGCCAGGAGCGACAGGGCGATCTGGTTGGCCATGGTGCCCGAGGGGACGAACAGCGCCGCCTCCTTTTCCAGGAGAGCGGCGGTTCGTTCTTCCAGACGGCGGACGGTGGGATCCTCTCCCATCACGTCATCGCCGACCTCGGCGTCCGCCATGGCCCGTCGCATGGCCGGAGTGGGCCGCGTCACCGTGTCGCTTCTCAAGTCGATCACCGGTGACCGCCAATCTGCGGTTGAGTTTCGGAAGCTCGGTCCAGACCGGACTCAGACGGCCGGATTCGGTCCGGGGGAGGTTCCCCCCGCGGCGGCGGCGGCCAGCGCGGCCACCCGGTCCTTCAGTTCCTTGGATACCTTGAACACCGGGACCTTTCTCGGCGGGACATGAACCGCCTCCCCGGTGCGCGGATTGCGGGCCGTGCGGGGTTTGCGATCCTTCACCTTGAACGTACCGAACCCGCGGATTTCAATGTGTTTACCCTCCATCAACGCCCGCGAGACCGCCTCCAGGAACTCATCCACCGTGTCGGCGACGTCTTTCTTGGTAAGTCCGGTCCGTTGAGCGATTTCATCCACGAGATCTGCCTTAGTCATTGAGGTACCTCCGTACGTCCCCCGGAGAGGCTATCCGAGGGGAGACCACGCTCCGCAACTCCGATCCGGATCTGCTCTGCAAAGGCGTATGTGTCCAGAACTTACTTGGTTAACCGGGGCCTGTCAAACATCCAGCCTCTCCCTCCGGCCCCCCCCGGGCCGGCCCCGACCCCGGCCCGGGCGGAGCGGGGACAGGCGACCTAACTGGCTGTTAACAGAAGACTTGCAGACTCGGATCAGCGCGGGGGCCCCCCGATCTCGACCAGGAACCTGGCCGGGCGCACCGATAAGAGCCTGATTTTTTCAGGGGTTGGCAGCAGGACCTCGGGAGTCAGGAGGTGGCGCCCCGGGGACAGCCCGGCCAGATCGAGCCACACCTCGACCGAACCCGGCCGCAGGTCCCCCAGCAGCGCGGCCGGGCCGGAGACCGCCACCTGGGCGGTGTCGGGTTCCAGGCGCGCCACGTGATTCCGGCCGAGCCCGCGCAACTCGATCGGCACGCCCGGCACGGTCCGGGTCACCACCTGGATCCAGGGGAGGTGGACGGTCACCGTGGCCGGCGTGGTCGCCAGCGGCACCGGGGACTCCGGGGGGGCGATGCCGAGGGTGGCCTCGTCCCCGGCGTCCTCCAGATCGAGGGGCCGCGTGACCACCTGGGTCAGGGTCTCCAGCACCGACAGGGGCCCGCGCACCCGCACCGAGGCCGGGGTCACCCGGATCGGTCCGTCCAGCTCGAAACCCCGGGGCGGAGTTCCCACCTGGGTGACCCGGACGTCCAGGGTGCGGTCCACCAGGGTGTCCACCGAGAACTCCACCATCCGGGGCTCCAGGATCTCGGTCACGCTCACCCCGGTCTCGGGGGGAAGGGCCACGTCGGCGGGAGAGAGCATGCGCTGCACCTTGCCGGGGTGCACGCCGCTCAGGTCCACCAGGATCTCCGGGTTCTGCATGCGCAGCTTCAGCACCTGCTTCCCCTTGCCCCGCGCGCTCAACTCTACCGACTGGGGCGCGGGTTCGCTGAGCACGAGATTCGGCGACAGTCCCACCACGCGAAGGGGGGCGCGCAGCACCGAGACGCGTTCCTGCTCGGTGTAGACGTGCGCGTACACGACCAGACCCAGGAACAGCGCCAGGAGCTTGAGCGGCAGATGTCGCGTGAGTGCGGAAACGACGCTGGGGGTCATGGGCGTTCGGCGTGATCCGGGTTTGGGGCCGAGAGGGTCGGGCTCCCGTCCATTCTGTGAGCCGCCAGGAAACGGGTCAAGCCCGAGACGTCGCGCCGGACGGAAACCTTCAGAACAGACGGCCGATGCCGAGGCTGGCGTAGGTGACCTGGACGCGCTCCGACTCGTGGACGTGGATCTCCCAGGAGGAGCTGGCCAGGACGTTCAGCGTGAACCGGGAGCCCAGGGGGATGTCGGCCAGACCCAGGACCTCGAAGAGCCAGGTGTCCGAGCGGAGCACCGAGGTGGAGAGCGTGGCGATCTCGATCCAGTCCGCCGCTCCCGACCGGTAGTCGCGATACCCGGCCTCCGCGCTCAGATCCACGAAGCCGCCCGCGCCCACCAGGCGGTTCAGCCCTCCCTCGACCGATCCCTGCACGTAGTCCCGCCCCCCCCGGTCGAGGTCGACGAGAAGGCCCCCGGCCGGTCCGGCGGTGAGGGTCCAGTCCCCGGCCGGCTGCTGCCAGGGGAGATGGCCCTCGACCTCCAGGGCGTCGAAGTAGAGTTCATCCTCTCCCCGATAGTCCGAGACCGTGGTCCGGGTCCGGAGGCTCAGGGAACCGGCGCCCCGCTCCAGAATCCGGGTCCCGCTTCCGGCCTCCAGGCTCAGCACGTCCCGGCCGACCCCGGGCACGGCGTACTCCCGGAAGCGCAGGTCCAGGTCGAGGTGGGCCGCGCCGTCCGGCTTGCGCCAACTCCCGCCCGCCCGCACCTCCCCGTACCCGCCGGGCCGGTCCCCCGGCACCCGCTTCCACGTCCCCTCCACCGTGCCCTCCCACACCGGAAGCCAGCCCGCGCCCGCGCCGGCGCCGAGCCGGGCGCGAAGGAGGTCGTAGTCGTAGAGGTAGCTGGTGGTGTCGCCCCGGGTGCGCGAGTGCTCCCAGACCAGCCGCAGGGTCCCCCGGCCATTCGGTCCCAGCGCCACCTCGCGGGCGCCGTCGAGCGCGGTCCGCCAGTCGCCGTGACCGATCAGGCTCCGCTCGTCGTCGCGGAACGCCCCGGACGCCCCGAACCGCCACCGTCCCCCCACCCCCGCCGGGACCTCTCCCCGGACGTCCAGGTCCTGGGAGAACCGCTCCCGGTTGCCCTCGGTGCGGGAGGTGACGCGGAGCCGGACCGGACGCTCGGGGGAACTCCGCCAGCCCAGCTCCAGGTGCTGGCCGGGGAGCCAGGTGTCGTCGTGGAACCGGGTGGTGTCGGCGATCAGGATGCCGCTGTCGGAGGGAAGGCCGAGGTCCAGCGCGGTGAGTTGCTGTTCGCTGAAGTAGCTCTGGCCCAGGTACTCGAGTTCGGTCCCGACCCGGCCCTCGAGCCCGCCACCCCAGGCCGCCGTCGCGGGCAGGAGCCCCAGGCAGAAGCCCGCCACCCAGCGACCGGAACCCATCCTCTATTCGTCCCCCCCGTCCCGGTCCAGGAGTTCGGAGATGTCCAGGGCCAGGGCACTGGCCGCCCGCGCCGATCCCAGGGCCCGGCGCAGGTCGCCGTCCTCCAGGGCCCGGCGCGCATCGTCCAGGAGGGTGTCGGCCCGCGGCAGGAGCCGCTTGGCCTGGTCCTGTTCCGCCGCTTCCGGGCGCAGGCGGTCGAGCAACTCCTGGGTCGTCCCCAGGAGGGCGGCCACGTCCTCGGGGGCCGGCTCCGGCACCGCGTCCCCCAGGGCCCTGCGGATGACCGCCCGGGCCTGGCGGGTGAGTCCCAGGGCGAGGCCGGGATGACCCTGATGGAGCTGGTTCCCGGCCGCGTGCTGCAGGCGCCGGGCCGGAACCAGGGCCTCGGGGTCGCCTTCGGAGCGCTCGCCCAGCACCCGGGCCGCCTCGTCCAGGAGACGGTCGGTCCGCTGGAGCTGCCGTTGCACGAAGGGGCGGTTCCCGGGGGCATCCCCTTCGGCCGCCTGCCGGGCGCGGGACGCCGCCTCCCGGGCCATGAGGGTGAACTTCACCGCGAACTTGGGCCGCCGTCCCCGGAAAGCATTCCAGGCCGCCTTCTGATGGCGCATTCCCGCCCGCAGGAACCGGTCCGCTTCCACCGAGTCGCTCTCCCGGACCAGGGCCCCGGTCTCGCTCAGGTTCTGGTCGGTCCGCTGCAGCATCTGCTCCAGCTCTTCCAGCCCGCGGATTCCCCGCCGCGCCACCTCCCCCGCCTTCTCGGCCAGGCCGGCGGACACCCGGGCCAGCCGGCAGGCGAGTTCGCGGTCGCCGCGCCGCGCCCGCTCCCGCGACTCCCCGAGCCGGGTTTCGGCCGCCCGCAGGAGTTCCCGGGCCTCCCGCAAATCGCTCCGGGTCACCACCTCGCGCACGCGGTCGATGGTGGCCAGCGCGCGATCGGTCTCCGCCTGCATATTGCACTGGGCCAGACCGGACGCCGTCCAGCCCACCAGGAGCACCCCCGTGCAGACGATGGCGAACAGCTTCGAGATCATGACGAGACCACCTCCGGGTTCGGTTCACCCTTCCGGAAAGCAGGTTCCGTGCCAGGCCGGACCCGGAAATCGTTCCACAAGTCAATGCAGGACAAAGCGTTGCCAAGGGAACCCGCCGGGGGCAGCGCCGGCCCCGGCCGGGTGTCCCCGGGGGTACAGCCGGCCGTTCCGTGGGGGACGCCGGCGGCCGGCCTCATACCGGCAGCCCGTGCCGCTCCAGGCGGGAGTAGAGGGTGCGGCGGCTGAGCCCCAGGAGCCGGGCGGCCTGGGTCTTGTTGCCTCCGGCCTTCTCCAGGGCCCGAAGGATCAGCTCCTTCTCCAGGTCGGCCAGGGAGAGCCCCTCGTCCGGGATCTCGGGCACCGCGAACCCGGCCGCGGGGCGGCCCCCCCCCGCCGCGGCCAGGGAGGGAAAGTGCACCCGGTCGATCGGGTCGTCTCCGGCCAGGATCGCCGCCCGCTCCACCAGGTTCTCCAGCTCCCGGACGTTCCCCGGATAGGCGTGGGCCAGGAGCGCGGCCCGGGCCTCGCCGGTGAGGGCGTCGAAGCGGCGGCCGAAGCGGGAGAGGAAATGGTCGAGGAGGAGCGGGATGTCCTCCGGGCGCGCGCGGAGCGGGGGCACGGCGATGGGGAACACGTTCAGGCGGTAGAAGAGATCCTCCCGGAAATCCCCCTCGGCCATCGCCTCCTCCAGGTTGCGATGGGTGGCGGCCAGCACCCGGACGTCCACCGGAACCGAGCGGTCGCTCCCCACCGGGACCATCTCCTTCTCCTCCAGCACGTGCAGCAGCTTCACCTGCAGGGCCGGGGACATCTCGCCGATCTCGTCCAGGAGCAGCGTGCCCCCGCCGGCGGTGGAGAACCGGCCCGCCTTCCGGGCCACCGCGCCGGTGAACGCGCCCTTCTCGTGACCGAAGAGTTCGCTCTCCAGGAGGTTCTCGGGCAGGGCTCCGCAGTTGACCAGGACGAAGGGACCCTCGCGGCGCGAACTGGAGGCGTGGATGGCCCGGGCCAGGAGGCTCTTCCCCGTCCCGCTCTCCCCCCGGATGAGCACGGTGGCGTCGGTTCCCGCCACCTTCTCGGCCAGCTCGAACACGTTCCGGATCATGGCGCTCTTGCCGATCATCTTGCCCAGCCGCAGGCGGTGACCCGCCTCCTCGGACAGAAGCGCGTTCTCCCGCTCCAGGAGCCGCACGTTCTCCCCCAGGTCGCGCTCGCGCTCCAGCTTGGCCACCCGCAGCACGAGTTCGTCGAGTTCGAAGGGCTTGATCAGGTAGTCGTAGGCGCCGGCCTTCATGGCCTGGACCGCGGTCTGGGCGGTGGCGTAGGCGGTCATGAGGATGACCGCCATGCCGGGGCGGAGGGTGCGGGCCCGGCGCAGGAGTTCCAGCCCGTCCGGGGGGGCCATCTTGAGATCGGTGATCAGGAGATCGAAAGGCTCCCGCGTCAGGCGCTCCTCGGCGTCCCGGCTCCGCTCCAGGGCCGTCACCTCGTGGCCGGCGTCCTGGAGCGCCCCGGAGAGGATCACCCCCATCTTGCGTTCGTCGTCCACGACCAGGATTCTCATGACGCCTCCCCGGAACCCGTCCCCCGGGCCAGGGGCACCACGAGTTCCACCCGGGTACCGTGGCCCGGGCGGCTCCGGATGTCCAGCCGCCCCCCCAGATCGTCCATGAGCCGGGCCACCGCGGCCAGCCCCAGACCCGAGCCCCGCTCCTTGCTGGTGAAGAACGGCTCGGTGGCCCGGGCCAGGACCTCCGGACTCATGCCGGCGCCGCTGTCGGCCACGGTGATCTCGGCCCGGCGGCCCCGGCGGCGCAGGGTGACGGCCAGGGACCCGCCGGACTCCATGGCGTCGCGGGCGTTCAGGATGACGTTGAGGAACGCCTGCTGCAGCAGATGAGCGTCCCCGCGGACGGGACACGGCCCCGCTTCCAACTCGGCTTCCAGGCGGATCCCCTTGCGCTCCAGCTCCGGGGCCATGAGTTCCAGGGTCCGATCCAGGGCCCGGCGCGCGTCATCGATCCCCGGGGTCCCGTGGGGGCGGGCGAAGTCCAGGTAGGACCCGAGGGTCCGCTCCAGACGGTCCACTTCCTCGGGGATGAAGCGGTAGAGTTCATCCCCGGCCAGGTCGTAGCGGGTGCCCAGGCGTTCGGCCGCCCCCCGGATGATGCCCAGGGGATTGCGGATCTCGTGGGCGAGCATGGAGGCCATCTGGCCCATGGTGGCCAGGGTCTCGGTGCGGCGGAGCCTCGACTCCAGGCCTTCCTGGGCGGCCAGGAGGCGGGAGAAGACCAGCCCGAGCACGATCACCCCGGCCACGACCAGGGCGGCGGCGGCGACCAGGGTGCGGCGCACCCGCCCCAGCACCTCGAAGAAGGTGGCGCTGGCCTCCACTCCGACCCCGCCCAGCACGTCCCCGTCCCCGCTCCAGACCGGGGCGTAGGCCGACTTCAGGTAACTCCCCTCGCGGGAGAAGAGGCGGGTGGTGGTGGCCAGCCCGGCCAGGGCGGTGGTGGCCGGTTCCACGTCGGCGATCAGGGCCGGGTTCCGGGCCCCGGCCGGGTACTGGTCGCCCAGGTCCAGCACCGTGGTCTCCTCCCGGGTGAACAGGAAGATGTCGCTCACCCCGTTCACCCGCCGCACCTCCTCCAGCTCGAAGCGGACGGCGGCGGCGGCGGCGGAGTCCCCCCGGGCCAGGGCGGTCCAGGTCTCCCCGTTCACCGCGGCGGCGCTGGCCGTGGCCACCGCCACCAGGCGGCGTCCCAGCTCGGCTTCGAGCTGGGACCGGTAGCCGCGGTACAGGTAGACGAAGGAGGCCACCACCACGGCCAGGGTGAGGATCAGGAAGCCGGGCACCCACAGGAACCGCGTTCTCCGCGATCGCCGCACGATCGGCTACCGGACGGTGACGGTTCCGCCGTACTCACCGTCCGCGGGGAGGCGGGTGAAGTACGGATACGTGCCCCGCTCGGTGAACTTGTAGGTGTAGTCGTCGAAGTTCTTCCCCTCGTATCCCTGGAGCGTCACGTCGAAGAGCTTGCCTGCGTCGGGATCGTCGGGACCGGTGCCGCTGGTCACGGTGCGCGCGTTCTCCGCCGACTTGGGCAGGGCGTTGTACCAGCGGACGGTCTCCCCGGGGCGGACGTCCGGGTCCTTGGGGAAGAACCGCGCGGTCTCGATCCGGATCTCGTGGTCCGCCCCCGGACTGTCGTCCCCGCATCCGGCGACGAACGGCATCCAGATCGCGGCCACGAGCGCGATTGCCAGCTTGGTCATGTCCACGGACTCCTTCCGGATCCAACCCCGCAGCATGCTCGCCGCCCCTGCCGCCGGTGTCAAGCAGGGTGAGGACGACCGCGGCCGCGCTCCCATGATATACTGCGTCCTTCCTTCGCGTGCCCGTTCTTTCGGAGATTGCCAGCATGTGCACCCGCCTTGTGAAGCCCCTGCTCGGGCTCACCGCCCTCCTGCTCCTGGCCGCGACCCCGGGCCGGGCCGAGACCTCCCGGATCGTGATCCTCGGCTTCGACGGGGCCGACGCCAACCTGACCCGGACCTACATGGACCAGGGCCTCCTTCCCCATTTGGCCAGGCTCCGCGACACCGGGACCTTCTCCCCCCTGGGCACCACCACCCCGCCCCAGACCCCGGTGAGCTGGTCCTCCTTCGCCACCGGGCTGAACCCGGCCCGGAACGGCATCTTCGATTTCCTGCGCCGGGACCTGGCCACCTACCAGCCGGATTTTGCCATGTACGAGATCGGCTCCAAGCCCGTGCTCTGGGGCCGGCGGAACCGCCTGCTGGCCGGGATCGGCGTCCTGGCCGCGGTCATCCTGATCGGGCTCCTGGCCGGGGCGCTCCGGCGGAGGCCCGTCCACGGGCTGTGGGTGGGGACCCTCGTCGGGCTGGCCCTGGGAGTCGTGGCCTGGGCCACGGTGGGGACCTGGCTCCCCTACCAGCGGCCCACCGTCCGCAACACCCGCCAGGGCGACACCTTCTGGGAAGTGGCGGGGGAGCACGGGATCGCCTCCACCGTGGTCCGCGTGCCGGCCACCTTCCCCCCCCGGGCCTACGACCGGGGGGAGATCCTGGCCGGGCTGGGGGTGCCGGACATCCGGGGCACCTTCAATACCTTCAGCTTCTACACCACCGAGCCGCTCCTGAAACGGGTGGCCGAGGACACGGAGATGGGGGGAAAGATCATCGAGATCTCCCTCCTGGACGGCGAGGCCGACTCCTACATCTACGGGCCGCGGAACCGGCTCTTCGACGAGCCCAAGGAGATCCTCCCCCCGGTCCACTTCAAGCTGGACCGCGACGCCACCCCCCCCACCGTCACCATCACCACCACCACCGAGACCCGGACGGTGGCCCTGGGAGCCTGGAGCGACTGGTTCACCCTGGAGTTCAAGTTCAATCCCCTGGTCAAGGCCTACGGGATCGCCCGGTTCTACTTCGAGTCTTCCGAGCCGTTCGGCCTCTACATGTCGGCGGTCAACCTGGATCCGCACCGGCCGGTGATGCCGGTGTCCGAACCCCCCCGGTTCTCGGGCCGGCTGGCCGACCGCGTCGGCCTCTACAAGACCCTGGGCTGGGCCATGGACACCTTCGCCCTCAACGAACTCCGGATCGACGAGGGGACCTTCCTGCAGGACGTCTACTTCACCGAGGGGAAGTACCGGGAGATCATGCACGACCTCCTGGGGCGCGAGGGCGACCGGCTCTACGTGCAGGTCTACACCCTCACCGACCGGGTGTCCCACATGTTCTGGCGGCTCCAGGACCCTTCGCATCCGGCCTACGACGCCGACCTGGCCGCCCGCTACGGGAACGCGATCCGGGACGCCTACGTATTCATGGACGACGTGGTGGGCGAGGCCATGGAGCGGCTGGGTCCCGGGGACATCCTCTTCGTGTGCTCGGACCACGGGTTCCACACCTGGCGCAAGATGGTCAACTACAACACCTGGCTGGTACGGAACGGCTACATGACCCTGAAGTCCAACGCCCCGGACACCCAAAAGACGCTGGAGGACCTGTTCGGGCAGGGACAGTTCTGGCCCAACGTGGACTGGAAGCGGACCAAGGCCTACGCCCTGGGGCTGGGGGACATCTACCTGAACGTCAGGGGGCGGGAGGCGGAGGGGATCGTGCAGGAGGGGGAGGAGTACGAGCGAATCCGCTCCCGGCTCATCCAGGACCTGGAGGCCTGGATCGATCCGGAGAACGGCGAGCATCCGGTGCGCCGGGTGATCACCCGGGAGGAGGCCTACGGCACCGCCGGCTACGACCGGAACCTGATCCCGGACCTGATCGCGGCCAACAGCCCCGGCTACCGCGTCTCCTGGCAGACCTCCCTGGGGGGGATTCCGGCCAAGCTCCTGCAGGAGAACACCCGCAAGTGGAGCGGCGACCACTGCAGCCTGGACCCCCAGGTCACCAAGGGGATCCTCTTCTGCAACCGGAAGCTGGAGGTGGACGATCCTAGCATCCTCGACTTCTACGCCACCGTCCTGGGCGAGCTGGGAATCCCGGTGGCCGGGGACACCGACGGCCGCGCCTGGAAGGAGGCGGGGGCCGAGTAGTCGCGGCGGACGCCCGCTGCCTACTGCCCGCCCATCCCTCCCATTGCTCCCAGCCCGAGCGCGCTCTTGGTGTAGTCCGCGGGCGGCTGGAAGGTGGAGGCGGGGAGGTCCACCGGCTCGGCGGCGGTGAGGAGCAGCACCTCCCGGGGGGCGTCGCCGGTGAGGTCGACCACCCGGACCGGGAACCCCTCCAGGTCCGGCCAGGCCTTCAGGAACCCCTGCTCCTCGGGCGGCGCCACCTGGGTGACCATGTCCACGAAGCGGTCCATGAGGGAGCGCAGGGTCTTGGTGGGGATGGCGTCGGTGACCCACACCTCGGCCACCGGCTTCCCGTCCTGGACGGCCAGCATCTTCCGGGCGGCCAGCCCGGCCACCTTCCCGGTGTCTCCGGTCCCCTCCAGGCTCACCGTGGAGGTGCCGCCGTCGTCCCCGTCCTTCATCCGATCGAGCTGGGCCTCCGCCTTCGCCCGCTCCTCGGGGGAGAGCTGGTCGAGGGCGCCCTCGAGCTGCTTCCGCTGGGAGGCGGCCGCGTCCTTGATGGCCTTCATCATGGGAAGCACGGTGTTCTCGATCTGGGCGAAGGTGACGACCGTGTAGCTCTTGGCCCGGTGGTCGAGGACGGTGAAGGCGTCCCCGCCCACGATGACTTCCCGCCCGGATCCCGCCTCCCCGGCCCGGAGGTTGGCCCCGGACATGCGGATCTCGGAGACCTGGTTCCCGGGGCCGGCCTGGAAGGTGAGGTGCCAGCCGGTCTCGGCCCGGGCCGGGGCGGCACCGGCGGCCAGGAGCGGGGCCAGGGCGACGACGGCGGTGAGGATACGGTTCATGAGAGCCTCCAGGGGTGCAGGACCGGACGAGTCTAGCACGGCCCCGGGCCGCTTCGGGCCGCCGGCCGCCGCTCCGGCGCGGCCGCGGTCCGGCGGCGGGCCGTCGGTTGTAGCCGGTCGCGAAGGGGATGGGCTAGACTCATCGGGAAACACCACACACTCCGGAGGCGTTCGTCTTGCATTATCGTTCGGGTCCGGCATCCGGCGGCATCCTGGGATTTCCGCCCGCCATCAGCCAGATCGTGCTCCTCAACGTGGTCATCTTCCTGATCCAGCAGCTGGTCCCCGGCCGACTGCTCGGCTTCGGGTTGATCCCCAGCCACGTGGTGCACGGCCAGATCTGGGAACTGGTCACCTACCTGTTCCTCCACGGCGGGATGATGCACATCCTGTTCAACATGTTCGCCCTGGTCATGTTCGGGAGCGACCTGGAGCGCTGGTGGGGGTCCCGGGACTTCACCAAGTACTACTTCGTCTGCGGGATCGGGGCGGGGCTGGCCCAGATCCTGGTCACCTACGTCTCCGGCGGGAACCCCAACATCCCCACCATCGGGGCCTCGGGCGCCATCTTCGGAGTGCTCATCGCCTACGGGATGGCCTTCCCCAACCGGCAGGTCCTGATCTGGTTCATCATCCCGGTCTCGGCCCGGACCATGGTGGCCCTGTTCATCTTCATGGAACTCGCCCTCACCCTGCAGTACCACGGGGGAGACGGGGTGGCGCGCTTCGCCCACCTGGGAGGCGCCCTGGTCGGCTACCTCTACCTGAAGTACGACGTCCTGGGGTGGCGGGCCCGGCGGTGGCTCCGGCGGGCGCGGGCCACGGTGAGCGGTTCCTCGACCCGGAGCCGCCGGGTGGACCCGGACCCCGAGATGCAGGAGCAGATCGACACCATCCTGGAGAAGATCAGCCGCGAGGGGATGGGATCCCTGACCGAGGAGGAGAAGAAGCTGCTGCGGGAATCCGCGGAGCGGGCCCGCCGCCGCCAGTCCGGCCACGACTCCTAGTCCGGACCGCGTCCTTCCGGATCAGTCCTTCTGCCGCGCGGCCAGCCGCGCCGCTCGCCTCCGTTCCGCGTCCCGGTGGCGCCGCCGGTCGTCCTCGGTCTCCAGGAGCAGCCCCGGCACCGGCACCGGCTCCCCGGCGTCGGAGAGGGACACGAAGGTCAGGTAGGCGGAGGAGGTATGCCGCCGAGACCCGGTCCGCCGGTCCTCCACCTCCACCCGCACCCCCACCTCCATGGAGGTGCGGCCGGTGTAGTTGACCGAGGCCTTGAGCACCAGCAGGTCCCCCACCCGCACCGGGGCGTGGAAGTCGATCCGGTCCACCGAGGCGGTGACCGCCGGACGCCGGGCGTGCCGGGTGGCGGCGATGGCCGCGGCCACGTCGATGAAGTGCATGACCCGCCCGCCCATGATCGACCCCAGGGGGTTGGCGTCGTTGGGGTACATGAGTTCCAGCATCTCCACCCGCGACTCGCGGGCGGGACGGGGGGCCGGGGCCTCCGGGTCCGGAGAGGCGGGGCCGGTCAGGAGGCCCCCTTGACCCGCTTCACCGCCTCGGTGAGCTTGGGCAGGACCTCGAACACGTCGCCCACGATACCGTAGTCGGCGATCTTGAAGATGGGGGCGTCGGCGTCCTTGTTGATGGCCACGATGCACTTCGAGGTGCGCATCCCGGCCAGGTGCTGGATGGCGCCGCTGATGCCGCAGGCCACGTACAGGGTGGGGCTCACCGTCTTCCCGGTCTGCCCCACCTGGTGGTCGTGGTCGATCCACCCCGCGTCCACCACCGCCCGGCTGGCCCCCACCCCGGCCCCCATCGCCTTGGCCAGGTCGAAGACCAGGGGGAAGTGCTCCGGTCCCTTCAGCCCGCGCCCGCCGGAGACGATCATCTCCGCCTCGGCCACGTCCACCGTGTCCTTGCCCGCGGTGTGGAAGTCCACCACCCGGCCCCGGGGAGTGACGTCGGACACGTCCAGGGCCACCGTCTCCGCGGAAGCGCCCTCGGTCCGGTCCCCGACCGGGAACACGTTGGGCCGGGCGGCGATCACCACCTTCTCCGGATCGGTGGCCAGTTTCCAGACCGCCTTCCCCGCGTACTGCGGGCGGCTCACCACCAGGCGGCCGCCCTCGATCGCGGCCTCGGTGACCTCGGGGAGGTAGTTGGCGTCCAGCCGGGCCGCCACCCGGGGAGCCAGGTCCTTGCCCATGGCGCTGGCGGCCAGGACGACCATGCCCGCCCCCGACTGCTCGCGGGCCCGGACCACGGCCGCGGCGTAGGACTCGGTGGCGTAGAGATCCAGCCCGTCCCCGGCGGCGGCGTAGACCGCGGCCGCTCCGCGGGCCGCCGCTTCCGCGGCCAGGGGGGCGGGATCCTTCCCCACCACCACCGCGGCCATGGTGCCGCCGGCCTCGGAGGCCAGGCGCGCCCCCAGGGCCAGCGCCTCCAGCGACGCCTTCTTGATCGTTCCCTCGCGCTGCTCGACAAAAACCAGGACCCGGTGGGCCATCGCGTGGACCTCCTCCCCTTCCCTCAGATGAGCTTTTCGTCCTCGTGGAGAATGCGCGCCAGCTCCTCGGCCTGCTGGGCCGCGTCCCCCTCGATCATCCTGTTCTTGCGCTCCTGGGACGGCTGCGACACCTGGAGCACTTCCACCGCCGGAGTCCCCGGGGCCTCGATGCCGAGATCGCCCGCGTTCACCGTGTCGATCGGTTTCTTCTTGGCGGCCATGATCCCCTTCAGGTTGGCGTAGCGGGGTTCGTTCAGCCCCTTCTGGGCGGCGATGACCGCGGGCAGCGCGAGTTCCACCGTCTCGTGCCCGCCTTCCACCTCGCGCTCGGCCCGGGCCGAGGCCAGGTCGTCGGCCACTTCCAGCTTCACCACCACCGTGGCCTGGGGCCACCCCAGCCGCTCGGCCACCATGGCCGGCACGGCCATGGCGTCGTCGTCCACCGCCTGCTTGCCGCACAGCACCAGATTCGGCTCCTCCCGCTTCAGCATGGCGGCCAGGGCGCGGGAGACGGCCAGGGGGCCCGCCTCGGCCAGGGCCGCGTCCTTGAGCACCACCGCCCGGTCGGCGCCCACGGCCAGGGCCTGGCGCAGCGCGGACTCGATCTTCTCCCCGCCCACGGACAGGACCACCACCTCGCCCCCGTGCTTCTCCTTGAGCTGGAGCGCTTCCTCCAGGGCGTACTCGTCGTAGGGGTTGGGGATCCACTCCACTCCGGACAGGTCGGCCGCCTTGCCGTCGGCGGTGGGCTTGATCTTCGAATCCGTAGCCGGAACCTGTTTGAGACAGACCGCGATCTTCACGATTCCTCCTTGCCGGGCCGACCACGGCGTTGAGACGACGGAGAGTCGAGGCGGCCGGCGAACAAACCGGGTGCAACCGGACCCGCGCGGGGAAGCGGGCCGAACGAACATCGGGAAGCGCCCGCGCGGTGTCCTGGCCGGGCGTCCGGGACGGGTCCCGGAGCGACCGCGAAGGGTACCAGCCGGGTTGGCCCCGGTCAAACCTGGCGCGTTGTGAGCGGCATCCGGCAGTGCTAGCCTCGGCGCCCCATGAACCCCGATCACCCCCATCACCCCCCGGAACCGGAAGGCGCCCCGCCCGGGTTCTACGAGGATCTGTCCGGGCGCCGCCTGCACCCCCACGTGGTGCGCGGCATCGCCTACCGGAACCTCACCGTGGCCCGGCAGGTGCCCGGCCGCGGGGCGCGGGTGCTGGAGGTGGGCCCCGGGGAAGGCTGGCTCTCCCGCATCCTGGCCGGCCGCGGCCACCGGGTGGTGGCGGTGGACGTGGCCCGGGGCTGGCTCCTCCGGATGCCGGCGGACGCGGTCCGGGGCCGGGTGGCCGGGGCCATGCCGCACCTCCCCTTCGCCGGCGGGACCTTCGACGCGGTGGTGGCGGCGGAGGTGATCGAACACATTCCCGACCTCGCGGGTGCGGTGGCCGAGGCGGCCCGGGTGCTGGTCCCCGGCGGCCGCCTGGTGGTGACCGTCCCCTACCGCGAGACCCTGAACTACGTGGTCTGCCCCCGGTGCCGGGCCCGTTTCGAGGTGAACGGCCACGTGCACACCTTCGACGAGGACAGCTTGCACGGGATCCTGGCCGGGGCCGGGCTCCGCCCGGTGCACCGCTTCGTGGGCCCCACCCGGTTCTCGCGGGAGATCCTGCGACGGCTGCCCGTGGAGCCGCTCCTGGGATTCCTGGCCGCCCTCGACCACCTCTCCTACCGCTCCCAGCGGGTGACCGATACCTGGCTCCTCATGACCGCGATCCGTCCCTAGCCGGACCGGGCTCCGACCTGCCGCCCGTTCACGTAGCCCGCCACCTCGTACCGGGTGACAGCGGCGCCGTCCAGGATGCAGACGGTGGAGTCGGGGAGGGTCACGCGAAGGCGCTCGGGGCGGCGGCTACTGCTCCGGGTCGATGGGAAGCCCCACGTCGCGCTCGGGGGGCGGGGCGTCCAGGATCTCGATCCCCGGGGGGAGGCGGAGCTTCACCAGGTCGTCGATGTCAGGGGGGTTCCGGACGACGCGGGTGAAGGTGAAGATGACCGTGTCCCCGGTCACCTCCTTGAAGAAGAGCTTCTGGGGAAAGCCCTCCTTCCCCACCACCACCCGGATCTCCTCCACCGGATCGCCGGGATCGTCCTTGAGGGGGAAGAGCCGCAGCGCGGAGGGATAGCCGGCCCAGGGTTCCTCCACCACCCGGTAGACGTCGGTGAGCTTCTTGTCGCTGGCCCCGAAGAGGAGGAAGAGTTCGCTCCCCGGGGCGTCGGCGCTGAACGGGTAGCGCTGGGCCTGGTTCTCCGAGGGCATGACCACCCACAGGGTGTCCCGCTCGATCACGATCTCCTGGGGATGAGGGGGCTGGTAGGCCAGGCGGAAATCGGCGGGGGGGCGGAAGGCGATGAGGCCCCGGGCCTCGATCGACTCCCCGGTCAGGCCCACGTCCCGGATCTGGACAAAGTCCACCCGCAGGGACCGCACCCCGCGGAGGGCAGCCTCCAGGCGCGCGGCCTCCGCCGGAGGCTTGGCCGCGGCGGCCGGGCCAGAAACGCCGACGGCCAAGAGCAGGAACAGAAAGAGCTTATCCCTCATCGCTTCATGGTCTTTCTGGCTCGGTGGCGTCGTCCGCCTCGGGCAGGAAGTCCGGGGTGAGGTCCTCCGGATCGAGTTCGGTGGTCCCCTCGGGAACCCGCAGGGTGAAGACCTCCGGCTTGACCTCGGTGTTGATCCGGGCGGTCTCGAAGACGAAGCGCGCCCACTGGCCCCCGGCCTCCAGCCGCACCTCCACGTCCACCGGAAAGGCCTTTTCCCCCTTCCCCTCGTAGGCGTGGTAGATCGCGGTCAGGAGCGGCGGCTCGAGCTGGGTGCGGCGCCGCACCTCCAGCCGGGCCGGGGTCCCGTCGTCGGGGTGGAGCCAGAGCACGCGGTGAAAGGCACTGCCCGCGCCCCCCCGTCCCGGAGGCACGACCAGCCGCACCAGGTCGCCGTCGGTGCTCGCCGCTCCCCGCCGCTCCAGATCCCGGGGCGGGATCCCGACCGGGAGCAGCACGGCGAGGAGTTCCGCGGGAGGGATGAGGAGACCGGCGCCGGCCTCGGACCCCTCGGTCTCCCGCACCACTGTGCGCTCCCGGGGCAGGTAGAGGGTCCAGGATCGCCCGTCGCCGGAGAGGTCGAAGAGGGTGGCCAGGCTCCCCCACCGGCCCTGCAGCCGCACCGCCTCCGGCCGGGCCAGCACCATGGAGAAGTCGAAGGCCCGGGTCGCCTCGCCGTCGGCCCCCACGTGGGCCCGGCCGCCGGCCCGGACGGTGCGGAGACCGGCCACCCAGCGGTTGTAGGAGGCGGCCAGCGCGGCCGTGGCCGCGGGATCCGGGGACGGCGGTGGCGCCGCGCCGGCCCCTGGAATCGACGTGAGGAGAACAGCGCAAGTACAAAACAGGACAATGGGTTTCAGGGATCGGCGAGGCCGCTTCCTGGCTTGGGGTAGGGTCACGCGCTGTCCTTGCCGGCCCGGCGGGAACGGGAGAGGGAGCGCCAGGGCCGTCGCCGCCGGGGGGCTCCCACCCGGTCTACCCCGGAGCGCGGGGCGGTCATCCGGGGCCTGCCCGGGCCGCGGGCCGGCCGGCCTCGCCCGGCCCCTCATCGCTCCCAGAACTTGAGGCGCTCGACCCAGGTGGGCTCGGCCGCGTCGAGCACGGCCCGGATGTCGGGGATCCGGGCCCGGGTGGCTTCGTAGCCCACGCGGATGAGCCGGGCCGAGGCCATGAGATCGAAGGAGGGAAACTCCCCGGTCGGGGGATGGATCACGACGTCGGCCTTGGTCTCCGAGAGCCGTGCGTTCTGCTTGGCCGCGATGCCGGTCACCCGCATGGCCATGTGGAGCAGGTGCCGCGGGCGCGGGGACCGGCCGGTACGGTGGCCCAGGTTGACCGCGATGATCACCTCGGGCTGGAACATCTGGACCGTCTCCACCGGCAGGTACTCCACCAGACCCCCGTCGGTGTAGAGAGTCCCGTCGCGCTCCACCGGCTCGAAGACGGTGGGAATGGAGCAGGAGATCATGACCGCCTCGGCCACGCTCCCCTCGCGGAAGACCACCTTCTCGCCGGTCAGGAGGTCGGTGGCCACCACGGCCAGGGGGATCTTGAGGTCCTCGAAGGTCAACTCGCCCAGGAGGTCGGTGAGGAAGCGGGCGATGCCCGAGTTGTTGAGGAGGCCCAGGCGGGGCCAGGTGATCCGGGCCAGGTCCTTCCAGCGGAGCCGGGAGGCGATCCCCTTCAGCTCCTCCACCCCGAACCCGGCGGCGAAGATGGCTCCCACGATGGCCCCCCCGCTGGTCCCCGCGATGCAGTCCACCGGGATGCCGGCCTCGGTGAGCGCCTCCAGAACACCGATATGGGCAATCGATTTTGCCGTTCCCCCGGAGAGGGCCAGGCCGACGGTTGGGCTCTTGGTGGAATTCATAGGGGACCGGGGACATCGCGGGTGAATCGCCCCGGAAACCGGATGCGATGGCAGGGAATCTACGGGGGCGGAGGCCCCGGGTCAAGGGCCCGGAGGGCGCCCGGGATTCCACGGGGGCATTCCCCGAGGAACCGCCGGCCCCGCCGGGGGTATTATGGCACGACGTTCCGCTCTCCCATCGTGTTGACACCCGGAGGTGGGGTGCCTAGATTTCGCCCGATGTTTTCCTGCCCAAAGGTCCCGGCCGCCGTCCTGGGTCTCTTCGCGATCCTCATGATCGGGGGGACCGCGGGCGCGGCTCCGATCTTCAGCCAGGCCGCGCTCAACCCGGACGCCATTTCCCCCAACGGGGACGACGTCCGGGAGTTCACGGTCATCCAGTACACGGTGGCGGTGGACTCCGCGGACGTGCGGGTGCTCCTGGCCGCCGCCGGGGGAGCGGTGACCGACACCCTCCAGGTCTTCACCCGCCAGGGCCAGGGGCTGCACAGCCTGGTCTTCGACGGCACCGGACGCTCCGGCCCGGTGCCCGACGGCAACTACGAGGTCCGGGTGGTCGGGGTGGGCACCCTGGGCGAGGGGACGGAGACGGCAACCCTGCCGCTCCTGATCGACCGCGTGGCCCCGGAGATCCTGAGCTGGGACCTGGTCTCCCCGGCCGGCCCCGGGCTCCAGGACGGAGACACGGTCACCCTCCAGGCCTGCTTCGGGGAGAACCCGGACACCGTCCGGGTGGACCTGTCCGCCCTGGACTCCGGGTTCGATCCCGGCGCGATCGGGGTGACGATCCTCCCCGCCCTCTGCCGCCGCTACGCCTACACCATCACCGCGGGGAACACGGTGCCGGACGGGGACAACCTCCCCGCCGTGATCACCGCCATCGACCGGGCGGGGAACCGGTCGAGCGGGATCCTGCCGCTCTGCATCTCCAACCAGCCCCCCTCGGTGACCGGAGCCGAGCTGCTGAACGCCACTCCCTACCTGCAGAACGGGGACGAGATCCAGACCCAGGTCACCTTCCAGGCCCCGGACGGGGTCACCCCGGGAGCCGACTTCTCGAACCTCGATTCCGGCTTCGATCCGAACGCGGTGACGGTCACCTCCCTGGGCAATTCCCGCTACGGGATAAGCTACCGGATCAGCGACAACAACACCCGGCCGGACGGCGACTACGCGCTCCACCTCCTGGGGCGGGATGCCGGATGCGGGGTGGCCCGGGACTCGAGCCTCACCGTGACCCTGGACAACGCCGGGGTGAACGTGACCCTGATCAGCAACCTCAGCATCGACCGCATGGCCTTCTCCCCAGGAGGGGACGACAACACGAGGGTGAAGTCGGTGAACATCCGGTTCACCGTGCTCGAGGACTCGGTGACGGTGGCGATGGTGGCGCTGGACGCGCTCCTCAGGAACCCGGAAAAAACCGAGACCATCGCCATCCTCCAGGGCTTCCACATCTACAACCGGGGGACCTACACCGTCCCCTGGGACGGGAGCGGCCCACCCGGCCCTGCCTCCCGGCTCAAGGACCAGATCCTGACCATCCGGGTGCGGGGGAAGAGTTCCGACGGGGACCGCGAGCGGAACCTGGATGCGCCCCTCGAGGTCGACAACACCGATCCCATCCTGACCGCCTTCCCGGCCCCGGGCTCCCTGGAGTTCCGGAACGGGAAGCTGGCCGTCCTCCCGGTGACCTACGACCGCCCCGGCTACACCGTCACCGCCGACTTCGATTCGGTGGACTCCGGGTTCGACCCCGGGAACGTGGTGGTGACGGACGAGGGCGGCGGGAACTACCGCATCTTCTACACCCTGCGCCCCACCAACACCCGCCCGGACGCCGCCGACTATCCGGTTCCCCTGTCCGCGGTGGACCTGGCCGGCAACGTGAGCGAGCCGGTGGACGTGATTCACGCCTGTCTCAACAACACCCCGCCGCAGTTCGTGTCCGCGGATCTGGGACCGGGCCCCGTGAGCAACGGCAGCGTGATCCAGCTCACGACCACCTGGGAGAGCGAGCCCACCCAGTCGGACCTCCAGGTGACCGCCGACTTCTCGGCGGTGGACGACACCTTCGACCCGGAGTCCCCCCCCACCGCGATCTCCCGGGGGGACGGGGTCTACGAGATCTCCTACACCATCGGCAGCGGCAACACGCTCACCGGAGGGTCCCAGCTCCCGATCTACGTGACGGCTTCCGACAACCCCGATGAGGGCTGCGGGTCCACCACCGTGGAGGCGAGACGGGTCGACCTCGACAACACCCCCGCCCCCCAGCCCACCCTGACCGCTTCCGCGGTGACGGTGCGGGGGAAGGTAGTTACCCTGAGCGGCAACGCCCCGGAGGCGGTCCAGGTCCAGATCCTGCGGGGAGGCTCCCCGGTCGACACCTTCCTGGTGGGAGAGGACAGCCGGTACAGCGGCCAGGCCGTCCTCCTCCCCGGCCAGAACCGGTTCGCGGCCAAGAGCATCGACGCCGTGGGCCACGTCTCCCCGGTCTCCCGCACGGTGGAGGTCTTCTCGGTCGAGGGGACCACGGTCACCGTGCCCCCCCGCTTCGCCCCCGGGGACGAGTTTTTCGTGGCGGTGCTGGATCCGGCCTCCCGGGTGACGATCCGGATCTTCAACCTGGACGGGATCGAGATCCAGCGCCTGGAGGAGACCACCGCGGCCGCCGTGCACCGAGTCGCCTGGGACGGGCGGGACCAGACCGGAAACCTGACCTCCAGCGGACCCTGCCTGGCGGTGATCGAGATCACCGACGCCGGGGGCACGGTGCGGGAGCGCGTCAAGAAGGCCTTCATCTTCACCCGCCGGGGGCCCGACAATGGCTAGACGGTTCGTCCCCCTCCTGGCCGCCCTCGGCCTGGCCGCCGTGGTTCCGGCCGGGGCCCAGACCCGCACCTCCAGCTTCGCGGTCAACGACCCGGGGGTGCGGGCCAGCGCCCTGGGCGGGGCCTACACCGCGGTGGGCGGGGACCCGATGGCTCTCTACTGGAACCCGGCCACCCTCTTCTTCCAGCAGGGGCGGACGGCCCAGGCCTCCTACAGCGACCTCTACGGACTCGGCCTGGCCCGGCGCACCTACCTCACGGTGGGCTGGAAGTCGGTGCTGGAGGAACCCCGTTTCGTGGGCGACCGCGTCGAGGTGCGGAGGGACCGGCAGAGCGGCCCCGCCTACGCCTTGGGCCTGGAGTCCCTGTTCCTGGACCTGGACGAGAACGGCTACTCCGAACTCAGCCTGGGAGGAGCGGCGGCCTGGGGTTACGGCGACTCCTTCGCCCTGGGCATGTCGGCGCGCACCCTGTTCGTGACCAGCGACCTCCCGGACGTCGGCGCCTTCGGCTACGACCTGGGCATCGGCCTGGCCTGGCAGTTCGCCCGGGGGGAGCGCCTCGGGGTGTCGGTCCCCCACCTCCTGAGCCGGATCTTCTGGAGATTCGACAGCACCGAACGGCTCCCCTTCGGGGTCGACCTGGGGTGGATGAAACGGTTCGGGCCGCACCTCCTGGCCTCGGCCGACGTCGAGGCGCGGGAGAACGAGGAGAGCCCCTACCGGTTCGGGGCCGGCCTGGAATGGGAAGCCATCCCCGAGCGGGTGACCCTCCGGGGCGGGTTCCGCCACCTCTCCGGCGGCTACGACGACATCAACAAGCCCACCTTCGGCGCGGCGGTGGCGGTGAGCCACCTCCGCTTCGACTACGCCTTCCGCCTGGGCCCGGACGTGTTGGGGGACACCCACCGCCTGGGCCTCGACGTGACCTTCTAGCCGAGCCTCACTCCAGCCCCGCCGCCAGGTCCCGGATCCGGCAGACTGTCCGCCAGTTGCGGAGCGTCATGGGAACCCCGATCGCCCGCTCCGCCCCCGCCGCCAGCCTGGACCGCCCCACGCCGGCGGGGAGGTGCAGGTAGAAGCAACGCCCCTCCAGGTGGAACCGCTCCTTCCCCGCGCGCAGGGTCTGGAGCCGGTCGAGATCGGGATCCCGGGGGACGGCATCCAGGAAGCCCAGATGGAGCGTCTTGGGATCGGACACCGCCCGGGGGAAGGGGTTCGCGGCCAGGGTCGCCTCGAGGTCGGCCAGGGAGAGCACCAGCACGTGGGGGGCGAACCCCCGGCGGCGTTCGATCTCCCGGGTGAGGCGCCCGGCCAGCCCGGAGGCCGTCCCGCCCGCGCTCCGCAGCACGACGTTCCCGCTCTGGATGTAGGTCCTGACGCTCCGGCAACCGAGATTCTCCAGGAGGGTGGCCAGTTCCTTCATGGGAAGGAGGTTCCTTCCGCCCACGTTGATTCCCCGCAGGAGGACGACGTGGGTCTTCATGGTCAGAGCCGGACGAAGTAGGGAACGGCGATGAGCACCGCCCCGATGGCCACCATCAGGATGGTGTTGGAGACGAGGTAGGGGAACACCATGAGGATCAGGCCGCAGACCAGGGGCACCACCGACGACTGCTTCTTGCCGTAGACGAAGAAGCCCAGCCCGACGGAGCCGAAGAGGAGGCCCCAGAAGATGAGGGCCCCGCTCACCGAGGCTTCTCCGGGCGCGCCTCCTCCTCGTGGGCGCACTCCCCCGGCGCCCCCGTCCACACGCTGCCGTCGGCGAAGACCTCCTTCTTCCAGATGGGAACGTCGGCCTTGAGCCTCTCGATCAGGTCCCGGCAGGCGGCGAAGGCCTCGGCCCGGTGGGGGGTGGCGGCCACCGCCACCACGCTCGCCTCCCCCACCTCGATCCGGCCCAGGCGGTGGTGGAGGAAGGCCGCCGATCCCGGATGGCGGGCGACCGTCTCGGTCACGATGCGCTCCATCTGGGCGCGGGCCATCGCCTCGTAGGCCTCGTACTCCAGGTACAGGACCTCCTTCCCCAGGGAAGGGGAACGCACGGTGCCCGCGAAGACCACCGCGGCGCCGCGCCCGGCCGCGGCCGCCGCCTCCCGCAGTGCCTCCGCGTCCAGCGGGTCCCGGGTGAGCCGGACCGGAGGCGCGCCGTTCCCCCCGCTCACCGGGGGAATGAGCACCACCTCGACGCCCTCGGCCAGCGGGGCCCCGGGTTCCAGGAACTCCACCCCGGAGGCCAGGCGGCAGGCGTGGATGAGATCGCGCCAGCGCGGGTGCCGGGAGGCGAGTTCGGTGCGCAGGGTGTGGCCGGTGGCCCCGGCCGGGAGTTCCACGGCCAGGCGGTCGGTCCCCAGGGCGTCCCGCAGGGCGGCGAAGGCCACGACCTCAACCCGCACGGGGCGCCTCGAAGCGGGCGGGCTCGGTCCCGGGATCCAGGGACCACTCCCCGGGAGCGCTCTCGGTCCAGCCCGCGGCCCGAAGCCCGGCGACCGCGATGAGGTCGGCCGGGGGCCGGGTGACCAGCCGCTCCAGGCGGGTCCAGCGCCGAACCGCGTCGGCCAGGAGCCGGAGCGCCTCCACGAAGCCGCCGGCGTCCCCGCCGGAAGCGGCGAAGACCAGGGCCGCCTCCCCGGGCACCTCGGTCACCAGGGCGAAGAAGCAGGCGGGAGCGCCCCAGACGTCGGTGGCCAGCCAGCGCCGGCCCCGGGCGGGCGCGCCCTTCGTCCCCTCGCTCCGGAGCAGGTCGCGCCGGTTGAGAAATGCGGTCAGGCGCGAGGTGTCCCGGGGCTCCACCGGGCGGAGCCAGAGGGTCGAGCCGAGAAGGCTCCGGGATGCGCGGGCGTGCGGCGTCATGAAGGTTCCTGGAGGAAGATGGTAGCGCGTCAACGGGTCCGGGACCAGCGCGCCGGGGGTCCCGGCAGTGCCCGCGATCAGGCGCCACCGCGTTCCGCAGCCGGGTAGCGCTCCTCCAGGAGAGCGACGAAGGCGCGCGCGGCCGGGTCCAGTTCGCGGCCCCGCAGCACGAGCAGGCCCAGCTCCCGGCGCACCGAGAAGCGGCGGAACCCGAAGCGGTGGATCCGCCCCTCCCGGTGGGGCGCCTCGCTGGTGGTCTCGGGGAGGATGCTCACCCCCAGGCCCGCCTGTACCAGTCGGGCCATGACCGAGGGGCGGCCGATCTCCATCATGATGCGGGTGGAGAGCCCCGCCCGCTCCAGGGCGCGGTCGACCAGGCGCCGGGTGACCGAACCCCGGGGGTAGGCGATGAACGGCTCGCGCCGGAGCAGGCCGGCCAGGGGCGTTCCCTTGGCGCCGGCCGGGGCCACCAGGCCCAGGCGCTCGCGGACCAGCGGCCGGCTCTCCAGCTCGGGATCCTCCACGGGAAGGGTGCCCAGGGCCAGGTCGAACCGGCCGCTCCGGACCCCGGCGGCCAGCCCCGCGGTGGAATCGACGTCCACCGCCACCTCGATCCCGGGGTAGCTCTGGCGGAGGGCGAGGCAGGCGTCGGGAACGATCAGGGTGGCCGCGGCGTCGGTGGCCCCCAGGACCAGGCTCCCCCGGGCCAGCCCCCGGAGTTCCTCCATCTCGGCCCGGGCCGCCCGCACGGTGAGGAGCACCCGGCGAGCGTGGGCCAGGAGCGCCGTCCCCGCCCGGGTGGGGACGGCCCCCCGGACGTCCCGGCGCAGGAGAGGCGTCCCCAGCTCACCCTCCAGGGCCTTGATCTGCAGGCTCACCGCGGGCTGGGACAGATGGCGGCGGCGGGCCGCGGCGGAGATGCCCCCGGTCTCGGCCACCGCCACCAGGGAGGCGAGCTGGTCCAGATCCATAGCCATAAATATAAACTATGATATTCATAAGGACAATAAATTTTACTAATCTCTGGAGGGTCCCGATAATGCTCGGGCCGGGGCGGCTCCGTCCCCCCGGCCCGCGCCGCGGCCCCGCCGCCCGCGGGCCCCCGGACCCGAACCTCGAGGAGATTTCCCGATGACCCAAGAAACCGCCATCCGCCCCGCCCAGGGGAAACTCGGCATCCTGCTTCCCGGCATGGGCGCCGTGGCCACCACCTTCATCGCCGGAGTGGAGGCCATCCGCAAGGGGAAGGCCAAGCCGATCGGGAGCCTGACCCAGATGGGGACCATCCGCCTGGGCAAGCGCACCGACAACCGCACCCCGGCCATCCGGGACTTCGTGCCCCTGGCCGATCTCAACGACCTGGTCTTCGGGGGCTGGGACATCTTCGAGGACGACGTCTATGCCGCAGCCATGAGGGCGGGGGTGCTGGACAAGGACCTCCTGAACGAGCACCGCGAATTCCTGGAAGGCATCCGGCCCATGCCCGCGGTCTTCGACCGCCGCTACGTGAAGCGCCTGGACGGGCCCAACGTCAAGGGCGGGGCCAACTGGATGGAGAAGGCCGAGGCCCTTATGGAGGACATCCGCACCTTCAAGGAAACCAACGGCTGCGACCGCCTGGTCATGGTCTGGTGCGGCTCCACCGAGGTCTTCATGAAGCCGACCGACGTCCACAAGGACCTCAAGTCCCTGGAGCGGGCCATGAAGGAGAACTCCCCCGAGATCTCGCCCAGCCTGGTCTACGCCTACGCGGCGCTCCGCTCCGGGGTCCCCTTCGCCAACGGCGCGCCGAACCTGACCGTGGACGTGCCGGCTATCCACGAACTCGCCCGGGAGATGCGGGTGCCGATCGCGGGCAAGGACTTCAAGACCGGCCAGACCCTGCTCAAGACCGTGCTCGCGCCCATGTTCAAGGCGCGCTACCTGGGGGTCTCCGGCTGGTTCTCCACCAACATCCTGGGCAACCGGGACGGCGAGGTCCTGGACGATCCGGAGTCCTTCAAGACCAAGGAGGAGTCGAAACTGAGCGTGCTGGAGTCGATCCTCCAGCCGGGGCTCTATCCCGACCTGTACAAGGACATGTACCACAAGGTCCGGATCAATTATTACCCGCCCCGGGGGGACAACAAGGAGGGGTGGGACAACATCGACATCTTCGGGTGGCTCGGCTACCCGATGCAGATCAAGGTGGATTTCCTGTGCCGGGACTCGATCCTGGCCGCGCCCATCGTCCTGGACCTGGCCCTGTTCATGGACCTGGCCCAGCGCACCGGCAAGCGCGGCACCCAGGAGTGGCTCTCGTTCTACTTCAAGAGCCCGATGACCGCGGCCGGCCTCTACCCCGAGCACGACCTCTTCATCCAGCTCATGAAGCTGAAGAACAACCTGAGGCACCTGCGGGGCGAGGAACTCATCACCCACCTGGGCACCGAGTACTACGACTGAGTCCGGGCGGCCGGGCGCCCCAGGGCGGGGCGTCCGGCACCCCGCCCTTGACCCCCGTGCTACAGTCTTCGGCTCGGTTCATCCTTCCCCGTCGTCCTGCGAGGAGGCCCAGAACGCCATGGCAGTCCCGGCAACCCAAATCCGCTCCGGCATGATCATCCTCATCGGGGACAAGCCCCACCGGGTGGTCAGCAAGCAGCACGTGACCCCCGGCAAGGGGAACGCGGTGGTGCAGACCATCCTCCAGAACCTGGAGACCGGCGGCAACGTCAACCACCGCTTCCGTTCCGCGGAGAGCGTGGAGACCGCCCGCCTGGATACCCACGAGCTCCAGTACCTCTACAAGTCGGGGGACAACTTCACCTTCATGAACCAGGAGAGCTACGAGATGATCGACCTCTCCGAGGAGGTCCTGGGGGAGAACGGCAAGTACCTCCAGGAGAACCTGGTGATCAACGCCGAGTACTGGGAGGGAAAGGTGGTGGCCATCGATCTCCCCACCACCGTGGTGTTCCGGATCACCGACACCCCGCCGCCGCTCAAGGGGGCCACCGCCTCCGGCGGTCCCAAGCCGGCCACCCTGGAGAACGGCCTGGTGGTCAAGGTGCCCCAGCACCTGAGCATCGGGGACCTGGTGAAGATCGACACCCGGGACGACAGCTTCGTGGAGCGGGTGACCGAATAGCCCCGCCGCTGCCGGCCGCGGAGCGTCTCCGGCCGCTTTGACAGTTGCCTCCTCCCCGGGCTCTAATGGGGGTCCCGGTTCCCGAGGAGGAGACGCCATGTCCGTTCCGCGTCCGCGCC
>Ga0307424_1000028_pt1 | contig 56576 bp, 50 predicted proteins | sample SalMarWE160320MG_FD_202157 | JGI IMG/M metagenome (GOLD analysis project Ga0307424, IMG submission 202157) | Salt marsh sediment microbial communities from the Plum Island Ecosystem LTER, Massachusetts, United States - WE1603-20 | ecosystem: Environmental > Aquatic > Marine > Intertidal zone >... | reverse complement strand
TCGCGCCCGACCCGTTCAGGCGGAACCCTACGCCACGAACCGTTCTGATCAGCCCGTCGTACCCGGCTTCGCGCAGTTTGCGACGCAGGTTCCCGACGTGCACATCCACCACATTGCTCTCAGGGTCAAAGTGCATGTCCCAGACCTTCTCGAGCAGCTCGGTCCGGCGCACGACATCGTCCTTGTGCATCATGAAGTGCTCGAGGAGCTGGAACTCGCGCGGCGTCAGATCCAGCGATCGGCCTCCCACGTAGGCCTGGTGCTTCAACCGATCGAGCTCGAGCGGGCCCGCGGTCAGGCGTTCGACGCGCGTGGCGCCGCCGCGCCGGACCAGCGCGCGCAACCGGGCGAGCAGCTCGTCGAACTTGAACGGCTTGGTGAGGTAGTCGTCGGCGCCGGCATCCAGACCGCGAACGACGTCTTCCGTGGCGTCCCGCGCGGTGAGCATGAGGATGGGCGTCGTCCGCCCTTCCCGCCGCAGCTCCGCCGCGACCTGGAGCCCGTTCTTTTTGGGGAGCATGAGGTCGAGGAGGATCGCGTCATAGTCGTTGACGTGGGCGAGCACGATGGCCTCGTCCCCGTCCCGCGCGAGATCCACGGCGTAGCCCTCCTCACGGAGGCCCATTTCAATGAAACCCGCGACCTTACGGTCGTCCTCCACCACTAGAATGCGCATGCTTGTCTAAAGGTAGGTGGGTCCGGTGATCCAGACCTAAAGGTTTGGTGAAGGAACGTTCACGCCCTTAGCGTCCGTACCAGCGGGGAATGTCGAGCGTAAATACCGATCCCGCACCGACTTCGCTGATCAGTCGCAAGTCGCCGCCGAGCAGAATGGCCAGTTGGCGGGACAGCGTCAGCCCCAGTCCGGTGCCCCGTTCGTCCGTTCCAGCCCGCTGGAACGCCTCGAAGATCCGGCTCTGCTCCGACGCTGCGATCCCGGGGCCACGGTCCTCGACGTCGAACCACACGCGCCGCTCCTCGACACGCACCACCACGCGGACGGTCGCTGCCTCCGGGCTGAACCGGACCGCGTTGCTGAGGAGGTTGATCAGCACCTGCCGTACCCGCTGCGGATCGGTTTGGCACGGGATCTCCCGCTCCACGCCCACGACATCGAGCCGGATGGCTCGTTGCGCGGCGGCCGGCTCGACCGACGCCACGGCGTCCCGCACCAGCGCGCGCGCGTCGATCCCGCGGATGGATGGACGGAGACGATCCGCTTCGAGCCGGCTCAGGTCCAGCAGGTCGTTCAGCAACGTCAGCGCGCGCTCCGCCGACTCGACCACCTCGCGCGCCGCCCGTGGCGGGTCGTCACCGAGCTTGCGGAGCAGCAAGTCCGCCCATCCATAGACCGCCGTCAGCGCATTCCGGACTTCGTGGTTGATCATCGCGAAGAAGCGGTCGCGCGAGCCCTGGACGGCGCGGACTTCGTGCAGCAGCCGCTGACTTTCCTCAAATAGCTCGGCGTTGTCCAAACCGACGGCGGCTGACGCCGCGAGCAGGATCGTGACGGCTTCGTCCTCTTTCGAGAACGCTTTGGCGTCGATCTTGTCCGTGATGTACAGGTTCCCGATGATGCCCTTCCGCCCGCGCACCGGCACGCCGAGAAACGATTTCATGGGGGGGTGTTCGGGCGGGAATCCCACCGCCTTCGGATGACTGTTCAGGTCGGTGAGCCTGATCGGATGGGGATCCGCGAGGAGGAGGCCCAGCACGCCCTGGCCCGACGGCGGCCGACCGATTCGCGCCACCACCTCGGGACTCATCCCGCTGGTGACGAAACGCCTGAGCTCGGTACCAGTGGTGTCCACCACGCCGAGGGCGGCATAGCTCGCGCCGACGACCTCTCGGGCGCAATCGACGACCGTTTGGAGCATGGCGTCGAGGGAGCGCTCGGCGTTGATGCGAATGCTGGCGTCGACGAGGCGGCGCAGTGGCTCCTCGCCCGGGCGGGCGGCGCTGGGGTCCGCAACCATATGTCTACAAAGTAGTTGCGGCACCACCGGGACGCCATGGGGCCAGCCGCCGGGCGACCGACCCCGCGCGCTGGGGAAGCTCTGCACAAGTCCAGTAGCCTGGCCTGCCTGCTCGGCGCGTGGTCGGCGAGTGAACTCGCCGCTCGGCATCAGCCGCTGAAGCGGCCGACTGACGCCGGTTTACCGGCAGCCGCCGAGCCGCGAGTGCGCTCGCGGCTGCCGCGTGGCGGAGACGACTCCCTGCTCACGGACTTGTGCAGAGCTTCCCTAGCTGACGGTGGGCGGGGCGGGGCGGCTCGGGCCCATCACCGGCACGACGAGAATCGAGCAGGGAAGCGCGGACAACACCCGCTCGGTCACACTGCCAATGAGGACGCGGTCGACCCAGCCCCTGCCATGCGATCCCAAGACCACGACATCCGCGTGGCGCTCCGCGACCTCCGCGGTCACCGCGTCTGCCGCGGTGCCCCGACGGACGCTCCGCGTAGCGCCGGCGTATTCGATGAGGGGCCATACGTACCGCTCGAGATGCTCGTCCGAGCGCTGGTAAACGTCTTCGTCGTTGAACTGGAGTGGTGCGTCCGGGATGATCGGCAGGGGCTCCACCGCGTGAACCGCGTGCAGCTTGGCACCGAAGACCGCTGCGAATCGTTCCGCCATGCGAATGGTGGGGCCGGCGGCATCGCTCAGGTCCACCGAGACGAGCACGCGCCGAATCGGTAACGGCGTGTGGGCGGTGACGAGCAACGGAATGTCCAGGGAGCGAAGGAGGGCGTGTGCCGTGGACCCGGTCACCCAGCGCCCGAGCGTCGTGTGGTGTTTGCCGCCGAGCACGACGAGGCCCGCCTGCAACTCGTGGGCGACGTCTCGCAGGACGGTCACCCCACGCCCCGTCCGAATGTCGAGCGCATCGAGGGCCGCATCCGGCACGTCGCCGATCAGCGTCTCCCGAACGGCCGTGCGCGCCGCTTCCCGCACAGCGTCGTTCAGGATCTCCGGTTGTCCAACGCTCACGTACGCCGTGTTCGGGAGGGTCCACGCTTCCGGCGTCGCGTGCACGAGCCGGCAGGGAGCGCCCACGTGGTCGGCGATCGCCCACCCGACGCGGACCGCTTCGGCGGCGGCCGGCGACGTGTCGACGCCGACCACGATGGGTTGCCAGCCGGTGTTGGTCACGACGCATCTCCGGGGACGGTGCCGTTCTCGGCGGCGGCCGGTTCCACCTCGACGTGAATCGGGATGCCACCGCGAACGGACGACGTGACGATGCAGAAGTCCTCGAACAGCCCAACGCAGCGCCCGAGCCGTTCGCGCTCGCCGGCCCGCACGGCAGGGACGAGCGTCACGCGCAGGTCCGTGATGCGAAGCCGCCCGGCGTCGTTCCGAGTCACCGTGCCGTGCACGCGGACCCTGAGATCGCTCACGTCCACGCGTGCCTTGCCCAGGCAGAAGAGGAGGCTCGACGCGAGGCAGTGGCCGATCGCCGCTCCGAAAACGCGAGTTGGGTTGGGACCGTGGCCCGCGCCGAGGGGCGGAGTCTCGTCGACGTGCAGCTCTCCGAGGTCCTGGTCGTCGAACCGTGCCGTGAAGGTGTACGACCGATCCCGCGTGAGCTCGACCGCAAAATGTCGTTCATCCATGTCTGACGCTCCGGTGGGAGCAAAGGGGATTTGCATCGCCGGCCGCGATACGGCAAGGGATCCCACCGTATGAGCATCCCGCTGAATGCGTGAGCCCAGCGTGAAGCTCCCCGTAACGAAGCTTCATCGGGAGCGTCCCCCCTGGACCACGATGCGCGAGGGGGGTAGCGCGCACGTCGTGCACGCGCGAAGCTGGCGCCAGTCGCTCACCGTTGGGGGAACGGATGATGCGCATCCCGAAGACCGCCGAGGCTGAAATCCAACGGAAGGAAGAACTCGTCCAGGCGATCGTGTCGGAGCTCGATCGCACGTTCACGACGAGCGAGCGCCCGCAGGCCCTCACGCGAGTGGCGGAGATGTTCCGCGGTCTCGACGAGACCACGTTGCGCGCCGTGGCGTATCGGCAGGGTGTGTTCGAAGACGATCTCGAACCGACGGAGCTGGAGCGGGATCGCGAAGCGTCCTGAATCTTCATTCCGCCTTCACGCAAACTTGTCGGGCGGCCCCGTACTCTGACGTCAAATGACGCCGGCGAAGAGCAAGCACGCGATCGGGCCCAAGGAGGGCGCCATGAAAGTGGCGGAACTCATGGTGTCCGACGTGAAAGCGGTGGCGCCCGACATGACGGTGAGCGACGCGGTGGCGCTAATGAGCGAGCATCACGTCTCGGCCCTGCCGGTCGTGGATGGGCGGAGCCGTCTGCTCGGTGTGCTCTCGACGACCGACGTGTTGCAGGCAACGGCGGAGGCGACGGACGGGCGGGCCCGCGAGCAGGTGTTCGCGGCGCGGGTGGCGGATTTCATGACCCCGCACGCCGCTACCGTGCGGTTGGAAACGGACGTGAAGGAAGCGGCACAGCAGATGCTGTATCTCGAAGTGCATCGGCTGTTCGTGGAAGAGGGCGGGCAGCTCGTTGGGGTCATCTCCCAGAGCGACATCGTCCGCGGGGTCGCGACGGCGAAAATCTAAGGCTCCCAGATTTTCCCGCGCGTTGGGTGCGTTCGTGGTTTCGGCCGCGGGCGCACTCGTTTTTCCCCGCTTCCGCCCCCCTACCGGGAGTAGAGGGGCAGAGGGGCAGAGAAGAGGGATCGGGGAAGTCTGGTGTGCCAGGACCCAGCCGATTCCTTCTCTTCTGCCCTCCTGCCCCCTCTTTTCTGCCGGCGTGCCCCGTGGCCCCGCTGCTCAAACCGCGCCGATCGTCACTTCCTCCCCGTCCACCGCCGGCCGCACCGTCCAGCCGAGTTTCGTCCCAATGGTGTCCGTCAGGGCCGCGGCGGCGTTTGGCTCGCCGTGGACGAGGTACGTCCGGTGGGGTGGGCGCTCGAAGCCGCGCAACCACCGCAGAAGCTCTTCGCGATCCGCGTGCGCCGACATCCCGTGGAGCGATTCGACGCGCGCCCGGACGGTGACCTCGTGCCCGAACATCCGGACCTCGCGCGCGCCGTCCTGGAGCGAGCGGCCCCGCGTTCCCTGCGCCTGGAATCCCACCAGCATCACGGTGGTGCGAGCATCGGGGAGTCGCTGGGCAAGGTGGTGCAGCACTCGACCGCCCGTTGCCATGCCGGACGCCGACACGATGATCACCGGCCCCACGAGGTCGTTGATCTTGATCGATTCCTGGCGGGATGGGGCGAACGCGAACTGTCGCGTCGCGAAGGGTCGCGCGCCGTCGTTCATGATCGCCGTCATCTCCTCGTCGTGGTCCTCGCGATGCCGGCGATACACGTCGGTGACCTCGATGGCGAGCGGGCTGTCCACGTAGACTGGCAGCACCGGAATCGCCCGCTGTTCTTCGAGGCGGCGCAGATGCCAGAGCAGCTCCTGGGTCCGGCCGACCGCGAACGCGGGGATGATCAACGCGCCGCCGCGATTCGCCGCTTCGCGCACCACCCGCGCGAGTCCTTCCACAGGATCGGGAGGATGCACCCGGTTCCCGTACGTCGACTCGCAGAGGAGCACGTCCGCCTCGGCAACGGTCACCGGGTCGGGTAACACGGGGCGATCCCAGCGCCCGAGGTCGCCCGAAAACACCAAACGCAACGGCTTGTCGCCAATCTCGAGTGACACCGTGGCCGAGCCGAGAATGTGTCCTGCGGGCCGGTAGACGACGCGAAGCTCGGGATGAACTTCGAACAGTTCGTCGTACGGGCGTGGTTGGAGCAACTCCAACGTCGCCTGTGCGTCTTCCATCGTGCAGAGCGGCAGCGCGGGCTTGTGGCGGGAGAACCCGTGGTAGTTGGCGTACTCGGCCTGCTCTTCCTGCAGGTGCGCCGAGTCGGGCAGGAGGAGACGCGCGAGGTCCGCCGTGGCCGGCGTGCAGTACACGGGACCGCGGTAGCCGTGACGCACGAGCACGGGGAGGTAGCCCGTGTGGTCGATGTGCGCGTGGCTCAACACGACCGCGTCCAGCCGGTCGAGATCGATGGGCGGTGGGTTCCAGTTCCGTTGCCGCAGGTCCTTGGGTCCCTGGAAGAGTCCACAATCGAGCAGCACCTGGTGTTTACCGACGGTGACCAGATGCTTGGAACCGGTGACGGTGCCGGCGGCGCCGAGAAAACGAACGGTGGCAGTAGACATGGCGGCTACTTTCGAGGTTCTCGCATGTGAAGGGTCTCCACGAGGAAGGCCCAGGCATCCGCGTGTTCTTCGATGATCTTGTTCGTGGGCTTCCCCGCCCCGTGCCCGGCCTTCGTCTCGATGCGGATCAGGATCGGTGCCGAGCCGGCCTGCGCCGCCTGGAGTCGCGCGGCGAACTTGAACGAGTGACCCGGCACCACGCGGTCGTCGTGATCGGCCGTGGTGATCATGGTCGCGGGGTACCGCGCACCAGGCCTGATGTTGTGGTATGGAGAGTACGCGTAGAGATACGGAAACTGCTGGGGGTCATCGGCCGAGCCGTACTCGGTCACCCAGGCCCAGCCGATGGTGAACTTGTGAAAGCGCAGCATGTCCATGACGCTCACGGCGGGGAGCGCGGCGCCAAAGAGCGCCGGCCGCTGGTTCATCACCGCGCCCACGAGCAGCCCTCCGTTGCTCCCACCGCCGATCGCGAGCTTCGGCGACGACGTGTAGCCCTCCCGGATCAAGTACTCGGCCGCGGCGATGAAGTCGTCGAAGACGTTCTGCTTCTTCTCGTGCATTCCCGCCTGATGCCAATCCTCGCCGTACTCCGCGCCGCCCCGCAGGTTGGGCACCGCGTAGATGCCACCCAACTCGAGCCAGGGTAGCATCGCGGGTGAGAAGCCGGGGGTCAGGCTGATGTTGAACCCGCCGTAGCCGTGGAGATACGTCGGGTTGGAGCCGTCCAGTGGGAGGTGTTTTCGGGCCGTGATGAACATCGGTACCCGCGTACCGTCTTTGCTCTCGTAGAAGACCTGGGTGGTCTCGTAGGCGGCGACGTCGAAGTCGAGCATCGGCTGCCGGAACATGGCGTTCTGACCGGTCGCGACGTCGTAGCGGAAGATCGTGGTGGGGTACAGGTACGACGTGAACGCGTAGAACATCTCCGGGTCGTCCGGCTTCCCGGTTATGCCGCCGATCGAGCCGAGCGCCGGGAGCGGGATCTCTCCCTTCGCGGCGCCGTCCAACCCGAATAGCCGGACCGCGCTGTGCGCGTCCTGGAGATAGCTGGCGACGAGTGTGTGGTTGACGATCTGCGCTCCCGTGAGGACGTCCTTCCCTTCGGGGATCGCACTCCGCCACTCGGCACGATCCGGGCGGCGGGTGTCGATCGCGATGACGCGGCCGCGGGGCGCGTCGAGATCCGTCCAGAAATAGAACACCGAGCCGTCGTTGCCGACGGGCGCATACCCGGCGTCGAAGTCGTCCAGCAGCCGTACGACCGGCGCGCCCAGGTTCGGGCGTTGGGGATCGCCGAGATCCAGGTAGTAGACACGATTGCGCCGGTCGGTACCGAGCCAGATCACCAGCAGCGCGTACCGCCCGTCCTCCGACACCTCCGCCGACACGCCGCGCTCGGGATGCTCCGGCTGCGCGAATACGAGGAGATCCCGTGCCTGATCCGTGCCGACGACGTGATAGTAGAGCTTCTGGTTTTGATTGACGCCTTGGAAGTCGTTCCCGGCGGGCGCGTCGTACCGGCTGTAGAAGAAGCCTCGGCCGTCCTTAGTCCATGCGGCGCCCGAGAACTTCACCCACCGCAGGCGATCATCGAGGTCCTTGCCGGTCGCGATGTCGCGCACGTGGAACTCCTGCCAATCGGAGCCCGACGCGGAGGTGGAGTAGGCGAAGTAGCGCCCGTTCGGCGACACGGCGGTCGCGGACAAGGCCACGGTGCCGTCGTCCGAGAACGTATTCGGATCCAGGAGCACGACCGGGTCATCCGCCAGCGTGCGCTGGGTGTAGACGACGCTCTGGTCCTGGAGTCCCTCGTTCTTCGAGAAGAAGTAGCGCCCGCCCTCCTTGTAAGGAACGCCGATCTTGGGGTAATCCCAGACCTCCGTGAGACGACGCCGCAGCGCCGCCCGCTCCGGGATGCGCTCGAGGAACGCGAACGTGACGCGATTCTGCGCTTCGACCCAGGCTTTCGTATCCGCGGCGTCCACGTCCTCTAGCCAGCGATACGGGTCAGCGACGGTGGTACCGTGGTACGTGTCCACCACGTCCACGGTCTTGGCGACGGGGGGTGTGGAAGACGGCGAGTCGTGGTTCAGCGCGGTGGTGCCGCGAAGCGGGCGCGGAGCGCGGATCACGGGTTCAGCCGGCGCGGGCGTGCCAGAGGCGCAGCACCTCGGCCTCGCGATCCGGAGCGATGCCGGCGTGGAGCTGCTCCTGTCGTTCCGCCGGTTGGGCGTGATAGTAGTCCAGCGTGTCACGCGCCGTCACGGCGAGGGGGCGGAACGTGAGGCCAAGGGCGACCTCGCGCGAGATGTCGAAGCGTCCGAATCCCTCCCGCCCCCCGCGGGCCGGCATCCAGACGGGCATCTCGCGGTACCCCCGCACGTCCTGGGCGGTGAGAAAGTCCGTGTCCACCCAGGTGAAGCGCGCGTCGGCGGTCGTCACCGCTTTGATGCCGTAGAGCAACTCGGCGAAGAGGCGGGGTGTTTGCGGCCCAAGGGCGTTGTAGACTCCGGTCACGCCGTTCTCCACCAACCGGATCATCCACTCGCACAGATCCCGCACGTCGATGATCTGCACCGGATCGCTGCCGTCGCCCGGAGCCAGGATCTCGCCGCCGCGCTCGATCCGGACCGGCCAGTAGGTGAAACGGTCCGTGAGGTCGCCGGGGCCCACGATGAGCGAGGGTCGCACCACCAGGGACCGGTCCGGGAAGTATCGCTGCGCCTCCTTCTCGGCGAGCGCTTTCGCGAGGCCGTACGGGAGTCGCTGGCCCGGCTCCACCTTGGTGTTCTCGTAGGTGAACACCGGGGCATCCACGGTCATCGGCACGCGGCTCGTATCCGCGTACACCGAGCGCGTCGAGACGAAGAGGTACGTGCGCACGGCGTCCTTCAGCAGGCTCGCGGTGCGTGCTACCCAGGTCGGATCCGAGGCGGAGTTGTCGATGACGGCGTCCCACTGCCGGCCTTCGAGGGCCGAGACGTCGCCCGAGCGGTCGCCCACCAGCTTTTCGACACCGGGAAAGAGCTGCGGATTCGTGCGGCCCCGATTGAACAGCGTGACTGTGTGACCGCGGTCGAGCGCGTACTGCACCTCATATGGCCCGATGAATCCGGTACCGCCGAGGATCAGGATGCGGAGCGCGGCGTGGCGCGGCGGCGGTTGAATTCTCGGAATGAAGGGGAGCGCGCCGAGCGCGATGGCGCTCCCGCTCGCGGCGGCGACACTCAGGAAGGTACGGCGGTCGGTAACCGTCATACGCGTGCTCCGCTCGAACGGCTAGGAATGGGCATCGAGGAAACGCCGCACTGCCTGGAGGAACGCGGCCGGTTGCTCGATGAACGAAAAGTGACCGGCGTCGGGTATCGCGACCAACTCCGAGCTCGGTAGCCGCTCGTGCAGCACTGCCCCGCTCAGCGAAAGGCCGGGCTCGTCGGTGCCGAAGACGATCAGGGTGGGTGCGGTAATCCGCGGCACGTCCGGCAGCAGGTCGAAGTCATAGAGGTCGACTGTCATGTAGCCGAACTGCCGGCTGCGGTCGGCGTAGTCGTCGGGGACGTAGAGCGTCAGCTCGTCGATCCGTCCGGGGTCGTGGAACTCGTGCTTGAACGAGAGGCGCAGCATCCGCTCGATCGCCTCCGGGCGACGTTGGGCGTACGCCTCCGTCGCGCGAATGGCGCTCCGCTCGATGCTGTCCTCGGGGGTCGTCCGGTCTCCGAGCAGGCGCTCTTCCTCTTCCCAGAGCGCGGAGCTTGGCGGCATCGGACTCACGAGAATCAACGAGGCGAGATGGTCTCCGTGCGCGATCGCGTATCGGAGCGCGAGTTGGCCGCCCCAGGAATGCCCCAGCAGATGCACCTGGTCGAGTCCGAGACTCACCCTGAGCGCTTCGATGTCCTCGACGAAGGTTACCATGCGGATGCTGCTGCTGTCGGCGGTCGCCGCCGAGCGTCCACTCAGGCGCTGATCGGAGAAGATCAACTGGTAGCGATCCGCCAGCGGCGCGAGGTGCGGGAGGAGGTAGCTGTGCTCCAGCATCGGCCCCCCGTGCACGACGATCACCGGCTCGCCCGTGCCCACCTGTTTGACGAACAGCTGGGTCCCGTTGATCTGGCGGAGGCCTTCCGTTGTCGGGGGCGGCCCGCCGGCGGAGCGTCCGCACGCCGCCGCGGCGAGGAGGAGAGGGGCGAGAAGGCGGTGCACGCTCGTCTGGCTTCCGGTTAGCGAAGGCCGGAAAGGTATCGCGCAGCGCGTCGGGGTGAAACCAGATCGGTCCGCCTTGGCCCCCGAGTCTCTTCCTCCCGACCGGCGGATGCGTACTACGGAACCGTGACTTCGGTCCGCATCCACAGCTTGTATGCGAGATAGAACTCCACGTGGTAGGTGCCCGCGCGGAGTCCTTCCACTCGGCCGTCGAGCGGACGTGGCGTGACGACGCTCGGGCACACCATCCCCTGCGTGAGATAGAGCCTCAGGGTGTCGGCGAAGAGTGCAGGCCGGAGCGCGGTCGGGTTGGCGCATCCGCCCGCGGTGTTGATCACGCCGACCAGGCGGATCGTATGGTCGGTGTGCGGGTAGAGGCAGATTCCGATTGGGCTAGGCGGAGGTGGCATCGGCCGCTCGACGCCTTCGAACGCGAGCGTGGAATCGGTGATACTGATTCTGGCGGTGGGCGTCTGCGGAGCGTTCCGGGCGGCCGCGCCGGAATGAGCCGGGAGGGACGTTGGCACACCACGCGCCAATGTGAGGGCGGCGAGCGCGGTGCAGGAGCGAAGGGTGAGCGGAGGCATGGTCACTCCTTTGGGGTCGTCACGGCGGGTGGATCCCGCCCCCCCCGGAGGACGATCGACGGGTATCGGCTTGCACACGGTGCCCGAAAGCGGCTCCTACCGCAGCTCGCTCACCGCTTCCGAGTACCTGAGCGCGACGGCTCGGACCAGCACGCGGCCGGCATGCGCGAAATGCAGCGCCAGCTTGACCGTGTCCCCGGCGGCCAACGGCGTGTGCAATCCGGCGATCATCACGTGATACCCACCCGGGGCGAACCGTACCTTGCCGTACGTGGGCACGGCCACCATCGACACAGGTTCCATCTGGCCTCCGACGACCGTGTGCAGGGTGACCGAATCGGCGTCGGGCGAGTCGATGGCGAGGAGCGTGTCGGGTGCGGCACCCCGGTTCTCGAGCACCAGAAACCCAGGGGCCGGCGTGGATGGAGGCGGCAGCGAAACGACCGCGTGGCTGATGGTGATATCCCCGGACTCCGCGTGACCGCCACGCGCGGTCCCGGCGCAGGCGAGGGCGAGTGCGGCAAGCGCGCAGATGAACCCGAGAGGGTACGATCGGACGTGGTGCGACGGCATGGGCGGCTCTCGTGCGGGATGTCCCGTGCTCTTAGACACCAAGTCCGACGGAAAGGTCGCATGCCCCGCGAGACCGCGATCGAGCGGCTGTCTCGTCAGGTCGAGCGGACCGCCACGCAGAGACCGCGGCCCGTGGGTCCTTCGGGGTCGAACTCCAGGGTGAGTCCCGCGGCCGCGAACGCCTCCCCCATCTCGTCCCGGGTGAAGAGGCCCAGCTCGTGGACCTCAGAGGCCCGTCGGAGTCCCGCGGTGGTACCGATGAGATACTCGAAGCGGAGCCGTGAGAGGCGGCCGTCGAGCGACGTGTGCGTCATGCGACAGGCTCTGCCGTCGGGAATGTCCACCGTGGTGGCGGTAACGAAACCGTCCTCCATCGTGCCCGGCGCGAACCATGGCTCGACCACGAGGATGCCCGGCGTCGCAACGTGCCGCGCCATCGCGGCCATGGCTCGACGGAGGCCGCCCACATCGCGGACATAGCCGATCGAGCTGAACAGGCACAGCACGGCGTCATAGGTCCGGCCGAGATCGAGGTCGGTCATATCGGCGCAGCCAAACCTGCCGGCGGGGTTCTTCTTGCCCGCGAGTTCCACGAAACGGGGGTCGATGTCGACGCCGTCGACGCGGAAGCCATGATCGCGGCTCAAGCAGCGTGCATGCTCGCCCGTTCCGCAGGCCACGTCCAGAACGGACTCGGCCGACGGAACACGGCCACGAACCACTGCCGCCACGTAATCCGTCTCCGCGCGATAGTCTTTCTCGCGGTAGAACGCGTCGTAGAGATCGGTGCTCTCCGAGAACATGGACTCCCGTTCAGCGTTCGATGAGACGGTTGGCTAGGACCGGGTGGCGCTGCTGGTGCCCCGTCCGCCGCCTACCCCTCACGCTCCGGGCATACCGGCCGGAGCGGAACGACGAGCGGGTCGATCGCGGCCGGCAGGGTGACGGGAGCGGCCGCGTGCAGGCAGAACTCGCGGGCGGGGCCGAGCACCATTACCCGCATCCACAGTGCTCCGTGGGTCTGGTCCACGATTGGCGCAAGGCGGTCGAACAGGTCGCGGTACGACATCCCCTCTGGTTTGGAGAACCAATGCGCGACTTCCGGTGGCCTCCTCACAGCTCCGCGTTTCAGCCGATACAACCCGCCCGCGCCACGGCCGGCCACCGCCGCGGCCGCGTCGTGCGGTGCCGCGCGACTCGCGGTCACCGCGGCTTCATTCAAGGCGCCGAGCGCACCGAAGTCTCGCACCAGGTACCAGTCTTCGTAGGCCGCGGCGCCATCGGCGGCCCACGGCGCTCTGGTAAGCGCGACACTGAACGACTCCCGAAAACCATCGGCCGGCGCGGCGGCGAGCGCGCCGTGGAACGCGCGTTGCCGACCTTCGTACTCGTGGAGCGCGACTCCCGCCCGGCTCCAATGCCAGAAGACGTAGGCGAGGACGTCGCTCTCCATCAGCCGCAATCGCTCGGCGGGAATGACGTCAGAATACCCGGACCTGGAACCGGAACACGCGTCCCGGTTGCGGCAGGCCGCATTGATCGTACAAGGCCACGTCGCCCGCGTTGTCCACCGCCGCCCGCGTCTCGAATCGCCCGAACCATCCCGCGCCGCCAGAATGCAGGTGCCAGGTACGGCTCACCTCTGCTTCGATCGTGGCGCCCGGGCGCAGCCGGGAATCCTCGCCCGTGCCGGGGTCGATGCAGAACTGGCTTCCCGTGTACCGCGCCGCGGCAAACGCGCGAACGCCGAGCAGGAGGGGGAATGCCGCGTGCACGCTCCCGAACACCTCCGGCAAGTTCTCCGGTTGGTGCGTGATGCTCGCCTGCGTGTCGGTGAGGTTCACCGACTGGAGCGTGACGTCTCCGCCAAGCGCGGCGGGTCCAACCGCCAGCGAGCCGAGCAATTCGACGCCGAAACTGGTCAAGCGATCGCGGTTCACGCGGAAGAAGCGGCGGTCGGGGAGGGTGGTACGGACGACTGCGTCGTTCAGTTGATGGCGGAAGCCGACCACCTGGAGCTCGCCGTTTCCCACTCGTGTGGTCACGCCCGCCTCGATCGCCAGCAACTTCTCGGGCTTGAGGTCGGGGTTCGGCGCGAACCGATTGAGAGCGCCGGAGTACAACTCCCGCAGAGACGGGAAGCGTCCGCGGCGGCTCACGGCGGCGTGGACCAGCGTGTTGCCTCCACACAGGCCGATCGTGGCGCCGAGCCGCCCGCCCCATTCCGCGATCGTCCCCAGGGGTTCTCGGCCACCCGACTCCGGCGTTTGCGCCAGATCATACACGCCGCCCACGCTCACCCGGAGCCAGTCGACCGCGCCGCCCTGCTCGATGACGCGCCAGGTGGTTTCTCCGCCGACGCTCCAGAGGCGTTGGCGGTACCGCGCGTCGCCGGCCGGCAGGAACTCGTCGTGGCGAATGTCCGAGAGCGTGAACGCCGTGCGGAAGTCGCCGCGCCCTCCCAGGGTGTGATCGCCGAGCAGCCGGAGCGTCATCCCCAGGTCCTTGCCGTTCTCGAACGCGTCTTTCTGGGTGTAGGTCCGATCCGTGTAGGAATCGATGTCCGTGCGGCCCAGGTCCAGGCCGACGCTCGCCTCGAGGTCGCCACGGCCGAGGGGCGTGCGGTGATCGCCCGTTCCGCCCGACGCGACCATGAACGTGCGCGACACGTGCGGGTAGCGCCAGAACCGTGCGCCGTCCGCAACGCCGAGCTCCGCCGCGATGCCGCGGTTGGCCGTGAACGTGGAACCCGAGAACGACGCCCAGGGCCCGCTGTAGTTCTGGTAGCGAACCGACAGGAACCCGTCCACGTTCGTCGCGTCGGTGTTGAGCCGGAGATCGTTGGTCGTGGGGACGGGCTCGATGACGTTCCGCGGCAGCGGGAATCCCGGCGAATCGCGGTGGCTGCCCCCGGCGCGCACCAGCCAACCCGTGTTGTCGCCCGCGAACGGGAGCGTCACGGTGGCCCTGGTGCCGACGCCGCCGAGGTGGTCCACCTCGCTCGCGAGGTCGGCGGAGGCGGACTTCGGCTGAAAGAACGACTGGCCGACGCCCAACTCCACGATGCCACCCAGGACATTCGGGCCGTACAGCATGGATGACAGGCCGCGAATGAACTTGATGGTCTGCGGCGCGCTCGCGGGAATGACCGACACGTCCGCGCGCCCGTCCCATGCGAGGGTGAGCGGCACGCCGTCCACGAGCACGGCAACCTGCCGGGACTCGGAGCCGCGGACGGAAATCTCTCCCTCTCCGCGGGAGTTCCGCCGCACGTGCAACATGGGGAGCTGGCGAAACACGCGCTCGAGCGTCGGCGCCGCCGGGAGTGACATGGAGTCGAGCCGCGCCCGGAGCCCGGAGGTTCCGCCGACCGTGGCGACCGGCGTGGCCGCGCGCACGACGACGGCGGGGAGCGTGATGACCGACGAGTCGGTTCGCGTGCTGTCGCGTCGCTCCTGGGCGTCCACGGTATCGGCTGACAGGAGGGCCAACGCAACACCGAGTCCAAGCGGTACTCGGGGCATGGTCGTCGGAAACATCGATGAAGCCTCGGAATTCGGGAACGGGGTTCGGTCGTCGCTCAGTATGGCGTTCTGGCGGTGACGGGTCCTCAGGGGCAGTTCCAAGGCCAGGCGCTTGGCCCCCTCTCAATCTACGAGTCGGGGCAGCCCTTCGTTGTTCCTTGCCAATTTGCGTCCCGGAGCGCAGTCTTCGGACAGATTCACACGAGGCGGGGCGGCATGCAGCGCGGGCGTTCGGGTTTTACCCTGATCGAGTTGTTGATCGTCATTGTGATTATCGGCATACTCGCCGCCATCGCCGTCCCGAAATATCGGAAGACGAAGGAGAAAACCTATTTCGCGATGATGAAGTCCGATCTCCGCAACCTCGTCACCGCGGAGGAGGCGTACTTCAACACGAACAACACGTACTACGATGGTGTCATACCGTCAGCCAGCATCGACTTCGCTCCCTCGACGGGGGTCAAGCTCGTGCTCTCCGACGTTTCGGTGACCGGTTGGGCCGCCACCGCCACGCACACCTCCACTCCCGGCAAGCAGTGCGCGGTGTTCTACGGCGCCGCGCCCGCCCCGGCCCCGGCTACGCTGGAGGGTCAGATCGCCTGTCAGTAGCTCAGGCGGATGGGCCACCCGGGCGGTTGCTGTCGGCAAGCGTGAGCAGGACCTCCTCGACGCCCGCGTCCGTGGGTGTCACCGTCACGTCGAAGACATGCTCGACATCCCGCAGGCGCACGCGGAGTTTCCCGAGCTGCCTGACGTGTCGGGTGATGTCGAGATTGGCCATGACCTTCACGCGGTTCACCAGTGGCACGTACGCTGGGGTCGGGATCGTCATGACGTGGCGCCACTCGTCGCCGCGGCCGTACCGTATGGGGATGCCTTTGTCGTCGGGCTCCGGTCCCAAGCGTATCCGCTCGAAACCCGAAAGCATGCACTCGCTGACGATGAGGTTCATGAGGCGAACGACAGGTGGGCCCGGACGCGCCGCATCCATGTTGTGGACGCGGTCGAACGGCGGTGTGGGGAGCAACGGATCGTCAGCCGGCACTGGATCAACCTCCTGCTGCTGTTTTCGGGGCTCCGTGACGACCCGAAGCGCTCGCGTGAGCAAGAAGCGCTTCGAGAACGTGCGATACACGATGAGGTTCCCCTCCAGCACGGGCGCCACGAAATGCCCGGGGTCGTCGGTCTCGAGGATCTCATCGAAGAGATAGGTCGAGTCGGCCGTGGCCGTCCGGAAATCGTATTTCCTGGCCGAGATCGATCCCGACGGGGCGATGCCCCAGTAGTACAAGACTGAATCGATGACGTTCGGAGAGGAGAAGAGCGGGTTCAGCCCCGGCACGAAGTCGGTCAAGTCGCGCGTGGCATGGCCGGTGCGAAAGACCCACGGGCGGAGGTCGAAGCACTTCCCGTCGGGCTCGCATTCGTCGTAGTCCTGGGTTTCCCTCCGGACGGGCTGGTAGACGATGCCACCCGGCACGGCGCGGATGCCGATCAACAGGTCGACCGTATCGAGCACCGCCCCGTTGTAGGTGAGCTCGGCCATCAGGCCGCCGTAGATGAAGTTCGACCATTGCGTCGTGTCACGGAGCGCGTAGCCCTGGCTCGGTCTCGGGTTCGGGTGCGCGCACGCCGCGAGCGCGAGCGCGGCACACAAAGCCATCGCCCCGCGGCTCATTTCGCTCCTCCCTCGCGGGCCTGCACGCCGCGCACGGCCGCTTCGATCATCCGATTCAACGCCGCGATCGAGAGGCCACCCTCGTCGGTCACGGGAATGGTCGCGAACCCGATAGCGGACGCCGTGGGGTACCGGCGGAAGATCTGCTCGAACAGGGCGGCAAGCTGCTCGCTCGTCGGTCCGCCGGGGACCTTGTTCTGGTGTCCCATCACCTCGCGCGGATCGAGCACGTCCATGTCGATGTGGATGTAGATCTTGTCGGTGAGACGGCTCAGGCGGTCCAGCTCGGCGAACACGGCCGGCGTTCCGTTCCGGAGGTCGTCCACGGTGAGCTGGTGAATGCCTGAATCGTCCAATAGCTCCTGCTCCAACGGATCCACGAGACGCACGCCCCCCATGACGACGTAGGCGTCGGCCAAGGGGGGATCGAGGTGCGCGTCCATCCGCATACGCCGGAGCGCGCGCCCGGTGGCGACGGCCACGGGCATGCCGCCCAAGGATCCGCTGCGCGTGGTCTCCGGCGTGTTGAAGTCTGGATGGGCGTCGAGCCAGAGCATGCCCACCCGGATCGCCTCGCGCGTCGGTCCCGAATGCTGAAGGCCGCCCACGAGCCCCGGCATCGATGGACAGGTCGCGAGCAGGCCGACGGTGAAGTACCCGTCCCGCTCATTCTGCGCGACGAGGTCGGCGAAATGCCCCAGCGCCATCCCCAACCGCTTCCAGGCGCCGTACTCGGTGTCTTCCTCCGGTGTCAGCGCCGCCTCTTCCAGGCGGACCGTGGCGCCGAGTCCAGCGAGGATGTGCTGAATCCCACCGGTGGCCATGGTGCGCGGACCCCGCGAGGTCCCGTTGGGTGAGAACGGCTGCTGGGCGAGCGCGACGCGCAGGTGTCCCGCCGCGTCGGTGTATCGTTGCTGCGCGTACGCCGCCGACGGAGCCAACGCCGCGGCGGCGAGAGCAAGCGCGATCGGTCTGTGCATGGACGGTCCTCCGTGCGGTGGCGGATGTCCTCCCCTAACCTGCGCCCCAAATCCACCGGGCGATAGCCCCGCGTCTCGAAGCCGACGCGATTGACGGCGGCAACGTGAACCGCGAAACTCTCGGCATGCGGATCGTCCTGGGGCCGACGCTTGCACTGACGCTGATCGCTGCCTGCCATCCATCACCAGCGGGCCAGCCGTCTCCCACGCGCGACATGCTCCTCCGGCCGGCCGATCCGTTCTGGGAAACGCGCGCCCCCGATGCGTACCGGGCGCGATTCGAGACCACCAAAGGCGCGTTCGCCATCGAGGTCTATCGCGCCTGGGCACCGCTCGGCGCGGACCGGTTCTTCAACCTGGTGCGCGCGGGCTTCTTCGATGATTCCCGATTCTTCCGCGTCGTGCCCGACTTCATCGCGCAGTTCGGGATTCCCGGTGACCCGGCCGTCGCGCGCATTTGGCGGGATCGGACCTTTGCCGACGATCCGCCGCGGGAGATCAACCGTCGCGGCACGGTGGCGTTCGCCATGAAGGGCCCGAACGATCGCCGGACCCAGCTCTACATCAACCTGCGCGACAACCCGCGGAATGATGGACAGGGGTTCGCGATGATTGGGCGGGTGATCGAGGGAATGGCGGTGGTGGACTCGCTCTATGGCGGCTACGGCGAAACGTCCGGCGGCGGGATGCGGGCCGGACACCAGCAGCGCCTGTTCGAGGAGGGGAACGCGTACCTCGATCGGGAATTCCCCAAGCTCGATCGTATTCTCCGGGCCACCATCGCCCGGTAACCCCGTTCCCCAATCACTTCAGGAAGGCGCGGCCGACGGCGTCCTCGTAGCCCCGCGTGACGTCGTTCTGCTCCCGGACGCAGAACCCCAGGTCGCGGAGCAGTCCGTCGCGCAGGTCGTAGACCCACCCGTGCACCGCCACCGGCTGGCCGCGATCCCAGGCGGCCCGCACGATGGTGGTGCGGCAGACGTTCGCCGCCTGCGCGAGCACATTCAGCTCGCAGAGGCGATCGAGCGCGACGTCTTCCGCGAGCCACGCCAGGCGCTCGCGGTGGCGGTCGGCCACGTTCTGCACGTGACGCAGCCAATTGTCGATCAGGCCGAGTGGGGTCGAGCGCCAAGCGGCCTGGATGCCGCCACAGCCGTAGTGGCCGCAGACGATCACGTGCTCGACGCGGAGCACATCCACGGCGAACTGGAGCACCGAGAGGCAGTTCAAGTCGGTATGGATGACGAGATTGGCGACGTTCCGGTGCACGAACAGCTCTCCCGGCTCTCGCCCGACGATCTCGTTCGCCGGCACCCGGCTGTCCGAGCAGCCGATCCAGAGCAACCGTGGCGCCTGCTGTTGGGCCAGGCGCGTGAAGAACTCCGGGTCCGCGGCGGTCCGCGCCTTGGCCCACGCCTGGTTACTGGCAAACAGTTCGGGGAGCTCTCGCATCGTCTTCCTCGCGGCACGGCGGAAGCGGTCGCCGCGCTCGGCAACCGGCTCAGGGAAACTCACCGCGAGGACGGGTGGGCGACAGTCCCGTCGCGCCCGCCCAGCCTAGCAGGTTCGACGCCGTCGCGATCGGCTGGACTCTCGCGGCTCGAGCAGCGGATGCCCGCCGAACCACAGCGACAGCTCGCGCGCCCGCTTGAACCGCACCTGCGCGCTGTCGGCCTGCACCGTTGGCGGCGACGGCGACAGCACCTCGTCCTCCCAGGCGGCGAGCCCGTCCTTGAGCACCTTCACGTTGCGGAGGCCACGCGCCCGCAGGAGCACCCACGCCTGGGCGGCGTGCGCTCCACCGTCGCTGTACAGGACGACCTGATCGTCTGGGGCCACCCGCAAGTCGCCGAGCCGATCGAGGGGTACCGACTCCGCGCCAGGAATGAGATACGCGGAGGTGTCGAGTCCTTCTCGGACGTCGATGACGCGGAGCCCCGCCTTGCGCGACCGGATCCATTCGGCCAGGTCGAGCGGGTCCACGTGGTCCTGTTCGCGCGAAATCTCGGCGGCAATGGTGCCGACGGTTGCGGGCGTCACGGCGCCCCGGCTCGCCAAGGGAAAGGCGAGCGCCAGCGTGAGCGTCACCGTTTCCGGGGTGCGGGGCCGCCACCAGCGACCCTGGGCGCCGTCCCGCACTCGGCGCGCGATCATTTCCGCCAGCGCCCAGAGGGCGGTGACGGCGCAGACGACCGCCCAGAGCGGGACGTGGAGGTCGCCGGCGAGCGTCGCTCCCTCGCGCGGTGCGGCGGCGGCGCTGAGTCCCACCAGCGGCCACAGCGCGGCCGTGAGCGCGGTGCCGATCAACATGCCCGCCACCGCCGCGAGGCCGTCGCGCCGGCCGCTCGAGGCGGCGACGCACGCGGTGCCGGGACACAACGCCGCAATCCCGAACCCCGCGCCGAAGATGACGGCGCCCAGAACCTGGGCCGGAACGTCGGTCGGGGGCATGGCGATGGTGGTGGAGTCGATCACGCCCGCGGCGCCGAGCCACGCCACGCCGAGCATGGCGACCACGATGCAGGCGAACATCACCGTGACGACGGTGAAGTCGGTGCCACGCATCTGTCCGTGGATCACGCGCGGATCACCAAGGCCGGCGCGCTCCAGGATGACGCCGAACACCACGCCGAGGGGAATGGCGGTGACCGCGACCGGCAGCCCGCCCATCACGGTGCGCGCTCCAGCCGGCGCTCGCGCGCAATCCAGGTGACGAGAATCGCGGCGCCGAAGGCGAGCGGAATGAAGAGCCACGCCCCGGTGGCAAGCAGCGCGCCGCCGGAGAGCGCGAGGCCGCTGGTGCACCCGTAGGCAAGGCGCGCGCCCACGCCCATCAGGGCACCGCCGGCCAAGGCGCGCCCGAGGCGCCCGCGAGCGCCGTCATCGGTGGCGTGGCGCCACCGCCCGGCGAGGCGGGCCGAGAGCCACGCGCCCAGGAAGACCCCCAGCAGCTCGAGCACGATCCAGTCGTTGAGCAGGGGAATCCCCGACGGCAGGCGGTCGGCGAGTGCGGGATTGGCGACGGTCACTCCCGGCGCGACGGCGCCGACGACGTCCCCGGCCACCGCGGCAAAGGCACCGGACGCGCCGAGCCCGCGACCCGCCAACACAAACGACGCCAAGAGCACGACGCCGAGCGCAACGCCACAGACGGTGGCGTTGGCGTAGGGGCGGGGGCGTTGCGCGCTCACCGCAGCTCCCGCCGAAGGCGCTCCGAGTCGTCTTTCGCCGGCCCGGTCGGATTCTCGATGGGGAGCTTCCGATTCTCCCAGTCGTTCATCGAGCCGTCGTACAGACGAATCGGATGGCCAAGCAGACGGGCGGCGAAGAGAACGACCGTGGCCTGCTGACCCACGTGGCAGTACGCGGCCACCGTGTCGCCGGCCTGCACGCCCGCGTCGGCGAACATGCGATGGAGCTCCGGCGTCGAGAGCATGCGCATGTTGTCGTCGACGAGGCTGTTGAACGGGATGTTCGCGGCTCCCGGAATGTGGCCGCCCGGCGAATTGTGCTCCGGCATGCCCGGTCCCTCGTAGAACACCGGAGCGCGGCCGTCGATGATTTTGACGCCGCGCGACCGCAAGTGCGCCTGCACCCACTGATAGTCCACCACCAGCGAGCGATCGGACGGAAGCGTCAAGTGGCCCTGCGCCGGTGCGGGAGGAACGTCGGTGGTCGTGGGCAGCCCCGCCCGCTTCCATCCCACCGATCCGCCATCGAGCCATCGGGTATGCGCGCCGAGCCCGGCGACCTGCAAGGTCCAGAGGATGCGGGTGGAAGGGGAAGCCCAGTCGGCGCCGGCGACCACCACGATGCGACTCCGGTCGCCGATCCCGAGCCGTTCCAACCGCGCGGTGAGGTCGGCCTCGGTCGGCAACTCGAGGGTGAGGTTCGCCGCCGAGTCACGGATGGAGAGGTCCTGCATCGTGACGAAGCGCGCGCCCGCAATGTGCCCGGCGTCGTAGTCGTCCCGGGGGCCTACCTGGAGCAGCACGAGTTGGGGATCGTGCAACTCGCGCGCGAGTTGCTCCGGAGTGACGAGCAGCGTTGGGCTCTGGGCGCTGGCCGACAGCGCGGGAGCGAGCGCGATCGCGACGAGCGCGAGTCGCCGAAGCGGTCTCAGCATGAAACACCTACCTGCGAGAGTGAGGGCTGGCTGGGCGCCAAACAGGACACTACACCCGGGGTGCCTCGAGGTTCGAAAGCGAGTCGCGGTGTTCGGCGGCATGAAGGTGCCGCTCGGCTCTGCCGAGTGAATCGGCGCGCCCCCCCGCTTCCCGCGGGAGGGCCGAGTCCGAGGGTCTATCGCGCGGTCTACAGCGTCCAGCCCGTCCGATAGGTCGGTGTGATCCAATCCTCGGGAATCGTCGCGTTCTTCACGACGCCGGTCTCGGGATCCAGGTCGAGCGACCGCCCCGCGCGCACGGCCAGGTTCCCCAGCAACACCATTTCGGTCAGGGGCCCGGAGTGCCCGGCGAACGACGATCCGGCTTGTGTGCCGGCCTTGCACGCGGCGATCCACTCTGCATAGACGCTCGCGACGCGCGGAAACTTCACTGCCGGGGGATGCGCGCGTATCTCCTCGTCACGCTTCGGGTCGAGCAATCGCGGGTTCTGGCCGTACATGTTGGCTACCAGCTTCCCATCGTCGCCGATCCACAGCTGCCCGCCGTCGTTCCACGGCGGCCAGTTGGCGATGTCGGTCACCTCGGGCGGGCACGGGGGCCTTAAACCCCCGTCCAGCCACACGGCCTTGACCGGCGGTCGTCCGCCGCGGGCGGGGAACTGATAGACGATGCGCGAGGACTTGGGCGCCGTCTCGTCGAACAACGTCGTGGACTCGACCTCGATGCGCGTCGGGTATTTGAAACCCAACGTCCAGAACGACGCGTCCATGGCGTGGCACGCGATGTCGCCCAGCGCGCCCGTGCCGAAGTCCCACCAGCCGCGCCAGCGGAACGGGGCGTACGCGGGATTGTAGGGCCGGAACGGCGCCGGCCCGATCCAGAGACCCCAGTCCAGCGTGGGCGGGACGTTGTGCGCGTCGGTCGGGCGCTCGATGGCCTGCGGCCAGATGGGCCGATCGGTCCAGTAGTGCACCTCGCGCACGGTGCCGATGGCGCCCGCCTCCACCCACTCGCGGATCTGTCGCGTGCCCTCGCCGGCATGTCCCTGGTTCCCCATCTGCGTGGACTGCGTGGGGCGCCGGGCGGATTCGGCTTTGAGGGCCCGCACCTCGCCCAGGGTCCGGGCGAGCGGCTTCTGGCAGTAGACGTGCTTGCCGAGCTTCAAGGCCATCATGGCCGCGGCCGCGTGTGAGTGGTCGGGGATGGAGACGGTGACCGCGTCGATGTTGGCCCCGTCCTTGTCGAACATCTCGCGATAGTCCTGGTAGCGCTTGACGGCGGGGTAGGTCGTGAAGGCGTCTTCCGCGCTCTTCGCGTCCACATCGCAGAGTGCGTAGAGGTGCTCGACGCTCATGCCCCGCACGTCGTTGCGTCCCATCCCCCCGACGCCGATGCAGGCGACGCTCAACGTATCGGACGGCGCGCGATACCCGCGGCCGAGCACGTGGCGGGGGACGATAGTGAAGGCCGCGCCGGCGGCGACGCGGTGGACGAACGTGCGTCTCGGAATGCGAGCCGATGCCATCGCGAGACTCCTGGAGTGTGGGTGGCGTGGCCGTCCCGTGCGGCCACGACTGATCTTGGCACGCGGGGACGGGTTCCGCCAGGGAAGCTCTGCACAGATCCGGGAGCAGAAGTCGTCACCGCCCCGCGGCATCCACGGGTGAACCCGCGGCTCGGCGCCTGCCGGTAAACCGGCGTGAGGCCGCCGCTTCAGCGGCAGCTGCCGAGCGGCGAGTTCACTCGTCGACCTCGCGCGGAGCAGGCGGCCCAAGTCACCGCACTTGTGCAGAGGTTTCCCTAGGCGGGCCTCACCCCTGTCCCCTCGCCCTCTCGTCGGGAGAGGGGGGCGTACGGGGAGCTTCCAGTGAGGCCTCACGGCCCTCGAGTTGGAGGCGTTTCGCTTCCTTGGCAATGAAGTAGCCGGCTACGAAGTCGTAGATGCCGTGCACCAGCATCGCGAGAATCAGGGTCCCGGTGAACGCCACGAGGGCGTGCATCACGAGCGCCATCACGAAGATCACGGCGGCGCTCTTCCAGCCCTGCGTCCAGTGTGCCAGGGCGAACGCCACCGAGCAGATGGCGACGGCGGCATACGGGTTACCAAGGGCATACCAAAGGATGGCCATGCCGACCCCGCGATACGCCGCTTCTTCCGCGACGCTGGCGACGAGGACGGTGCCGGTCCAGAGGAACCACTCCCGCGTGGATCTCGGGGCGATGAAGTACACCAGCATCGCGCGACGCTCGGCTTCCGAGCGGATGGCGCGCGAGACCTCACGGAGGCCGAAATACGCCGCGAGCGCAACGCCCGCCGCCGCGACGTCCCGGACGCCCAGCGGTGGCAGCGCGAAGATGTGGAAGTCGAACCCTCGCCCGGTGTACCACGCGAGGGCGAACAGGAAGCCGAGAACGAAGATCGTGCGGACCCAGATAGACTCCCGCGAGGGAAGCGGCTGTTCCGACGTCCCCGCACGCACCGCCCGTATCACGCCGGCGCTGCGGATGGCGGCGTAGGGCATGAGCACCAGTACGAACAGGAGGAAGAGCAGCGACATCGCGCCGGGCATACGCATGTGGTGGGTCCTCGGGAGTCGTGGCCGTCTTGTTCAGCCTAAGGAAGCTCTGCACAAGACCGCGAGCAGGAGTTGACGCCGCCCCCCCAGGCATCCGCGAGCGAACTCGCGGCTCGGCGCCTGCCGGTAAACCGGCATGTTGCCGCTTTCAGCGGCAGATAGCCGAGCGGCGAGTTCACTCGTCGACCACGCGTGGGGCGGGAATGCTGGGTCACCGTACTTGTGGAGAGCTTCCCTAAGGGGTCACCGGTCAATCACCTCGACGATCCCGAGATCGATGTACTGGGCACCGCGCGTGTTATGGACGTGCACCGCGAGGGAATTGGTACCGGGGCGCAGGAGCCGCCGCGCCACGTCGTCCAACGCTACCAGGGTGTAGGTCTGGTTGTAGCCCTCGAGCGTCGCGATCTGCTGGCCGTTGAGATAGACCTCGGCGTCTTCGTCGTGGCGGACGATCAGATTAGGTGCCACGAGGGCCGTAGGAGGCAGCGTGAACGTGCGGCGCAACCAGAGATCCGACGACGTCCACGACGTGCGGACCCGGGTGCCCGTGTCCGGCGTGCGACCGAATCCGCCGAGCCCCTCGCGCCAGCCGGAGTCGTCGAACCCGGGTCGCGTCCACTCCTCGGGCGGCGAGTCGGTCGTGTAGCGCCACGGCTGGCCCTCGGCGCGCGAGGTCGCAAGCACCGAGCGCACGGTGGGTGGGGACTTGTACAGCCGCGAGTGAATGCTCGGCGCGTCCCCGGGCAGTTTGATGACGGCGCGGTCGTACGTCATGATGCCGTTCACTTCGATCTCCACGTCCGTCGTCTGCGTGTAAATCGCCGCCGCGAGTCCTTCGCCGATGAGGAATCGCACCTGGCGCAGCAGCCCGCGGTACGCGTCGCCCAGCGCCGCCGTGTCCGCGAAGCTGCGGTAGCCCCAGTTGTCGCTATTCAGCCAGGTGTGACCTTCCAGTGGGAGACCGAGCCCGCCGAATTCCCCCAGCACCCGTGCGCGGCGCTCGTCGTCCGCGGGGATGGTGGGACCGGGATAGGCGTGCAGGTCCGCCACGTCACCCGTGCCGTGGTCCGTCCACCCGCTCGCGCCGTTCACCAGCCGAGTCGGGTCGTATTCCCGGAGCCACGCGGTGTAGTGCTCGGTGTCGTGCTGCCCCCAGCCTTCGTTGAACGGTACCCACATGACGATGGACGGATGATCGCGCAGCGCGTTCACGACCCGCTGCAGCTCGGATCCGAACTCCTCGCGCGATTCCGGCGTCGCGTTCCTCCCACTCGGCATGTCCTGCCACACGAGGAGCCCCAGCTTGTCGGCGTGATAGTACCAGCGCGCCGGCTCCACCTTCACGTGCTTCCGCGCCAGGTTGAAGCCGAGACGCCGGGTGGTCTCGATGTCGAACCGGAGCGCCGCGTCGGTTGGGGCGGTGTAGAGGCCGTCCGGCCACCAGCCCTGATCGAGCAATCCGTACTCGAACAGCGGCCTGCCGTTCAGGAACAGCCGGTGCACGCCGAGCTGGTCACGCCGTACGGCAATCGTCCGCATCCCGAAGTAGCTGGCTACGGAGTCTCCGCTCGACAACCGGACGCGCAGGTCGTACAGGAAGGGATCGTCCGGCGACCACGGGTGCGGGTTGGGAATCGCGAGCGTCAGCGGCTCGTCGATCGGTCCCTCGACCGTTCCCACCTGCTGCGCGCCGGCGACCGCGGTCGCGGTCGCACGCGCGTCGGGAGCCGCACCGATCGCGGCCACGCGGATCACGAGGCGCGACGAGTCCACGTCGGTCACGAACTCGAGATCCGTGATGTGCGCGCTCGGCACCGACTCCAGCCAGACCGTCTGCCAGATGCCGGTGACCGCCGTGTACCAGATGCCGTGCGGTGCGCGGACCTGCTTGCCGCGGGGCTGGTCGCCGGCGTCGGTGGGATCCCACACGGACACGACCAGCTCCTGCGCGGAACCCGGCTGGAGCGCGTCGGTGACGTCGAACGTGAACGGATCGTAGCCACCGCGGTGCTCGCCCACGCGCTGCCCGTTCACGAACGCGACCGTCTCCCAGTCCACGGCGCCGAAATGGAGGAGGAGTCGGTCACCCGGCGGCACCGTGGCGCGGAACGTCCGCCGATACCAGAGTCGCTCGGTGTCCGCCACCGCCCGGCGCACTCGGCTCAGCTGCGACTCGATGGCGAACGGCACCAGGATGCGCCCGTCCCACGTGTCGGGTTGCGGCGCCCCACTGTCGCGGACGGCGTACTGCCACCAGCCGTTCAGGTTCTGCCATGCGGGCCGCGTCAGCTGCGGTCGCGGGTACTCGGGGAGCACGCGCGCCGTATCCACGTTGGCCGCCCAGCGCGTCACGAGACGAGACGGTGCGGCCTGTGCGCCGGCCGGGCCGGGCAGCACGAGGAGCGCGGCTGTGGCGAAGACCACGGAGCGGGCGTGACCGAGTGGCGTTGCGAGATTGGGAAGCATGGTGCCAAGCGCCTCTTTGGGATGCGGTGGCTCTCTCCTCGAAAGCTGCGCTCTCGGCAGACCGGACACCATACCGTGCCCGCATGGTCAGTCGCGCCGGCCCGCGACGAGTATACTTGGAGCATCACGCGGGGAACGCTCCGGAGGTGTCAGTGAGGAACCCATCATACTCGGCGGCGCGGCGTCTCACGACGTGGCGTCGCGCGTCCACTCTGCTCCTTGCGGTGGCGGCGTTCGCCCCCCGTGGGGAAGCGCAAACGCGTCCGCTGCCCGCGGTGGATTCACAGACCGCGCTTGCCGGCGCCCGTCCCGTTCCGGGGCCGGTGTATGAATCGGCGGCGTTCAGTCGCGCCGTGACACGGGGCACCCGGACCCGCACCGGTGTCCCTGGCCCCGCGTATTGGGTCCAGCACGCGCGCTACACGATTCAAGCCACGCTCGACGTTCAGCGCAGTCGCCTCCAGGGAAGCGAGACGGTCAGCTACGTCAATCACTCGCCCGATTCGCTCACGCGGGTCGCGGTGTACCTGCGTCAGAACGTCTTCTCCCAGGGGATACCGCGCCGCCAGTCGGTGCCCATCACCGGCGGCGTGACGTTGGGACGCGTGGCGGTGAACGGACGTGCGCTGGTTCCCGTGGGCGATCGGAACCCCGCGATGCCCATCACGGCCGCGCCCCGCCGCCCGCCGGCTCCGGGACAGTACGCCGTGGACGGCACCGTGATGTGGATTGCGCTCACCGAGCCGCTCCCGCCCCATGACAGCCTGTCGCTCGACATGGAATGGTCGTACACGCCGCCGCCCGCCCCCGCCGACGGCCGTGAGGGGCACGAAGATCACGTCTACTTCATGGGTTACTGGTACCCGCAGATTGCCGTGTACGACGACGTGGACGGGTGGGTGACGGATCCCTATCTGCTCGAGGCGGAGTTCTACATGGACCCCGCGGACTACGACGTGCGCGTCACGGTTCCGCACGGTTGGGTGGTGGGAGCGACCGGCACGCTGCGGAACGCCGGCGCCGTGCTGTCCGCCGCCGCGCGCGACAGCCTCGCGGCGGCGCGACGGTCGGGCCGCGTGGTGCGTGTGCTCACCCCCGGCGCCGGGAGCGCGAGCGTCTTGCAGCCGGGTGGCGCCACCGCGACCTGGCACTTCACGGCGCGCGACGTGCGCGACTTTTCTTGGGGCACGAGCGACCAGTACGCGTGGGATGCGACGCGCGCGCTCGTGGGCGGCTCGGCCGGCGCGGCGCCGGACACGGTGGATATCGAGAGCTTCTTCCGGCTGAGCGCGCCCGCCGCCGCGTGGCGCATCGGTGGCGCGCGCTACACGCGCGACGCCATCGAGCAGATGTCGGCCTGGCTGTGGCCCTACCCGTATCCCAAGATGACCTCGATGGAAGGGGTGCTCGACGGCGGCGGGATGGAATACCCGATGATGACCCTGATGCAGCCGTGGGCCGACACGCTCTCGCTGGCCGGCGATCTGATGCACGAGACCGGGCACATGTGGTTCCCGATGCAGGTGGGCTCCAACGAGACGCGCTACCCGTGGATGGACGAGGGCTTCACCCAGTTCGACGTCGCGCAGGGGATGCGCGTCCTGTACGGGGAGCCGCGGCAAGGCGGCAGGCTCAACGATTCCGAGACCGGCCAGCGCACCCTGTACCTGCGGAGCGCGCGCGCCGGCCAGGACGCGCCGTTGATGCTGCCGGGCGACGAGTATCCGCAGGCGCTGTACTTCATCATGCAGTACGACAAGACCGCGCAGGCGCTCGCGGCACTCCGTACCGTGCTCGGGCCGGACACGTTCCACCGCGCATTCGTCGAGTACGGGCGGCAATGGATCGGCCGGCACCCGCAGCCGTACGACTTTTTCAACGCGATGAACACCGCGGCCGACCGCGACCTCTCGTGGTTCTGGACCACCTGGTTCTACCAGGCGTGGTCGCTCGACCAGGCAATCGAATCGGTGACCGCGTCGGGCGACTCGGTACGCGTCGTCGTTGCCGACCGCGGGCTCGCGCCGATGCCCGTGTTGCTCGCGGTGACGCGTGCGGACGGGAGCGTGCAGCGGGTGACGCTACCGGTGGACGGGTGGCTCGGCGGCGCGCGGCGGGCGACCGCGACGCTCGCCAAGGAGCCGGCCATCGTGCGCGTGGAGATCGATCCCGAGGGCGCGTTCCCGGATCTCGACCGGCGCAATCAGGTGTGGACGGCCAGTGGTGGTGCAGGAGGCTCGTGAGAGAATCCCAACACCGGTAAGGGAGCATGCATGACACCGCTTGACCGCCGTCAGTTCCTCGTCGGCGTGACCGCCGGCACCTCGGCGTTGGCCGTGGGCGGCATGCCCGGGATGCTCAGGGCTCGTCACGACGCCGTCGCGAGCGGCCTGGCCGATCCCGCGTTCCGCCCACTCCCGCTCGGCGCCATCCGGCCGCGCGGCTGGCTCGAGCGCCAGCTTCGGATTCAGGCCGCGGGACTCTCCGGGCATCTCGACGAGTTCTGGCCGGACGTGGCCGAGAGCCAGTGGTTCGGCGGCTCCGCGGAGGGGTGGGAGCGCGCGCCGTACTGGATGGACGGCGCCATCGCGCTCGCCTGGGTGCTGGACGACGAGGGGCTCAAGGCCAAGGTGGCGGAGCATGTCGATCAAATCGTCCGGCGGCAGCGGCCCGACGGCACGTACGGCCCCATGGCCGCCGCGAGTGGCGGTCGCCCCTACGATCTCTGGGCCATTCTCCTCGCGAACAAGATGCTCGCGCAGTACCACGAAGCGACGGGCGACGCCCGCACGCTCGCCGCCGTCGAGGCGAGCCTTCGCTCGCTCCAACGCAGCGTGGCCCGCACGCCGCTCTTCGACTGGGGCAAGTACCGCTGGTTCGAGGGGTTGATTCCGATCTTCCACGTGTACGAGCGGACCGGCGACGCGTGGCTGCTGGACCTGGCGCGCACGCTGCGGGAGCAGGGCACCGACTACGCCGCGATCTACGCCGGCGACGACATCACGGCGCCCACGCCGCGGCGCGGGCGCTGGACCTGGGACAAGCACGTCGTGAACACGGCCATGGCTCCCAAGGCGGCGGCGCTTTCGTGGCGGCTCGATCAACGGCCGGCCGACCGCGCGTTCCCGGCGCGCATGCTGGAGATCCTGGATCGCTATCACGGCCAGGTGACGGGGATGTTCTCGGGAGACGAGTGTCTCGCGGGGAAGAACCCGGTGCAGGGTACCGAGCTGTGCTCGGTGGTCGAGTTTCTCTATTCACTGGAGATCCTGTCGTCGGTGTTCGGCGATCCCTCCTTCGGCGATCGGCTCGAGCGTGTGGCGTTCAATGCGCTCCCGGCGACGTTCAAGCCCGACATGTGGGCGCATCAATACGACCAGCAGGTGAATCAGGTTCAGTGCACCATCAATCCGGATCACATGTGGAGCACCAACGGTCCGGAGTCGAACCTCTACGGACTCGAGCCGAACTACGGCTGCTGCACGTCGAACATGCACCAGGGCTGGCCGAAGCTCGCGGCGCATTTGTGGATGGCGACCGCGGACGGCGGCCTCGCGGCGGTGGCGTATGCGCCGAGTGAGGCGAAGTTCACGTCGCGAGGGGTGCCGGTGACCGTGGAGTTGGAGACGGACTATCCGTTCCGGGAGACGCTCACGCTCACCGTGTCCCCGGAGCGTGCGGCGTCCTTCCCACTCCTCCTCCGTGTGCCGGCCTGGGCGGACGGCGCCACCGTGCAAGTGGGCGGCGCAACGCCGGTAACGATGGCACCGGGCACGTTCCATCGGCTGGAGCGGGATTGGCGGGGACGCACGACCGTCACGTTGCGGTTTCCCATGCGGTCGCGAGTGACCGTGCGTTACAACGACGCGCTGGCCGTCGAGCGCGGCCCGCTGGTCTACAGTCTGCGCGTGGAGGAGGAGTGGACGCGCGTGAACGCCGACAAGCCGCACCGCGAGCTGCCGCACGGGGATTTCGAGGTTCGGCCCGGGTCGGCGTGGAACTACGGGCTGGTGCTCGATCCGGATGCGCCCGACGCGGATCTCACGTTCGAGGAGCGGCCGGTGGGTGAGCGTCCCTTCTCACCGGAGGGCGCCGGGATGCGGGCGCGGGTCAACGGTCGCCGGCTTCCCGAATGGAAGATGGCGCATGGGTGGGCCAGCGAGACTCCGCCGGGGCTTCAGTCGTCCGGGGAGCCGCTCGAGGAGCTGACGTTGATTCCCTATGGGTGCACGAACATTCGGGTGACGGAGTTTCCGCGGTTGCGGCAGTAGCGGGCGGTCGAGGCGGTCGAGGCGGTCCTGGCGGTCAGTCGGTTTGCCGGGTCCGTGACGTCGTTGCTGCGCGAGGCAACGCCGCGGGTGCTTGGGTGTTCGAGCGATCTTCGGTAGTTGGGACGACGCGTTTCGAACCCGCGACCCCCTGAACCCCATGCCGGGATTCAGCCTGCCCTTGTCGCGGCTGTTCGCCGAGCTTGACGCATAGACGGACCGATAGCCGCCAATCAAGAGGTCACAAGGCAGAAGGCCGAGACTGCCGCGACGACCGACCCCGATCGTCATGTCACCTGCCGGGTCCGACCTTCTTCTCCGTGACGTAGTAGTTCTCGTCCACCCTAAGCTCGTCGGCCTTCGGCGAGGTCACCTCCAACGTCTGCCACTCCTCCGTAGGATGCAGCACGAGCGTCCCCGATCCCGGCACGTTCACCTTGAGCTGCATGTCGAATCCGGGAACCACGTTCGCCCAGCGATAGGACAGCGTCGTACCCTCGACGCGATACTGGAACTCCGGAATCATCGTGGTCGTGAGGTACTGCGCGAACACCTTACTCAGGTCCACGCCGGCCTGTGTGCTGATGTAGTCCTCGACCTGCTTGCCGGTCACCGTCTGGTGCCGGAACGTCTCGTTCAACCCGCGCAGAATCCCGCGCCACTTGGCGTCGTCGTCCACGATCTGGCGGATCGTGTGCAGCATGTTGCCGCCCTTGGGATACATGTCGCCGGATCCCTCGGCGTTGACGCCGTAGGCGGGGATGATGGGGCGGTCGTTCCGGATTCCGTGGCGCGCGCCGATCATGTACGCGGCACCGGCGCTCTTGCCGAGCAGGCACTCGGTGTAGATCCCCTCCGCGTAGTTGGCGAACGATTCGTGGATCCACATGTCCGCCTGGTCCTGCATCGTGATGTTGTTACCCCACCACTCGTGCGCGCTCTCGTGGACGATGATGAAATCCCACTGGAGGCCGAGGCCGGTAAAGGACAGGTCGCGCCCCAGGTATCCGTTCAGGTAGTGGTTCCCGTAGGCGATGCCGCTCTGGTGCTCCATCCCGAGATGCGGCGCCTCGATCAGCTTGTAGCCGTCGGCGTACCAGGGATACGGACCGAACCAATGCTCGAAGCAGCCCATCATGGACGTGGCCTGACGGAACTGTCGCCGGGCGGCGTTCAGGTGGTAGGCCAGCGGCCAGTAGTCGAGCGTGAGCTGGCCGCCCTCACCTTGGACCGTGTCCGCAAAGTGGGCGTAGCGGCCGGCGTTGACCTCGACGTTGTAGTTGTTGATCGGCTCCGTCACGAACCACTCGTAGGTGGTCGTACCGTCGCCGTTGGGCGTCTTGCTCCGAAGCCGGCCGTTCGACACGTCTATCAGGGGATCCGGCACGGTGATCGCAATGCGCTGACTGTCGGGCTCGTCGGCGAGGTAGTCCTTGTTGGGCCACCAGACGCTGGCGCCGAGGCCTTCGTTGGACGTGGCGATCCAGGTGTTGCGAAGGCTGTCGGTAGCCCAGGTGAAGCCGCCGTCCCAGGGTGGACGCACGGCCACGCGAGGGTGTCCATGGTAGTAGACCGTGACCGTGTAGCGGTCGCCCACGCGCTGCCGGCCGCGCGGCTTTACGAGGAACACGTTGCCGTCGCGCCGGTAGGAGAGCTTCCGGCCGTCCTGCACCATGCTATCCACGTCCAGCGGGACTTGGAGGTCGATCTGCATGTCGCGCGCGGGTTGGAGCACGCGGTACGTGATGCCGTTGTCGCCCGCGATGCTGCTGTCCGCCGGGTTTACCCGGACGTGCAGGTCGTAGAACACCGCGTCCCACCACGCGCGCTCGGGCGTGTTGGACCCGCGCAGGCTGTCGGCGCGGGTGTAGCGCTCGGCGTTCTGCGCGGTTGCCTGGGCGAGCGGGCTGAGGGCCAGAACGAGAAACACGATGGGTCGCATAGGGATCATGATGACGGGTGGAAATTGGTGAGGCGCTCGCGGTGGGCGGACGCGCGGTCACGGCCTGCGCGCACGTTCATGCGAGCAGCGTAGTGGGCGCGTCGCGCGGCGGCAAGAGCGGGGGGCACCCGCTCGCGCGAGTCAGATGCCACGCTCCAGGCATTCTTTCAAGCGGACCAAATCCTGCGGCACACTCTGACGGGACGCGCGCCGCGCCAACAGCGCGAACAGCTTGCCGACGCCGCGACCCTCGATCCCCAGCGACAGGATGACGCGCGACCGTGCTCCGTCGTCGATCGGATGAATCGCAATCGACAAGTTCGGCCGAACATTTCCGTGCACGCCGATGGCGACCATGCGGTGCGGTGGGTCGTACTCGAGCACCTCCGAGATGAACTCGCGCGTGCCACCGGGCACGCGGCGGGTCTCGATGTTCCGCGTCCCCACGCGGGTCGGGCCGCCGGGCTCCTGCCGGGACGCAACGATCGCGTCTTGCCATTCCCGGTGCCGGCCGAGCTGCGCGAGGTACACGAAGACGTCGCCGGGCGTGCGGTTGATCTCAATGCTGGCGGTAATCATGGCGGAGACCCATCGAGGAGCGCCTGCAGCTTGGTCATCGTGGCCCAATTGCGCGTGGTCACGGCGTCGCCGAGCACGTCGCCAACGGCCTTTGCCAGCGCGCTCCGGATGATCCCTGCCGGGATCCAGAGATAGGCAACGCGCGCGCCGACGGCGAACATTTCCGGCGCCCAATTCCGTCGCGCCAGCGGTATGAGCTTGGCTCGGTCGGCGGGGTTGGTGAGGACGGCCACCATGAGACGGCTCGGATCGTCGGCCACGTCCAACAGCGGATTGCCGCCGATGGCGGTCGCGACTTCGGCGGCGGTGAGCACCGTTACCCGAGACGACACTCCGAGGCGCGTGGCGATCGCGTGCTCGATGCGGGTGGCCACGTCGCCGGCCGTGCCGCCCGAAACGGTGAACACCACGTTGCCACTGTTGAGCAGCGTCGTGACGTCGCGGTAGCCGAGGCCTGCGACGAGCGCGCGCAATTCGGCCATGGCGATCCGCTTCGCGCGACCCACGTTGATGCCCCGGAGCAGGGCGACGTGCGTGCGTGACGTTCCCGCTTGCGCGGGGACGCGGCGGGCGCGGGCGTGCGCCGTCACCAGCCCTCGTCGGCCGTCGGCCCGTAGATCGACGGCAGCGGGACGTCGTTCAGGCGGAGATACACCGAGAGCTGGCCGCGATGATGGATCAGGTGATTGATGTGCGTGCGCACCACCGCGGCGCGCGGCGCGGTGAAGAACACCTGCTCTCCACGCTTGAGCGACCACGGAACCGCGTAGTCCGCGTCCTTGGACGCGACGATCGCTTCGCGGGCCTCGCGGATGTTCTTGTCGATCTCGGCGAGCAAGGTCTCCGTCGTCTCGAAGCTGTACCCTCCCGCGCGGGCCAGATCGAGCTCGGTCTCGCGCAGGGCGTTGGTGATCCAACCGGGCATCCACGAGATCAGCTGCGCGAGGTGGCCGAGGGCAAAGGACTTGGGGTGTGGCTTCCACTGACCTTTGTCGCTCGGGACGCGCGCCAGCAGCTTCCTGGTGGTGGCCATCTCCTGATCGAATTCGGGTAACAGGGTCTCGGCGATGCTCATGCGAAGGCGCTCCGTGGGAAAGGGTCCGTGGCGTCGACCAATCATCGCTGCGGGTACGGGGGCGTCAACCTAGGGAAGCTCTGCACAAGTCCGCGAGCAGGAAGGTGGCACCGCCACGCGGGATCCGCGAGTGAACTCGCGGCTCGGCGCCTGCCGGTAAACCGGCGTCCGGTCGCCGCTTTCAGCGGCAGTTGCCGAGCGGCGAGTTCACTCGCCGACCACGCCGGTCGGACGGTGATCACCAGCCCGCGGCCATACCGTCTTTGCGCGGATCCGACCCTGCGGCCCAACCACGCGTGAGTCGCATGACGGCCTGCGCGCCGCCGGCAGCGTCGGGAGGCAACGCCACGATCTCGTGGCCCATCGCCGCGAGCGCACGCCGCACGTCTTCGGGAATCGGCGCCTCGAGCCCCACGCGCACGCCATCGAAGTGCCGGAACCGCGCCGCGTCGATGGCGTCCTGCAAGTCCATGCCGAACACCAACAGGTTCAGCAGCACCTGCACGTGGCCCTGTGGCTGAATGGAGCCGCCCATCACGCCGAACGCGAGCCATGGCTCGTCGCCGTTGGGGCCGGGTTTCGTGACGAAGGCGGGGATGATGGTGTGGAAGGGGCGCTTCCGCGGCGCCACCGTACTCGGCAAGCCGGGCGTCAGCGTGAATCCCGCGCCACGGTTCTGGAGCGCGAAGCCCGTCCCCGGCACCACCACGCCCGAGCCGAACTCCCAGTAGTTGCTGTTGATGAACGAGACCATGTTGCCGTCCGCGTCGGCGGCGGCGAGGTAGATGGTCTCGCTCGACGTGACGGCGTTGCCGGGGTCCACCCGCGCGGCGGCGTGATGCGGATCGATCGCGGCGCGGCGCGCCGCGATGAAGTCGTCCGACAACAGACGGTCCGGCGGCACGGTCATGGCGTCCGGATCGCCCACCCAGCGGGCGAGGTCGGCAAAGGCGAGCTTCTTGGCTTCGATCAGGTAGTGGAGATAGGTGGCGGAGTTGTGGCCCATGGCCTCGAGGTCGTACGGCTCGAGAATCCGGAGCATCTCGAGTGCCGCGACTCCCTGGCCGTTGGGTGGCAGCTCCCACACCCGGTAGCCGCGAAACGGCACCGACATCGGCTGGACCCACACCGGCTCGTGGCGCGCCAGGTCCTCGAGCGTGAGAAACCCGCCGAGGGCGCGGACCCGATCGACGATCTTCCGGCCGAGCGCGCCGCCGTAGAACACGCGCGGTCCGCTGTCGGCAATGAGCTGGTAGGACGCGGCGAGGTCCGGGTTCTTGAACCACTCGCCGGCCCGCGGCGCGCGGGTGCCGTCCACGAGGAACGTGGCGCGCGCGCCCTCGTCCTGCTTGAGCCGCTCGACCTCCACCGCCCACTGTTCCGCGATGATGGGAGACACGGGAAACCCGTTCTCCGCGAGGCGGATGGCGGGGGCGAGTGCTTCGGCCAAGGAGATGGTCCCGTAGCGCTGGAGCAGGGCGGCCCAGCCCGACAGGGCGCCCGGCACCGTGATCGGGTCCGCCCCGAACAGCGGCACCGCGTCCAGTCCCCGGCTGGTGAACGCTTCCCGCGTCATCCCCGAGCCGGACCGGCCGCTGGCGTTGAGCCCCACCAGCTTGTGCTCCCGCGCGGACCAGAGGAGGGCGAAGAGGTCGCCGCCCATGCCGGTCATGTGTGGTTCCACCAGGCCCAGCACCGCAGCCGCCGTGACGGCCGCGTCCACCGCGTTACCGCCGCGCTGGAGCACGGCCAACCCGGCGGCGGTGGCCAGCGGCTGGCTGGTGGCGATGGCGCCGTTCGGCGCGTACACCGTCGATCGGCCGGCCATGGATGGGGCCGCCTGCTGGGCGCGCGCGGGTGCCGCAATGAGTGACGCGACGACTATGGCCGCCGCCGGCACAACGGTTCGAGGTTCGAGCGCGTGCATGATCTGGGCTCGTTCGGAGTGGCTGCGGGATGCTACGCCGCCGAACCGCAAGGCTCAAGCCTCCGAGGTCGGCCGCTGGAAACCCCGGATCGCGCTTCGGGGTAACAGGAGCTATCGTATCAGGGTACCCCAGCCACCCCAGCGTGAGAGGTCCACCATGCGCCGCGTTTTCGGTTCAGTCCTCGTCGTTGCCGCAATTCTCGCCGTCCCGCGGGTCGGCGCCGCCCAGCAAGAAACAGCCCGCGCGGTTTCGGGCGGCGGGATTGCCGTTCCCGGATGGATGGGGAAGGCCGACGCCGGCGCCATCAGCGATGCGAAACTGGCGAAGGAGGGGGACGCCCTCCACGTCACCACCGGACCGGCGGTGACCTACTGGAATCCGGCCAACACGGCGAGCGGCGACTACACGGTCAAGGCGACGTTCACCGAGCCCAAGTACATGAACCTGAACAACCACCCGCACCCGTACGGGATCTTCATCGGCGGCAACGACCTCGGCACCGATCACCAGAGCCTCCTCTACTGCGAGGCGTACGGTAACGGCAGCTTCATCGTGCGCGGATTCGGTCCGGACCCGTTCCAGATGAACGGCCGGCGCGCGGAGGCCAACGACGCGGTGCACAAGGCGGCGGGTCAGGGAGAGCCGGTGACGCAGGAGATCGCGATGTCGGTCAAGGGCGACAAGGTCGAATGCGCCATCAACGGCACCGTGGTCGCGAGCTATGACAAGTCGGCCGTGATGGGTGAGGGCAAGCTCACGTCCACCGACGGCGTGTACGGCATTCGGTTCGCGCACAACACGGAAGGGCTGGTCAAGGGTCTCACCGTGACGAAGCCGTAAGGCTCGGGCGAAGCGCTCCCAGCCGCCGGCCCCATCGGCGGCCGCGACTCGGCGTCAGGCGGCGAGTACCGCCTGACGCCGGACGCGTTTCTGGCGCCCGCCGGCACCGAGCCCCTTGCCAAAGGATTCGGCCATAAATACTCTTATGGTATATTTACCGATGGCGCATTTGTGGCGAGGTGCACGGGAGGTGGCGATGGGTCCCAAAAACGAGAGCGGCATGAGTACCCTGGAATACCACGTACTACTGGCGCTGGCGAATGGCCCGCTCTACGGCTACGCGATCAAGGACGCGGTGGCGGACGAGTCCGCCGGGACGCTCGCGCCGCGCGCTGGCTCCCTCTACCGGGTGCTCGCGCGGATGATGACCGCCAGGCTCGTGGCGGAAGCCAAGCCGCCGGCCAAGGCGTCGCCGCATCCGGGACTGGCCCGCCGATACTATGCGCTCACGGCCGCGGGCCGTGACGCACTCGGCGCGGAGGCCCGGCGCCTCAAGCGCACGGCCGCCGTGGCGGAGAAGCGTCTCGGCTTGGCGCAGGGGCGCTCGTGAAGGCCATCCTGATTTGGCTCGTGCGCATCTTCCCGGCCGCCTTTCGGGAACACTTCGCTGCGGAGATGACCGCGCAGGTGGTGCGCGACTACGATCGCGCCCGGTCGCGCGGGTACTTCCCGGCGTTCTGGTTCGGGATGGCCACCGCGGCGGACCTGGTGCGAAGCGGCGTAGCCGAGTGGGTGAATCCAACCTGGGCGCGCGGTCGGCGGACACCCGTGGAGGAGCGAGGAACGGCATGGACTGTGAGTGAATGGACCCGAGACCTTCGGCACGCCACGCGCTCCCTCAAACGAACACCCAGCTTCACGCTCCTGGCCGTGGGCATGCTCGGGCTCGCGATTGGCGCGAATGCCGGCATGTTCAGCGTCGTCAACGGCGTGTTGCTTCATCCGCTCCCCTACGCCAACGCCGATCGTCTCGTGCACATCGCCGCGTCGGCGCCCGGGTCGGACTTCCCACCCGAGTTCGGCGTGTCAGCCGAGTTCTACGTGCAATACAAGGAACAGTCGCGCCTCCTCGAGGATGTGGCGGTGTACAACTCCTTCACATCCACGCTCCGCGTGGGAGACCGCGTCGAGCGCGTACGCATGTCCTGGCCTACGAACTCGCTCTTCACGACGCTCGGCGCCAAGCCGATTCTCGGGCGACTGCCGGTGGCCGACGACGGCCAGGGTACCGCCGTGATCAGCTATGCGCTCTGGCGGTCGTGGTTCGGAGGAGACTCGGCCGTCGTCGGTCGCTCCTACGACATCTCCGGCTCCAGCCGAACGGTGATCGGGGTGATGGGGCCGGACTTCGAGTTTCCCAGAGACGGTACCGTCCTCTGGATGTCCAACGACGTGCACCCCGAACAGATCACGCCGGGTCGCTTCGGTGCCTCCCTGGTGGGGCGCATGGTGCCGGGCACGACCCCGGAGGCCGTGGCCAACGAGCTGACGACGCTGGCCCGGCGGCTGCCGGAGCGGTTCGGTGGATCACCCGCCTACGCCCGCCTGATCGAGCAGCACCACGCCGTGGTGCGCAGCCTCGAGAAGGAAATGCTGGGCTCCGTCGCCCGCCCGTTGTGGGTCTTGCTCGGAGCCGCCGGTATCGTCCTGTTGATCGCCTGCGCCAACATCGCGAGTCTGTTCATGGTGCGGGCTGAGGGACGCCAGCGCGACCTGGCGGTGCGCCGGGCCATCGGCGCCGCGCGAAGCCAGCTCATCCGGTTGCAGATGTCGGAGGCGGTGGTGGTGGCGGTGCTCGCGGGCGCGGTGGCGATGGTGCTCGCCTGGCTGACGCTACCAGTGTTGCTCCGTGCGGCGCCGCCCGGCATTCCGCGGCTCGACCAGGTGAGCCTCGGGCTCACCACCCTGGCGTTCACGCTCGCCGTGGCTCTGGTGTCCGCCATCGGCTGCGGCGCCATTCCGGCGTTCCGCGGGTCCGCGGCGGACTTGACGCAGCTGCGCGAAGGCGGCCGCGGATCGACGCGCCAGCGGCATTGGGCCCGTGATACGCTGGTCGTGAGTCAGACAGCGCTGGCGCTCGTACTGCTCATCGGATCGGGATTGCTGGTGCGGAGCTTCTGGGCGCTGCGGCACGTGGACCCGGGCTATGACACGAGCAACGTGTTCACGTTCCAGATCGCGCCGGAGCAAGCGGCACTGACGGACGGTCCCTCGTTTGCCCGTTTCGATCTCGATTTCATGGACCGCCTGCGGGCGCTTCCGGGAGTCGAATCGGTGGGCCTCGTCGAGAACCTTCCCCTCAACGAGGGGCTCCGAACCACGCGCTTCCGCACCGAGGAGATGGCCAGCGGTCCGGACGCCGGCACCTTGCTGAGCTACACGTGGGCCGCCGGGGATTACTTCAGGACCATGGGCATCGCCGTGTTCAATGGTAGGACGTTCGCGACGTCCGATCACGTGGCGGCGCCGAGCAACGTCGTGATCAGCCGCTCCGCGGCGAATCTCCTGTGGCCCGGCCAGGATCCCATCGGGCGACGTTTGCAGGGAGACGATTCGACGTGGGCCACCGTGGTCGGCGTCGTGGCGGACGTGATGCAGAACAGTTTCCGCGACACGCCGCAACCGCTCGTGTACCTCCCGCTCGTCGGCCCGACCCCCAACAGCTGGGTCCTCTCGTCACCCGCGTACGTCTTGAAGACATCCCGGGCAGAGGTGATCGCCCCCGAGGTCCGGGCGCTCGTGCATGAGGTCGCCCCCGAGGCGCCCATGTACCGCGTGTTCACGATGGAGGGACTCGCGAGAGACTCGATGGTGCAACTCGCGTTCACCATGTTGACGCTTGGCATCGCGTCCGCGCTCGCAATGATCCTCGGCGCCGTGGGACTCTACGGGGTGCTGTCGTACGTCGTCGCCGAGCGCACCCGGGAGATCGGGGTGCGGATGGCTCTCGGCGCCCAGGCTGAGCAGGTGCGGGGCATGGTGGTCAAGCAGGGGGCGTGGGTGGTGGGTGTCGGGGTGGTGATCGGGATCGCGACCGCCCTCCTCTCCACGCGCGCGCTCGGGAGCCTGCTCTACGGGGTCAAGGCGGTAGACGCGGCGACGTTCGTTGGGATGTCGGTCTCGATGCTGTTCGTGGGACTGCTCGCGAGCTACGTCCCCGCGCGGCGGGCGTCGAACGTCGACCCGATCGAGTCGCTGCGGGGCGATTGACGTCGCGGCGATTCGGAGATCGGGTGCCGAGCGTCGATCTCACGTGACGTCGGTTCGCGTCACCTGACATCGCGGCCCGTCCATCCTCCGTCGGCGGTCCGCGTCCACGACACGCCGCGCATGTCGAGCCACGGACCGAAGGGCTGATCGGGGAGGGGATCGGATCCCATGCGGAGCACGTTGCCGTCGAGATCTTCGACCTGCATTTCGTACGCCCACGAGTAGTTGGTGGGGGGATGCCGGATCCTCGCCCCGCGCTGTTGGTAGTCCTTCCAGAGCGCGTCGGCGTCACCCACACCGATCCACACCCACACGCCCGGATTCCCCTGGTCGCCCTCCGCGAGGAACAGGTGGCAGTTCCCGCGCGAGAGCGATGCGAACCCGTATCCTCCGGGCTCCGACCAATCGAGCTGAAAACCGAGCACGTTGACGTAGTAGTCCACGCTCGCCGCCAGATTGCTGACGGGGAGGATGGGTGTCGGGGCGCCGACGAACATTCGCGCGAGCGCGTGCTCCGAGGGCGGGTTCGCCATCGAGCGCCTACAACCGCGCGGTGCCGGCCTGCGCCGTCTTACGCAGCGCGGCGCGGTAGTCGGCGGCGGTGGTGAACGCTTGCCCGCCGAGGGCGACCGCGAGCACGTGCGGTCCGCGGCGCACGACGTAGATCGCACCGTGGTCCGTCGTTCCCCAGTAGGCCCGGTCGCCGATGCCCGCCTCCTGTTCGATCGTGGCGGACTCATCTTCCAGCTCATCCGTCACCATTTCCTTGGTCACACTGGCCTCGGCGGCTTCCGCGGTCGGGTACTCGAGCACGATGACCGCGAGCATGAGCTGGGCGCCCTGGTATACGCACGTGCTGCGCTGCGCACCCGTGTCCTCGTCGGGCGCGGGCCCTTCGGACATGGGGGCGGCAACGCCGGTGCCCACCAGCGTGGTGGCTTCCGCCAACGGGATGATGCGACAGGCGTCCGGGGGCTGTGGGAGCGTGGTGACGCCGAAACCGGCCGCCGTGACGACCAACGCCATGAGCCGCATAGGTCCTCCTGAAGGTCGAGCGGAGCTAGCCGCTCGTCTGTGCGGTGACGAGCGCCGCCGCCTCGGCGGAGGTGATCACGGGAATCACCTCGAAGTCCACGAGATCCGCCACGATAGTGCTCGGCAACCAGGCACAGTATCGGTACTCCGATATCGATCGTCTGGGTTCTTTGGATGGCCCGTCGCATCACCCGGACTCGCGGTGCGCGTTGGCGAGGCAAGGCGCGAGTCCTCCTGGGTGGCGTGCGGGGCCGCGATGGAAGATCCGGTCCGGAAGCGGGCCGCGCAACTACCGGGCGCGCGGTGGGGCCCATCTCCACCTCCGAGACCAGGTGAACACCGCCGACGCTCTCGACCGATCTGGAGCGACATCAGGACGCACCACCTTCCGGCGGAGCGACAACTATTGGGTCGAGCTTGAAGAAGTCGACCAGCATTGCGTAGAGACGGGGTTCGTCGGCTCGCAGCCTCAGCGGTCGCTCAAAGAAGGCTTCCGTCGCGACCGCAAAGAACTCCGCACGGTTCGTGGCCCCGTAAGGACTGAGTGCGGTCGGTTCCCCCAGCTCGGTACGCCGGACGTGCTCGGCGAACTCCTCGGACAGCAGTGCGGCCCACGCGCGGTAGGCCGTCCCGGAGTCGAGCACGGGCACCCCGTCCATGCTGCCATCCTCGGCGTCGAGCATGTGCGCGAACTCGTGCAGCACCACGTTCTCGCCGTCCGTGGTGATGAGCGTGTCCCGTTGCACCTCGTCCCAGCCAAGCACCACGACGCCAGACAGTGACGCCTGACCGCGGAGCGGCACATCGGGGCGTACGACCTGGCCCGTCGGGTGAAGGGCCACCGTCGTCGGGACGAAGGCCGATGGGTAGACGAGTACGCGGCGGACGCGCCCGTACCTGGGATACGGCATCTTCAGCAGCAGCAGCGAGGCCTGGGCCGCAATGGTCACGCGGATCTCTTCGGTCACCTCCAGACCCAGACATCCTTCGATCGGAACCTCCCGCAAGAAGAGCTGCATGATGCGAAAGAGCCGTTCTCGGTCGGCTGGGGTGAGATGCGCCGCCAGCTGCACTTGTCGACACACCAGGTCGGGCCACGCTGTGGGAACGGGATCGGTGGGCAGCCGGACGGGCTTCGCCAGGAGACGAAGCACGAGCTTGCGCAGGGACCGAGCGAACGGGCTCATCGGCGACGGTCAGCGTCCCACCGCCCAGCGTTCAGCACGCGAACGGCGGGCTCACGGTCGGCCGGGAAGCGCCTCCGACGTCGCCTGTGCCGCTGTCCCTCCTGATTTCCGCCATGAAGCACTTCCACATCCTTCACCGCCGCAAGCCGCAGTCTGGAAAGCCACCCGCGTCGCGCCCAACAACGCTCTCGGCGGCAAGCTAGTCGGTACGACGGCAAGGTCAGTGGCGCTGGACGACGCGATACGCGCGAACGTACTCGACGTCCACGCTGTCCCGGTACACGCCGAGTACCACATCCCCCCGCACGGCGGTCGCCCGGAAGCGAGCGGACAGTGTGACGGTCCCTTCGTAGAGACCGTCCGCGTCGAATCGCGGCCACGAGGCGTCGGCCGAATCATCCGGAAGCTGAAACGGCTTGAGCCATACGCCGTCCGCATCAGTTACCAGCAGCGCCTGCTCGCCGACGAGCTTCGTGTGTGGCTCGAACCCGAACCCCGGTAGAGTCGAGGGGCTCTCTAAATGACGGACGATGTCGACCTCCGAACTGCGCAGGTGTCCCCACCTAGCGAGTGCCGCGAATAGACGCTCGCGGTCCGCGTCCGTTACCGGCGGAGGCGGGTCGCGCTGCCGGGTAATACGCCGTGTGCCGCTCTGATCGAGACGTATCACCGCGTACTGATCCGGCAACCCGACGTACACCGAGCTATCTCCGAAGCTCACGGACGCGAGGCTCGAGAGCGGTAGGGGAAGGGGAAAGGTCACGGGTCCCCCGCCGCCGGGCATGGGATGCGGACCCCAATCGGTGTGCATGTGTGGGAACACACCTAGACGAACCGCCGGCGCACCCGACGATGCGAACGTGGTGACCGCGAGGGAATCGCGCACGACACCGCTCCCGGGCGTCCGCCGGAGAAACGACCCAACCGGCACGCCACTGCGCAGCACGCCGATCTCCTCGACGCCCCCGAGCGTATCCAATCCCTGCAACGTGACGGCACGAACGAATACGCCATTGCGATCGAAAACGGAGAGACGGTGCTCCCGGCCATCGTACGCGAAGATTGAATCCCCGGGTCCGACCGACAGGGACGTGATCTGATGAAATTCCCCGGGCCCGCCACCCTCGCCGCCCGCGCGCGCGCGCGGGTTGCCCGATCGGTCGAACAGCAACAGCTCACGCGCACCGCCATCGGCGACGACGACTCCACCGTCTGACTGGAAGAGCGCGGTCATCACGCGGAACAGCTCCGATCCCGTACCGCCGATGGAGAACAGGGGCGCCGAATCCGTCGCCCACTGGCGGCCCCCGGACGCCGCGAAGCTGGTGGGGTACTCGATCAGCGAGATGCCGAGCGAATCCCGGCGGATTGGCGTAGCCGGTTCGCCCGAGGGTGTGCAGCCAAGGAGTGCGGCGGTTGCGAGAAGAAACGCGTTGGTCGACGTCATGGCCGATGGTCGCCTCACATGAGGATCAGGTGCCGAACTGGACCCACGCGTCACCGCGAGCCGTCGGTCAGTGATGCATTCCAGATTCTGCACTCTCGCCAACTTCCGACCGCGCCCCGTCCAAGGCAATGGTCCCACGGCAGTGAGCCCGCCGACGCACGGATGGCCGTGCCGGGCTATACTTCAAATAGCAGTCCTTCCCTGCCTGCTACCCCCGGAAGTCATCCGGGTCCAAGGTCCACAATGCGTGCCTGCCCCACCGGCTCCGACAGCCGGTATATCGTGGTTGCCGATGAGGATCGCGCAGTCGTCAATTTCGTGATCGAGACGTTGCTCAACGACGGCCATGCGGTCTTCCAGGCCTACGACGGGCGGTACGCGGTGGAACTCGCGCTGGGTCTCAAGATCTGCGACCTGGTCATCAGTAACACGCGAGTGGGCGGCATGCCTGGACTGGAACTGATCGAGGAGTTGCGCCAGCACCTGCCGGACCTCCCAATCCTGTACCTGTCCACCTCGAGCGAGCCCGAGGCGGACGCGGAGGGGCGACTGCCCGACGATGTCGCCATTCTCCACGAGCCGTTCTCCGCCGAGGATCTGCGCGCGGCCGTGCGACCGTTGCTCGGACCCTGGCCGCGCCTGGTTTGAGACCCTACTTCGTCCTCGGCAAGGCGAACACGAACACCGGGCGGTGTAGGCGGACTCCTGCTGGGCGAAGAGCGCACGGGGGAATGCGGGGTTCCACGTGACGGTCGCCGACAGCAGGACAAGGAGGAGGATCCGCATTCGTGGGCACGTCCTGTTGGGGAAGGGCATACGACAGGACTGTGCGGAGAACGGTAGGTAGTGGCTGGCTAGCCTGGCGGGTCTTGGCACTCCGGTCGGAGGATCTCGACGATGAGCGCTCTCGCTCCCATCACGTCCTCGATGGCCACCATGAGGCTGAGCGCATCTGGGCCGGTCGCGACCCGGGCCCCGATGCTGGCGAACTCGTTCTTGACGAAGTATCGAATGCCGGCGTGGTCGAGGGTCGGACGCAGGAGGGCGAGCTCAGCGTGATTCGCGGGCTGGTAGACCTCCACGAACGATGGCCTAGTGTCGGACATGGCTTGCCTCGTGTCGGATGACGAGCCGGTAGTCTCACGTGATTGCTCGCGGGCCGCGGTGTCGTCTCACCGGCGGCGCCGGACGGTGGACGACGCCTCGGCTTAGCTAGCCTCCACGAACTCCGGCGTTTGCGCCAGGCGGATAGCAACGACCTGCCAGCAAGTTCTCGAACGGTAAGAACAGGGGCGCCGGCAGGCGATCCCACGGAAACCACGCCACACTCGACATCTCGTGCGCCGCGTTGACGCGCGCCTCGCCGGCCCGATAGTCGGCGTCCATCCAGACCGTGAGATAGTGCCGCGCCTCGTCCGCGAAGACGTCGTTGGTCAGCGCCAGGAACCGCACGTTGTGGATTTCGACGCCCGTCTCTTCCATGACCTCGCGCATGGCGCACTGCTCGAGCGTCTCGCCGTGATCGAGATGACCGCCCGGCGTGGACCAGCTGCCGGAACCGTGGCCGCCGGCGCGATGGAGGAGCAGGACCTCGTCACCGCTCCGGATGATGACGCCGACACCGATTCTGGGCGCGTCGTTCATGGCTGCACGGTACAGCTTCCCCCGCTCGAGGACCGGCTGCGGGTATCAGTGCCCTGTCGGCGTACTGGCCTTCAGCTGGCGTTGGTACTCCGCTTCGTCGAAATGCCCCTTTGACTCGGCGATGAGGCCGTCGGGACCAATCGTCCACTCCTCGTACCCGCTGATGCGAACGGCCTTGCCGGTGCCTCCAGGACCTGTGTTGGTCCCGGTCCAAGTCCAATGAAAGGTGACGTGACCACCCTCGTGACTCACCGAGTCCATCTTCACGACCATGTCAGGAAAAGCGGTCATGTATCCCTGAGCCGTGGCGCTGATCGCGGCGCGCCCGACGGACGGAGCACCGGCATTGACTTGCAGGGACCCCGTCTCGGCGTAGAAGGATGCCAGACTGTCGGGATGCTGGCTGCTCCAGGCTGCCGCATATCGCCTTGCGAAGTCAGTCAGCTGCGTCTGGTTCATGGACGTCGTCCTCGAGGTACAAACAGTGAAGCTGAGAAGGATCGCGGCAATCAGCGACGCCGCAATCGGCGGCCGACGCAGTGGGTTACGGGTGACCATGAGCTGTCGGTCCATGTGGGGCTCCACGGAGGACTCCAGCGATAACGACATCATTCCTGCGACGCCAACACGTCATCGGGCGCCTGCTCGTCGGCGTGGGGTTCATCGACTGCACGGACCTCACGCGGCACCGTCATGTAGCCTGACACGAAGCTGCCGCCCAGCGGCAGATCGGTCCACTCCCACACCACATCCTCGTCCTCACCGATCACGACACTGACGATTCGGTTGAACCCGGGGCCAATCGCCGCCGGCGCCACGACCGTGCGCGTGCGCTCCTCCGTCTTTTCGATTGGCCCGTCGGCCATCCGGTGCCTCCGGTTTGGGAGTCCTTGAAATTAGCACAAGCGACAACGGCAACTCCCCCGTGGTGGTCGTTACCGTGGATCTCCACTCGGAGCTTGACCGCGCGGACTGGCAGCCGGTGGTCGAGGGCGAGGAAGCGTCGGGCAGCGGGACGTCTGGTGGCTCCGGCCCTCCTAGACCACGCACTCCAGGCCCGTCGGGCCACCGCCGACGGTTAACGCCGGTGCTGCGGGCGAGGTCGCCGCGCCGCATCGGTTCCGAACGGATACCGCACCACGGTCTCGACGCCATCCGAGTCGGCGGCGATGCCAAGAACGTAATCCGGGCCGATGTCCGTTGGCCTGAAGTGGGCCGGCATGGTCACGTCGCCCAGCCAACGCCCGTCGGGATCGAAAACGCTCCACACGCTCGGTACGAGCGATCCCATCGCCAACTCGCCACCCGCGGGAGCATCGGCCAAGTGTGGCTCGCGGACCCAGAGGCGTCCGGCGCGGTCCGCGATGATTCGGGAGTACGCCGGCACCTCGCTGGCGTAGGGATCGTCGCGCAAGTCTTGCTTCTGCTTCTCCGCTTCCGGTCCCGTCGCCTTGCCCCAGCGTTTGAACCATTCCCTCACATACGCGTCGATGTCGGCGTCCGTCACGGGCACGGGTGTCCAGCGACGGCGTACGATGCGCTCCACGCGGCCGTTGGCGGAGAGAATCTGAATCGAGTACTCGCCGCCGTAGCCCACCACCAGGGAAGGTCCGACAGCCGCAAAGACGGCGGTCGGTCCGAACCATGGAGGCTGCGGATCGTTTCCATTCATGGCCACCAGCAGGAACGGAACGGTCCCGAAACTGACGCGCGCCACCGTATCTCGGCCAATGGCCTCGAGCGGCATGGACTCGACCCAGCGCGTTCCCGCCGGTTTGCGCGCGGGATGGGGTAGTGACCCAACGACGACGGTCTGATCGCCGAGTACGGTGACGACGACCGTGATCCCATCGTCTGGCCCCTGCGGCGGACGGAACACATTCACGCGCCGCAGGAACTCGCCATGCGCATTGAAGAACGTGGCTGTCCCTGGCATGGACAGGGCAACCATCGTGTCGCCGGCCAACGTCGCCAGCGCGTCCAGCCGCCGGAATTCACCCGGCCCGCCGCCGCGACCGCCGACGAACTTGATGAACGCGCCCGTGCTATCGAAGAATCGCAGCTGGAGACTGCCGCCATCCGCAATCACGATCCTTCCATCGGAAAGACGGACCGCGCCGCCGACTCGGCTGAGCTCGTAGTTGGGCTCGGGGCGGTCGCCAATGACGAGCGTCGGCCGGGCGGCAAGTCCCGGCGCATCCTCCGGAGACCAGAGGGGCCGACCGTTCTCGACGATCCGTATGCCCGCGCTGTCGCGCACGCTGGGAGCGGCGGCGGATTCGGAGGCCCGCTCGCCGCAGGCGAATGTGGTGGCCAGCATAGCGAGCGCGAGCGTGTGGCGGAAGTCTATGGCCGACCTCCCGGTCGATGGGTACCGCCTGGCATGTCGGCGGTCTGGCTGGGGGCGTCATCTCACCAGTCGTACTGCTAATTGAGCGACGCTACCAAGGAACCTGCAACGCGGGTGGGAGATCCGCTAGCGCGCCCGGCACCCGGAGGAGCCGGTCCGTCAGGCAACGCGTTTGTCGATGCGGCCCTGAGGTTGCACGGTGGAGCGTGGCTCCGGAATGGAGTGCCGGCGACTGCTTGCGGCTCAGTCCTGCCTCGCCGCGCGCATGGCCCGCGAGACTCCTGCCGCCACAAGGGCCGCACCATCGTGCTCGTCCCCCGGGAGCATACGCAACATGTCGATGGCCAACACGCGCGCGTTCTCAACCAGAAGGACCCGCCAGATCACGAGTAGTGTGTCTGACTCGCCTCTTGAACCGACCCGACGACCATGTGATGCAGTGCCGGGATCCGTCCTGTTGACGGATCCTGCGGCCGCTCGCCCGGATCGTCGGGCAGCTACCGAATCGACGAGTCCTTTGAGCCAGAGTCTTCCTGAGTTCCCGCGGGAGAATCTGGGCGGTCTCACGAGGCCCCGTGACGTTCCTCGTGTAGCCACGGACTCCAAACGGCGAGACGCCTACGGTCATGGCGGCGTTCTGCGGCACGTGACCAGCCATGCTCGCGAGGGTGCTCGACACGAGCAGGACGGCTCGAATGGCAACTGCCGACCGCTCCGGTCACTAATTAGCTCCGTGATCTAGCGTGATCGCGTTCCGCGGCGGCCATCATCACAACTGCCGACCGGGCTACAACGCCAACTCCCCCGTCCCATCGGCCTGCGACACGTAGACCAGACCGTCACACCGCGCGCACACCACGTCTTGCTCGTCGTGCAACTCGCACGAGACGAACACGAGCGACCGCCCCGTGCGCGCCGGCCGGCCCACCACGTGGAACCGGGTCCCATCCACGGGACGCTGGAACTGGATGTTGAGCTGCGCCACGGCCGCCCGCTTCCCGGGCGTCTGAAGGTACCCGGTGAGCCCCGTGACGAGATCAAAGATCGCCGCGATCGTGGGGCCGTTTACGGCAGACGTGCCCATGCCACCCCGATGATGCGGCATTATCGGATCCACGCTTGCCCGCAGCTCGTGTGCGGAGACGATATCGAGCCGCGCGCCTATCCGCGCGATTCCGGGATGCGTATTCCAGCGCTCGGCCAGCTCACGCCGGATCGCGTCGGTGAGCGGGGACGCGGTCGTTTCGTTGGGTTTGATCATGCCTCAAGCCTCACCGGGTGCACCCACCCGGTCAAGCGCGCTCGGCCGCTCGCCTCCACCCGAGATACGCCGGAATCCCGAGCAGGATGATCCCACCACCCAACGCCGCGTTCATCGGATTCGATAACACGGTCGACACGACAGCAAAGGCCGCCGCGAGCACGAAGAAGCCGGGAACCAGCGGGTACCCCGGGCACCGGAATCCCGGCGGTCCCGTCCCGTCCGCCCTGACCGCCTCGACCGCCTTGTCCGCCGTGTCCGCCTTTCGATAGACGAACAACACCACTCCCACCAACCCAAAGAAGATCCAGTCGCCGAACACCACGTAGTCCAGTAACTGTCCGTATGTCTTCGTCGCGATGAGCAGCGCGGCCCACGCACCCTGGATCAGAATGGCCACCGCGGGTACGCGGTAGCGCTGGTTGAGCTTGGCCGCCCTTCCGAAGAACACGCCGTCCGCCGCCATCGCCTGATAAACCCTCGGCGCCGACAGGATCGCGAGGTTCAAGAACCCGAACGTCGAGACCGCGATGCCAAGCGCGATGAACGTCGCGCCCCACGGCCCGATCAACCCGCGCATCACGTCGGATGCCGGCGCGGTGCTCGCGGCAAGCCCGCGCAGACCCAGCACCTTCACGTAGACCACGTTCGCCAGCACGTAGACGAGCACGACGATCACGACACCCATCACCAACGCGCGCGGTAGGTTACGGCGCGGTTCCTTGAGCTCCGCCGCCACGAAGTTCGTGCTCTGCCAACCGCCGTAGGCGAAGAGCACGGGGATGAGGCCGGTGCCGATGGCGGTCAGGGCGGTCCGGGCGGTCAGGGCGGACGAGGCGGACAAGGCGGTCGGTCCGCCTGGACCGCCCAGTCCCACCACGATCAGCGCGGCAAGCGCGAGGAGCTTCAATACCGTGAGGATGTTCTGCGCGACGGCGCCCGTCTTGATGCCGAGCAGGTTCACGCCGGAGAGGAGCACGATGGCGCCGACCGCGAGCCAGGGGATGATCGTGCGGGAGGCGCCCGTGAGGTCCGCCGCGTAACTCGCAAACGTCACCGCCACGGCGGCGATCCCTCCCGAGTTGATCACCAACAGTTCGGTCCACCCGTAGAGGAATCCGCATACCGGGCTCAGCCCGTCTCGCAGGTAGACGTAGCCGCCGCCGGCTTCCGGTTGGCGCGCCCCCAACTCCGCGAACACGAACGCACCCGCGAGGGCGACCGCACCGCCCAGCACCCAGATACCGATCGTGAGGAACGCCGTCGGCTCCCGCTGCGCGACGACTGAAGGATTGAGGAAGATGCCGGCCCCGACGATGCCGCCCACAACCAGCATCGTCGCGTCGAACACGCCGAGACGGCGCGCGTAGCCGGATGGTTCGGGTGCGGTCATGGCCGGCCAACTTGGGTGGCGGAGTCACTCTCCGCAATCCCTCACCCTCCCCTCTCCCGCTGATGCGGGAGAGGGGAGGGGGTAGGTTCCCTCTCCGGCAACAGCGGGAGAGGGTCAGGGTGAGGGCCCCGCCAGCGCCGTCTCCTGTTGGTGGGGTACTGCCCGCCCAGCGATGTTACGGATGCATGTCCGCGCCCTTCATCCCCCACGGCATTCCCCGCCAGCGCCGGAGTCCGCTCAACCCGGACGCCCTCCCGCCGTGGCGCGAGCGCGTGGCCGCTCTGCGGTACGTCCCGCCGCTCCTCAAGATGGTGTGGCAAGCGCACCGGGGCTATGCGTTCGGCATCGTCGTGCTTCGGGCGGCCCGCGCGTTCGTCCCGGTGGCGGTGCTGTGGATCGGGAAGCTGATCATCGACGCGGTGGTGGCGGGCGTGGCCGCGTCGCAGGCGGGCGAGGCGATCGCGTGGTTCGCGCTCGGCCGGCTGGTGGTGCTGGAGCTGGCCATCGCGGTGACCGGCGAAGGCCTGGCGCGCGCGTCGTCGCTGTTGGAGAGCCTGTTGGGCGACCTGTTCGCGAACAAGATCAGCGTGCGACTGATGCGCCACGCCTCCACACTCGACCTGGCGCAGTTCGAGAACGCCGAGTTCTACGACCACCTGGAGCGCGCGCGCCGCCAGACCGTGGGCCGGATCGGGATGCTGGGCATGCTGCTGGCCACTGCGCAGGATCTGATCACGCTGATCACGTTGGGTGGGGCGCTCATCGTCTACGTTCCCTGGCTGCTCGTGCTGCTCGCGCTGGCGGTGCTGCCGTCCTTCCTGGGCGAGACCCACTTCGCCGCGCTCGGGTACTCGCTGCTGTTTCAATGGACGCCGGAGCGACGCCAGTTGGACTACCTCCGGTTCGTCGGCGCGAGCGATGGATCCGCCAAGGAAGTGAAGCTGTTCGGACTCTCCGACTTCCTGGTGGACCGCTACGACCGGCTGGCCACGGAGTTCTACGAGGCCAACCGCCGGCTGGCCGTCCGGCGGAGCCTCGTGGCCACGCTGCTCGCGTTCGTGGGGACGTTGGGGTACTACGGCGCCTACGCCGTGATCATCTACCTCACGGTGACCGGTTATCGGTCCCCCGCGGGCGTGTTCACGATCGGGGTACTGACCTTCCTCGCCGGCTCGTTCCGGCAGAGCCGGGACCTGATCCAACGCGTGCTGCTGTCGCTCTCGCAGCTCTACGAGCAGAGCCTCTACCTGCGGGACCTGTTCACTTTCTTCGAGATGCAGCCCCGGTTGGTGTCGTCGCCCAACGCCAAGCCGATGCCGCGGCCCATTGGCAGCGGATTTGTCTTTGAGGACGTCGGGTTCCGGTATCCCGGCTCGGAGCGCTGGGCGGTCCGCCACCTTTCGTTCGGCTTCGCCCCCGCCGAGCGGATTGCACTCGTGGGCGAGAACGGCGCCGGCAAGACCACGCTGGTGAAGCTGCTCGCCCGCCTGTACGACCCGGACGAGGGGCGCATCCTGCTGGACGGCGTGGACCTCAGGGAGTACGACATCGAGTGCCTGCACCGGAATGTGGGAGTCATCTTCCAGGACTTCGTGCGCTACGACTTTCTGCTGCGGGAGAACATCGCGGTGAGCGAGATCGGTGCGCTGGAAGACCGGGGCCGTATCGAGGAAGCGGCGCGCCGGAGCCTGGCCGATCAGGTCGCGCAACGGCTGGTGGGCGGCTTCGAGCAGCAGATCGGCCGGCGGTTCGACGGCGGGACCGAGCTCTCGGGTGGTGAATGGCAGAAGGTGGCCCTCGCCCGCGCCTACCTGCGCGACGCGCAGGTCCTGATCCTGGACGAACCCACGGCCGCCCTCGACGCCCGCGCCGAATACGAGGTGTTCCGGCGGTTCGCCGAGCTGACCGCCGGCCGGATGGCGGTCCTGATCTCCCACCGGTTCTCCACCGTGCGCATGGCCGACCGGATCGTCGTGCTGCGGCTTGGGGAGGTCGTGGAGCACGGGACGCACGAAGCGCTGCTGGCGAGATCGGGGCTCTATGCGGAGCTCTTCAATCTCCAGGCGGCAGGTTATAGGTGAAGGGAGACGGGGCCTAGGCGAGACGGCAAGACGGACAGACGGCCAGCGGCGACTGGGTTGTTGGGTGGAAGTGATCTGACTGTCACCTTCCCGCGAACCTCTCCACCTTCCGAAGCTTGGTTGGCTCCGGAAGGCGATGGGTGGGAACGAGGGTGACAGGAACACCGCTTTCACCTGAAGCCACTCGCCGCTGGCCGTCTTGCCGTCTCGGCGTCTGGACTCCCCCCTAGACACCTCCAGACCCGCCCCCCAACTTCCCAACCCCCCCTAAAGGAGGTCCCTCCCCATGCGGGAGTACACAACCGACGCAATCCGGAACGTGGCTGTCGTCGGCCACGGCGCCTGCGGCAAGACGACCCTCGTCGATGCCCTCGCGTTCGTGGCCGGCACCAGCAAGCGACACGGATCCGTGAAGGACGGCACCGCCCTCACCGATTACACCCCCGACGAGATCGAACGGAAGTACTCCATCAACCTCGCGCTGGCCCACGTCGAGTGGGCGGATTGCAAGGTCAATCTGTTGGACACGCCGGGGTATCTCGACTTCCTCGGCGAATCCGTTTCGGGCCTGCACGCGGCCGACGGGGCGCTCGTCGTGGTGAGTGCCGCGGCGGGCGTCGAGGTCGGGACGGAGCTGATGTGGCAGGAGGCGGAGCGGCGCGGCATGCCACGCATGTTCTACGTGTCCTTGATGGACAAGGAACACGCCGACTTCGAGAAGGCGTACACCGACATCCGCGAGCACCTGACATCAAAGGTGATCCCCATCGAGATCCCGGTCGGGGAGGGTCCCGAGTTCCACGGGATCATCAACCTGTTCTCCAAGCGCTGCCATCTCTACAAGCAGGGCAGCAAGACGGGGGAGTACGACGAGGTCGACATCCCGCCGGAGTACCAGGAACGGTTCGATCGGTACTGGCAGGAGTTGATCGAGCGGATCGCCGAGACGGACGACAAGCTGATCGAGCGGTACCTGGGTGGCGAGGAGATTTCCCGGGAGGAGGCGCTCACGGCCATGAAGGCGGGGATGCGGCGCGGCGAGTTGTTCCCGTTGCTCTGCGGATCCGCGGAGCTGACCTACGGCATGCGGGCACTGCTCTCCAAGCTCGTGGAGTTGATGCCGTCGCCCGCCGACCTGCCTCCCCTCGAGGCCCAGGAGTGGGGCAGCGCCGAGCCCGTGCAGATCGACCGCGCGAACGGCGGCCCGTTCGTGGCGCACGTCTTCAAGACGGTGTCGGAACCGCACGTGGGCGACGTGACGTTCTTCCGCATCCTGTCTGGTAACCTGACGAACGGCGCCGATGTGTACAACGCGCCGCGTGACTCGTCGGAGAAGCTGAATCACCTGTCCGTGGTGCTGGGGAAAGAGCGGGCCGAGGTGCCGATGCTCCACGCCGGTGACCTGGGGTCCGTGGCCAAGTTGAAGGACACGCACACCAACGACACGCTTTCGACCAAGGCGAACCCGGTGGTGGTGCCGAAGGTCACGATGCCGGAGCCGCTCATCTCGCTGGCCGTCGAGGTGCACCAGCACGGGGAGGAGGACAAGCTCTCCACCGCGCTGCAACGGCTCCACGAGGAAGACCCGACGTTCCACTACGAGTACAGCGGGGAGGTGGGCCAGACGCTCGTACGCGGGCGCGGCGAGCGCCACCTCGAGGTCGTGATCGGTCGCCTCAAGCGGAAGTTCGGCGTGACCGCCGAGCTGGCGCGGCCCAAGGTCGCCTACCGCGAGACCTTCAAGGGTCGGGCGGAAGGACAGGGCAAGCACAAGAAGCAAACCGGCGGCCGGGGACAGTACGGCGACTGCTGGATCAAGCTGGCGCCGCTCCCACGCGGAAGCGGGTACGAGTTCTTGGATTCCATTACGGGTGGGGTCATTCCGAACAAGTACATCCCCGCCGTGGACAAGGGTATTCAGGAGGCCGCCGCGCGCGGAGCCGTCGCCGGCTATCCGGTGGTGGATTTCCAGGCCGAGTGTTTCGACGGCAGCTACCACGACGTGGACTCGAGCGAGATGGCGTTCAAGATGGCCGGCATTCTCGCGTTTCGTGCGGTGGCGGAAAAGTCGAAGCCGGTGCTCCTCGAGCCGATTCTCCAGGTCGAGGTCTACGCTCCCGAGGACAACCTCGGCGAAGTCATGGGCGACCTGTCCGGCCGGCGGGGGCAGATTCTCGGTACCGAGCAGGATGGCCGGCTCACCAAGATCCGCGCGATGATCCCGGAGTCCGAGATGTACAAGTACTCCACACAACTCCACTCCATCACGCACGGACGCGGCACGTTCCACGCCGAGTTCGCGAGCTACCAGGAAACGCCGCCGGACGTCGCGGCCAAGGTCGCGGCCGAACGGGAGAAGGAAGAGGAAGAGAAGGAAAAGAAGAAATAGGCGGTCAGGCGGTTAGCTGACTCCACATAGGGAGAGGGGGTGAGCATGAGCTTGCCCCCTCTGCTTTCTTCTGACCGCCTGACCGACTATCCGCCTCCTCCCCGTCTCCAAACGAGGACGCTCACCACCCGCCGTCGGCGGGTAGAATCCATTCAAGTGATTGTCTCTCAACATGCTATGCGCTCCGCGTTTCGTGGCATGACCCCTGCCTTTCTATTCTGTTGGAGAGATGCCGGAGGCAGCTATGAAAACGATCGGGATGGGTGTTCTGATATTGGTAGCGCTTTCGAGCGGCGCGGAGGCGCAGGGGTTGAGGCCCGTGCGGGCGACGCGGGGGAATGTCGGTCTCGGTCTGATCGTCGCGCAGCCGGTGGGCGACTTCGCGAACTTCGTGAACGTCGGGGCCGGTCTCGCGGGGCATGGGGTGTGGACCCCGGACCCGGGTGGGACCTTGGGGATTCGCGCCGACGGGAGCTTCATCGTCTATGGCAACGAGAGGCGCCACTACGGGCTCGTGCCGTTGGTGGACGTCGGCGTCACCACGACCAACCTGATCGCGGGACTCCAAATCGGTCCGCAGGTCACGGTGGGCCGGGGGAGCCTGCAGGCGTACGGATTCGGCCAGCTTGGCTTCTCGTACTTCGGTACGACCTCGTCCGTGGATGGCGGATACGGCAACACCACGAATTACGATGACGTCGCCTTCGCGACGGCCGTCGGCGGGGGGCTCCTGCTTCAGGTGTCCCACGGCCGGCACCCGGTTGCGATGGACTTCGGCGCGCGCTACCTGCACAATGGCCGGGCGCGCTACCTCACCGAAGGGAGCATCCGTGTGACGGGGAACTCGGTCTTCATCTCTCCGATCGAGAGCCAGGCGAATCTGGTGGTGTACCAGGTTGGGGTGACGGTGGGGTTGAGATAGGCGGTTGGGGGGGGGGGGGGGGGGGGGGGGGGGGGGGGGGGGGGGGGGGGGGGGGGGGGGGGGGGGGGCGGCGCACCGCCCCCCCCCCCCCCACAGACAAAGAGCACAGGGG